>Ga0310830_100307_pt1 | contig 50017 bp, 52 predicted proteins | sample WT_ome_5_FD_201301 | JGI IMG/M metagenome (GOLD analysis project Ga0310830, IMG submission 201301) | Sorghum-adapted microbial communities enriched on wild type (WT) sorghum from Joint BioEnergy Institute, Emeryville, California, United... ... | reverse complement strand
GACGCGCCTCGGCGTACTCACGCCGCAACGCCATCAAACCCGGCATCTCGTGCTCGGCGAGCCGGATCTCCTTGCGACCGAACTCCGCCAGGCCCAGATCGGCCACGGCGAACTCGATGCCGTTGCGGGTCCCGGCGTAGGCGGGGACGGAGCTGTCGACGAGCGTCATCTCGTTCCTCTCAGGCGAGGCCGGCGGCGGCACGCAGCGCCGCGGCCCGGTCGGTGCGTTCCCAGGGCAGGTCGACGTCGGTGCGGCCGAAGTGGCCGTACGCCGAGGTCGGCGAGTAGATCGGGCGGTGCAGGTCGAGGTAGCCGCGGAACGCGGCGGGGCGCAGGTCGAAGTGCTCGGCGACGAGCTTCTCGATCAGGCGGCGGTCGACCTGCTCGGTGCCGAACGTCTCCACCATCAGCGAGACCGGCCGGGCGACCCCGATCGCGTAGGCGACCTGCACCTCGGCGCGGCGGGCGAGCCCGGCGGCGACGACGTTCTTGGCGACGTGGCGCGCCGCATACGCGGCCGAGCGGTCCACCTTGGACGGGTCCTTGCCGGAGAACGCTCCCCCGCCGTGCCGGGCGAACCCGCCGTAGGTGTCCACGATGATCTTGCGTCCGGTCAGCCCCGCGTCGCCGACCGGACCGCCGATGACGAACCGGCCGGTCGGGTTGACCAGCAGGTCGGTCTTCAGCGCGGCGGCGTCGTAGAGCTCCTCCGGCAGCTCGGAGGTGACGACGTGGCGCCACAGGTCCTCGCGGATCTGCTCGGAGGTCGCCTCCTCGGCGTGCTGGGTGGAGATCAGCACCCGCTCGACGGCGACCGGCACCCCGTCGACGTAGCGGACCGACACCTGGGTCTTGCCGTCCGGGCGCAGGTACGAGAGCGTGCCGTCCTTGCGCACCACGGCGAGCCGCCGCGAGAGCCGGTGCGCGAGCGCGATCGGCATCGGCATGTACTCGGGCGTCTCGTCGGTGGCGTAGCCGAACATCATCCCCTGGTCACCGGCGCCCGCCCGGTCCAGCTCGTCCTCGGAGAGGCGGCCGCGGTGCTCGTGCGCCTCGTCGACGCCCTGGGCGATGTCCGGCGACTGCTTGTCCAGCGCCACGAGCACCGCGCAGTTGTGCCCGTCGAAGCCGTAGCGGCCGTCGTCGTAGCCGATGCGGTTGACGGTGTCGCGGACGATCTGCGTGTAGTCCAGCTGCTGCGGGGTGGTGATCTCCCCGGCGAGCACCACCATGCCGGTGGTGATCAGCGTCTCGCACGCCACCCGCGAGAGCGGGTCGTTCGCGAGCGCGGCGTCGAGGACCGCGTCCGAGATCGCGTCGGCGATCTTGTCCGGGTGTCCTTCGGTCACCGACTCCGAGGTGAACAGGTACTCGTGCGGCTCGGACTGGGTCATCGCGTCGCTCCTCCTCGGGGGGCGTCCGGATCGGGTTCGGGGTCGGGGTCGGGGGCGCCGGTGAGCTCCCCGCGGACCTGCGCGGCGCCGGAGACCATGGCCGCGAGCTTCGCCCTGGCGACGGCGCCGGTGACGTTGCGCAGCCCGCAGTCGGGGTTGATCACCAGGCGCTCGGCGGGCACGAGCTCGAGCGCCCCGCGGATGCGGGAGGCGACGAGGTCGGGGGTCTCGACGTGGTTGGTCTTGACGTCGACGACCCCCACGCCGACCGCGCGGTCCCACCCGTGCTTGGCGACGACGGTCAGGTCGTCGTAGCCCTTGCGGGCGAACTCGAGCACGAGCTGGTCCACGCGGGCGTCGAGCACGGCGGGGAACAGGAAGTCGTAGTGCCCCTCCCAGGACGGGCGGGCGTAGCGGTTGCCGTAGCAGACGTGCAGGCCCCAGGTGACGTCGACGCCCTCGGTGACGATGTTGACCGCCTCGACCGCCGTCTCCGCCTCGTGCGGGTAGCCGGCGAGGAACGGCTCGTCGATCTGCAGCAGCCGCGCGCCGCGCGCCGCGAGCGCGTGCGCCTCGGCGTTGAGGTGGCGGGCGATCGCGAACACCAGGTCCCGTCGGTCGGCGTACGCCTCGTTGTGCACCCGGCGGGCCAGCGAGAACGGGCCGGTGAACGAGAACTTGATCGGCCGGTCGGTCTGGGCCGCGGTGAACGCGAAGTCGTCGGCGAGCCCCAGCGGCGCGTCGCCCGTGGGCGGGGGCAGCGGGGCGCGCACCCGGGTGTCGTAGTAGTCGAAGTAGAAGTCCTTCGCGGTGTGCGGGATCTCGATGCCGGGCAGGCGGGCGAGGAAGTAGTCGAGGTCGTTGTCGCGGCGCAGCTCGCCGTCGGACACGATGTCGATCCCGGCCAGCTCCTGGTCGCGCAGCGCGGCCTTGATCGCCATCTCGTGCACGTCCTGCAGCTGGGCGTGGCTCATGCGCCCGCGGAAGTACTCGGTCTTGAGCCGCTCCATCCACTCCGGCACCGGGTAGGAGCCGACGACGGTGGTGGGCAGCAGGGGCAGGCCGTCCATCAGTCCCGCACCTGCGCGGTCATCGTGACGATGTTGCCGCCGCTGCGGTGGCGGAACCGCTCGTAGTGCACGTCGAAACCGCGCCGGCGGCCCACGTGCGCGAGCAGCGGCCCGTTCACCCAGTTGACGACCGAGCCGTCGTACTTGCCGGGCCCGCGGAAGTGGGTCCGGTAGGCGTCGATGTCGGTGACGAACAGGTCGTGGCAGACGAGCCTGCCGAACGGGTGCAGCAGCGTGAGGCTGTCGACGAAGCTGGCGAGCGCCCCGCCCGAGACGTGCATCCGCACGTCCGCGCCCGACTCCAGCAGCGGGCGCAGCAGCTCGCCGGTGAGCGGGAGCTGCCCGCCCAGGTCGTCGTCCGGCACGAGCCGGTAGGTGTCCAGCCCGGGCAGGGGGACGTAGCGCTCCTCCAGGCGCAGCGCCGACCAGGTGCGCCGCCAGAACTCCACCGCCGACTCGACATCGGAGAAGTGCGCCGGCGCGGCGTCGGGCAGCAGGGCGGGACCCAGCCGCAGGAGCTTGTGCACCAGCGCCGGGAGGTCCTCGGTGCGCGCGCCGACCGAGTCGGCCAGCTCCGCGGCCGGGTCGGCGGGCAGGTAGGTGCGGGTCTGCACCTCGTAGGTCCGCCCGCCGAGCTGGGCGACCTCGTCGGTGGGCAGGTTGTCGTAGACGTTGGAGACGTAAACCAGGAACGCCTTGTACTGCAGGAAGCCCAGCGAGGTCCGGGGCCGGGTGGCGTCGAGGGCGAACGAGCTGACGTGCGCGATGTGCTCGGCCACGGTCTGGCGGGCGAGGTCGAGCACGTGCGGCGAGTAGTCGCACATGAGGTAGTGCAGGCGCCGGTAGTAGCCGGCGCCGTGCTCGCGGTCGCGCGCGGCGAACTCGTCGAGGAACACCTTGGCCTGGCCGCCGTTGCCCACCCCGAGCTCGACGACGTAGAGCTCGTCGGGCAGCGCACCGGCGGCCGACAGCCGGTCCCACACGGCGAACAGCCCGTCGACCAGCTCCCGCGCGGCGTCCCGGTTGCGCGCGTCGCTCTCCCCGCCCGGCAGCGCCTGCTCGTACCCGCGGCCGGTGGCCTTCTCCCACAGCTCGAGCGCCGACCAGTAGAGGGCGTTGAAGTCCCAGATGAGCGACTCGCTGCCGCGGCCCCAGTCCTCCAGCACCACCCGGTCCGGGGCGCCGCGCAGCCGGGCCGCGGTCAGCTCCTTGAGCGGGACGCCGTCGCTGCGCCGCACGTCGACGGCGACCTCGAGGTCGTCCTCGCGCACCCCCATCGGGACGGGGGCGCCGGAGGCGGCACCCCCGGGCGCGGAGTGCAGGATCGGGCGCACGTCCACGACGTCGCGGAAGTTCTCCCGGTACTGCACCCAGTCGGAGACGACCCGCACCTTCGCCAGGTCCACCGACCCCTCGGCGAGGGCCTCCACGACGGGCACCAGCGAGGTCGACAGGTCGACGGGGGCGTTCCCCCGGAGCCTGGTGTGCGGCCGGAAATCCACGAGCATCATCGATCGCCCTTCACGTTCCTCGGGAATGCGGTGCGGAATTCCGGCGGCTGGCCCGCCGGGCGATTCCGCCGCATCCACGGCAACGCCGGAAACCCGGTCCGCCTGCATTTCGCCGACCGTTCCTGCGTTGGTTCGCGATCAGGTTGGCAGGCCGACGGGGTCCGGGTCTTCGGGCCGCGCCTCAAACCTCCTGGCCGTTCCGCTGTGGTCGGCCACAACGCGACCCCCTCGACCGGCGTCGTCCGCCGGGGCCGTGGCCTGCGCCGACGGCGGCGGTACGAGCCGTTGTGCCGCGACCCCAACGCCAGCCGCGTCGCGGTTGTGGGGTTCGACAACGACCGTCGCGGCCCCGACGCGCGCGTTGCCCCGGACGCGAACCGCGCCGTAGGGTCCACCCATGTCGGCCGCCGACGCATTCCCGGATCGGCTGTCCCCCGCCCGTTCTCCGGTGGCTGGAATGGGGCAGGCGGACGGCGCCGACGAGTTGGTCCGGCTGCGGCGGCTCGTCGCGATGTGCAGCCACCTGTCCGCGGCCGCGGCGCAGCAGACCGACCTGGAACCGGTGCTGCGGTTCCTCGCGGCGAACACGCGCTCGTCGGTGGCCGTGCTCGACCGCGGGCTCGAGGTGATCGCGACGGGAGGAGACGCCGACGGCGTCGTCGCCCGCGCTCGCCACCACTCGGGCACCGCCGGCTTCAAGGGCGTCCTCACCGCGGCGGCCCGCAACCGGCGGGCCCTGCGCGTCCCGGGGCGCGGGCGCAGCGGCTCGGTGCTCGTCGCCCCGGTGTCGGTCGGCGACGAGGTGGCCGGCTACCTCGTCGCGGTCACCGACGCGGTGGAGGGCGACGCGGGCGGGATGGGCGACGACCTGATGCTGCTCGCCTGCGAGCACGCCGCGATGGTGTGCGGGGTGCTGCTGGGGCGGGAGGTCGTCGTCACCGCCGCGGCCGGCCGGGCCCGCCGGGAGCTCGTCGAGGGCCTGCTGCTGCACCGCGGGCAGGACGACGGCGAGGCGTCCCGGTGGGCCAAGCACCTCGGCTACGACGAGTCGCGCCACCACGCGGTCGTGTCCGTCGCGCTCGGCACGGGCGGCCGGGCCGCGCCGCAGCCCGCCGTCGAGGGCCTGCTCGCCCGGCTCGCGGGCGACGCGATCCTCGCCACCCGCACCGACGAGGTGGTGGCGATCGTCCCCGAGCACGGCGGGGTGAGCGCCACCGAGCGCGCGCGGCGCATCGCGACCGACTGCATCGCCGGGCTGGCCAAGCGCGGGCTCACGGTCGCCGCCATCGGGATCGGCAACGCCTACCGGCCCGCGGCCGACATCGCGAGCTCCTACTCCGAGGCGCGGCGCGCGGCCGCCTCCGGCGAACGGATGGGCACCGGGCGGGTCGTGCTGTTCTCCGAGCTCGGCATCCACCGGCTCCTGCTGCGGTTCCCCGACGTCGCCGAGCTGCGGGCGTTCGCCGACGACGTCATCGGCGACCTGGTCCGGGAGGACGAGGCGGCGGGCACCGACTACGTCGCGACGCTGTCGGTGTACTTCGAGGAGCTGGGCAGCCCGAGCCGCGCCGCGAAGCGGCTCCACGTGCACCCCAACACCGTCGCCTACCGGCTGCGGCGGGTGGAGGAGATCACCGGCCTGCGGCTGGACCTGCAGCGGGACCGGCTCATGGTCGAGGTGGCCGTCGAGATCCTGGAAGGGCTGAACGCGCGATGACCCCGATGACGGCCGCCGAGTTCCGCTCCCTCCTCGCCGAGCGCACCCTCGTCGCCGACGGCGCGATGGGGACGATGCTGCACGCGGCGGGCAACGCGCTCGACCAGGCCCTGCCGGCGATCTCGCTGTCGGACCCCGCGCTCGTGCGCGCGGTGCACGACAGCTACGTCGACGCCGGGGTCGACATCATCCAGACGAACACCTTCGGCGCCTCCCGCCTGCGGCTCGCCGAGCACGGCCTCGCCGAGAAGACCGAGGAGATCAACCACAGCGCGGCCCGCATCGCCCGGGAGGCCGCGGCGGGCGGGCGGATCCTCGTCGCCGGGTCGGTCGCCCCCGCGGTGAGCGTGCACCAGCGCAGGCGGATCGGGCGCGCCGCCCGCGCCGACGCGCTGCGCGAGCAGATCACCGCGCTCGCGGCCGCCGGCGTCGACCTGATCCAGCTGGAGACGTTCGGCTACGTCGACGAGCTGCTCGAGGCCGTCGAGGTCGCCCTCGGCGCGGTCGAGATCCCCGTCGTCGCGCAGGCGACCTTCGGGCCCGACGCGCGCACGCTCAGCGGGCACACACCCGCGGAGGTCGCGTCCGCGCTCGCGGGCACCCCGATCGCGGCGCTGGGCACCAACTGCACGATCGGGCCGCAGCGGATGCTGGCGGTCGTGCGCGAGCTGCGCGCGCACACCGACCTCCCGCTCACCGCGCTGCCGAACGCCGGGCTGCCCCGGCGCACCGGCCCCGCCCGGTTCGAGTACGACATCGACGCGGAGTACCTCGTGCGGTACGTCCGCGAGCTGCTCGACACGGGCGCATCCGTCGTCGGCGGCTGCTGCGGGACGACCCCGACCCAGCTCGCCGCCGTCGTCGAGATGGCCGCGCGGCACCCGGCGCGCACCACCCCGCGGCTAGCCGCCCCGCCCGCCGCCCCGGTCCCGGCGCCCGCCCCCGCCACGGCCCCGTCGGTCGCCGCCGCCGGGTCGGTGGTCGTCGAGCTCACGCCGGAGGTCGGGGCGACCGTCGACGAGACCGCGGAGCTGGCCGCACGGCTCACCGATCTGGGGGTCACCCTGCTCTGCGTCGGCGCGGGCACCGGGGTGGGCGCCCGCGTCACCCCGGCCGACCTGGCTCTGACCCTGCACCAGCAGCTCGGCGTCGAGGTCATGGCGACGGTCACCACCTGGGACCGGACGATCATGGCGCTGCAGGCCGACCTGCTCGGGGCGCACGCGCTGGGGCTGCAGCGCATCGTCTGCGAGACCGGCAGCCCGCCCCTGCTCGGCGACTACCCGCACGTGGACGGAGTCTGGGACGTCGACGCGATCGGGCTGATCGAGCTGCTCGCCGGGCTCAACGAGGGCACCGACTTCTACGGCCTGCAGCTGCCCGCCAAGACCGACTTCGAGATCGGCACCCGGATCAACCCCGGCTGCCGCGACCTCGCCCAGGCCGCCGCCCGCGCCCGCGCGAAGATCGCCGCCGGGGCCCAGTTCCTGATCACCCGCCCGCTCTACGACGTCGACGACCTGCAACGCCTGCTCGACGCGATCGGCGACGACCGGCCGCCCGTGCTCGCCGCCATCCGCCCGCTGACCGGGTTCGAGGAGGCGGAGTTCCTCGCGCACGAGGTGCCGGACGTGCACATCCCCGACGCCGTGCTGGCCCGGCTGGAGCGGGCGGGCGCCGCGGGGGCGGCGGCCGGGCTGGAGCTGGCGGCGGAGCTCGCGGCGGCGGTCGAGCCGCTGGTCAGCGGCCTGGTGATCGCGCCAGCCCAGGACCCGGTCGCCGCGGTGCGCCACGTGCTCGCCCGCTGATCCGAACCATCCCCGTTCAGGTCCGCGCGGGGGCCGGCTCGGGTGCGCGCACCGGCTCGCCGAGGCGGACGACCACGACGCCGATCAGGATCAGCGCCCCGCCGACCAGCTGGATCGGGCGCGGGGCCTCCCCCAGCAGCAGCCAGGCGAACAGCAGCGCCATCAGCACCTCGGTGAGCCCCACGAACGACGCCAGGCGCGACCCGAGCCTGCGGGTGGCGGCGATGCCGGCGGCGTAGGCGAGGGCGGCGGTCACCACGCCGAGCGTGAGCACCGTGGGCCACCACCCGGCGGTGAAGCCCACGAACGCCACGTCCGCGGTGGACACCGCGAACGGGACGATGCCGAGCGCGCCGGCCGCGACCAGCGCCAGCCCGCCCAGCAGGAGGCCGCCGGCGGCGAGCACGCTGCCGGGCAGCCCGTCCTCCCGGCGGGCCGACAGCACGAAGTAGCTCGCCGCCCCGACCATGGCGGCCAGCGCCCAGAGGATCCCGACGAGGCTCGCCCGCGCGCCGGAGAGCAGGTCGAGCACCAGCAGCAGGCCGGCGATCGCGATCAGCGCGCCGAGCACGGTGAGCCGTCCGGGCCGCTGGCGGTGCCGCAGCCACAGCCAGCCGACGACCGCGACCGGGGCCGTGTACTCGACCAGCAGCGCGACCCCGACCTCCATGTACGTGACGGCGGTGAAGTAGGCGAGCTGGCAGCCGGCGATCGCGACGAGCCCGTAGGCGGTGATCACCCCGGCGGTGCGGCGCAGCAGCCCCCACCGGCCGCGCAGCTGCACCAGCGCGATCGGGGCGAGCACCACCGCGGCCAGCAGCACGCGGGCCGCGACCGCGGCGGCCGGCGTCCACCCGGCGTCGCGCAGGGCGCGGGCGAGCGAGCCGGCCAGCCCGAACGACGACGCCGACACGAGCGCCAGACCCAGCCCGGCACCGAGCCGCGCGTCATGAGTGAAAGCCGCCATGACTCATGACGCTACGCGGAGGAGCATAATGGGTCAACATGCCCTTCGCCCATGACACGACCGCCGCGCTGCTGGCCGCGGTGGAGCTCGTGAACTCGGCGGAGGAGCCGGACACGCTGACCGACCGCGCGCAGCTGGACGCCTTCTGCGCCAAGCACCGCTACAGCGGCGCGCGCACCCACGACGACCGGGAGCTCGACGCGGTCCGCGCCCTGCGCGCCCCGCTGCGCAGGCTGCTGACCAGCGACCGGGACACGGCGGCACAGCTGGTGAACGAGCTGCTCGCCGCGCACGCCGTCGTCCCGCAGCTCGCCCGGCACGACGGGCTCGACTACCACGTCCACGTCGCGGACCCGGACTCCCCGCTCGCCGACCGCATCGCCGCCGAGACCGCCATGGCGATGATCGACCTCATCCGCGCCGACGAGCTCGGCCGGCTGTCGGTCTGCGCCGACGGCACCTGCGAGGGCATCGTCCTCGACCTGTCGCGCAACCGGTCGCGCCGCTACTGCAGCACCGCCTGCGGCAACCGCAACGCCGCGGCGGCCTACCGCGCCCGCAGGCGGTGATCCGTCAGCGGGTCGCCTGGGCGAGGGCGAGGAGGTTGCCCTCGCTGTCGAAGAAGAACGCGCCCCGCTCGCCGGTGCCCTTGCTCGGGTAGTTGTCGGGCGCGGTGACGATGTCGTCCTCGGCCCCGAAGCCGGGGATGTCGAAGCCCTCGAACCGCACGCCGCGGGCGCGCAGCTCGGCGACCGCCTCGGCGAGATCCTCCACCTCGAAGCCCATCTGCGTCGCGGAGCCCGAGGCCGTCCCGGACGAGGCGAAGACGTGGAACTCCGTCGTGCCGCACACGTAGCGCAGCCCGCCCCGGCGTTCCTCGATCGGCTCGAGCCCGAGCCGGTCGCGGTAGAAGCGCCGGGCCCGATCCAGGTCCTGGGCGGGGAGCTTGGTGATCGCGTGTGCAGAGTCGAGCGGCCCGGTCATGGGCGTGCTCCCTCCTCGTCGGGTCGAACACGGTGATGTGCAGACCGGGCCGCAGGGCGATTCTCATCGTCGCGGAACGACGGCGCTCAGGCCTCCTGCGGTGCGCGCAGCAGGCCCAGCAACCGGTCCCCTGTGCGCGCGACCTCCTGCCGGTAGGGCGTGTCGGAGAGGATGAAGTGGGTGATGCCGAGGTCGGCGTAGCGGCGCAGCGCGGCGGCGACGTCCGCGGCCGAGCCCACCAGCCAGGTCGTCCCCGCGCCCCCGCCCCCGTAGCGCCCCGGCGCGGTGTACAGGCAGGTGTCGAGCACGTCGCCGCGCGCGACGAGGTCGAGCAGGCGTTGCTGGCCGACCGAGCCGTTGTGGCTGCCGCGCAGCGGCTCGTCGCGCCGGTTCGCCATCTGCTCCACCTTCGCCTCGGCGGCGCGCCACGCCTCGTCGGTGGTGTCCCGGACGACGGTGGTGATCCGCAGCCCGAACTCCAGCGGCGGGTGCTCGCGGCCGAGCGTGGCCGAGAGCTGCGTGAGCCGGTCGATGCGCTCGGCGATGCCGTCGAGCGGCTCACCCCAGAACAGCTGCACGTCGGCCTCGGTGGCCGCGACCTCCTCGGCGGCGCTCGAGGCGCCGCCGAAGTACAGCCGCGGGTGCCGGCCGTCCTCGGCGCCGAGCGGCCGGGGCCGCAGCGTGGCGTTCTCGACCCGGTAGAACTCGCCGGTGGAGGTCACTGCGTCCTCGTGCCAGAGCCTGCGGACCAGCCGGAGGAACTCGCGGGTGCGGTCGTAGCGGCGCGCCGGGTCGAACTCGCCGTCGCCGTAGGCGGCGAGGTCGTCGACCCCGGTGACCACGTTGACGTACAACCGCCCGCCGGACAGGCGGTCCAGCGTGGCCGCGGCGCTCGCGAAGTGGGCGGGCTGCCAGTAGCCGGGCCGGACCGCGACGAGCGGCCGGAACGTCGTGGTGCGGGCGGCGATGGCCGTGGCGACGGTGAACGTGTCGGGGCGGCCCCAGCCGGTGCCGATCAGCGCCCCGCCCCAGCCGTGCCGCTCCGCGGCCTCGGCGAGGTCCACCGAGTAGTCGAGGGTGCCCCAGCCGTCGGTCGTGTCGTCGCCGCGGTGACCCGGCTCGACGGTGTTGGGGATGTACCAGAGGAACTCGTTCACGCCTCCACCTGGAACCCGGTGAACAGCAGGGCCGCGAGCCCGAGCCCGACCACGAGGTTCACGCCGGTCGCGGCGGCGAACACCCCGACGGGCCGCCAGCCCGCCTCGCGGACCGGCGCGACGCGGAACTCCAGGCCGATCGAGACGAACGCCAGGATGAGGAACAGCGTGCGCAGGTCGTTCACCGCCGAGATCGCGTCCTTCGAGCCGCCGCTCGCGAGGAACACCGTGGCGATGATCGACGCGGCGAGGAAGCCGAGCACGAACTTGGGGAACCGCTCCCACAGGTCGCGGCCCCACGACCGGGCCGGGGCGGCCCCCTTCCGCTCGACGACCAGCGCGAAGTAGGCGGTCAGCGCGACCGCCACGACCCCGAGCAGGGCGTTCTGGGTGCTCTTGATGATGGCCGCCAGCTGCAGCGCCTGTTCGCCCGCGATGGCGCCTGCCGCCGTCACCGCGGCGGTGGTGTCGATGTTGCCGCCGATCCAGGCGCCCGCCACGGCCTGCTCGAGCCCGAGCCCGCTCGCGAGCAGCGGCAGCAGGAAGATCGACGGCAGCGCGAAGACGATCACCAGGCTCGCGGTGTAGGCGAGCTGCTCCCGCTTGGCCTGCACCGCGCCCGCGGCGGCGATCGCGGCGCTCACCCCGCAGATCGACACCGCGGTCGACAGCAGGGCGCGCAGCTTGTCGTCGAGGCCGAGCCGCCCGCCCAGCCACCAGGTGAAGCCGAACACGATCGAGATCAGCACGACCGCCTGGACGATCGCGGGCCCGGCCGCGCTGACGATCGTCGCGAGGTTGATCGACGCGCCGAGCAGCACGAGGCCGGTCTTGATGAAGAACTCCGTCCGGAACGCGCCGGACAGCCGCTCGCGCAGGCCGAGGCGGGTGAGCACGAGGTTGCCGAGCAGACCGAGCAGGATCGCGTACACCGGGTACTCGATCACCGACACGACCCCGCCGATCGCGGTGTCCTCGGTGGCCTCGGGCAGGGTCTGGTCGAGCAGCCGCACCACCGCGGCCAGCGCCACGAGCACGACGAGCCCGGCGATCGTGCCGCCGGTGGTCCGCGGTGGCGCGGGCGCGGCCGCCTCGGTCCGCTGCTCGACGCTCTCCTGCCTGGTGGCCTCCTCGCCGGCCATCAGGGCACCACCCAGCCGGGGATCACGCCGGCGAGGACGAGCAGGAGCAGGACGAGGCCGGTGATCGTGGCGGCCCAGTCCTCGCCCAGGACGGGGCGACGGGACGACATGGGTGTCTCCTCCGGAACGAGGGTTGGCAGGTCGCTGACGTGCGCGGTCAGCGACAGCCCTCGTCGAAGGTGTGGACGCGGCGCGACGGCCAGAACAGCTCCAGGCCGAACGACGGCAGGCCCGACCGCGGGGTGGTCGAGCGGGTGCGCGCCGGGGTCATGCCCGCATCGTCGTATCGCCCCGCCGGGCTCCACAAGACGCTGGTCACATGGCAGGACGGGCCCGGGAAATGTCCGGTCCGGTGGTCGGGGCGGGATCCTGCCCGGCACCGTTGCGGGCGTGGTAGGCCGCCCGCGCCGCGGCCATCGCCGCGTGGTGGCGCTCGGCCCACCCGGACAGCTGGCGGGTGGAGGCGAGCAGGTCACGGGCGATCTCGGCGGCCTCGTGCTCCACCTGCGGCGGCACCGTCGGGTGCACCAGCAGGCCGTCGCGCTCGAGGTCGCGCAGCGTCAGCGCCGGCCTGCGAGCTGCGCTCCGACACCGACCTGGACGAGCTCGCGTCCGCGCTGCTCTCGGCGCTGCAGGGCGGGGTCCTGCTCAGCCGCACCATGCGCGACGTGCCCCGCTCGACGCGGCGATGAACGACGCGCTCGCCCACGTCGGCTCGTTCGCGACCACCCCCGCCCCGCTGAGGGATCACCGCCCGCGGAAGAACTCGCCGAGCGCCCGCGCGACTTCGTGCGGCGCCTCCTCGGGCAGGTAGTGGTCGGCCGGCAGGGCCGCCCCGGAGACGTCGTCGGCGTACTCGCGCCACGCGGCGAGCACGTCGTAGGTGCGGCCGACGAAGCTGTGCGCGCCCCAGAGCGCGAGCAGCGGCGCCGTGACCCGGCGGCCCGCCGCGGCGTCGGCGTCGTCGTGCTCCAGGTCGACGCCCGCCGCGGCCCGGTAGTCGGCGCAGGAGGCGGCGATGGCGGCCGGGTCGGAGAAGCAGCGCACGTACTCCGCGACGGCCGCCGGGTCGAAGGGGGTGCCGCCGTGGTGGCGGGCGTTCATCCGCGCGGTGATCCAGAACCCGGGGTCGTTGCCGATGAGCCGCTCGGGGATGCCGTTGCCCGCCGCGAGGAAGAACCAGTGGTAGTAGCCCAGCCCGAACGCGGTGTCGGCGTGCTGGAACGTGTAGCGGGTCGGGACGATGTCGAGCACCGCGAGCGCCGCCACCGCATGCGGCGCGTCCAGCGCCATGCGGTGCGCGACCCGGCCGCCGCGGTCGTGCCCGGCCACGCAGAACCGGTCGAACCCCAGCGCGGCCATGAGACCGACCTGGTCGGCGGCCATGGCGCGCTTGGCGTACTCGCGGTCGCCCGGGGTGGGCGCGGGCTTGTCGCTGTCGCCGTAGCCGCGCAGGTCGGCGAGGACCACCGTGTGCTCGGCGGCGAGCCGGGGCGCCACCTCGTGCCAGATCAGGTGGGTCTGCGGGTAGCCGTGCAGGAGCAGCAGCGGCGGCCCGTCGCCGGCGACCGCGCAGTGGATGCCGACCCCGTCGACGTCGATCCGCCGGTGGGCGAAGGCCGGCGGCAGGGGCACGCTCATGATCTCCCTCTTTCCATCTCGCCGCTCAAGCGCCCGGGTGCACCGGCACCGGTGCGGTCAGCCCATGGCGCGCGCGATGCCCAGCGCCGCGGTCCGCACGGCGGGGGCGAGCCGGTCGACGGCCGCGCGGGAGTGCGCCACGATGCCGAGCGCCGCCCGGACCCGCCCGTCCACGGACAGGACCGGCGCCGCGACGGACACCGCACCCAAGGTCATCTCCTCGTAGCAGTAGGCCACCCCCGTGCGGCGGACCTCGGCCAGCGCGGCGGCGAGCCGACCGGGCTCGGTGATCGTGTGCGGCGTCATCCGGGCGAGTCCCGCGTCGACGACGGCGCGCAGCAGCTGCTTGCCCGAGAACGCGAGGATGGCCTTGCCCACCCCGGTCGCGTGCAGCGGGAGGCGGCCCCCGACGTGGGTCATCGTCGACACCGCCCGGTCGCTGGAGATCTTCTCGATGCACAGGGCCTCGGTGCCGTCGGGCACCGTCAGCTGGATGTTCTCCTGCGTCGCCTGGAACAGGTCGTGCATCGCGGGCAGCGCCGCCTCCCGCAGGCCGCGCTGCTGCGGGGCGAGGCTCCCGACCGTCCAGAGCCGCATCCCGATCCGGTAGCGGCCGTCGCGGAGACGCTCCAGCCCGCCCCACTCGCGCAGCTCGGTGATGAGCCGGCGCGCGGTCGAGATCGGCAGACCGCTGCGCGCGGCCACCTCGGTGAGCGACAGCACGGGGTGCGCCACGTCGAAACAGTCCAGGACGGCGAGCAACCGCCGCGACACGCTCTGCCCGGGCGTACTGGTCCGACCCGCCACACCGCCTCCTTCGCCGTCGACCGACCAGAGCGTATCCGCCGCATTGCCACTGGATGGCAACGATTCCTGGCGGCGGGCCCGAACCACGCCGCAGGATCTCCCGCGACCAAGGAGGTCCCGACGATGAGACCGAACCCTCACGACCGCGGTGCGCTGCACGAACCCGGAGCCGAACACGCGCAGGGGCGCGAGCGGGACCGTGTTGCCACTGGACGGACGGAACCCGAAGGCCTCTGGGCGCGCCACGGCATCGCCCCCGGCCTGCGCTGGGGGTTCGTCGCGCTGACCCTGGTCACGCGCGCGGCGTGGCGGGACGTCCCGTCGCACTTCGTCGTCCGCACCCCTCGACCGAGCCTGCACGCCGGAGGTGCAGCGCGCGCTGGCCGCCCGGCTGGGGACGGTGAGCGAGCTCGAGTCGAGCCACTCCCCCGTGCTGTCCATGCCCGAGGCGCTGACCCGCGAGATCGTCGGGTTCGCCGCCCGGGCCCGGCCGCAGGTCGGCGCGTCGTGAGCGCGCCGGTCGCGATCGTGACCGGCGGCGCGGGCGGGCTGGGCACCGCGATCGCGCGGGTCCTGGTCGGCGACGGCTTCCGCGTCGCCCTGCTGGACCGGCACGGGGCGGTGGAAGCCGCCGCCGGATTCGGTGACGATCGAGGTGGTGACGACCGGGTTCTCGGCGTGCCCGTCGACGTCACCGACGAGGAGTCCGTGCGCACGGCGGTCGGGCGGGTCGACGCGGCGTGGGGCCGGGTCGACGCGCTGGTCAACAACGCGGGCGTCGAACCGCAGCACTCCGTGGAGGGCCTCGAGCTGGGCGACTGGCAGGCCACGCTCGACGTCAACCTGACCGGCGCGGCGCTGATGATCAAGCACTGCATCCCGCCGTGGCGGCGCGCCGGCGGCGGGCGGGTGGTGTCGATCGGCTCGCGCGTGTGGCTCGGCGGCGGCTCGACCGCGTCCTACTCGGCGTCCAAGGCCGGCCTGGTCGGCATGACCCGCGCGGCCTGCCGCGAGCTCGGCCCGCTCGGGGTCACCGCGAACGTCGTCGCGCCCAGCTTCCTGCGCACCCCGTTCAACGCCGTGAAGGGCGACGAGGAGTGCGTCGAGGCCTACGCGCGGCGGTTCACCGCGGCGTCGCCGCTGGGGCGGCTGGTGGAGCCGGTCGACGTGGCGCACGCGGTGGCGTTCCTGCTGTCCGACCGCGCCCGCGCCATCACCGGGGAGACCCTCCACGTCGCGGCCGGGACGCAGCTCGCCCCCCGCATCGACTGAGACCACGTACGACCGAACGAGGAGGCGAGGAAGCGTGTCGACGAGTCAGGACGACCGGCTGGCGCTGCGTGAGCTGGTGGACAACTGGGCCGTGTGGCGCGACGCCGGCGACTGGGACCGCTTCGCCACGGTGTGGGACGCCGACGGGTGGATGACCGCGACCTGGTTCCAGGGCCCGGCGACGGAGTTCATCGAGCGCAGCAAGGCGGGCTTCGAGAGCGGGGTGAGCATCCTGCACTTCCTCGGCGGGCACTCCGCCGACGTCGTCGAGGACCGGGCGATCGCCCAGACGAAGATGACGATCAACCAGCGCGCGACCGTCGACGGGGTCGAGGTCGACGTGGTGTGCACCGGCCGGTTCTACGACTTCTGCCGGCGCGACACCGACGGCGCGTGGAAGATCGTACGGCGACAGCCGATCTACGAGAAGGACCGCCTCGATCCGGTCGACCCGGCCGCCTCCCTCGCGCTCGACCCGGAGCTGCTCGCCCGGTTCCCGGTCGGCTACCGCCACCTCGGCTACGTGCAGACCAAGGCCGGGTTCGCGGTGATGACCGGGCTGCCCGGGCTCACCGGGGAGGCGGTCGAGCGCCTCTACGACGAGGGCGCGAAGTGGCTCGCCGGGTCGAGCACGCCGGGCGTCCCGCTGCGCGCGGAGGGCTGACATGACCGCCCCGCTCACGTGCAGCGCCAACACGTTGCGCTTCGCCGACCTGCCCAGCCGGGCGGCGGCCGCGGCGGCGGCCGGCTTCACCGGCCTCGGGCTGCGGGTCGCGGACTACGTCGACTCCGGGATGTCCGACGAGGAGATCCGCGACCTGCTCGACCGGCACGGGCTGCGCGTCCTGGAGCTGGAGCACACCTGGGACTGGGCCGCGGGCGAGGACCGGGTGGAGGAGGCGGTGTTCCGCCTCGCCGACCGGATCGGGGTCCGGCAGCTCAACGTCCCGATGTTCTTCGAGCACCCGACGGCGGAGCTCGTCGAGCCGTTCGGGGCGCTGTGCGACCGCGCCGCCGCGCACGGCGTGCTCGTCGGCTTCGAGTTCCTCCCCTACAGCCACGTGCGCACCTTCGGCGAGGCGTGGGAGGTGGTGGCCGCGGCGGGTCGGCCGAACAGCGGGGTCGTGATCGACCTGTGGCACTGGTTCCGCTCCGGCGCCACCCCCGCCGACCTCGACGGCGTCCCCGCCTCCGCCATCACCTCCCTGCAGCTGTGCGACGTGCTGCCCGAGGCAGGCCCCGACCTCGCCGACGAGGCACGGCACCGCCGGCAGCTGCCCGGCCACGGCACCGGTGACACGCTCGGCCTGCTCGGCGCGCTGCGCGACCGCGGCGTCCACGCGCCCGCGTCGGTGGAGGTCTTCTCCGACGACCTCGACGCGCGCCCCGCCGCGGAGGCGGCCCGGCTCGCGTTCGACGCCGGCGCCGCGGTCCTCGACCGCACCGGCTACTCCCCCGCGTCCTGGACCACGAACCTCGAGGCGGCCGGTCGCTGACCCCCGCTGCCTCGCCCCGCCCCGTCCAACGGAGGACCCGATGACCGCACCACCCGTTCTCGACCTGCAACGCCTCATCGACCGGCACAAGGTCGGCCCGTTCCAGCGCCGGGTCCTGCTGCTCTGCCTGGGAGTGGCGACCCTCGACGGGATCGACGTCGCCATCGTCAGCTACATCACGCCCTCGCTGCTCGACGACTGGGGGCTCACGAAGGGCGAGCTCGGCCCCGTCGTCACCAGCGGGTTGCTCGGCCTGGCGATCGGATCGCTCGTCGCGGGCCCCTTCGCCGACCGGGTCGGGCGGCGCTGGGTCATCATCGCCTCGCTGGTGTTCTTCGGGCTGATGAGCGTGGCGACCGCGCTCACCACCGACGTGCTGTCGTTCTCGATCCTGCGCCTGCTCACCGGCATCGGGCTCGGCGCGGCCCTGCCCAACGCCACGACGCTGGTCAGCGAGTTCGCCCCGGCCCGGCGGCGCGCCGCGATGATGGCGCTCACCTACTGCGGGATGACCCTCGGCGGGGCGCTCGCCGGCTACCTCACCAGCGCGGCCGTGCAGATCGCGAGCTGGCACTGGGCTCTGGTCGTCGGCGGGGTCCTCCCGGTCGCCTACGCCACCGTCGTCGCGGCGCTGCTGCCGGAGTCGCCGAAATACCTCGCCCGCCACGAGGCCCGCCACGCCGAGCTGGCCGCATTGGTCCGCCGCGTCGTGCCGGAGCCCGTCGCGCCGGGCACCCGCTTCCTGCTCGACGAGCCGCCCGTCCCGCCGGGCCTGCCCGTCGCCGGGCTGGTGGCGCGCGGCTTCCGCCTCGGGACGTTCACGATCTGGCTCGGGTTCGTGGCGGCGTTCTTCATCGTCTACCTGACCAACAGCTGGCTGCCGATCCTCATGACCGATGTCGGCTTCTCCCTGACCGCCGCCGCGACGATCGGGCTGCTGCTGCAGGCCGGCGGCACGCTGGGCAACCTCGGGATCGGCGTGCTGATGGACCGCTTCGGCCTGCACCGCACGCTCGTCGCCGCGATGGGCTGCGCCGCCGTCATGGTCGTGCTCATCGCCGTCGCCCCGCAGGACGTGGTCGTCCTGGGCACGCTGGTGTTCGTGCTCGGCATGTTCACCAACACCGTCGGCACCGGCTTCCCGATCCTGTCGGCCGCCTTCTACCCCACCTCGATCCGCGCCACCGGGACCAGCTGGGCCACCGGCATCGCGCGGTTCGGCGCCATCGGCGGCGCCGCCGCGGGCACCGTGCTCGTCGCCGCGGGCCTGGGCTACCGCCAGGTGTTCCTGAACCTGCTCGTCCCCGCCGCCGTCTGCATCCTCGCCGTGACGATCAAGGGCCGGCGGGCCCGCACCGCGCCGAAGGAGCCGTCCGCCCACCCGCTGACCGGAGGAAGGAACCGCCATGCGACTGCCTGACAAGATCGCCCTCATCACCGGCGCCGCCGGCGGGATGGGCCGGGCCACGGCCGAGACGTTCGCCCGGGAGGGCGCGACTGTCGTCATCGCCGACGTCGAGGGCGGCGACGCGGCCGCGGTGGCCGAGAAGATCCGCGCGGACGGCGGCCGGGCGATGCACCTGCACCTCGACGTGTCCGCCGAGCCGGACTGGGTCGCCGCCATCGAGGAGGTGCTCACCCGGTACCGGCGGCTCGACGTGCTGGTCAACAACGCCGGGATCAGCGGCACCTTCGACCCCGACCTCACCAGCACCGAGTTCTACGACCGGCTCATGCAGGTCAACGCGCGCGGCGTCTTCCTCGGCATCAAGCACGGCGCCGCCGCGATGGCCCGCACCGGCGGCGGCTCGATCGTGAACCTGTCGTCGATCTCGGCCTCGATCGGCCAGCTCGGCGTGCACCTGGGCTACGGCGCATCGAAGGCCGCCGTGAAGTCGATGACCCGGACCGCCGCGGTGCACTACGCCGACGACGGCATCCGGGTCAACGCCGTCGCGCCCGGCATGCTGCCGCCGATGCGCACCTCCCGCGGCTCCGCGGACCCGGTCTGGCGGGCGAAGCAGATCGCAGGCGTGCCGATGAAGCGAGCCGGGGAGGTGCGCGAGGTCGCCGACGTCGTGCTGTTCCTCGCCGGCGACGAGTCCTCCTACGTCACGGGCGTCGAGATCCTCGTCGACGGCGGGCTGACCGCGGTCTGAGGCCTCGCCCTCCAGGGAGGTGCGTCCGCGGCGAGTGGTCCGGTGCATTCCGGCTCCTCGCCGCGGGTGGGTGGTTGCGTCGGGTTCACCACCGAATTCCGTGGTTGCGCGGACGGCCGTACCCGGCTCAGGGGCACGCCCGTTCGCAACGAGCCCGCTGCGGCCGGGTGCCACCGGCCGAGGGGCGGCCGGGGAACTGGCACCGCTCTCCGTCCCGCGCCGTGAGTGACCGCACCTGGGCATCGGAGGCCGGTCCGGTCGTCGAGCAGCAAGCAGCGATGTACCCCGCGATACCGAGCAACCCGGTCTCGACATCGCGATCACTCAGGGCCTCGAACCGGGGGAACGGGTCGACCGTGCCGCACATCGGATTCTCCCTCACCGGATGTGTGAGGCGAGGATGACACCCGGGTGCGACAGCTTTGGGGGCGCGGATCAGGTTCCGCGGAACCCGAGATTCGACGCAGCCGCCTCCTGGCGGCGCCGCGCGAACACGGGCAGGCCTCCAACCTGCCCGGCGAATTCCTCCCCGAAAGGGGGCCGCAGACGCTCGCAGGTCAAGGGTCGGGAAGCGATCCGGGAGCGGACGCCCACAGGCGCCCTTGACCTGCGAGGAGCGGCCCCGCACAATCCGCCGCGCCACCAGGAGGCCCACCGGAGCCGCGCACGGGGAACAACGAAAACCAGGTTCCGCGGAACCTGAGAGTGAGGCTGCCTCCTGGTGGCGCCGCGCACGCGGAATAGCGGCGGGTGAGCACGATCCGCTAGAGGGCGGCGTTCGCTCGTCGGTCGCCGCCGCGGTTGAGCCGGTGCCGGCGCTGCGCCCGGAGGAGACGGCGAGGGTGCGGCGGCGCAGAGCGTGGCGAACGCCGTCTCGGAGCGCAACCGGTGCGGGTTGTTCCCGGCGGTGGCCGGCAACCGCCCCGCGCGCTCGGGCCGACCAGGCAGTCAGCAGGCCACCCCGCGCAGAGCTCGGTCCGCTACCACTTGTTCCAGTGCAGGACCTCGTCGACCGGCACCCGGGGCGCGGGCGTGAACTCCGTGCCGATCGTGTGGGCGACCGGGATGACCGCGGCCTGCATGACGGAGTCGTACGGGATCCCGAGCAGCTCAGCGACCTCCCGCTCCACCGCCATGTTGCCGGTGGTCCACACGGTGCCGAGACCGTGCAAGCGGGCGGCGAGCATGAAGCTCCACACCGCGGGCAGCAGCGAGGCCCAGCGGCTCGCCTGCCGGTCGGCGCCGAGCCCGTCCGTGCGGCCCTCGATGCACGGCACCACCAGCGCGGGCGCCCGGTGCAGGTTCGCGGCGAGGTGGCGCAGCCCGCTCCACACCTTCTCCATCGAGCCCGGGGTGCGGTAGGCGCGGCGCAGCGCCGCCTCGGACATCGAGCTGTCGCCCTGCCCGAGGCCGCGCCGCCACAGCTCGGCGAGCGCCGCGCGCCGCTCCGGCTCGGTGACGATCACGAAGTTCCAGCCCTGCTCGTTGCGCCCGCTCGGCGCCTGCAGCGCGATCTCGACGCACCGGCGCAGCAGCGCCGGGTCGACGGGGCGGTCCAGGTCCAGGCGGTGGCGGACCGCGCGGGTCGTGGTCAGCAGCTCTTCGGCGGAGAGGTCGAGGACGGTCACGACGCCGCGCCCGCTCGCGGCTCGAGGTGCGCGAGGAACGTCTCGACCGCGTCGACGACGCCCTGCGGCGCCTCCTCGGGGAGGTAGTGGCCGCACGGCAGGGCGTGCCCGCTCACGGCCGCCGGATCGGCGTGGTGCTCCTTCCAGATCCCCACGACGTCGCGGCCGGCGAGGCCGCCGTGGCCGCCCCAGAGGGCGAGCAGCGGGGCCCGCACCCGCACCCCGCGGGCGTGGTCGGCCTCGTCGAGCTCGAGGTCCGACGTGAAGCCCTCCCGGTAGTCCTCCAGCGACGCGCGCAGGTGCGCCCGGTCGCTGAAGGCGGCCACGTAGTGCCGGAACGTCGCCTCGTCGACGGCCCCGGAGGCGACCACCCCGCCGAGGAAGTGGCGCAGGTAGGCCTCCACGTCGCCCGCGATCAACGTCTCCGCGAGGTCGGTGTGCCGGTGCAGGAACCAGTGGAACATCGCGCTCGCCGAGTCGCGGTCGAACGAGTCCATCACGACGCGCGTCGGCAAGATGTCCAGCAGCACCAGCGCGTCGATCTCCGCCGGGCGGTCGAGCGCCCAGCGGTGGGCGACCCGCGCGCCGCGGTCGTGGCCGACGACGATCGCGGATTCGTGGCCCAACGCCCGGATCAGGCCGCTCAGGTCGCGCGCGGTCGCGCGCTTGCCGTACCCGGTCGCGGCGAGCCCCGAGTCGCCGTACCCGCGCAGGTCGGGGGCCACCACCGTGCGGCCGCGGCTCAGCGGGCCGATGACCTTCCGCCAACAGGCGCGCGTCTGCGGCCAGCCGTGGAGCAGCACCACCAGCTCCGGACCGTCTCCCACGACGCGGTAGATCAGCTCGACCTCCTCGACGCGCACGGACTCGACCGTGTCCCGCGGCATGCGACTCCCTCCTGCGACCTGTCGTGCCGAGCCCATCCTGGCCGCGTCCGCCGGCCGACCCCAGCATTCGTTGCCGCTCAGTGGCAAGGTTGCGCACCGCCTCGGCCGTACTCCCGGGTCGCGGGTGCCCCCGGAGGGTCGGACCGCGCCCGTTGGAAGGCGACGACGGCCTCGCCATCCGCCCTCGCCCACTCCGTCAGCGCCGCGTTGGGCTCCACGAGGGAGCGGCCGAGAGGGCGAAGATCGTGACCACCGCCCGCTTGCTCGCAACGACCTCGATCACCAGCTTTACGGAGCAGTCGGCGAGGAAGGCAGGGCCGGGGAGCAGGGCCGGGGCGCAGGCTCACCGACCGGACGTCACCGATGGGTACCCATCGGCTGCCTAGCCTTCGTGCCCGGGACGCGGCCCGCGCGCCCAACCGCTCAACGAGAAGGGGCCGTCATGCCGACCCGACACCACACGTACCTCCTCGTCCACGGCGCGTGGCACGACGGGCGGGTGTGGCGGCGCGTCGCCCCGTTGCTCGCGGCGGAGGGCCACCGGGTCCTCGCACCCTCGCTCACCGGCCACGGGGACAAGGCGCACCTGCTGGGCCCCGAGGTCGGACTGACCACCCACGTCGACGACGTCGTCGGGCTCGTCCTCGCCGAGGACCTGCGCGACGTCATCCTCGTCGGGCACAGCTACGCGGGGATGGTGATCTCGTCGGTGGCCAACCGGATCCCCGAACGCCTCGCCGGCCTGGTGTACGTCGACGCGTTGGTGCCGGAGCACGGCGAGACGGTCGTCGACGTCGTGCCCGCCACGCGGCCGATGATCGAGGCGGCCTCGGGCGGCGACGAGCCGTGGCGCATCCCGCCGCCGGCCGCACTCCCCGCGCCGATCGGCCTGTTCGGCGTCACCGACCCCGACGACGTGGCCCGGCTCGAGACCACGCTGGGCGACGAGTCGGTCCGCTGCTTCGCCGAACCCGCCGAGCTGGACAACCCGGCCCAGGCGTCGATCCCCCGGACCTACGTCCTGTGCGTCGGCAGCGAGCCGCCCGGGATGCAACGCAGGCCCGCCCCCGCGGCGCGGCCCGACGGCGCGCCGACCCGCGTCCGCGAGCTGCGCACCGGCCACGACTGCATGCTCACCCGTCCCGCCGAGCTGGCCGACCTCCTGCTCGAGGCCGCGGCGGGGTAACGGCGCGGGCTCGGCGGACGAGCCGGACGGAGCGGAAGTCCGCCCGTCGGAAGGGGCCCGTGATGACCCAGGCGACACCGGCCGGAGGCGCCCCCACCGACCCGGTGGCGGCGCTGCACGTCGAGACCGTCGAGACGGAGGGCCTCGGCGACCGCAGCTACCTCGCCCACGACGGGCGGACCGCCGTGGTCGTCGACCCGCAGCGCGACATCGACCGGTTCACCGCCCGGCTCGACGCCGCCGGGCTGCGGCTCAGCCACGTGGTCGAGACCCACGTGCACAACGACTACGTCTCCGGCGGGTTGGAGCTCGCGCGCTCCACCGGGGCCACCTACGTGCTCGGCGCGGGTGACGACCTGCGCTTCGAGCACCAGGAGGTCCTCGACGGGGACGTGCTCGAGGCCGGCCGGATGCGGTTGCGCGTGGTGCACACCCCCGGGCACACCCACCACCACGTGAGCTACGTGCTGCTCGACGCCGCGGGGCGGGCCCGGGGTGTGTTCACCGGCGGCTCGATGCTCTACGGCGCCACGGGGCGCACCGACCTGGTGAGCCCGCAGGACACGCGCCCGCTCACCCACGCCCAGTACCGCTCGGTGCGCCGGCTCGCCGCCGAGCTGCCCGCCGAGACCCCGGTCTACCCCACCCACGGGTTCGGCAGCTTCTGCGCGGCCACCCCGACCGCGGGCGGCGCCTCCACCGTCGGCGCGCAGGCGCGGGTGAACCCCGCGCTGGTCATGTCCGAGCCCGACTTCGTCGAGACGCTGATCGCCGGGCTCGGGGCCCACCCCGCCTACTACGTCCACATGGCGCCGCTCAACCGGCGAGGGCCCGATCCGGTCGACCTCTCCCCGCCCGAACCGGTCGACCCCGCCGAGCTGCGCAGGCGGGCCGCCGCCGGGGAGTGGGTGGTGGACCTGCGGCCGCGCGGCGCGTTCGCCACCGCGCACCTGGCCGGTTCGCTCGGGTTCGAGCTGTCTGCGAGCTTCGTCACCTACCTCGGCTGGCTGCACCCGTGGGACGCCCCGCTCACCCTGATCGGGGAGTCGCCGCAGCAGGTGGCGCAGGCCCGCCGCGAGCTGGTCCGGATCGGGATCGACCACCTGTCCGGCGCCGCCTGCGGCGAGATCCGCCGGCTCGCCGGCGGGGATCCGCTGCGCTCCTACCCGGTCAGCGACTTCCCCGGGCTGGCCGCCGCGCTGGCCGCGCCCGGATCCCGGATCACGGTGCTCGACACCCGGCGCGACGAGGAGCGCGCCGCGGGCGCGGTCGCCGGCTCGGTGCACGTCCCGTTGCACGAGCTCACCGCCCGGCTCGACGAGGTGCCCGAGGGCGAGGTGTGGGTGTACTGCGGCTCCGGCTACCGCGCCTCGATCGCGGCCTCGATCCTCGACGCCGCCGGCCGTACCCCCGTCCTGGTCGACGACCGCTACGCCAACGCGGTGCGCGCCGGGCTGACCGGCGGCTGACCGGCCCGGGTCACGACGGGCCCGCGCCGTCCGGGACGGGCGGGGTCACCACCACCGGGCAGGGCGCGAACTCGACCAGCGCCCGGCTGGTGGAGCCGAGCCCGAGGCCGCGCGCCGGCCGGTGGCCGCGGTGGCCGACCACGAGCAGCCGCGCGTCGGGGGCACGGTGCAGGAGCGCCCGCAACGGGGTGTCGTGCACCAGCTCGGTGCGCACGTCCAGGCCGGGGTGGGCCCCGCCGACGGCGCGCGCCTCGGCCGCGAGCCGCTCCCCCGCCTCCCGCTCGTGGCCGACCTCGTCCACCCGGCGGCGCAGGCGCCCGTCCGCATCGACGACCTCGGTCCAGGCGAGCACGAGCACGAGCTCGGTGCCGGCCCGCGCGGCGAGGTCCGCCGCGAGGAGGCCGGCGGCCCGGGCCGTGGCGGAGCCGTCGACGCCCGCGACCACGGGGCCGCGGCGCGGAGGCGGTGCCTCGGGGCCCGCGCCGCGCACGACGGCCACCGGGCAGGGCACGTTCCCGGCGAGCGCCAGCGCGACGTGGCCGGCGAGCATGCCGGCGATGGCCCCGTCGCCGTAGCTGCCCAGCACGAGCATCCCGGCCTGCGGCGCGCGCTGGGCGAGCACGTCGGCCGGGGCCCCCGCAGCGACCTCGGTGCGGCTCGCAGCCGCCCCGGCCCGCCGGGCCCCGTCGGTCAGCTCCACGAGCCACGCCGGCGGCGCCGACCCCACCTCGGGTGACCCGTCGGGCACGGCGTGCACGAGGTGCAGCGGGGCGGCCCAGGCGGCGGCGAGGTCAGCCGCCCAGCCCGCTGCGGCGCGGGCCGAGTCCGAGGCGTCCACCCCCACCACCACCGGGCGGTCTGCGCGGGTCTCCACGGATCCTCCTTCCGGCCGCCGGCAGCAGGACCCGCCGGGCACCCCTCACTGTGCGCCGACGCGGCGAGCGGCGCCACGGGACGACGGGCCCCCGTCCGGGGGTGTTTCGGCCCGGCCCGACGCAGACCACATCCGGCCGCCCGCCCGGAAGGGGCGATGGTCCCGAGCCGAGGAGCCGTCGGTCGCCCACCGGCCGGGCCGTCCGGCGACCTCGGCCACCGCCGCACGGGTCGTCCGCCCCTGGCAGGGGCAGGGCCGAAGGGGCATCTTCGTAATCGGGAAGATCGAGGTGAGAGGGGGTCGATTCGACGATGACGATCGCGAGGACCTGGCCCCGCCCGTGGCGACGGGCAGCGGCGCCGGAGCACGACCACGACGACCCGCTCGTCACGGAGCTGATCACGGCACCCCTCGTCACGATCGCGTGGGACGCAGGCCTCGCGACCGCGTTGAAGCTGATGGCCGAGAACCGGGTGCGGCACCTGCCCGTGCTGGACCGGGTGCCCGTGCGGGACCGGACCCGCTGCCTCGGCCTCCTCCACGAGTCCGACGTCGTGGACCAGCTGATCTCCGGGCCCGTGGTCAGGCGTTGGATGCGGCCGATCGCCGAGATCGTGCGGCCCTCGCCGACCGTCGCCGCGACGGCGCGCCGGTCCGAGGTCGCGCGCGTCATGCAGGAGACCGGGGCCGACGCGGTGCTCGTCACCGCGGAGGACCAGCTCGTGGGCGTCGTCACCACCACCGATCTGGTCCGCTCGCTCGCCGGCGTGTTCGTGCAGGTGGACGACGAGCTGGAAGAGGAGATCGCACAGACGGCCTGACCTGGCCGACCTGACCCGCCCGACCCGCGGCGGCTGCGGGAGCGGGGCCCGGGAGCCACCGGGCCCCGCTCCCCAGTGCAGCTCGGCAACCCCCGGGCCGTGTCGGAGGTCTCCGGTGTGGGCCGCCCGTCAACGGTCCACGCCGGTGCCCGGGCGCCGCGCACGCTGTGCGCCCCCGCGCGACAGCGGCGACGTGGACGCCCGCTCGCTCCGACACCACGAGACTGCCCCGCCCGCTCGGCACCCGGCAGGGCCGGAAGTCCCGCCCCACCGGTCCGGCGGTCCCGCTGTCGCGTTGTGCATACCGGCCGGGACGAGCAGCATGGGCGTGCGGGGCAACCGGAAGCACGCCCCGCCTGGTGAGACCCGAGAGGCGTGCTGTGCGATCCGACGAGCGGATGTCGTCCGAGGAGAAGGACCCTGCCGAGGAGCAGACGTCGAGGATCAGCGGGGAGGACCTGCGCCAGGAGGGCGGCGGCCAGTACGCGCAGGGTCCGGTCCGCCGCGTCGCCCCCGGATCGGTCCCCACCCCGGCCCCCGGTGAGCTCACGTTCCCCGACATGCCCCGCATGGAGCTCGACCAGCTGCTCACCCAGCTCGTCGAGCGGGCCCAGGAGGTCATGGCCACCCAGAGCAGGCTGCGCGGCCTGCTGCGGGCCAACCAGATGGTCCTCGCCGGGCTGGACCTGCCCGCGGTGCTGCGGCGCATCGTCGCCGCGGCGCGCGAGCTGGTCGGCGCCAAGTACGCCGCGCTCGGCGTGATCGCCCCCGCGGGCGGCCTGGCCGAGTTCATCCACACCGCCCTCCCGGAGGGCACGGTGGAGCGCATCGGCCACCTGCCGCAGGGCAAAGGGCTGCTCGGGGCGCTCATCGACGATCCGCGCCCGATCCGGCTGGCCCGCATCTCCGACGACCCGCGGTCGGCGGGCTTCCCGCCCGGCCACCCGCCGATGACGAGCTTCCTCGGCGTGCCGATCTTCATCCGCGACGAGGTCTTCGGCAACCTCTACCTGACCGAGAGCACCAAGGGCGCGTTCACCGCCGAGGACGAGGAGCTCTGCAGCGCCATCGCCGCCACGGCGGCGGTCGCGATCCAGAACGCGCGCCTCTACGAGGCCGCCCGCACCCGCAGCGAGTGGCTGCAGGCCACCGCCACGATCACCCGCCAGCTGCTGTCGCCCGAGGCGGAGGACGGGCGCCCCCCGCTGGAGCTGATCGCCCGGCTGAGCATGGAGGTCGCGAAGGCCGACCTCATCACCGTGTCCCTTCCCGCCGGGGACGACCAGCTGCGCATCGCCAAGGTCGCCGAGGCCGAGCCGTCGGGGGTGCACCGCGGCACCCGGGTTCCGGTGGCGGGCACCCTGGTCGGCCGGGTGTTCGGCAGCGGCGAGCCGCTCCGGCTGCCGCACCTGGAGGACGTCGAGGAGCGCGAGGCCCTCAACGTCACCCGCCTCGACGTGGGACCGGTCATGGTCGTACCGCTGCTCGGTTCGAGGGGCCCGCGCGGCGTGCTGGCCGCGGTGCGCAAGCGCGGCCGGCTCGCGTTCACCGACACCGACCTGGACATGGCCACCAGCTTCGCCAACCACGCCGCCATCGCCGTCGAGCTGGCCCAGGCCCGCGCCGAGCAGCAGCGCGCCGCGATGCTCGACGAACGCGACCGGATCGCCGCCGACCTGCACGACCAGGTCATCCAGCGCCTCTTCGCCGCAGGGCTTTCGTTGCAGAGCGTCGCGACCAGCCTCGGCCCCGGCCGCGCGGCCGATCGGATCCTCGCCACGGTGTCCGATCTCGACGCCACCATCAGCCAGATCCGCACCACGATCTTCGAGCTCCACGACCAGCGCACCGCCGCCCCCGACGGGCTGCGGGCCCAGCTGGTCGAGGTCGCCGCCGACGCCGCCAAGGCCCTCGGGTTCGACCCGGCCGTGCGCTTCGAAGGCCCGGTCGACACGCTGCCGCCCGATGTCGCGGAGGACGTCGTCGCCGTCCTGCGCGAGTCGCTGGCGAACGTCGCCCGCCACGCGCGCGCCAAGAACGCGACCGTCGAGCTCAGCGTCCAACCCGAGCAGCTGGTCCTGACCGTCCACGACGACGGCGTCGGCATCGGCGACGTCCCGCGCGCGAGCGGCCTGCACAACATGCGTCGCCGCGCCGAACGCCACCAGGGCGAGTGCCACGTCACCCGCCGCCGCCCGCGGGGCACCACGGTGCGCTGGCGGATCCCGCGCGCGTAACCGGTACCGGCGGCGGTTACCGCCGTGCCGCCGCGGCGGGCGCGCCGCGGGAGCGAGGGCCGATCCGGCGGCCCGACAGCAGGGGCAGCGGGATGCCGACCGCGATGTCGGAACGCCGCGACCACGGTGGCAGCCCGCGGCGCACCAGGTCCCGCACCCGGGCGGGATCCACGATCTCGTACGCGGCGCCGATGCCCAGCACGCTCCACCCGGTCCGCGTGTCCGGCGCGACCCGGTCGACCTCGAACGCCACCACCCGTCCCACGGTCGCGGTGGCGAGCCGGCCGGTCCGCGCGGCGCGGAACACGACCTCCTCGCCGTCGAGCACGTAGGCGACCGGCCAGGCCGCGGGCAACGCACCCTCGGTGAACACCACCCTGCCCACGCGCTCGCTCGCCAGCAGTCGCAGGCACTCGCCGCGGGTCATCTCGACGAGCTCGGGACTCGGAAACACCGCCCACCTCCCTGCAGCTGCGGACCGCGCCAGGGTGCGCGCGGCGGCGGCGGAGGCCAAGGGCCCGGGTGTACGGGCGGAAGGACCCGATACGGCCGGAACGCCCTTCAGAGCAGGTTGCGCCGCCACTGCGGCTCCACGGCCGCCCACTCGCGCTCCCACCGCCGGTCGTTGACGAGCCCGATGAGGTAGCGCGCCCCGAGCCAGGTGGCGACGAGCAGCGTGCCACCCGCGCACAGGATCCCGACCGCGACGGCGACCCCGGCCACGACGGCGCTCGCCGCGCTCGGCGGGCGGTTCGTGATCTCGCCCGCGTCGTCCACCCAGACCTCGACCTGCGCCCCGGCCGGCTGGGCCCCGTCGACGGTCACCATCCCGCGGTGCTCCCGGCCGGACCGGTCCGTCCACGCCGCGAGCGCCCGGGTGGGCACCGGCCACCCGCCCTCGCCGACCTCCACCGGCGCGGGCTCGAGCAGCACCGCGCGCGTCGCGTAGGTGGTGTCGCGTTGTTGCTCGGCGCGTTCGAGCTCGTTGCCGTGCACCGCCAACCCGACCACTCCCGCGACGACGATCAGCAGCAGAGCCGCCGCAGACAGGATCCAGGCCACCAGGTCCTCCACGCGGTCCGTGCCGCGACGCGGCAGTCGACCCGGCGCCGGAACCTGGTCCGGATCAGGGCGCACGCCGTCCTCCCTTCGTCGTCGTTGCGCACCTCGGCGCACCTTCGTCGTCGATCCCGAGACCGATGATCCCCGTCCTGCGGGCGGTGGGTCAGCGGCTGGGGACCTCGGCCCCTAGGGGCGGGAGTCCTCTCCCGGTGGGACCATCGTCGCTGGTCACAGCGGTCGGGGCGGGCGATCGTGGAGGCCGGCCGAGCCCCCGCGGGGCCTTGCCGCCGCCCGACGTGCCGTTCGTCACCCCACCGCCCCGGGCGACCCGCCCGGGCCCGCTGCACGACTCACCGTGTCGAGGGTACGACACACCGTGATCACAGGAAGGAGCGCAGGGACGTGGACGTGGTGGCGGCAGCAGCCTTCACCTGGCTCGGCATGGTGCTGGCGATCTCGTTCCTCGAGGCGCCGCTGAAGTTCCGGGCGCCGGGCGTGACGGTCCAGCTCGGTCTGGGCATCGGGCGGCTGGTGTTCGCCGCGCTGAACAAGGTGGAGATCGCGCTGCTGGTGGTCGTCGGGGCCGCGCTCGCGCTGGCGGGCGCCCGCCCGGTCCCGGTGCTCGCCGCCGCGGTGCTCGCGGGCGGGCTGTTGGTGGCGCAGCTCGCGGTGGTGCGCCCCGTCCTCACCCGCCGCTCGGACGAGGTGCTCGCCGGGGGCGACCCGAGCCGCTCGCGGGCCCACCTGTGGTACGTGGCGCTGGAGGTGGCGAAGGTCGTCGCACTGGTGGTGCTCGGCTCCGCAGCACTACTTGCGCAGGTCAGTTGATTGCTAAGGTGTAAGTGCACTCCTGATCATGGCGCCCGCCGCGCGTGATCCGGGGTGCGATTCGTGAAGACAGGGCGGCAGCCGCCGGTCCGGACGGACCGGCCCGGCGGGGTGCGGCGGACACGCGCGATGCAGGACCGACAGCGATCGGCGCGGCTGGAGCGCCGGAGGCGAGTGCCGGGGACGGGTGCGTCCGAGCGTTCCGCCCGAACGCACCCGTTGCGGCCTGCGCCGCACGCCGGTGACCCCGGTGCGCGACCCCCCTCCCCGCCGGAGAGCGCGTTCCCGCGCCCTCCACCCCAGACTTCTCCAGCGGCACCGGGCCGCCCCAGGGCCGAAGGTCCCGACCGGGGCGGGACGTGGCGCGGACCGCGCCAGGGCGCCGGGTCAGCCGGGACCGCGGTGGTCGAGCACGGCCACCCTGATGCGCCGGATCGATGCGTCGAGCCCCTCGAGCAGTCGGTCGAGCTCGTCGCGCGCCTCGCCGTCGACCTGCGACCGCAGCAGGCGCAGGTCGAGCGCGGTGCGGAACAGCACCTGCACGACCGCGTCCCCGTCGAAGGGATCCCCGAGGGGCTCGGGCCACGGGTCCGCGCGCACGGGGGCGTCCCGTGCGGGGTCATCGCCGTCCTGTCCCCCGTCGCCGTGCGACATGCGCTCCTGGTGCACTGGGACCTCCACGATGCTCGCCCCGCAGCACGGCCCACCGTCGTACCACCGGGCCACACCCCGGACCAACGGCCATGCGGGCCCCGGTCGCTCCGGCTGAACTGCCCCGAGCGGATGAGCGACCCCCGCCGACGGGCGCAACGCCGGGGCGGCACGTCCCGACAAACCGGGCCTTCCTGCCCTGTCGCCGCCGAGGTGCCCGGGAGACGGTATCGACGACGAGTGAGGAGGGACGATGGACTCGACCACGGTCGCTGCGACGAAGAGCGCAGCCCGGGCGAAGAACCCAGCCCCGAAGATGCCGGCCCGTCCGCAGGCGGACCGGCGCTCGGCGAACGCCGCTGCCGTCGAGCTCGAGGAACGACGGGTGCTCGCCACGCTGCACGGCGACGACGACGAGCGCGACGACCTGCTGCTGCGCCCCGTCCACGACCACCCGGGGGTGCGCCGACGACGGCTCGCCTGACACCCGCCCGCTCCGCGGAGAGCTCCGCGGGAGCTCTCCGCGGGGTCGGCGGATCACCACCGCCGCCCCTGTGATCGACCCGTGATCGTGGAACTCGCCCGATGGGGACCTTCGACCCTGTCCGCCAGCCGAGCGGCAGGGCATCGTGGTCGCCGGTCCGAGTGCAACAGAGACGGGTGCGAAGGACAGGAGCGGCTGTGGCATCCGCAGACCCCGTTGCGACCGCCGAGTTGATCGAGCTCGACGAGGCCGAGTGTCTTCGCCTGCTCGCGGGAAGCGAGATCGGCCGCGTCGTCTTCACCGATGCCGCCCTCCCGGCCGCGTTGCCGGTCAACTACCTCCTGGACGGCCAGGAGATCGTCTTCCGCACCGGTGACGGGAGCAAGCTCGCAGCCGCCGCCCGCAACTCGGTGGTGGCCTTCCAGGTCGACCAGATCGACCCCGAGACCCGCACCGGGTGGACGGTGCTCGGCGTCGGCGCGGCCTACGAGGTGGTCGTGCCCGAACGCCTCGCCAAGCTCGCCACCCGCCTTCCCGAGCCCTGGGCGCCCAACCGCACGGAGCACACGATCGCCGTGCCGCTGCAGCGGCTCAGCGGACGCCGCCTCGTCCGCGGGACCGGCCGGCCCACCCCCGGGTCGGTGACCCCCGAAGAGTCGTAAGTCCCTTGCCGCCTCCCCGCGTGTCGGCGATGCTCCCCGCCGCACGGTGCCCGATAATGTCCCGGAGATGTCCATGCCGTCGAACCACTCCCCGGTCGACCCGGTCGTCCACGACGACCCCGCGGTCGCCGCGGCCGTCGCCCGGCTGTCCGCCGAGTTCGCCCCGCGGGTGCAACCGTCGGTCATCAGCCGCGTGGTCGTGGGGAGCCGGGTCGACCTGAGCGGCGCGCCCGGCCCCGCCCTCCCCGAGCTGGTGGAGCGCCTGGCCCGGCAGCGGCTGCTGCAGGCGGCGGGCGCGGACGCAGGCGCCTGACACCGGCCGGTCCGTACAAGCCACGAGCCCGGCCTGGCCCGAGAGGCGCTCACCCGCCCGACCGCAACGCCTCCGACACCGCCCCGGCGGCGGCGACGACCATGCCGGCGAGCGACCGCCCGACCCGCTTGGTCGGCATCCGGCTCGACGGCAGCACCACGTTGACCGACGCGACCGGCACCCCGGTGGCGTCCCGTACCGCCGCCCCGACCGCGCATACGCCGGGTTCGCCCTCCTCGACGTTCATCGCGAACCCGGCCCGGCGAATCGCGGCGAGCTCCCTGGTCAGTTCGGGCCAGCTCGACACCGACGCCTCCGTCCGCCGCTCCAGGCTCCGACCGGCGAACCGGCGCTGGAACTCGGCCCGCGGCAGCACCGCCATGATCGCCTTGCCCGCCGCGGTGCAGTGGGCCGGGATGCACACCCCCGTGCGGTTCCCGACCCGCACCGTGCGGGTCCCTTCGATCCCGTCGACGAACCGGATCTCCCGGCCCTCGAGCACGCCGAGGCTCACCGTCTCCCCCGTCTGCGTCCACAGCCGCTCCAACACCGGCCTGGCCACCTGACGGACGTCGAACCGGTGCACCGCAGCCAGCCCGATCTCCTCCAGCACCGGACCTGGCCGGTAGGGGCCGTTGCGGCTGTCCTGCACCGCGAAACCCTGCGCGCGCAGCGTGTTCAGCAGGCGGTGCGCTGTGGACGGGGCGACGGCCAGCATCTCGGCCACCTCGGACAGGCGTAGCGCCCGGTGCTGGGCCAGCAGCTGCACCAACTGCAGCGCGTTGTCCACCGATCCGAGCGTCGGTTTCGCCATAGCGGAATTCTAGAAGCAAGATCTTCCTCTGATTCGAAGTGCGTGCTTGTCTCGGTCCCGAGGTCACATCGCGGTGCCCGAGAGGCAGGAGTCCCTTGTCGCCCACGCAACCGATCGATGCCACCGGAGAACTGCGAAGCGCCCGGTTCGGCCGCTTCCACCTGGTGCTCGTCTCCGCCGTCCTGCTGGCTCTGCTGTTCGACGGCTACGACACGCTCAACCCGGCCTACGTCATCCACTACACCGCTGAGCCGTGGCACCTCAGCCACAGCGAGACCGGGTTCCTGGTCTCCTCCGGCCTCATCGGGTTCCTCGTCGGCGCGCTGGTCCACGGCCCGATCGCCGACCGGGTGGGGCGACGGCCGGTGTTGCTCGCCGCGTTGGCGGGCGCCGGGTTGTTCAGCCTGCTGACCGCCGTGGCCGCGCACGGGTTCGGCTCGTTCGTCCTGATGCGCTTCCTGACCGGCCTGTTCCTCGGCGTGATCATGCCGTTGGGCACGGCCTACATCAACGAGTTCGCGCCGGCCCGGTCGGCGAACCGGGTCGTGGCCGCGGCACTGGCCGGGTTCTGCCTCGGCGGGGTGCTCGCCTCGCTCGTGGGGATCTACGTGACGCCGACGGCGGGGTGGCGGTCGCTGTACTGGATCGGCGCGGCGCCCCTGCTGCTCGCCGTGCTGCTGCGCCCGCTGCTGCCGGAGTCGGTGCAGTTCCTGGTGCTGCGCGGGCGGCACGCCGACGTCGCGCGCACGCTCGCGAAGATCCGGCCGGACCGCGACTACGAGGGTGCGCGGTTCCTGCAGCCGCGGGAACGCGCCTCGACAGCGGAGATGCTCGGCACCGTGGTGGGGCGCCGGCTCCGGCCGAGCAGCATCGCGCTGTGGGTGTGCGCCTTCATGATCCTCTTCTGCATCTACGGCCTGTCCGGGTGGCTGCCGTCGGTGATGGAGCAGCGCGGCAACACGTTCGCGGCCTCGTTCTGGTTCCTGGCGATCCTGCAGCTGGCCGGCATCGTCGGCGGGATCACGGTCGCGACCCTGTGCGACACGATGCGCGCCGACCTGGCCAAGGGCCTGGTCACGCTGATGGCGATCGCCACGCTCGCGGTGGCGCTGGTGGGCGTGACCGGTGGTTCGGTGGCCCCGCTGGTCGCCACCGGGTTCGCGGGCCTCGGGATCATCGGCGGGCAGTCGGCCCTGGACACGCTGGCCGCCCAGACCTATCCGGCGCACCTGCGCAGCACGGGCACCGGGATGATGTTCGGCATCGGCCGCGTCGGCGGCATCCTCGGCCCCTACCTGATCGGCTGGCTGCTCGACTGGACCGACGGCGCCACGGGCGTGGTTTTCGCGGCCCTCGTCGTGGCCTCCGCCGTCGCTGCGGCGTCGGCCGCCGCGCTGGTCGTGTTCCGCCGCCGCCTCTCCTCCGCTGTGGACCTGCCCGGACCCCCCGTTGCGGCGAAAGGATGACGATGAGCTACCTGCGGATCGCCACAGAAGAGGCCTACGCCCCCGCGGAGCTGTTCGACCTGTACCGCGAGCTGCTGCCCGACACCGACGACATCGGCTTCCGCAGCCTCATGGGCCACTACCTGACCAGCGACGCCGAACGCCCCCGGTTCGTGCGCAGCCGGCTGACCGACCTCGGGGAGACCCGGTTGTCCGAGATGGACGCCGCGGGAGTCCACCACGCCGTGCTCGCGCTGACCTCGCCCGGCACGCAGGTGCTCGAGGACAAGCACGCCCGCGAGATGGCGACGCTCGCCAACGAGCGGATCGCCGAGGCCGTGCGCAAGCACCCCACCCGGTTCTCCGGGCTCGCCGCCGTCGGCTTCGACGACATCCCGTCGGCCGTCGACGAACTGGACAGGGCGGTGAACACGCTGGGGTTGAAGGGCCTGATCTGCAACTCGCACATCAAGGGCCACTACCTGGACGAGCCGCGCTTCCGCCCGCTCCTCGAAGCCGCTGAAGCGCTGGACGTGCCGGTCTACCTGCACCCGAACACGCCGCCGAACGACATGATCCGGCCGATGCACGAGGCCGGGATCGACGGCGCGATCTTCGGGTTCGGCGTCGAGACCGCCACCCACCTCCTGCGGATGATCACCTCGGGTGTGTTCGACCGGTTCCCCCGGCTCAAGCTCGTCGTCGGCCACCTCGGCGAGGCGCTGCCGTACTGGTTCTACCGGCTGGACTACATGCACGCAGGCCAGGTGGCGGCGAGGCGGTACGAGGCGATCAAGCCGCTGGAGCTGAAGATCAGCGAGTACTTCCGCCGCAACATCTGGCTCACCACGAGCGGGATGCCGTGGGCACCCACCATCATGTACGCCAGGGAGGTCGTCGGCGCCGACCGCGTGATGTACGCGATGGACTACCCGTACGAGTACGTGCGCGAGGAGGTGCGGATGCAGGACGCCCTGCCGCTGAGCCCGGAAGAGCTGAAGGAGTTCTTCCAGGACATCGCGATCCGGGTGTTCGGGCTCGACGAGGAGGTGCTCACGGGCCGAGCCGGCGGCCGGTGACGACCCGCGTGGCGCGGGCGGTGCGGCCTCGCCGTACGATCGTCGGGCGATGCTCGTCGCCGTCGGCTCGAAGAACCCCGTCAAGATCGAGTCCGTCCGGCTCGCGTACGCCGCGCTGCGACCGGACGAGCAGCGCTCCGTCGAGGGCTGCGAGGTCGACTCGTCGGTCCCCGACCAGCCGCTGAGCGAGGACGAGACCAGGCTCGGCGCCCGGATGCGCGCCCGGCGCGCCCGCGAGGCGCTGGGCGCCGACCACGGCGTCGGCCTGGAGGGCGGCCTGCAGGAGCTCGACGGCCGCTGGTTCAACTGCGGCTGGGTCTGCGTCGTCGACGCCGACGGCCGGGAGGGCCTCGGCGCGACGATCCGTATGGTCGTCCCGCAGCCCGTCATGGACCTCGTGCTGGCCGGCCACGAGCTCGGCGAGGCGTGCCGGCGCGTCCTCGCCGCCCCGGACGGCGCGCCCGGCAACGGCCACTTCGGGCTGATGACCGGCAACGCCGTCGACCGGACCCGCGCCTACCGCGACGCGGTCGTCGCCGCGCTCGCGGGCCTGCGCCACGCCGCACCGCGCTGAACCGGGCCTCGCCAGGAGGCCTACCCGCCAGCCGCCCCGGATCAGCGCGCGTAGGGGTCGCCGCCTGCCGCGATGGTGCGCAGCGCGGCGTCGAGGTGGCCGTGCAGCAGCCGGAACAGCCCTGGTCCGAAGCTGATCCGCGCCACCCCGGCCCCGGCGAGCTCGGCGAGCGACGGCCCGCCCGGCAGGTAGGCGAGGTTCACCGGCGCGCCGATCCCGTCGACGAGCGCCCTCGCCACGTCGAGGTCCAGCCCGTCGACCACGAGCGGGTAGACGCAGTCCGCGCCGGCCTCGACGTACGCCCTCCCGCGCCGCACCACCTCCGCGACGAGCTCCTCGCGGGGGCCCGAACCGTGCAGGAACACGTCGACCCGCGCGTTGATCACGAGGTCCGGGGCGGCCGCCCGGACGCCCGCGAGCAGCTCGACCTGCTCGGACAGCGGGGCGAGCCCGCCGGTCCGGGCGTCGGTGTCCTCGAGGTTGCACCCGACGGCGCCCGCGGCGGACAGCCGAGCGGCGATCTCGGCCGCGGGCAGCCGGTAGCCGCGTTCGACGTCGGCGGTCACCGGGACGTCCACGGCCGCCGCTATCCGCGCCACCGCCGCGAACATCTCGTCCGGCGGCGTCTGCTCGTGGTCGTCGTAGCCGAGGGCGGGGGCGATGGCGGCGCTCGCGGTGGCGACGGCCGGGAAGCCCGCCGCCACCACCGCACGCGCCGTCGCCGCGTCCCACGCGTTGGGCAGCACCAAGGGCGTGCCGGGCACGTGCAGGGCGCGCAACCGGTCGGTCGGCCCGGGCCCGTTCGATTCGGGAGTCATGCCTCGACGCTACGGCCTGGGCTCCGGCTGCGGGCGTGGCTTCGGCTCGTGCACCGCCGAGGCCACAGTGGATCAGACCCCGACCCCGGCCCGGGCGAGCATCCGGTCGACGAGGGCGTCGAGCCGGGCGCGCGCCTGCGCGGCGCGCCGCTCGGTCTCCTCGAGCAGGGCCGTGGGGTCGAGGCCGAGCCGGTCGAGCGACCCGCGGTAGCGCTCGGCCCACACCCGCACGCTCGCGAGCGTGGCCTCGGGGTGGAACTGCACGCCGAGGTGCGGCCCGTGCCGGTAGGCCTGCACACCGACATCGGTGCGCGCGACGACGGTGCTCTCCGGGCCCGGCTCCATCAGGTCGAGGTGCCAGACGAGCCACGGTCCCGGCTCGACGAGGTCCGGCTCGGTCGTGTCGACGCGCAACCAGCCGATCTCCGGCCCGCCCGGGGCGGGCCGGACCATCCCGCCGAGGACCCGGCACAGCAGCTGCGCGCCGAAGCAGATGCCCAGGACCGGGACATTCGCGCGCACCGCCCGTGCCAACAGCTCCCACTCCCGACGCAGGTAAGGCACAGACTCGTCGGCGGCGGAGTCGTCCGACCCGAGCGTGACGACGAGGTCGAACCCGGTGGGGTCGGGCAGCGGGTCGCGCGCGTCGACCACGAGCTGGTCGGCCCCGAGCTCGGCCAGCCGCTCCCCCACCAGGCCGGGCGGGCAGTCGTCCTGGTGCTGGACGTGCAGGACCCGCACGTCAGCTCCAGGGGAACGGCGAGTTGCTCGTCGGGTGCAGCTCACCGGTCTGGTAGCGCGAGAAGCGGAACGGCTCGAGCAGCTTGCTCTTCTCCCCGAGCAGCTCCCCGGCGACGAGCTCCCCGATGCCGATCATCTTGTAACCGTGGTTGGAGTCAGCGATCACGTAGGCGTTCTCACGGAACCGGTCGAAGATCGGGAAGCTGTCGGGGGTGAAGGCGCCGAGGCCGCCCGAGGGCTCGTTGCGGTAGAGCGCGCGCTTGCCCTCGAACCGCTTGTGGCAGTGTGCCAGCGCCGAGGTCCACATCCGCGCGAAGTCCTGCCCCACGGTGAACTCCGGGCTCGCGGGGCCGTAGGGGTCGACCGCGACCTCCGCAGCGGGCCGGTCGACCGGGACAGGCGCGGCGCCGCCCTGCACCCCACCGAAGGAGAAGTCGGGCTTGTAGTAGATGCCCCACATCTGGTCGGTGATGAGGCTGCCGTCGGTGTCGTCGTAGAGCGGCTGGTCCGAGTCGACGTGCAGCACAGGCGGCATCTCGCCGCGGTTGTCGCGGAACTCGCCGGGATCGACGTCGAGCACGCCCTCCTGAAGAGCCCAGTACGTCCACATCGGACGGTCCGGGTGCACGGTGCCGTCCGGGCCGGTGACCGAGATGCGCTCGGGCAGGTCCAGCATCGCCCACAGGTCGCGGATCCAGGGCCCGACGGCGATCACGACCTCCTCGCATCGGATCGCGCCCTGGTCGGTCTGCACGGCCGTCACGGCGCCGCCGTCGACGTCGAACCCGGTCACGCGTACGCCGGTGCGGATCCGCACGCCCTCGGCCTCGGCCTTGCCAGCGAGCCCCTTGAGCGAGGCCAGGTTGTGGGCGTAGCCGCCGCGCTTCTCGTGCAGGACGGCCGTGATCCCCGGGGCCTGCCAGTCGGCAAACAACCCGGTCATGTATTCCCGGCAGGCCTTCTCGCCGACCACGAGCTCGGACTCGTAACCGATGGCCTTCTGCTCGGCGTAGATCTGCTCGATGTCGGCCCGCATGACCTCGGGAGCGATCTGGATGTAGCCGACCCCGTGGTAGGCGAAGGCCTCCGGGTCGGACTCCCAGACACCGACGGAGTGCGCCATCAACTCGCGCATCGCCGGTTGGAAGTAGTTGTTGCGAACGACGCCGCACGCCACCCCCGAGGCGCCGGCCCCGATCCCCGACTTGTCGATCACCAGGACGTCCTCGCCGCCGCCCTTGCCCGCCACGCGAAGGCGACGGGCGAGGTTCCAGGCGGTGGCCAGACCGTGGATTCCGGCACCGATGATCACGTAGCGGGCGTTGTCGCTCATGCTGGCTCACTCCGGACGACGCGATCGGACGACGGACAGCCATGGGACGGGCGCGCTCCGAGGGCCTGACCTGCGAGCGCTGGCATCATTGCCCAGCCTCCCAAGCCGGGCCTGGCACAATTGCCCTTTCGGCAATACCATCTCCATAGCTACAGGTGACGATACTATGGCTCGCACTGGTCGACCAGCGGCTCGACAGGTCGGATCGGTTCAGCGCGCGATTGATGTGCTGGACGCGCTCGCGGAAGCGGGCACCGAACTCGGCACGAACGAGATCGCGCGCCGCACCGGCATCAACGTCAGTACGATTTCGCGGCTCCTGTCGACGCTGACCTCGGCGGGCCTTGTGCAGCACGTGCCGTCCACCGGTCGCTACCGCCTTGGCATCCGGATCATGCAGCTGGCGCACGCCGCCCGCGACAGCCTCGACGTGCGCCAGCTCGCCCGGCCCTTCCTCGAAGAGCTCAGCGCGCTCACCGGCGAGACCACGACGCTCTCCCTGCCCGCCGTCCACGACCTGGTCACCATCGACTTCGTGCCCAGCGCGCACTCGGTGCGCAGCGTCGCCCAGATCGGGCGCAACAGCGTGGCGCACGCGACCGCGGTCGGGAAGGTGCTGCTGGCCTGGGGCGGGCAGCTCCCCGAGGGGGAGCTACCCGCTTACACCGAACGCACGATCACCGACCGCGAGGCGCTGGCCAGGGAGATCGAGCAGGTGCGGCGGCGAGGCTGGGCCCAGGCGATCGGCGAACGCGAGGACGAGCTGAACGCCGTGGGTGTGCCGGTGCTGGACCGCACCGGAACGCTCGTGGCCGCCCTCGGTGTGCAGGGTCCGGCGAGCCGTTTCACCCCCCGCGCCATGCGGGCGGCGATCGACCCGCTCGTCGAACGCGCGAAGGCGCTGGCCGCGGCGCTCTGACCGGTGCGCCGCGCCCCGTCGGTTCGCAGCGCACCGGCACCTCAGGAGTCGGTACGCAAGAAGGTGGCCAGCGAGTCGTCGAGCTCGTCCCACCAGGCCGTGTGGTGCACCGGACCCACCGTCCCGGTGCACGGCGAGGAGAACGACCGGTCCCGGTAGCCGGTGATGCTCTCGACCTTGTGGTGCTCCCAGGTGTGGAAGTGCTCGCGCGCGAGGTCGAGGTCGAACTGCGGGTAGTCGAGCCCCCTCAGCAGGTCGCGCATGTAGTCGGTCTGGAAATCGATGTCAGCCGCCGGGCCGTCGAGGGTCTCCTGGCGCTTGCGCCATACCGCGATGTCGGCCTCCATCTCCTCCCGCGACGGCAGCTCGATCCGACCGAGCACGACGTCGCGGGCGAACCACGCCTGCGCGTCGAACATCGTGAACGTGTAGTACTGGTCCTGCATCCCGAGGTACATCAACTTCGGGTTGCCGGTCCAGACGACGCCCTTGTAGAGGTTCGGCGGGTACAGGACGTTGTCGGTGCGCAGCCGCAGGCTGTCTTCGATGAACGGGAACCAGTGGCGGTACCCCGTGCACAACACGATCGCATCCACCGTGCGCGTGCTCCCGTCCACGAAGTGCGCGGTCCGGCCCTCCACGCGGTCGAGCCTCGGCACCTCGCAGATGCCTTCGGGCCAGTCGAACCCCATCGGCGCGTTGCGGTATGAGATCGTGACGGAGCGCGCCCCGTACTTCTTCGACTGCAGCGCGATGTCCTCTGCCGAGTAGCTGCTGCCCAGGACCAGCAGGTCCTTGCCGGCGAACTCCTGGGCGTCACGGAAGTCGTGCGCGTGCATCACCCGACCCGGGAAGGTGGCGAACCCGGGGTACTCGGGCACGTTCGGCGTCGAGAAGTGCCCGGTGGCCACGATGACGTGGTCGAACTCCTCGACGCGGGTGGAGGCGGTCGGACGGGACTCGACGGTCACTTGGAACACGCCGCGGGCTGAGTCGAAGCTGATCCACCGCACGGCCGACTCGAACTGGATGTGCTGGCGGATGTTGCTCTTCTTGGCTCGGCCGGTGATGTAATCGAACAGCACCTCGCGCGGCGGGAAGGACGGGATCGGCTTGCCGAAGTGCTCGTCGAACGAGTAGTCGGCGAACTCCAGGCACTCCTTCGGCCCGTTCGACCACAGGTAGCGGTACATGCTCCCGTGCACCGGGTCGCCGTACTCGTCCAGCCCGGTGCGCCAGGTGTAGTTCCACAGGCCGCCCCAGTCGCTCTGCTTCTCGAAGCAGACGATCTCGGGCACCCGTGCACCGTTGCGCCGGGCTTCTTCGAAGGCGTGCAGCTGGGCCAGACCGCTCGGACCGGCACCGATGACGGCGACGCGTGTCATGTGTCCTCCTGCTTCGGCGTGATCGATCAGGACCGCGGACGGGTCTTGTCGGGGTCGTAGAACGGGAACCGGACGACGCGCGCCGGGATCCGCTTGCGGTGGCCGTCGAGCTTGCCGACCTCAACCTCGGTGCCGATCTCCGCGTGCTGGACGGCGATGCGGCACAGCGCGATGTTCTTGCGGAGGATGGGCGAGCGGGTGGCGCTTGTGATCACACCCACCTGGGAGCGTCCGATGTGGACGCAGTCGCCGTGCTGGGCGGGCTCGTTTCCGGCCAGCTCCAGCCCCACGAGGGTGCGCTGCGGGTGGGCCTTCCGCTCGAGCAGCGCCTCGCGCCCGACGAAGTCGTCCTCCTTCGTCTTCAGCGGCACCGTGAACCCGATGCCCGCCTCGAACGGGTCGGTCTGGTCGCAGAAGTCGTAGCCGGCGAACACCAGGCCGGCCTCGATGCGCAGGGTGTCGAGCGCCTCGAGCCCGAGCGGGGTGAGCCCGTAGGGGCGGCCCGCCTCCCACACCGCGTCCCACAAGGCGTTGGCGTCGCGCGGGTGCACCCACAGCTCGTAGCCCAGCTCACCGGAGTACCCGGTGCGCGAGACGATCAGCGGGATCCCGTTGTGGTCGCCGATGCGTCCGATCGCGAACCGGAACCAGGTCAGGTCGGTGAACCGCGGCTGCGTCGGCGGCGTCCAGATGATCTGCGCCAGCAGGTCGCGGCTGGCCGGGCCCTGCACGGCGATGTTGTGCAGCTGGTCGGTGGAGTTCTTGACCCACACCCGGTCCAGGCCGAGGCGCTGGGCCTGCTCGCGCAGCCAGACGCCGTCGTACTCGTCGCCACCGACGAACCGGAAGTTCGTGTCGCCCAGGCGGAAGATCGTGCAGTCGTCGATCATGCCGCCGGTCTCGTTGCACATCGCCGAGTAGACGACCTGACCCTGGGAAAGCTTGCGGATGTTGCGCGTGACGGTGGCCTGCAGCAGCGCCTCGGCGTCCGGGCCGAGCACCTCGAACTTGCGCAGGGGCGACAGGTCCATGACCGCTGCGCGCTCCCGGCAGGCCCAGTACTCCTCCTGGGGGCCGTGGCCGTCGAAGCTGCTCGGCAGCCAGTAGCCGCGGTACTCCACGAACTGACGGGTGAGCGCCGAGGTCCGTTCGTGGAAGGCCGTCTCCCGGGACAGCGTCGCCTCGGAATCCGGCGTAACCCGGTGGGCGATGGCCATCGAGAACTTCCTCCTCGAGTCGTACACCCGCACGTGGACGTCCGTGGGGATCCAGGCGTTCGACGGGTCGATGTCGTCCGGGCACGCCGACGACGCGCACACCAAGTCGGTGGCCGCCCGCAGCAGGACGTAGTCGCCCGGCCGCGACCAGGGCTCGTCGAAGACGAGCAGGTTGTTGTCGTCGAACATCGTGTTGTAAAAGAGGTTGAGCGCCGGCCAGCCCTTCCGGGGCGCCACGCCGTAGCGGGCGAGCTGGGCGTTGAAGTTGTCGGTGCAGTTGACGTGCCCCGGGTAGCCCATGTCCTCGTAGTACTTGGGGTTGCAGGCGAGCCCGAAGGTGTCGTGGCGGCCCACCGTGTCGCGCACGACCTCCACGAGCGGCTGGGCGTCCTGGTCGTAGAACTTCCCGTGAAGCCCCGGCTGCGGATAGGCGTTGCCCATCAGGTACCGCGTGGTGGTGGAGTCCAGCCCGCGCTCGACGCCCTCCTGCAGCTGCCGGGCACCGAAGGCCAGGAAGTCCGAGCACTGCCTGCCTTCGACGTCGATGATCTGGATGTACTGGCCTTCGCGCACCTCGTAGCTGCGCGCCGTCGCCGCGTCGACGCGCATGTCGAGGATCGGCTCGGCGAGCGGCTCCGGCAGGCGGGGTTCGGCCGCCGGCCGCAGCACCGCCCGTCGCACCTCGAGCAGCAGGTCCGACGGCGGGTTGGCGGCATCGTCGTCGACCGCCATGGGCACCGCCGGTGCGGCGACGAGGACCACCGCGCGGTCGGTGGCCGTGAACGACTCCCGCGCGCCCGCGGGGGTCCACTCGCCGAACAGCCGCGCGGCGGTCGCCTCCGTCGGGTCGAGGCCGTGCTCGGCCAGCACCGCGAGCACAGCGCGCGCGCCCTCGCCGTCGGCGTCGCCGTGGGCCAGCGCGCGCAGCGTGGTGGCCGGCGCGTCCTGGCGGGCACCGAGCACGTGCTCCCCGCCGAGCACGGTGAGCTCGGCGGGCTGCCGGCCCTGCCGGTCGACCACGTCGAGCCGGTCCCCGCCCTCCAGGCGCACCGCGGTGACCCCGCCGGGACGCACCCAGTACGTCTCGAGGCCGGGCTCGCGGGGCAGCAGGCCGGGCAGCACGAGCCGTGGGGTCGGCGTCGTCGGCATTGCGAGTGTCATGTCCGCATCACCCTTCCTGCGACGTGCGTCTGCTCGGCCGCTTCGGCTTCGGCGAACAGTCGGGCGGCGAGAGCGCGCTTGGCTGCCGGATCGAGCTTCCCGGTCTCGTTGCGCAGGGCACGTTCGTCGACGGTGCGGTTCCTGTAGTCGACGGCGGAGAAGCCGAAGAGCGCCGAGCGCGCCACGAACTGGCGGAGCACCTCGTTGGACGGCCCCATCACCCACCCGGCCTTGCCGTCGCGCAGGTATCGCTCGAGCTCGAGGTCGCGTCGGTAGCCCGATCCGCCGCAGGCGTGCAGCATCCGGTCCACCACGGCGCTGACGTTCTTCGCCGCGGTGAACTTGGCCTGCCAGCACCAGTGCAGGTGGTTCGCGCGGGCCCGGACGTCCGGGGCGAGCACCCGCCGGTTGCCGTCGGTGGCCTCGTCGAGCGCCGCGGCCGTGGCGAGAACGGTGAGGCGCGCGGCGTTCGTGTCGATCAGGGACTCGCCGATGTAGTCCTGCACAACGGGGTAGTCGGCCACCCGCCGTCCGGTGTCGCGGTGCTCCTTGCCCAGCGTGTGCCGCTTGGCGATGTCCACCGCCCCCATCGCGATCCCGTTCCACACCGCGGCGGAGCCGGTGAGGAACCACGGATCGACGACCTCGTCGTTGGACTCGGCGCCGTCGCCGAGCGGTCCGACGAGGTGCTCGGTCGGCACGAAGGCGGCGTCGATCTCGACGGGGCCGGACTGGTTGCCCCGCAGGCCCAGCGCGTCCCACAGGGACGGCTGCGCGCGCACGTCCTCGGCGTCGACCACGAACACCGACAGGTCGTCGTAGCTGGTGAACCCCGGGCTGGTGGTCTGCACGACGTAGAAGTCGGCGAAGCCGCCGGAGGTGGTCCACGACGACTTCTTGCGGATGCGGAAGCCCCCGTCCACCCGCTCGGCGCTCGAGGAGATCGGGTACCAGAAGTGCCCGCCGCTGGCCGGGTCGGAGTAGGACAGCGTGCCGATGCGCCCCTTCGACAGCGGGCGGATGTAATCGTCGACGAGCGACGGGGTGGGACGCAGCATGATCGCCTGGACGGCGACGACGTGCATGACGTAGCACATCGCGGTGGACGCGCAGCCGTAGCGGGCGATCGTTTCGCAGGCCACCGCGAACGCGGTGTGATCGCCGCCCAGCCCTCCGTACTCCTCGGACACGGTGAGGGCGAGGTAACCGTGCTCCCCGAGCAGCTCCAGGTTGCGGCGCGGGAACCGGAGCTCGTCGTCGACGCGCTCGGCGTTGCCGCGGATCTCCTGCTCGCACAGCTCGACGAGCGTGTCGCGGAGCCTGCGCTGGCGGGGGCTGAGCAGCCAGTCCGGGTCCCACTCGGCCCCGACGCCCCAGAACGGCTGGTTGTCCCACGTCCTCACTCGGATGCTCCGGCCGCCCTCAGAGCCGCTTGACGAACGTGCGCGCCTGGTACAGGGCCAAGAGCGGCAGCCCGATCATCAGGACGACCATCAGCACCGGTCCAGCGCCGTAGGCGAAGAACTCATCCATTCCCTGCTCCGATCAGTCCGGACTGCCGCATGCGGGAGCGGCCGAACTCGTTGAGCGTGAACTTGAACAGCAGCTTCTCGACCCCGCCCGACCGGCTCGGGTCCACCGCAGTCTCGACCTCGTCGAGCAGCCCGCTTGAGTACAGGTCGGTGAGCGTGAGGCGCACCGTGCCGTACCAGTAGTCGCCGGAGACCCCGTACTCGCGCATCACCTCATCGGCGATGTCGTAGTCCCACATCGGTCCGCGCTCGGCGAGCAACTGCAGCATCCGTCCCTTGATGTGCACGACCGACCTCCTCAGCTCGTGGCCGCCCGCGGCCGGGTGGCGGGCACCGCCCGGACGACCTCCAGCACGTCGCGCTTCTCGGTGAACAGGATGAAGCTGCCGAGCACGGCGATCAGGCCGCCGACGACGAACTGCAGGCCCGGCGCCTCGAGGGTGAACAGGTACAGCCACACCAGGGCGAGCGGCCCGTAGAGCGCGGCGATCGCCTGGCCGCGCCCAACGCCGATCAGCGGGAACGACTTGTACCAGGACACGTAGCAGAAGCCGAAGGTCAGCCCGAGCAGCACGAGCAGCAGCAGGTTGTTCGGGTTGGCCAGGGCCGCCCCCGTGACCTCCCACAGCCGAGCGCCGGCGAGCGCCGCCGTCAGCGGCACGGCGACCACCAACCACAGCGCGACCTCGGCGGTGAACCGCAGGGTGAGGCCGACGTCGGGGTCGCTGACGTCCAGCGCGCGCCCGGCGATGGCCCCCTCGATCCCCCAGCCGACGAACGCCAGCGCGCCGCCCACGTAACCGAGCAGCCCACCCGAGCCGGCCCCGGCCAGCTCACCGGCGATGCCCGGCGCGAAGATGATCACGCCTCCGGTGATGATCACGATGATGCCCACCGCCGCCTGCCGGGTGATGCGCTCGTGGTACCAGACCCGGGCCAGCAGGGCACCGACGATCGGGTAGAGCAGCGCGGCGACCGCGGCGAACGCCGCGCCGACGTAGGCGATGGCGAGGATCGACCCGAAGATCGCGAGCATCCCCGCGAGACCGGCGGGCGCGTACCAGCGCGAGATGCGCACGCGGCGCATCGTGCGCACGTACTCGCCCGTCTTCCCGAGGACGGCGACCCACAAGAACATCGCCAGCAGCACGGCCACGGCGTTGAGCGTGGTGATCACCATGGCCGCGAGCAGGTAGTCGGCCGTCGAGCCGGCGAGGTCGACGAACGGAGCCTCGGAGTAGATGACGGTGCCGGGTACGTACCAGGCACCCCAGAGCACCGCGCACCAGACGGCCCAGATGAAGCCCCACCGCACCTGCCGGTTGCGGTGCTCCTGGCGCAGCTGCACAACTTTGTCGCTGTCGAGCATGGCGACTCCTCACAGGGACCCGGCGCCCGGGGCGCCCGGCGGGGCGCGGGGCTGCAGTGGGCGGAGACGGCATCCGGATGACACGAGTGCGCACGTCGACAGGGCGGTCACAGCACCTCGGAACTGCCCTGTGTGACCTACATCATGGCCGATCTCGGCGCGCCTGTACACCCCTCTTGGAGACATCGTTGCCCAAAGAATCGGACACAACGACGGCACTGACCAGCGGATCTGGTCCCTCATCGGGGCAAAAAATTTCCATCAGGGCAATTCATGCGCTCACTAGTTCCCTGACATCCAGTTCCGGCCCGGGGAGCCCCTTCGCCCGCCGAACCGGGTCCGTCGCGAGCGCGAGCCGCGCCGCGGCCACGGTGTTGCGCAGCAGCCACGTGTAGGTGACCGGGCCGACCCCACCGGGCACCGGGGTGATCGCGGCGGCGCGGCGGGCGACGCTGTCGTGGTCGAGGTCGCCCACCAGCCGCACGGCCCCGGTCATCTCGTCGTGGACCGCGTTGATGCCGACGTCCACGGCGATCACCCCGGGCTTGACGTCCACGCCGCGCAGCAGGCCCGGCACACCCGCGGCCACGACGAGGATGTCCGCGGCAGTGGTGTGCTCGCGCAGCAGCCCCGCCCGGGCGCTGTGCACGTCGCACGAGACCACGGTCGCCCCGCGCGCCATCGCCAGCGACACCGCCGGCTTGCCGACGTTGGCCGACCGGCCTACCACGACCACCCGGCTGCGCCGGTAGACCTCGCCCGGGTCCCGGCCGTCGCGGGAGAGGTACGTGTCGAGCAGGTGGAACACCGAGGCCGGGGTGGACGGCACGAACCGCGGCCGCTCCAGTGCGAGCAACCCGGCGTTCACCGGGTGCACCGCTTCGATGTCCTTGAGCGGGTCGAGGGCCCGGTACACCGCCGCCTCCGACACCTGCGGCGGCAGCGGCCGCAGCACGAGCACGCCCGAGACGCGCGGGTCCGCGCACAGCCCGCCGACCGCCGCGACGACGTCGGCCTCGGCGGCGTCGCCGGGCAGGGCGACGCACGAGTAGCGGCAGCCGAGCGACTCCGCGAGATCCCGCACCCGCCGCTCGTAGGCGCGCGCGGGATAGGAATCGCCCGCCAGCACGGTGGCGAGCCCCGGCCGGGCCCCGCACGCGGTCAGCTCGCGCACATCCGCCTGGACCTGCTCGCGCAGCCGCGCCGCGCACGACCGCCCGTCGATCAGTTCCGCGGTCACACTCGCTCCTCCGCCATCGGCAGCACCCGCTGCGCGGTCTCGCGGGCGGCCGCCGCCGCCCGCGACGCCGCGACGGCGATCCCCGCGTCGAGGCCGCCCAGCTCGACGTTGATCCGCACCAGCTCCGCCGCGGCGCGCGCGGCACCCTCGGCGAGCACCACCCCGGCGCGCACGTCGCCCGCGAGGTTCGGGTTGCCGCCCTCAGCGATCGCCTCCCCCGTCCGGGCGACGCGCGCCGCGGCCTCCGCGATGCGCAACGGCACGTCCGCAGCCCGTTCCACCGCAGACCGGATGCGTGCCGGGCGGCCCGGGTCGTCGCGCGGTGCGCGGAAGGCCGCGAGCACCTCGCCGTAGGCGAGCGAGTCGCGGTCGGCCAGCGCGGTCGCCTCCGCCCGCACGGCGTCGGCCTCGTCCGCCGCCGGCACCTTCGCCTCGACCGCGGAGGAGAACCGGGCCGCCATCGCGACCAGGCCCGCCGCCGCGGCGACCGTGAGCGCGGCGACCGCGCCGCCGCTGGGTGCCGACCGCCGCGCCGCCACCGCGGCGAGGAACTCCGCGACGGTCTGCTCGGCGTAGCCGGGGTGGGCCGGAGACGACACCTCAGGACAGCCCGACGATCTCGCCGTTGGCGGCGAGGTCGATGCGGTGGGCGGCGGGGTTGGTGCCGAGGCCGGGCATGGTGCGCATGTCGCCGCAGATCGGGTAGATGAACCCGGCGCCGACGGAGGCGCGGACCTCGCGCACGGGCAGCCGCCAGCCGGTGGGGGCGCCTTTGAGGGTGGGGTCGGAGGAGATCGACAGGTGGGTTTTGGCGATGCAGACCGGCAGGGTGCCGAACCCGTTGCGTTCGTAGCGGTCGAGCTCGCGGGCGGCGGCCGGGCTGTAGTCGACCCCGTCGGTGCCGTAGACCTTGGTCGCGATCGTTTCGATCTTCTCCCGCAGCGAGGCCTCGTCGGGGTAGAGGAAGCGGAAGTCGGTGGGTTCCTCGGCGGCCTCGGCGACCGCCTCGGCCAGCTCGGTCGCGCCGGCGCCGCCGTCGGCGAAGTGGGTGCACACCGCGGCGCGGGCGCCGGCGGCCTCGGCGATCTCGCGGATGGCGGCGTGCTCGCTGGGGTGGTCGTCGGGGAAGGCGTTGATCGCCACGACGGGGGAGACCCCGTGCAGGCGGATGTTGTCGATCTGCTTGCGCAGGTTGGCCGCGCCGGCGTGCACGTCGTCGGGGTTTTCCACCAGCAGCTGTTCGGGCAGCGGCTTGCCGGCGACGATCGTGAACCGGCCGGAGTGGGCCTTGAGCGCCCGCACCGTGGCCACCACGACCGCGGCGTCGGGGCGCAGCCCGGAGGCCCGGCACTTGATGTTGAAGAACCGTTCGGCGCCCATGTCGGCGCCGAACCCGGCCTCGGTGATCAGGAAATCGCCTGCGCGGATGCCGATCAGGTCGGCCACCACCGAGGAGTTGCCGTGCGCGATGTTGCCGAACGGGCCGGCGTGCACCAGCACCGGCGTGTTCTCCAGGGTCTGCAGCAGGTTCGGCCGCAGCGCATCCCGCATGATCACCGCCATCGCCCCGGCGCCGCCGATGTCCTCGGCGGTGACCGGCTTGCCGGCGCCGGTGTAGCCGACGACGATGCGCCCGAGCCGCTCGCGCAGCTCCCGCACCGAGCGGGCCAACGCGAAGATCGCCATCACCTCCGAGGCGGCGGTGATGTCGAACCCGGTCTGGCGCGGCACCCCGTCGCCCTTCGAGCCCAACCCGACCACGATGTTGCGCAGCGCCCGGTCGTTGACGTCCAACACCCGCCGCCAGGTGATGCTGTGCTGGTCGATGCCCAGCTCGTTGCCCTGGTACAGGTGGTTGTCCAGCAGCGCCGACAGCATGTTGTGCGCCTCGGTCACCGCGTGGAAATCCCCGGTCAGGTGCAGGTTCAGCGTCTCCATCGGCACCACCTGCGAGTAGCCACCGCCCGCGGCGCCGCCCTTGATGCCGAACGTCGGCCCCATCGACGGCTGGCGGATCGCCACCGTCGCCCGCTTGCCGATGTGGCGGAACGCCTGACCCAACCCCACCGTCGTGGTCGTCTTGCCCTCCCCCAGCGGAGTCGGGGTGATCGCCGAGACCACCACGTACTTGGCGCGGGGACGATCGGCCAGCTCGTCGATCGC
>Ga0310830_100303_pt1 | contig 51572 bp, 48 predicted proteins | sample WT_ome_5_FD_201301 | JGI IMG/M metagenome (GOLD analysis project Ga0310830, IMG submission 201301) | Sorghum-adapted microbial communities enriched on wild type (WT) sorghum from Joint BioEnergy Institute, Emeryville, California, United... ... | reverse complement strand
GCCGGTGTCATCGACTGCGTGAGCTTGCGGGTGTTCATGCGGGTGCTGCTCTTGAAGGTCCGGTGACGACCGGGGTCCCCGTTCGCGGTGGGCTGGCCGGCGCAACCTTCGGCCGCAGGCGTGGGCATCGTGCCGGTCACCGCCTCGAGCTGGCGGGCCGGGCCGAGCGCTGTGTGTCGTTTCGTCCGGCGCCTCACACGTACACCGCGACCCCGGCCTCACATCGGCCGGGGTCGCGGTGGTGGGGTTCAGTGGGCGGGCAGCACCCACACCGACCCGGAGGCGATGCCCTTGTCGCCGTCGAGGGAGGCGCCGACGACGATGGTGTCGCCGTCGACGGCGACCGCCCGTCCGAAGTTGTCATTCGCGGCGCCGTCGGCCGGGACGAGCTTGGCCTGCTGGGTCCAGGTGGCCCCGGTGCGGGTGAAAACGTACGCCGACCCGGAGTTGGTGCCCTTGTCATCGTCCTGGTAGGCGCCGACGACGATGGTGTCGCCGTCGACGGCGACCGCGTACCCGAACCGGTCGTAGGCGGCGCCGTCGGCGGCGGTGAGCTTGGCCTGCTGGGTCCAGGTGCCACCGGTGCGGGTGAACACGTACACCGACCCGGAGTAGGGGCCCTTGTCGTCGTCGTAGGAGGCGCCGACGACCACGGTGCCGGCGTCGACGGCGACCGCGTCCCCGAACCGGTCGCCTGCGTCGCCGTCGGCGGCAAGGAGCTTGGCCTGCTGGGTCCAGGTGCCACCGGTGCGCACGAAGACGTACGCCGACCCGGAGTCGCTGCCCTTGTCGTCGTCGCCGTAGGCGCCGACGACCACCGTGCCGGCGTCGACGGCGACCGCGTACCCGAAGTAGTCGCTGGCGGCGCCGTCGGCGGGGACGAGCTTGGCCTGCTGGGTCCAGGTGCCACCGGTGCGCACGAAGACGTACGCCGACCCGGAGTCGGGGCCCTTGTCGTTGTCGTCGCAGTTGGCGCCGACGACCACGGTGCCGGCGTCGACGGCGACCGCCGTCCCGAAGTAGTCGTAGGCGGTGCCGTCGGAGGCAAGGAGCTTGGCCTGCTGGGTCCAGGTGCCCCCGGTGCGCACGAAGACGTACGCCGACCCGGAGTCGGCGCCCTTGGCGTCGTCCTTGTAGGCGCCGACGACCACGGTGTCGCCGTCGACGGCGACCGCGTACCCGAACCAGTCATTCGCGGCGACGTCGGCGGGGACGAGCTTGGCCTGCTGGGTCCAGGTGCCACCGTCGCGGACGAACACGTACGCCGAACCGGAGGCAGAGCCCTTGTCGTCGTCGCCGTAGGCGCCGACGACCACGGTGTCGCCGTCGATCGCGACCGAGGACCCGAAGAAGTCGCTGGCGTCGCCGTCGGTGGCAAGGAGCTTGGCCGGGTCCACTGGGGCGGCCGGGACGGTGGGGGTGACCACCACGGGGTCCGACGCCTGGGAGGCACGGGCGTCGACGGTGGCGGTGACCGACACCAGGTAGGTGGCCCCGTTCACCAGCCCGGCCACCTCGACCGGCGGCGCGGGAGCCATCACCACCACAGGTGCGCCGCCCTCGAGCGGGGTCGCGGTCACGGTGTAGCTGGTGGCGCCGGGGACCGGGGTCCACGACACCGTCACGGCCCCATCACCCGGGTCGGCGGTCACACCGGCCGGGGCGGGCACCGGCGGCACCGGCACGGTGATGCTGCCGTCGGACAGGACCGGGCTCGTGGACCCGCCCGGGGTCCCGCCCAGCACGATCTCGGGGGTCACCCCGGCCTCGGCGGGCACCACCGGGCCGGCGCCGGCGGTGGTGAACACCTGCGCGAGCAGGTCACCGTCACCGGTGGCGACGACCAGCGCGGCCCGGGTGCCGGTGTCGGTGACCTGACCGTCGTGGTGGTCGAACCCGACCGCGAACTCCCCCGCCAGCGCCGGGGACTGGTCCGCCCGGCCGAGCACCCACCCGTCACCCTGCAGACCGTCCACGACAGCGCCGTTGGAGGAGGCGGACATCACCTCGAGCACCATCTCGCGGGTGATCACGTCGGTGCCCTGGTCGGTGGCGGCGGCGATGACGGCGGTGGTGACCTGGTGCAGGTTCGCCCGCGCCGCAGCACGGTGGGCGCGGGAGGTGACCTGGTCGTGGGCGACGATCCCGACCGCGGCCAGGATTCCGACGATCAGGATGACGACGACCAGCTCGACGAGGGTGAACCCCCGTCGAGGGAGGCGGGCACGGCGGGGTGGGGCGAGCACGGGGTGGACTCCTTCACGGGGTGAGGGCGCGCGGGCGCGCGCCAACCCGGACCGTGCGCGGCACCACCCCACCAGGCAAGGGTTCCAGTCGACGAGCGCGCCGACGCCCCGCCCTCTGGGCGGGGCGTCGGGTGGGCAGGTCAGAAGGTGGGTGCGCTCGCCAGCTTCCAGGTCGCGCCCTGCGTGCCCGGGGCGACCGGGGCACCGGTGGCATCGACTGCGACCCACGTGGCGGTCAGCGCGGTGGTCTGCGCGTCCGCGCCGGGACGGGTCAGGTGCCACACCTGCACGATCGAGCCGTCCTCGGCGGCCGCGGCCGCGTCGGCGGCGATGGTCACGTCGGACGCGACCAGCCCGGCCCACAGGGCCTGCACACGCAGCAGGTCGACGTCGCCGAGGGGTGCGTGGATGACGGACTGCACCAGGGCCGGGTCGGTGGACGCCAGCGCGGTGATCACGGTCTCCGCGTCGGTGGTCGTCGGGGTCGTGGTGGACGCGGCGGGGGCGGCCGGGTCGCCGGGGTCGGTCGGCATGGTGGTCGGCGGCGTGGGCTCGGTGGGCAGCGGGGTGCCGGGCTCACCGGTCATGCCGGGCAGGATGACCGCGGCACCGATGGCCAGGGCGCCGGCGACGACGATGCCGGTGAACAGCTTGTTCGCCTTGACGACCGCACCGACCTTGCCCAGCACACCACCGCCGCGGGGCGTGCCGGTGTCCTTCAGGGACCGGGCGCCGAGCTCGAGACCGGACGGGACGGTGGGCGCACCCGGGTGCACGGGCGGTGCCGTGGCAGGGTGCGGGCCGGTCGGCGCGCCGGGCCAGGCGGGGTCGCCGGGCCAGGCGCCCTGCGGCGGGGTGTCCAGGTCGGTGGAGGCGTCCAAGGGGCTGGGGAACGCGGGCCCGGCCGGCTGGGCGGCAGGGTCGACCCACTGGGCGGGGTCGGCGGGCTCGGCGGGCGCGCCCGGGTAGGGGGCGCGGGTGAAGTACCCGTTCGGGGACAGGCCCCACACGGCTCCGGTCCCGTCCGTGGCGGCGAGCGCTGCGAGGGCGGCGGTGGCCTGCTCCTGGGTGATGTGCCCGTCGTTGTACTGCTGGGCGAGGGCGTTGTACTGCTCGGCGAACTGGGCCAGGGGTGCGGGCAGGCTCATGGAGGGTCCTCACGGTCGGGTGGTCCGTCGCAGTGTCGGAACGGGCCCGGACGCGCCGAACCCCCCGAACCGTGGGGTTCGGGGGGTTCGGCGCCGTGAGTGCTCAGCTCACGAGGCGAGCCTCAGCTCACTTCTGCTCGACCGGGACGGCGCCCGTGATGTCGAGGACGACGTCGCCGGCGTCGCCGCCGCCGGTGATGGTGAGGGTGGCGAGCGTCTCGTCGTACGTCATCGTGATGCCCGGGAAGCGGTCCTCGAGGTAGTCGGCGACGCTCTCGAACTCCGGCGCCTGCGGCCCATCACCGTCGGGGTCCAGGGCGGGGCCCTCGAGGTACGCCTGGACGTTCATCTCCGCGAGCGCGGCGTCGGCCGCGAGCGCGGAGGTGACCTGCTTCGCGTTCGCGTCGAGCGCGGCCTTGTGCGCCTTGCCGGTGACGCTGTTGAAGCCGATGACGGCGATCGCGGCGAGGATGCCGATGATCAGGATGACGACGATGAGCTCGATGAGCGTGAAGCCCTTGCGAGCAGCGATGCGCTTCATGTGGTGAGCGGTTCCCTTCGAAGAGGCCGGGACCTCCGCCTCTCGAAGGCCCGGCACCGCCCGGGGCTCACCCCGGCGGCGATCGGGCACCGTCCGACCGCCGTCAGCGCATGCAAGGAGGTCGACCCGAATGTGACCTACATCACACTCAGGTGCGGGAATGGGTGGGCTTGGCCCTCGCGCGGGTGGTCACCGCGACCAGCTCCCCGGCGCGCACCTGGTAGGACGCGGCCCGGGTCATCTGGCACGCCGCCCCCTGCTTGGCCGACGCGGCGACCTGGTCCAGGACCAGGCCCTCGTCCGCGAGCACGATCGTGACCGACTGCTTGACGACCTTGGGGCCGGGCACCTGACGCATCACGTCCCTGACCACCCCGGGGTGTTCCCACACCCACACGTCACCCGCCGCGACGAACTCGCAGTCGTGGCTGGTGCGGGACTTGTACCGGATCCACCCCGGGCAGAACACCAGCCCGGCGGCCAGCCACGGGCGCCGCGGTCGCCCGTCCGGGCCGAACCCCGTCGCGAACGCCTCCTCGGTCAGAGCGTCCAGGTCCGCGTCCGCCAGGGCGCGGCGGTGCTGCTCGGCCAGGACGGCGGCCACGGTCTGCGCGAGCTGGGCGTCGCTGGCGGCGGCGAGCACGTCGGCCGGGACCAGGCACAGCGGTGTGGCCACCTGGCCGGGTGCGGTCGACGTCGTCATGGCCGCCACGGTGCCGCCCGCCGGCGGGTGCGCAGTGGCGCCGGCCTGGTTGCCGGGATCGGGTGCGACCTCACCGTGGCCGCCATGAACCCTGGGCTCACCGAGTACGTCCTGGACCACTGGCCGATCGCCGTCGTGGCGGTCGGCGTCACCGTGTTCCTGGGCGTGTGGATCATGTCGGCGCTGACCGCCCGTGCTGCCCGCCGCGCCGAGGACGAGGACGTCGACCCCGACGTCGTGGCCGCGGTGGCGGTCGAGGTCGGTGACGGCGAGGCCGAGTACGTGCCCGGGGTGGGGTGGCAGGTGACCCAGCAGACCACGGTGCCGGACGGGGCCACGATCCGTGAGGTCGACGAGGACGTGCTGCCCGCGGCCGCGGAGCCGACCGTGTCGCTGCCGCCGCTGCGGCCCCTGCCCGCACCCGACCCGGCCGTGCCCGTCGACACCGGCGCGGTGCTGCCACCGCTGCAGGAGCCGGCGACGCCGGTCGTGCTCGAGGGGTGGCGCCTGGCCGCTGAGGTGCTGCGCGCGCGCACCGACCACGCGACCGCCGCCGCAGACACCGCGCAGACCGACAGCCACGGCGACGAGCAGCACGCCCCAGCCCAGGCGGGGCCGGCCGTCGCGTCCCCCGACGCCGGGGACGCGCAGGTGACGGTGGGCTCCTGGGCTGGTGACGCGGACCCGCCAAGCGGGGCCGACGAGATCGCGCACCTCGAGGCGACCCAGGGCGCCCCCGCGCCCGACGGCGAGGACCCCACCGGCCCCGAGGTGGTCGAGGCCGCCCCCTCCCTCGACCCCGACGCGGCCGACCCCGACGCGGCAGGCGCCGGCGCCGACGACCCGCGGGCCCCCGCGCCCGCGGACGAACCGGTGACCGGGCAGATCCCCTTGACCCGGCGAGCCCTGCGCCTGGCCGGCGCGTACGACGCACCCACCCCTGAGCCGGTCCGGGAGCCTGCGCCCGAGCCGGCGATCCAGCTGCCCCCGTACCCGACCCGCCGGCAGCTGCGCGAGGCTGCCCGCGCCGGCGCCCCCCTGCCGATCCCCGCCCCCGCCGTAGAGCAGCCCGCGCCCGCGGAGGACACCGACGAGGCCGCGCCCCGTGTCGCCGACGTCGCCGGTGAGCCCGTCGCCGCCGAGCAGGTCGGCCTGCCCGCCCCCGTGTGGGCGCCGGTGACCGACCCGGCCGACGACGCCGCGCCTCCCGCGCCGATGTGGGACCCGGTCACCAGCGACGTCGAGCCCGAGGACGGCGAGGACGCCGGTCAGGGCGCCGAGCCGGTCGAGTCGCCTGCTCGCATGTCGTGGCGGCAGCGTCGTGCCGCCGCCCGCGCCGCGCGCCGCGCCGCCAAGGCCGCCCGTGCGGCCGAGGCCGAGCAGGCCCGGCAGTGGCGCGAGCAGGAGAAGCAGGCCGAGCAGGAGGCGCGCCGCCAGGCCAAGGAGGCCGCCAAGGCTGCACGCCGCGCGCAGAAGGAGGCCGCCAAGGCCGCCCGCCGCGCCGACGCCACGCCCGACCAGCCCACCGCAGAGCCCGGCCCGGACGGCCCTGGCACGGACCCGATGCCCTGGGCCTGGCCCGCCGGCACCGTGGCCGGTGAGCCCGAGGCGCCCGCAGCAGACCCCCACGTCGACACGACCCACGACGTCGAGGACGAGCCGGGCGCCACCGACCCGGCCGACGACGCCGCGCCGGCGCAGGAGTGGGGGTTCCCGTGGACCGCACCGGACACCCCTGACGTCGACGTCGACAGGCAGGCCGGCCCCGAGCAGGACGACCCGCGAGTCGCGGTCGAGCCGGCCCACGCCGGTCTCGAGCCCGACGTCGACGACCACGCCGAGGACGCACGCCCGGCACCGGCCGACCTGGGCGGGATGCCCGGACCCGAGGTGGACCTCGAGCACGTCGCGCCAGGCCCCGTGGCCCCCGACCCGCAGCCCGAACCGCAGTCTGAGCCGGAGTCTGAGCCGGAGCCCGTCCGGATCAGCCGGTCCGAGCGGCGCGCGGCGGTCCGCGCCGCCCAGCGCGCAGAGCGGCAGCGCAAGGCGGCCGAGCAGGCGCGCGCCAGGCAGGCCGAGGCCGACCGCAAGGCCGCCGAGAGGTGGGCGCAGCAGCGAGCCAAGGCCGCGGCCAAGGCCGAGCGGGAGGCAGCCCGCAAGGCCGAGGCCGACCGCAGGGCCGCGCAGAAGGAGGCCACCCGGGCGGAGAAGGCCCGCGCCAAGGCGGCACGCTCGCGCCGCGCGGAGGACTCCGAGCAGGCCCTGGAGCTGCGCCGCGCCGCGGAGGCCCTGCGTGCCGCGGCCGCCGCGGCAGCAGCCGCGGGCGAGCCCGAGATCGGCCAGGCGGGCTCCCTGCCCGACCCCGCCGAGCCCGAGCACGTCACCACCAGCGCCCTGGAGGACGACGGTGCGTCCTACGTCATCGGCGCGTCCCGCCGCGCGCACGCAGCGGTCGACCACACCGCGTTCGACCTGCCCGAGCCGGTCCCGGCCCCGCTGCCCCGCAGCGCCTGACGCCGCACGAGGGCCCCGGGGGTCCGGGGGCGGTCAGCGCTGGAAGGTCCACTGCTCGGCGGGCACCGCCCACACCGTTGCCGGGCCCTCCACGAGCTCGGCCTGGACCACGATCCGCTCCCGGTCGGACCCGATCGGGTGACACGCGGACAACGTCAACCGCACCCCGGGGGTCTGGTCGGACACCGACACCTCCTCCGGGGCGACGACCTGCGTCTCCCGGACCTCGAACACCGCCACCTCCCGGCCGGGGATCGTCACCCGGATCCGGTCGCCGGGGACGAGCTCGTGGAGGCGCCGGAACGGGGCCCCGTAGGTGTTGCGGTGCCCGGCGATCAGGGCGTTGCCCGGCTCACCGGGCAGCACACCCCACTCCCACAACCCCGGGCCCTGACGCAGCTGCTCCACCCCGGTGCCGTACACGACCGCGGCGTCCACCCCGATCCGTTCGATGACGATGCGCCCCACCGGCTCCCCCGGCGACAGCGTCGCCGCCTCCGCGAGGATCACCGGGTCCGGGCGCGGGCCCACCCCGTCGACGACGCGGACGGTGCCAGACGGCAGCCCCTCGACCTGCACCACCTGGGCGAGCTGGTCGGCCAGCGCGGCCTGCTGACGGGCCGCGTACCAGCCCGACCCCCACAGGTCCCACCCCAGGTACACCGCACCGAGAGCGCACGTGACCGCGGTGATCGCCGACGTCAGGTGCAGCAGGCGCCGCGACCCCTCCTTGACCATGTCGGGCAGGTGCGACACCGGCGGGATGCGCACCGGACCGGTGCTACGACGGCGCGTGGCCCGGTGTCGGCCCCGGGCAGCACGGGGCCGGCGCGGCGCGTCCGGCAGGAACTGCACCGGGCCGAACTCCGCGGGCACACCCGTGGTGGCTCCGCTGCGCGAAGGTCCCGCCTGCACCTGCCCCACCGTGACGGCGCCCGCGGTTCCGGCCAGCAACCAGGTTGCGGGGCAGGGCGGGGCCCTCACGGTCAGCGGCGTCGTCCATCCCAATCGGTTCCCCAGGAGCTTCGCCATGCGTATCGCTCGTGTCTTCACCACGGTCGCGCTCGCGGCCGCCGCCACCGGTGCGGCCCTCGTGGCCACCGCCTCCCCCGCCGCCGCCTCCGGGTGCGGCGAGGTGTACGGGGTCACGATGCCCGGCTCGGCCGGCACGCAGTGCCCCGAGCCCGAGCCCACCGACCCCCCGGCCGAGCCGACGGAGCCCCCGGCCCCGCCGACCCAGCCCCCGGCGCAGCCGACGGAGCCCCCGGCCCCGACCGCCCCGCCGTCCCAGCCCCCGGCGCCACCGGCCCAGCCCCCGGCCCAGCCCCCGGCGCCGAACCCGGCGCCACCGGCCCAGCCCCCGGCGCAGACCGAGGGCGACCCCGAGGTGACCGTGCAGGTCGCCGACGTGCCAACCGTCGAGCTGGACTACTCCCTGCTGACCCCCACCGGGGTCTACGGGGACCGCCCGATCGAGCCGAGGACCACCGACCAGGCGGCGACCGAGGAGTGCACCCCCACGTCCACCACGTGGTGGCCGCAGGCTCTCCTCGCCGCGCTGGGCGGGCTGGCCGGTGGGTGGTTCGCCGCCCGCAGGACCCGCAAGTCCGACACCGACGAGACCGCCGACGTCACCGACGACGGCACCGAGAACCCCAGCGAGGCCACCGCCTCGTGACACCCTCGAGGAGGGGCGCCTGATGATGTCAGGCGCCCCTCCTTGCGGTGTCCGCGTGGGCAGCACGCGGCCCGCCCCCACAGGTCCCGTGGGGGCGGGCCGGTGACGCGTCAGGCGCGGCGGCGGGTCCGCACGAACAGGATCCCGCTGACCGCGGCCAGGGCGACCAGGCCGGCGAACAGGGCCGGGGTCCCGACCGCGCCGGTGTGCGGCAGCTGGCCCGGGCGGTCCTGCGCCGGCGGGGTGGTCGGGTTGTCGGTCGGAGTCGGGTCCGCCGCGACGGCCGGCAGCTCGAACGTGCCCAGCGTGACCGTGCCAGCTGCGCTGCCCGGGACCGCCAGGAGCATCTGACCGCCGTCGGTGGGCCGCAGGACCATGCCGTTGGACACACGGACGTTCGCGGTCGCGGTCATCTCGGTGCCGACCGGCCAGGCGTGCTCGGAGCCGGCCAGGACCGCGACGCCCGCGGCGTTCGTGCGCCCGTCCATCCAGTCGTCGACGGTGCCGTCCGCGGTCGTGAGCTCCACGCTCAGGGTGATCGGCAGGTCCGCGACGGGGGCGCCGGTGGCGTCCACGACCGTGACCTGCACGACCGTGGGGTCGTCGCCGGTGGCCGGCAGCGCAGTCACGTCGGTGACACGGGCGCCGGTCAGGCCGGGGACCGCCTCGGGCTCGGCGTACGCCGACCCGGACGCCAGCAGCTCGCCGGTGCGGGCGACGATCTCGGCGTTGGGGACCTCGGTGTGGTCGATGCCGTCGGTCAGCACCCAGATCGCCAGCTGCGTCGCGGTCTTCTCCGCACGCGGCTCGGCCAGCGGGGTACCGATCGTGGCGTGGTTGACCGCGATGTAGGTCGCCTTGTCGAGGTTGGCCACACCGGAGTCCGCCCAGGAGACCGCGCGCAGGCCGGTGCCGGTCGCGGGGGTGTCCTTGGCGTACTCGATGCAGTACGTCTCGAAGTCGCCACCGAACTCGAACGCGGCCAGGGTCGTGCCGGCCGCGCGGCCGTCGATGACCCCGTCGTACCCGGTGCCCGGGCCGAACACCTTGACCGGGTCGACCAGGTCCGCGTCCGGGGTGGGGGCAGCGGCGGCGGGCGACGCCAGGAGCATCCCGGCGGTCGCCACCAGAGCCAGGGGGGTCAGGATGCGTGAAGCGCGCCCGCGTGCAGTGGTCATGCCCGTGACAGTCGCGGCGGGCTGACCTGCTGCAAGGAGCTGGCGACCGTCGCGATCGCGGGGCCGCCACGCCACGACCCCGTGCGGGCTGCCCCGCGCCGGCCGGTGAACGGGGTGCGGGTCCGTGGGCCCTGTGCCGCGCCCGCGCGTTCACCGGCTCCGACCCCCCGCCCCACACCCGTGAGGCAGGGCTGTGCCCCGCCCCACGGGTGTGGGGCGGGGCGGGGTGGTCAGGCCAGGCCGAGGGTGCGCAGCGCGAGCTCGCGGGTACCGATGGCGTCGGACAGCACGTACCGGGCCGTCTCCTCGGGGGTGTACTCGTGCAGGCGGGTCCGGTCGAGCTCGAACATGTCGATGCCGGCGGCCTTCGCGACGGGCTTGAGGGACCACGGGACGACGGGGACCTGCCGGCCCGTGCCGTCCTCGCGGGTGCCGAAGCTCTCCGCGAACGCCTTCCACGCCAGGGAGACGTCCAGGTGGGCGTGGTGGGTGCCGGTGTCGGTGGCCACGATCGCCGAGTACCCGCAGGTGTGCCCGGGGGTGAAGTCGTACTTGGGTCGCAGCGCGGGCTGCGGGGTCAGCTCGAGGATGGCGTTCAGGCCGGTCGGGCCGACGACCTTCATGCGCGTGGCGATGAAGGGCCAGTCGAAGAACGTGGAGTTCCACCCGACGATCAGCCCGGCGTCCAGCCCGGCGAGGACCTCCGCGAACTCGTCGAGGAGGGTGACCTCGTCACCGGTGAGCACCCGCTCCAGGGTCGAGCCGACGACGCTGATCTGGGTGATCGCGGCCTTGCGCGGGTCCAGCCCGTGCCCGGCGGAGTTGTCGGTCTCGATGTCGAACGCGTACACGTGGTCGGAGTCGAACACCTGGGTGTCCTCTCTGTTGGGGTCAGGGTCGCCGGGCACCGTGCGCGGGACCGCAGGCGCCGCAACACCGTCACGCGCGGTCGGGGCCGTGGGCCTGTTGCGTGCGCGGGCAGGGCGGGAACGGTGCGGCGGGTTGCTGCTCAACCGTCGTGGAGGTGTTCATCATGGCTTTCGCCCTCGCCCCGATCGTCGCGATCCTGGCGCCGATGGTCGTCGGGGCCCTGGCGGCGTTCGCGCACATCCGCGTGCGCGCCGACCGCTGACCCAGCACACGAGCGAGCCCGCGACCACCAAGGTCGCGGGCTCGCTTCGTCATGCGGCGTCGTGGACACCGTTGATGACGGCCACCACCTGGTCCAGCGGGGTGTCGTAGGGCAGCTGGTCGACCAGCGCCGTGATCGACGCCCAGTCCCGGGGGGTGCTTGCGGTGACGCGCTGGGTGAACCAGTCGAAGAACCGGTTGCCCATCGCGCCGATCGTGCGGGCGGCGGGGGCCGTGGAGGCTGCGGCGTCCAGTCGCCCCCTGGCGTGGTCGACGAGCCGGCGCAGGTGCGCCAGGGAGCTCTCCGCCGTTCCGGGAGGCGGGTTCTCGACGAACGCGGCGACGGTGTCCGCTTGCTCGCACGTCCACTCCGCGGCCCAGTCCCACAGGCGGGTCTCCAGGTGCCGGAACCGGATGTGCGGTGCCAGCTCGCCGGCGACCTCCGGCAGCAGGACCCGTTCGATGAACAGGGAGGTGAGCTTGCCGCGGTGCTGTGGTGCCAGCTTCCAGGTCACCGCGTCGAGGCCGGCGAGCAGGAACCGGGGGTGGTGCACGCGGTCGAGGACCTGGACCACGCGGGCGGGCGGGGAGAACAGCAGCCCGGTCCAGAACGTGGTCGCGTCGGTCAGCGCGCGGGCCGGCAGCGGCGAGGACCTGCCCCGCAGGTGGATGTCGGCCGCCAGGACGGCCGCGGCGGCGCGCAGCGCGTCGTGTGTGTCGACGGCGAGCCTGGAGGCCGCGTGCAGGTAGGTCCAGTCGTCACTGGCGAGCAGGTCGGACCACGCCCGGTCCTGGTGGGCCTCTCCGGCCTCCGCGATGGCGCTGACGACCATCCACGGCTCCACGTCGACGCCCTCGGGCATCTCGTCGAACGCCTGGGTGACCGGTGTCCCGTGCCGGATCGCGTGGCCCGCCCACGCGGCCCAGGCGTGCGGGCGCTGACGGTCCCGCAGTCGGGTCTGGACGATGGCCCGGTGCTCCGGCGTGGTGTCCGGGTGGCGGGCCATGTCGAGCTCGAGGGTCGCGAGCTCGTTGCGTGGCAGGGTGCACACGTGGTCGATCAGCCCGGGCACCGGGCGGCCGCTGCGAAGCAGCGCACCGAAGATCGCGGTGGCGGTGTTGCGGATCATGGGCATCCTTTCGGGTTCGGTGCCGGTCACCGTGGGCGCCAGGCGGCGGCACACTCACCGCACCGGGTCACTGGGCGGCACGAGCGCGACCCGGGCGGCGGCCAGGCGGTCGAGCGCGGCGGCGCGCACAGGTGGCCACGCCAGCCCACCGAGCCCGCACCCGAGCGCGGGCACGACGACCGCCTCACCCGGGTGCGCGTGGCACCACCGGGCGACCGCGTCGAGCGCGTCCAGCACCAGGGGCATCGCCGACGGGTCCCGCCAGTGCTCCTTCGTCGGGGCCAGCAGCAGCCGGTGGTCCGTGATGACCACCCGCGCGTTCCCGGCTGCCAGCGCCCGCCCGTACCGGGCCGACAGGGCGGGGAACCGGGTCGCGGCCTGCCGGGCGAGGCCGGCGCCCATCACCGCGGGCCCGTCGGCGAGACGGGCCGTGCTCGTCGGCACGACCACCCACGCCCCGGACGCGTGCAGCGCCCACACGTTGACCCCTGGTGGCGCCTCCCGTACCCCGTCCCCCGGGCCGGGGAGGAGCCCGCCCTGCTGACCGTCGCATGCTCGACCGTGCCCGCGAGCGCAGGCGGCGCAGTGCCCCCGCGTGCACGATCCGGCGGCGGGCGGACCGTACCGGCCTGATGTGACCCACGACACACGCCTACGGCGGGCAGGAGCGACCGGAGAGAGAGAGGGGCCATGCCGGCGCAGCACGGTGACGCCACTGTCACCGGCCCGGGCGCAGGCAGGTTGCCCGCCGTGACGACAACCACCACGCCCCAGACAGCCACGCCCGCCGACCCGACCGCCGAGCAGGTCGCCGCCGCGATCGCCGGACGCCGTTTCACCCCGGCGTTCCAGCCCGTGTACTCCCTGCGGGACGGGCGTCTGCTGGCCGTGGAGGCACTGACCCGGTTCACCGACCCGCCCGGCCCGTCACCGCTGGGGTGGTTCCGCGCCGCCGAGCGCGCCGGCCTGGGCGCGGAGCTGGAGATCGCGGCCGTGGAGGTCGCGCTCGACGCCGCGGCGGACCTGCCGCCGGACGTGGCCCTGTCGGTGAACGTGTCCCCGGCCACCTTGTGCGACCCGCGCCTGGTCGACCTGCTCGCCGCCCGGGCCGACCGGCCCCTGGTCGTGGAGATCACCGAGCACACCCAGGTGCACGACTACGACCGGCTCGTCGAGGCGATCGAGACGCTGCGCGGCCTGGGGGTGCGGGTCGCGGTCGACGACGCCGGCACCGGCGCGTCCACCGTGCACCACACGCTCCTGGTCGGACCCGAGGTCATCAAGATCGACATGTCGTTGGCGCGCGGGGTCGCCGGCGGGCAGCGCGACGCGATGATCGACCACCTGCTCGCCGCGGCTCGCATCACCGGCGCCGAGCTCGTCGTGGAGGGCATCGAGGACGTCGACGACCTGCTCGCGTGGATCGACCTGGGCGCCGACGCCGTCCAGGGGTACCTGGTCGGGCGGCCGGGGACCCTTCCCGCGGTCGCCGTGTCCACCCTCATCGTGTCCGCCCTGGCCGGGCAGGCCGCCCACGCGGCGGGTGAAGTCACCGCCGCCCGCTAGAGGCCGCCGGGGTACGCGCCGATGACGCCGGTGAGCCGTCCGGCCGATCACTGCATGGCGCGCACGTCCCGGCACCGTGACCGTGATCGCACCGTTGACGGTGCCCAGGGAAGGGAAGCGCGTCTGCCGTGAACATCGCATGGAAGCTCAGGTCTCGCTACGCGCGCATCGGCGCGCTCGTCGCGGCGGCGACGGGCCTGTCCGCGGCCGTCGTCGCCGTCAGCGCCGGCACACCGGCGGTGCGGGTCGCCGACGGGTTCGGTCCCGGTGACGGGCTGAACCGGTTCGTGGTCACCCTCGCCGACTCCCCCGCCGAGCCCGGCCCGGGCGGCGTGGGGCCGGTGGTGGCGCCGGGCGCCGGGGCGGCGGACCGGGTCGACGTGGACGCGCTCGCCCGCGCCCAGGCCGACCTCGGCGCCGACGGGCGCGTCGTCGCGTACGCCGACGGGCCCTACTACGTCACCGACGCCGGGTCGGTGTTCGTCGGCATCGGCACCTCGGCAGGGCAGTCGCCGGCCGCAGGTCCGGCGTCGGGGCCGGACGTCGACGCCGCGCTCGAGGCGCTGCTGGCCCACCCGCAGGTGGAGTCCGCGCAGCGCCTGTGGGACGGGACGGTGCTGGTCGCCACCCGCGGGGACGCGGACGACCTCGCCGGGGTGGACGGGGTGGTGCAGGTGACCGAGTCCGTGCAGGTCCCTGTCGCCGGAGCCGACCCGAGCGACCCGTACTTCGCCCAGTACGGGTGGAACCTGCGCAACACCGGGTCGAACGCCGGTGGGCAGCCTGCGGTCGCCGGTGCGGACATCGACGCGCCGGCCGGGTGGGACGCGGCCCGCGGGCAGGGTGTGGTCGTCGCAGTCGTCGACACCGGGTTCGACGTGGACCACCCGGATCTGGCCGACGCGCTGTGGACGAACCCGACCGAGGCGTGCGGCAGCGTGGACACCAACGGCAACGGCAAGGCCGGGGACTGCCACGGGTGGAACTTCTACGCCAACAACGCCGACGTGACCAACGGGACGATGGGCGCGCACGGGTCCACCGTCGCCGGGGTGGTCGCCGCGCGCGCGGACAACGGGCACGGGTCGGCCGGTGTGGCCCCGGATGCGGTGATCATGCCGCTGGTCGTCGGTGGCGGGGAGACCGTGGACGTCAACCTTGCCGCGGAGGCGATCCGGTACGCCGCGGACAACGGCGCGGACGTGATCAACGCGAGCTTCGGTGGGGCGTTCAGCGGGCAGGCGCTGACGAACCTGACCAACGCGGTGGACTACGCGATCGGCAAGGGTGTGGTCGTGGTCGCCGCGGCTGGCAACGACGGCAAGGACCGGGACTCGGTGAAGGTGTACCCGGCGAACCTGTCGAACCCGGCGCTGATCACGGTCGCGTCGACGACCGCGGCGGACACCCTGGCGCCGACGTCGGCGTACGGGGCGTCGTCGGTGGACCTGGCCGCGCCCGGTGAGGGGGTGCTGACGACGTGGGACGACGGCGGGTACCGCCTGGTGTCGGGCACGTCGATCGCCGCGCCTCACGTCGCCGCCGCTGCGGCGCTGCACCTGTCGGTGAACCCGGCGTTGACGCCCGCGCAGGTGCGGGCGGCGCTGCTGGCCGACGCGGACCGGGTGCCGTCCCTGACGGGCGTGGTGGCCTCGGGGGCGCGGGCGAGCGTGGCGCCGCTGGGTGAGGCGGTGACCTCGGTCGGGTTCACGTTCTCGCAGATGGTCGCTACCGCTGGTGCGCAGGCCCCGAAGGTCGCGGTGTCGTCGACCGCGGGCGGTGGGCAGTACCAGGTGCAGTTCGGTCTGGCGATGCTGGTCGACGGGCAGGTGTGGGCGGTCTCCGGTGAGGACGTGACGTTCAACGGGCAGACCGCAACGACCGGTGACGACGGCCTGGTGACGTTCTCCCTGGGGTCGTTGCCGATCCTGGGTGCGCGCACGTTCGAGCCGCAGCTGACGCTCGGTGCTGGGTCGTTCGCGTTGTCGGTGCAGGTGTTCAGGGACGGGGAGGCGCTGACTCGCCCGTACGCGGCACCGCTGACCGTCACCGAGCCCGGCCAGGCCCCGAACCCCGGCACGGGCGGTGGCACCCAGAACCCCGGCACGGGTGGCGGGACCCCGAACCCCGGCACGGGTGGCGGCACGACCGACCCCGGCACCGGCGGTGGGACCCCGAACCCGGGCACCGGCGGTGGCACCCCGAACCCCGGCACGGGCGGTGGGACCCCGAACCCCGGCACGGGTGGCGGCACGACCGACCCCGGCACCGGCGGCGGGACCCCGAACCCCGGCACGGGTGGCGGCACGACCGACCCCGGCACCGGCGGCGGGACCCCGAACCCGGGCACCGGCGGTGGCACGGGCGGTGGCACCCCGAACCCCGGCACCGGCGGTGGCACCCCGAACCCGGGCACCGGCGGCGGCACGGGTGGCACCCCGAACCCCGGCACGGGCGGCGGCACGACCGACCCCGGCACCGGCGGCGGGACCCCGAACCCGGGCACCGGTGGAACCGGCGAGGCGAGCAGCAAGACCTACGACCGCGTCGGCGACTTCGAGATCACCAAGATCAGCCCGATCCGGGTGTCGACCTCGGGCGGCACCGTCGTCACCATCCGTGGCGACGCTCTCGAGTCCGGCCTGTCCGTGCGGGTCGGCAGCACGGCGGTCGCGCACGTCACCTCCAGCAGCTCGACCGGGCTGGTGTTCCAGGCTCCGGCCCGCGTGGCCGGCACCTACGACGTGACCGTCTACAAGAACGGCCGCACCAGCGTGCTGACCGACGCGCTCATCTACGTCGACCCGGCACCCGGCGGTGGCGGCACGGGTGGGACCCCGAACCCGGGCACCGGTGGCGGCACGACCGACCCCGGCACCGGCGGTGGCGCCCCGAACCCGGGCACCGGCGGTGGCACGGGTGGCACCCCGAACCCCGGCACGGGCGGCGGCACCCCGAACCCGGGCACCGGCGGTGGCACCCCGAACCCGGGCACCGGCGGTGGCACGGGCGGTGGCACCCCGAACCCCGGCACCGGTGGTGGGACCCCGAACCCCGGCACCGGCGGTGGCGCCCCGAACCCGGGCACCGGCGGTGGCACCCCGAACCCCGGCACGGGCGGTGGGACCCCGAACCCCGGCACCGGCGGCGGGCCCGGCGGGACGCCGCTGCAGATCCGCATCGGCCCGAACGGGGAGCGCCTGGTCCACAGCGACACGTTCGCCGGGATCGCTCACCTGTGGTCCCTGCAGTGCACCGCCACCTGCACCGGCGTGCAGATCTGAGGCCGCAACGGCCCCGCCCACCGCGGGCGGGGCCGTTGCGCACCTACCACCGGCAGGCACAGTCCCGACGGTCAACGCACCAAGCCGAAGGGCCCCACCCATGATCCTCATGCGCTGCCCACGGTGCCTGTCAGCCGACCTGGTCATCGTCGAGCAGCTGACCGGGTGCTGCCGAGGCTGTTGGGACAGCTCGACCACCACCGGCATCTCGTGCGAGCGGTGCGGCTGGGCGTACACCGGCACGGCCTGGGACAGCCAGCTCCTGCGCGACCCGTCCACGTCCGTGCTCGTCGCCGCCACCGTCGCTGACATCGACGCCCACCGCGACGGGCCCGACCTACCCGAATGGGACGACGAGGCCGTCGTGCGCATCACAGAGCTCATACGCACCGGGAGCGCCGGCGACCTGCAGACCGACGCCCGGGTGATGTTCTTCGCCAACGTCGTCCCGAGCGTGCTCGGCGAGGACTTCAACCTCGCGGACAACCTGCAGGACCTGCACGGCACCATCGTCGACCTGTGGCCGCAGATGCTCGCCACCGTGACCTGACCCCGAGGGCCGCCCGACCAGGGCGGCCCTCACCGCGTCCCGGCACTGCCCCACCCCGGACCACGCGCACCATGCCACCCATGCCCACCCCCACCGACCCGCGAACCATGGCATGCCCGGCGTGCTGGTCCGGCGCCCTCGGTGTCGTCAAGCAGATCCGGCGCACCGCCAACGTCACCGTCACCACCGACGCAGCCGGGACGGTCCGTCTGGACGAGCACTTCGACGCCAGTGACCGCCCCTCGGAGAAGCTCGTCGCCGTGCTCTGCCGTGACTGCGACTGGACGTACGAGGGGGCTGACTGGGCGTCCCGGCTCGTCCCCGACCCCGACATGCTCCACGTCGCCGCCGCCGTCCTGGCCGACATCGACAAGCGGGCCGACACCACCGGCCACGGGGCCCTGCCCGGCTGGGAGCCGCAGGTCACGCACCGGGTCGTCGAGCGCCTGCGCCGCGGCGTCGACACCACCGACCCGCGCGCCCTGTTCCTGGCGAACGTGCTGCCGAACTGCCTGGGCGCTGATCTCGTCTACGCCGACGACCTGCCCGCACTGTACGGCCAGGTCATCGAGCTGTGGCCGCTGATGCGCGCCACCCTCACCTGACCGTCCGCCGCACGGCGGCTCACGGCTGCTTGACGTACACGTCCGCGGCGCACACGCACGGGTTGCCGCACACCGGGCAGGAGAACCCCTCGCGCACCGACGCGTCGTACCACGCGCGCTCCACCCTGCGGTCCAGGCGCCACCCGCGTGCGACGAACAGGCCACCGCTGCCGTCGGTCTCCTTCACCCACGACATGCTCGCCAGCACGTCGTGTCCCTGGGCCGCCAGCTCACCGGTCACCGCGTCCAGCAGGAGCCCACCGACCCCGCGGCCACGCCACCTGTCGTCCACGACGAGGGACTTGACCACCCCCACCTCGCGGCCGGGCACCTCGATCCCGCACAGCGCGTCCGGGCGACGCGACAGCGCCACCCCGGTGCCCACCCCGATCACATGGGGCCCGTTGGCCGCGACCAGCACCACCCCGTCGCGTTCCAGGTCCTCCAGCTCCGCGGTGCTCACGTACGCCGGGCCCAGGTGGGCACAGACCAGCGCGGCCGCCCGCGAGAAGTCACCCAGCGCGGGGCGGCGCACGATCACGTCTGCACCGATGACGGCTCCGCTCGTCCAGATCCACCCACGCGTGCCGCGGGCGCGCCTGCACGGTCCGCCCGGTGTGGCCCGTGTCACGAAAGGCCCTGCATCGTCGGAAGGACCCCCAGCAACGCCAGCTTGGACTCCAGGGCGTCCGCGGTGAACGGCTTGATCAGGTACTCGTGCGCGCCGGCGGCCAGGGCGCGCAGCACCTGATCCTGCCCCGCCTCGGTGGTCACCATGACCAGGGCGACGGTGCGCCACTGCGGACGGTCCCGCACCCGGCTGATGAACGTCACCCCGTCCATCACGGGCATGTTCTGGTCGACGCACACCACCTCGACCGGGTCCTGCTCGAGGACGCCCAGCGCCGCGGCGCCGTCGCCGGCCTCGACGGTGTCGAACCCGAGCTCGGCCAGGTGCCGGCACACGATGCGGCGCATGGTCCGCGAGTCGTCCACGACAAGGGCCTTGGGGCGGGGCTCGACGCTCATGGCTGCACGGTGCGGGCCGGCAGGGCACCGCGCAGGGGTTCAGGACGCGATCGTCACCGCTGTGTCGACGAGCTCGCGCAGCGACCCGGTGAACGTGGGCGCCAACGCGCACAGCACGCTCGCCGTCGCCGCGTCGCGGACCAGGGGCAGGCGCTTCGTCATGTCGTGCCGCAACAGGACGGTGCCCAGGGCGCCCCACCGGTCGCGGGTCAGGTCGGACAGGGGCAGCTCCTCCCCCAGCGCCGGGCCCAGGGTCAGCGCCGTTCGCGGGTCCACCACATCCGGGCGTGACCCGTTCACCGCGACGTACAGGTCCGCCGCGTCGGCGCGCAGCCCCGCAGGGGTCAGCGGGTGCACCAGAACCGCGCGGGCCCACGCGAGCAGTCCGGGAACCGGGCGCGCCGGATGGCCGCTGGTCACGGCGACATGCAGCATCTCGAGCTCACCGGCGGTGAGGTCCCGGTGCGTCAAACCGGTCACGTCGGCGTGGGGGTGAGCCGCGACGAACGCCGCGGCGTCGGCCACCGCAGCGGTGCGCAGCGCCCGGCGCAGCATGTACGCGCCCACGCGCCGGTAGGCGAGGTCGGGGAAGGCGCTGAGGGCGCGCAGCACCTGTGCCGGGTGGTCGGTGCCGTGTCCGACCGTGTCCAGGATCGCGCGCACGACCGTGAGCTTGGGGCACTGGTCCAGGGCCGCGTCGATCACGTCCGCGACCGGGTGGGCGAGCACGACGGCACGCCACTGGGTCGCCTTGCGGGAGCCGCGCACCCAGGCCAACGCCTCCTGCGGCGTGGTGTCCGGGTGCGTCAGCCACCCGGGCCCACCCGGTGCGGGCCGGTGACGCAGGTGCCCGGCGAGCACGGTCAGGTCATGGGACAGGCGTGAGTCGGTCGGCAGGGCCGCCAGCCGGTCGGCGAGATCCGCAGCGTCCGGGTCACCGGCCCGGTACCGGGCACGGACCAGGTCGAGGACCGCGGAACGGTCGAGGGCGGTGACCTGAGCGGCACGGACGGCCCGCTCGGCTGCCTGCGCTGCGACGGCGTGGTCCAGGTCGCACGTGGCGCCGGCACGCACCACAGCCTTGGCGACCCGCGCGGAGGACGGGTGAGCGGACACCGCGGCCGCGCACACCTGCGCCACGTAGGGGCCCCGGTACCACTGCAGCGCCCCGACGGCGGCGGAGACGTGCCCTGCGGTGGCGTGCTCGATGGCGTCGTCCACGGTGGCGTCCGGGTGGGCCAGCCACCACGGCGCCTCGGGCGGGCACACGGCCCGCGCCTCACCCAGCGGCACATCGGGCGCGGTGACCGCCTGCACGGACGCGAGGCCACCGGCCGCTGTGAGCGCGCGCAGCGCCTCCAGTCGCAGCACGGTGGGCGCGGCCGGATGCTCAGCGATCATCAGGAGGACGTCGGCCACGCGGTGACGGTCCCGCGGGCGCGGGATGCGTCAGGCAGGGCCCGTCAGCGGGCCGGTGCGCCGGAAGCCAGGTCCTCCAGCAGGCCGGGCAGCACGTCCTCCTCGTACACCGCCACGCCGGCTCGCCGGACCGCGGCGCCCAGGGCCGGGTCCCATGGGGTCTGCTGCGGCCCGGCCTGGACGCGCACGGGGTCCGTGGTGCCGGCACCGGCCGCGTGGGCGGTGTACGTGCCCGCGTCCATGCGCCACGGGACTGCGGTCGGGCACGCGGTGAGCAGATCGCGCACGTGGGCGAACCCGGCGGCATCGAAGTCGGCGCGGACCGCCACCGACCACCCGGCCGCGGCCACGGCGGCGATCGCGTCCAGCTCGGTGCGCGACGGGGTGCCCACGGTGCACACCACCCGAGCTCGCGCGCACGCGTCGGCCGCGGCGGCGACCACGGACGGGTTCTCCACGACGAACACCCACGCGGGCTCGCCCGCAGGTGGGGGCGCCCACCGTGCCCGGGCCAGCTCGCGCGGGGGGATGGTGACCGTCGTCCCGGCAGGCAGCACCCACCCCGTGGGGGTGACGTTCAAGGTCAGCAGTCCACCGGTCAGGTCGTCGAGCACGACCCCCAGCGACGCCCACGCCGGCCGGGGCCTGCTCGCCGGTCGCCCGGCCAGGGCCAGCACCAGCGACGCCAGGGGCCGCCCGTGGTCCAGGTCGTGCGGGCCGCCGGGCACCAGGGTGCGCCGGTCCACCCGGCCCGTCGGGCCCGGCAGACGCCCCAGCACCCCGATCGCGGCGCCCAGCAGGGCCTGCGGGTCGGGGTCGGCCAACAACCGGGTCACCCACCCCGTGCTGCGCGCCCGTTCCCACAGGGTGGGCCCGTCCACGCCCAGGTGCTCGGGCAGGGTCGCGGCGGCGTCGGTGAGCATGCTGCGCAGCTGCTCACGGGTGCGGTCGGCGTGCGCGCGGGCCTGGGCGCGCGCACTCAGGCGGGTACCGGTGGCGTGCGCGGCGACGACGCCCGGGGTCACGCCGGGGCCGGTCGGGGCCAGGGCGGCGGTCAGGGCTGCCAGGTCCACGCGGCGGCGACCGCTGGCCGGCAGGGGCCGCCCGCCGAGCAGGCCGGCGGCCGCGGCGCGCTCGCGGGCACCGGGCGGGCAGGTGACCTGCACGTGACCGGTGACCAGGTGCGGGTCACCGCGGCGGGTGCCGGCGGCGGCGAGCTGGGACCACAGCCACGCCAGGTCGGGCACCAGCAGACCGGTCAGGTCCGCCCCGGCGCACCCGCCGGGGCACCACGGGCACGTCACCACGGGTCCCCCGGCACGTCGGTGACGCCGCGCACGGCCATGGGGAACGCGACGACCGTCTGGTCGGACCCGGCCTCGAGATCGTACGCGTCGATCCCGTCCCACGCGCCCGGGGACCCGTCCCACAGGTGCGAGGTGGCGATGACGTCCAGGTCCAGGTCGGCCAGGTACCGGGCCAGGCCCTGCCGGCCGCGCTCGTCGACCTCGGCGGGGACCTCGTCCAGGGCGACCAGGCGGGCACCGGTCGCGGCGAGACCGTCGTACCCGGCGGCCGCGGCGGCCAGCATCGGGGCCAGGACGACCAGGCGACGCTCCCCGCCGGACAGGCCGGTCTTGGTGCCCCACCGTTCGACTTTGCCCGTGCCGCGGTCGATCTCGTAGTGCACCCGCACCCAGGAGCGCACGTCGACGGCCTGGGCGACCTTGTCCTTCAGGTCCTCCCCGCCGGCGGCCGCGATCAGCTGGGTCAGGGCCTGCCCGACCTCCTGCCGCTGCTCGGGGGTGCGGGTCGCGTCGGACACCTTGCACGACAGCTCGTACACGGTGCGCTGCGCCGCGGACAGGTCGTCGCGCAGCTGGGTGCGCACCTGCACGAGCACCCCGGACGACGACGACGCGGACCGCATCTTCTGGTTCACCGCCCGCACCCAGTCGCTCTGCCGCTGCCACGCCAGGCCGATCGCGGTGGGCAGTCGCCCGATGACGAACTCCCGCAGGGCGCGCTCCTCGTCCTCGGCCAGCGCCTTGCGTGCCCGGTCGCGGATGCGGGCGGCGAGCGCGGCCGCGGCGGTCGGGTCGTACGTGGCGCCGTCGTGGGTCAGGACGAACAGCTCGAGGTCGTCGACGATGTCGCCGCGGTCCAGGGCCCACGCCCCACCGGTGGCCAGGGCGGCGCGGGCGGTGTCGTACCGGTCCGCGAGGAGGCGGCGGGACACCTGTGCGCGGCCACGGACCGCGGCCGCGGCGGCGGCGACGGGGTCGGCGGCCCACCAGTCGGGGCCGACGCCGTCGGGGGCGAGGGTGTCGGCGACCCCTGGGGCGCGCAGCAGCCGCTCGAGGGCCTGGCGGGTGCGGCGGGTCTGCGGCACGGCGGCGTCCGCCACGGCCCGGGCCTGCCGGGCCTCGGCGCGCTTGTGCCCGCTGGTCACGGCGGCGTCGCGTTCGGTGGCGGTGGCCTTCTCCAGGGCGGTGCGGTGGCCGATGAGGTCCCGTTCCAGGGCGGCGACCTGCTCGGTGACCTGCTGGGCGGCGGCCCCGAGGGTCGCGGCGAGGGTGGCGTACTCGGCTTCGGCCTTCGCGGCGTCGGCGTGGGCGGTCCGCGCCTGGGCGACGAGCTCGTCCAGGTGCTCACCGGTGACGGTGACCCTCCCCCGCCCGGACGGGTCCAGGCGGGTCGCCCGGGTCAGGGTGCGCCCGCGCAGCTCGGCGGCCACCCCGGCCAGGGTGTCGGCCGTGCGGCGTGCGTCGCGGGCCAGGGTGGTCAGGTCCTCGACCGTGGTCGGCAGGCCGCGGGCGGTGGTGCGCCCGGTCCACTCGCGCAGCGCCTCCTCGGCCGCCTCGTGCGCCGCCCGTGCGCGGTCGTGCGCGGCGCGTGCCTCCTGCTCGGCATCGACGGCGTCACGGGCCCGGTCGGCGCGGCGGGTCTCGGCGGCCGCGAGCGGGTCGGTGGCGGGGAACTCGGCGGCGCGGGCGGTCACGTCGCGGGCGGCGTCACGGGCCTGCGCGGCGGTGGCGTCCTCACCGTCGGCCTGCCGGTCGAGGTCGTCGGCGTGGGCGTCGAGCTCGGCGGCGCGGGCCAGAGCGGCCTGGGCGCGCTGGTGGGCGCCGACGTGGGTGGCGGCCGGGACTGGCCCGGCGGCGGTGACGTCGCCGGCGACCGGGCCGGCGGTGAACGTCCCGTCCCGGCCGATCACCAGTCCCCCGGCGCCGGGGCGGGCCGTGTCGGCCAGCCCGATGCGGGCCAGGACCGCGGTGACGGTGCCGGCGAGCCGGTGGGTGGGGTCGGCGGTGAGCACCTCGCCGAGGTTGGGGTGCACCGGGTCCCCGGCCGGGTGGGCCGCCCACTGCGCCCCGGTGACCCCGTCCGGGGTGACCTGGGCGCCGAGGAGCCCGCAGGCGGCCATCGCGGCCTCGAGCCGGGCCCGGTCGGCCGGATCGGTGACCCGGTCGGCCCAGTTCACGCACGCGCCGAACAGGTCGGTGTCGGCGGTGTCGGCGCGGTCCACCCACGCGGGCACGGGCAGCGGCAGCAGGTCCCCGGCGCGCAGGCGGGCGGCCTGCTTGCGGGCCTGGGTGGCCTCCCCGCGCAGGGCGCGGGCCCGGGCGGTGGCCTCGTTCGCGGTGGCCTTGTGCCCGGCGGCGAGCTCGGTCGCGGACCGGGCCGCTTGGGCGCGCCACACGGTCACCTGGGCGAGGACCTGGCCCGGTTCGGCGGCGGCCAGGTCGGTCACGTCGCCGGGCTCCCACTGCCCATCGGTCAGCGTGGCGTTGCCGTCCTGGGACACCCACGCGGTGACCTGGTCGCACAGGGCGGTGGCCGCGGCGGCAGCAGCGTCTGCATCGCGGCGGGCCCGGGCGGTGGCCAGGTCGGCGGTCTCGTCCGCCCGGGCGGCGTCCGCCGAAGCCTGGGCGGCCGCGTCGACGGCGGGCGCGACGGTGCGCGTGTGGTCGGCGACGGCCAGTTCGGCGTCGGCGGCACGGGTGCCGTGCTCGCGGGCCTGCTGGTCCAGGCGGGCGGCGCGGTCGCGCAGCCCGTCCAGGTCGACGGTGGCGGTCACGTCCGGGCCGGGGTCGCACGTGCGCCCGGCGATGTCGACGACGGCGCGGGGCCGCACGGTCACGGTGACCAGGTCGTCGGGGCCGGTGAGGTCGGGGGCGACCGAGCGGGCCTTGTCCAGCGCGGCGGCCAGGTCCTCGCGCAGGTCCTCCAGGTCGCGGCGCAGCCGGTCGGCGAGGTCGCGGGCGCCCTTGGCGGCCTGCTCCAGCGCCTGCCACCGGGCGGTGGCCGTGGCGGCCGTGGCCTGCACGGCACGCTCCCGGTCGGCGAGCTGCTGGGCGCCCTGGTACGCGGCGGACTCCTTCAGCGCACGGATGCGGGCCTCGGTGTCGTCGACCCGGGCACGGGCCGCCCCGGTGGCCTCGGTGGCTGCCTGTGCGGCGTGCTCGGCGTCGGCGGCCTCCTTCTCGGCGCGTCGCGCGTCGCGTTCGGCGTCGGCGGCCCGGCGGGCGGCCAGCGCGGCTTCGGACTGCGCGGCGGCGACGACGGTGACCACGTGCCCGGCCCACGCGTCGGCGAACCCGGTGATCACGGCGGCGGCGCGCTCGTCCGCCTCGAACGCGGCACGAGTGGCGTTGGACGCCTCGAGGGCGTCCGCTGTCGCGGTGACCTCGGCGGGGTCCACCGGCGGCAGGGCGTCCAGCAGCAGCTCGGCGGCACGGTCGGCGGACAGGTCGGCCAGCAGGGACGGGTTGCGGACCACGCGCAGGCGGGCGGCGATGTCGGCGAGCTCGCCGGCGGTGGTGCCCCACACCCGGGCCGCGAGGTCGGTGCGGTACTCCTCCTCGTCGGTGAACACCGTCCCGCCGGCCCGGGTCACCGCGTCGGTGAAGTCCTCCCGGTTCAGGGTGGACCGTCCGGGCCCGTGCACCGGCACGTCGCGGACGGGCCGGCCCGGCACGGTGAACGGGACGACGTCGACCGGGTTGGACGTGGACCACTGCACCCGGACCCCGTAGCTGCGTTCCCCCGTGCTGCCGGGCCCGGCGAACGTCAGCCACATGTACCCGACGCGCTTGTTCCCGGTGGCGCCCTCGGCCATGAGGGACCGCAGGCTGGCCTGGCGGGCCTTCCCGGCGGACATCTGCCGCGGGTTCAGGTCGAGCAGGTACGGCCACAGGGCCTCCAGGGCGGTGGTCTTCCCGGTCCCGTTGGGCCCGCGCAGCAGCAGCCGCCCGGACGGGGCGTCCATGAGCAGGTCCCCGTACCGCCACACGTTCGACAGGCCGGCGGCGACCAGGCGCCACCGGGCGGTGAACCGTTCGGGGCGGCCCGCGGGGGCGGCGTGCAGGTCCAGGGTGGGGGCGCTCATGCGGGGTCACCTGCCAGGTCCAGGCGGTCGGGGTCGGGGTCGGGGGTGCGGGCCGGGCGCCGGTTCGCCTGCCCGAGCGACCAGCGTGCGACCGCCGGGGAGAACCACCAGGTGGCGGTGGCGGGGTCCGGCCCGTCCAGGCGGGCCAGGTCCAGCGCGGTCAGCAGGGTGGCGACCTTGCCGGTCAGCGTGGTGGGGTCCTCGACGTCCTCGGCGGCCCACCCGCCACGGCCGGCGCCGATGTCGCGGGCGAGTGCGTGCACGTGCGCGACGACCGCCGACCCGGGCAGGGACCGCCACCCGGGACGGCCGGGTGCGACGTCGCCGCGGTCCAGGGCGTGGTCGACGACCAGCAGCGCGGCGTGCGGGACGGTGCCGGCGGAGGGGAACGGGAACGGGCCGAGCTCGCGGCCCAGCCGGAACGCGTCGGTCGGCACGACGAACGCGGCACCTTCGGCGCGGCGTTCCAGGTGCAGGCCGAGCGCGTCGGCGAGCGGGCCGCCGTCGTCGCCGCGGACGCGGCGGGACAGCCAGTCGGCCTCGTCGGGGTCGAGGTCGTCGGTGTGCACGAGGGTGTCGTCGACCAGGCGTCGGCGCATCCGCCGGGCCGGGTCGCGTTCGCCGGTCACCTGGGCGAGGAACCCGGCCGGGTCGGTGCGCGGGTCCACCGGGGACCAGTTGGCGACCAGCTGCACCAGCCGGGTGTGGTGGATGGCGAGCAGCACGACGGCGGACTCGTCGGTGACGTACGTGTCGAGCTCGCCGTCCATCCGTTCGATGACGCCCCGGTCGTCCAGCAGGCGCAGCGCGGCGATGATGGCGCGGCGTTCGCGCACGTCACCGGTGGTCGACACCCCGGCCTCGGCGGCGGCCTCCCGGGCTGCGGTCACCAGCGCCCCGAGCCCGACCCGGGCCGGCTGGGACTCCGCGGCGGCGGCCAGCAGGAAGAACCACGAGCAGGTCAGGGGCGACGGGGCCGCGGCGGCGTACACGTCCAGGCGTGCCGGTGGCGTCTTGCGCAGGCGCACCAGGTCCGGCTCGACGACCAGCACCCACCCCAGGCGGGCGCACACGTCCTTGACCCGGGCCTCGTTGCGGCGCACCGCCGCGATCAGGTCGTCGTCGCGGCCGGCGACCAGCCACGGGCGGACCATCAGCGCACGCAGGCACGCCGCGGCCTCCTCGTTGGCCTCCCCCGCGGTCCACACCCTGCGCCGGCTCATGCGACCGTCTCCGTGACCGTGGCCTGACGTGGGGCCGGCGCGGTGGTGACCTGCGCCCCGGGCCGATGGAACACGGGCGTGCGCCCAGGCAGGTGCACCGCCCACTCGGGTGCGAGGACGGTCCCGGTGGTGTCCGGGGTGGGTACCAGGGTGCACGCCAGACCGTCGACGGTGCCTGTGCGCCGCCCGCCGGTGGGCGGGGTGCGGGCCGCGGCGAGCAGCGCGGCGAGCGCGGTGCGCGCGGCCTGGTCGGACAGCGGTGCGCCGGCGGGGGCCTCGAGGACCTCGCGGACTGCGGCGGCGTGGGCGGCCGCACGCTCGGCGCGGCGGGCGGCGATCTCCTCACGCGCCTGGGTGTCGTCCTTGGCGGCGGGGGCGCGCCCGCGCTGCCCGGTGCGGCCCCAGTTGCGCAGCAGCGGGGGCACGTCGACCTTGGGCCCGGCCGCCCACGACGGGGTGCGGCCCAGGTCGGTGTCGTCGGCCTCGTGGGCGAGCTTGCGCCACGGGTGGTCGCCGAGCGCGGCGAGGAACAGCGCCGGCCCGTGGTCGGGGTCCAGGCACGCGCGGGCCAGGGTCAGGGCGCGCTGCTTGCTGGTGGCGGCCCCGGACGTGGAGTGCAGGCGGCGCAGGTTGGCGTGCATGGACGGCATGGCGCGCACCAGCCGGCCGGTGAACCGGGCCGCGCGACCGGTCTGCGGGGAGCACCAGGCGACCAGCTGCTCCCAGTCCGACCTGGTCCCACCCCGGGAGGCGAGCAGGGTGCCGCGCTCGATCAGGGTGGCGCCCTCGGACGCGGCGACGGTGGCCGCGGCCAGCGCGTCGAAGGCGGGCTCGAGCCGGGTCGCGGCGACGTACGCGCGCGCGGTCGCGGCCTCGAGCTCGCTGGCCACCCGGGTGGCGTACTCGACCAGGAGGGTCTTGAGCTCGAGCGCGTCGTCGTCGTCCAGGTCGAACCGGTCCGCGAGGGCGGCCAGGGTGTCCTCGGCGCCGACGAGGGCGTTGTCGATCGCGTCGTGCGCGTCGAACAGCGCCCGGGTGACCTCGGCGACCCGTCGGGTCGCGGCGGGGTCGGTGGGGTCCAGGGCGGCGAGCTGCTCGAGGGCTTCGACGACCTGGCGCAGCGAGGTGAGCGGGATGTCACGCAGCGCCGGGGTGTTGACCAGGGTGGTCAGGGCGAACCGGTGCACCTGCTTGCCGGCCGGGGTGGCGACGTACCGCCAGTTGCGGGCCATCAGGTCCGCGACCCGGGTGAGCTGGCTGGTGTCGGTGCGGGCGGTGACCGCGCCCCAGTCCCGCAGCTGGTCCAGCCGGCCCACGAGCACCCCCTCGTCCAGGGTGACGCCGTCGCGGGCAAGGGCGGCGCGGATCTCGGCCGGCGTCAGGTCCGTCATGGACGCCTCGAGGACCGTCATGATCGCCAGGTAGTCGGTGACCTCGGGCGCGACCAGGTAGGAGACGGCGCGCAACGATCCCGTCTGGGGTCCGCTGTCCTGGGTCACGGGTCTTCCGATCTTGGTCCGATGTGCCGGACGGTAGTCGTGGGCGCCGACACGGGCCGGCGGTCTGGTCACGGGGTGTGCAGGGCGTCCGCGACGGCGGCCACGAGGCGCTCGGCGGCGCGGAGCACCCCGGTGGAGAACGCCAGCTCGGACGCGGACTCCTCGGCGGTGAGCGCGAACCGGGCGGTGGTCACGTCGGCGGCCCGGGCCCGGGGCACCAGGGGCGCCGCGGCGAGCAGGGCCCGCAGCCGCACGGACGGCCCCGTGGTGACCAGGCGCACCCCGTGGGCGGACAGGACCGCGGCGCACGCCTCGTGGACGGCGCGCGTGGCGTGGAAGTACGCGTCGGTGGACCGGCCCTGCTTGGCGGCCCGGCGCCCCTGGTCGATGTCGTCGTCGGCCGCCGCGAGCGCCTCGCCCACCAGGGCTGCGGCCGCGGGGTCCGGGACGGCGATCGCGTCCGTGACGAGCGCCGCCAGGTCGGGGTGGTCGAAGGGTGAGGTCATGGGTGTCCTCCCGTCACCGGTCGAGCAGACCGTAGGACCGCCCGGTGACCGATCAGGGCGCCCCACGGTGCGGCCGGCACACGGGCCACCCGCTGCGGCACGACGGGCGCCCACGACGGGTCCCGGGGCGGGGGGTCGAACACGGTGGCTCCTTCGGCTCGGTGGGCACCGACGGTGCACACCGGCCGGGAGGGCGCAGTCGGCGCACCCCCGTGCCGCCGGGGGCGGGGCGGGCACCGTGCCCAGCGCCCGGCCCGTCGGGCCGGGCAGCGACGAGGAGGAACGGATGGGCACCGGCCAGGTGAGCAGGGACGACCTCGCGGCCGCGCACCGGCGCCTGCAGGACGCCCGCGCCCGCCTGCGGGCCGCCTGGGCCGAGCGTGCCGCAGCCCGCGAACGCGTCGCCGACACCGAGCGCGCCCTGCTCGACCAGGCGGCCGCCACCGGCAGCGTGGACGAGTGCCTGCGCGCCATGGCGGCCTGCCGGGTCGTCACCTACCACGCCCGGGCCCACGAGGTCGTGCAGGCGTGGGTCGACCAGGTGTGCCCGGGCGGGACGGTCGAGTGCGTGCCCGGGCACGTGGACGGCCGCACTGTCGTCCTGCCCGCGCTCGAGGCCGTCGGACCCGACCTGCCGGCCGAGGTGGTGGACGGGTTCCTGACCCTGGTGGACCGGTGCGCCCGCGTGCAGGGCCTCGGTGACGACGTCACGGTCGAGGTCGGACTCGTCGGTGGGGTCTCCTTGACGATCACCCGCTCGACCGGGCACGCGGTCCTGCGCGACGAGACCGGCGACCCGCCCCAGGTGCTGGCGCAGGGCCCGTTCGCCGAGGTCGCCCGGCACGACGGCCCGTTGCCGTGCCTGGGCGGGCCGTGACGGTTCCTTCGACGTCGTCACCTGGCCCGGGCACCTGGCGTTCACCGGCGACATCGGCCACCCCGCGGTGTTCGCCCGCAGCCAGGACATGCTCCGCTTCTTCGACACCGGGCAGCCCGCCGGGCAGATCAACACCACCTACTGGGTGGACAAGCTCGTCACCGGGCCGGTCCCGACGCAGTACTCCCCCGCCCGGTTCACCGAGCACGTGCTCTCCCTGACCGACGAGCGCGCCGGCGACCTGGACGCCGCCGCCGCGCAGGCGGTGCGCGCGCAGGTGCACGAGCACGTGCTGCGGTGGGCCGCCGATGAGGACCTCGCGGTCGACGCGCTCGACCGGTTCGAGGTCGACGGGTCCCCGCTGGACCCGAAGATGGACCGGGCCGCGTGGACGAACCGGTCCGGGCAGTTCCTGCTGACCCTGCACGCGCTGGCGTGGGCCGCGAAGACCTACCACCAGGCCACGGCCACGGTCGCGGCGTGACGACGAAGACCCGCTCCTCCCGGTCGGGAGGAGCGGGTCTTGGTGTCCGCGCACGCCCAGTGCCTCGACGGTGTCCCTGCGGCGGGTCATGTCGGCGACCAGCCACATCCACCGCCACGGTTCCCCGCGGGCGATCTCGGCGTGGAACTGCGCGGCGAGCGCCGTGTGTGGGGCACCCGGCTTCGTCAGGACGGCGCGGGCAACGCACACTTGTCCGCGTGGTGGGGTGACTGCCACGCCCGGGCGCGGGGGCACTGTGGTGTCCCCGAACCCCGTCGAGGAGCACCATGTGGACCGTCCGCGACCTGCCTGAGCTGACGCCGTGCCCGGACCTGGACTCCGACCTGATGGGTGTGCTGCTCACCCATGTCGGTGACGTGCCGCTGTCGTTCGTCCAGGTCGACTCCGCCGGCACCAGCGGTCTGCGCCCGCAGCAGGCCATGAACCTCGGCCACGTGCAGGTCCTGGCGTTCGGGCCCGGGCTGGTCGTGGACGCGCTCGCGGTCCGCCCCCTGCGGGGCGGGGGCCGGCACTTGCAGCACCTGCGGGTGCGTCAGACCCGCCTGGTGGAGGTGGCCCTGGCCGACGTGGACGCTCGTGCCCCGGTGCTGTGCGGCGGGGTGCCGGTGTTCTGGGCGGCGACGGTGCACCGCGAGGACGTCGGCACCCGCGGGCTCACCGCCGACAAGGTCGGTGCGACCACGCCCACCTGGTGGACCAAGCGGTGGGTCGCGGGCTCCCCCGCAGACCTGGTCGCCCTGCTCACCGGGCCGGTGCGCTGAGCGCGGCCGCGGGGACTGTGCGACGGGCCGGGAGCGGCACCGTGACGGTCGGACGAGGTGAAGGGGCGGGCATGGGCGGCGACTCCGCGCAGGAGCTGCTGGACCTGGCCACGCACTTCGCGGCCCGGGGCTGGGACTACACGCGCGTGCACGACGTCGCCGCGATCCGCCTGACCGGCGACCGGGCCGGGTACCACGCGTGGCGGCGGCGGGTCGCCCGCGCCGCCCGGTGCCTGCTCGGGCCCGGCACCGGGGCCCGCGCGTTCGCCGGGTCCGACGCGCGCGGGTGGGTGCGCCTTCTGCGGGGTGCGACGTACCGGGTCGCGTGCGCGCGGGTCGCGCTGCGCCGCCCCACGCACCTGCCGGACGGGGTGCTCGACCAGGGCCGGATCGTCACGTTCTGGGAGGAGGACGGGGAGTACCTCCAGCTGGTCCAGCCGTCCGTCGGGGAGCTCGTCGCCCGGTTCCTGCTCGAGGACCCCGACCATCCGCACGCGGTGCGCATCCGCGCCGAGCTGGACCGGATCCGGGCCCGGTACGCCGACCGGGTCCGGGCCGGGCAGGTCACCGGCGCCCCCGCGCCCGACGACGGTGTTGCCGGCCCGGTGGCGGCGCGGACGGTCGCCCCCGACACCGCAACCGAGGAGAAGGAGGAGACCGTGGCCGAGAAGACGTGGACGTTCTTCGGGCACTGGGAGGACGACCGGATCGTGGTCGACTACGCCCGCGAGGGCGAGCACCGTGACGACCGGGTGGACGACGGCCGGTGGGAGCAGGGCCTGTGGTCCGACGCGGGCACCGGCCCGACCCTGGAGGCCGCGATGGCGGCCGCGATCGAGGAGTACGTGCCCGCCACGTGCGCCGTGTGCGGGGCTCACGTGGCCCGCTCCGACCCGGCCGACCCGGCGTCGTACGTGCACGCCGAGGACGGCGACCGGGGCGACCACACCGCCGAGTACACCCCGCCTGTCCAGTGAGCACCTCGAGGGCCTCGACCTGCACCGTGCAGGTCGAGGCCCTTCGTCCGTCCACGCCGGGGCCGGCACCGGCGGTCCTGGTCAGCGGTGGTCGCCGGCGCCCTTGAGGACCCCGCGGGCGGCCCGGTCGGCGAGCTTGTCGAGGTTGGCCTGGGCGACCTGGGCGAGGGTGGACCCGGCCGCGTGGGCGGTGGACGCCGCGGCGGTCAGGACGGCGGTGAGCCCGGCGGCGATGCGCGCACGGTAGGCCGGGGTCGTGGTGGCGGGGTCGCCGCGCAGGATCTTGGAGATGCGGCCCTGCACCTCCCCCACCGCTGCGGACAGGTCGGCGACCGCGGTGGGCAGGTCGCGGGCGGGTGCGGGCAGGTCGTCCATGACGACCGGGCCGGCGTCGCGGCGGCCGGTGGTGATGTCGCTGAGGCGGTAGCCGAGCTCGGTGGCGGTCTGGGCGGTGAACCACAGGACGTCGCCGAGCTCGCAGATGACCTCCCGGTCGCGCTCGGGTCCGGGTGCATGGGTGAGCAGCTGGCCGTGGACCTCGCCGACCTCGCCGAGGCCGAGGGCGGTGTACGCCAGGGCGAGCAGGTCCCCGGTGCCCTTGCGCGGGTACACCGCGGTCGCGGCGCACCGGTCCTGGTAGTCGTCGAACGTCACGGTCACATGTGGCTCCCTCGAGTGGTGCGGCTGCCGGTCCGGTGCACCGTTGGGGCCGCACACGGGCACCCGCGGGCGCCGGGGACTGCGCCCGGGTCGAACGGGCCGGGGCGGTGGGCGGGTTCGGCGTCGTCGACCCCGCCCGGCCGGTTCTGACCTGCTGGCCCCACTCGCCCAGGTGGGGCCGGCAGTGGTCGGGGTGCTCGGGTCAGGGCGGGCCGCCCAGGCGGGGTCGTGGTCACCGAGCGGGTACAGGTGCAGGTCGCCGACGGTGGCGATGTGGTAGATGACTCGGGCGTCGACGGCGTCGTACTTGTCCCAGCCGAGCTCGACGCGCCGGCGCGCGGTGTGCAAGGGCCGGTACACGTACACCTCGTGCCCTGCGGCGCGGGCTGCCGCGACTCGTGCGGCGCGCGTGGCCGGGTCGAACGACTCCAGGGTGGACTCGGTGACGATCCGGTGCGGGGTGTGCAGGTCGGCCAGCAGGGCGGGCAGGTCCGGTAGCTGGTGGACGGTGGCGCCGTCGAAGGTGACGTGGATGCGGTGAGCTGCCCAGTCGACGGCCACGATGGGTCGCGGGTCTGCCGGATCGAGCACGCAGGCACGGTCCGGGCGTGCGGGTGGGTGGCACGGTGGTGGGCCGGGGACGGGGGTCAGTGTGCCCGCCCGTGTGGACGGGGGCTGATGTGCCCGCTGCCGGCGGCGGGTCGTGCGTGGCCGGGGACGGTGGACGACGCGGCGCCGCTGCTCCCGGGCCGAGCCCGGGCCGGTGGTGGATGGCTAACCGGTGGGCAGGATCCACACCGCCCCGGAGCCGGTGCCGTGGGGGCTGGCGCCGGGTGCACCTGCCACCACCGTGCCGCGCTCGAGCGCGACCGCACGTCCGAGCTGCTCGCTGGCACGACCGTCTGGCGCGACGAGCTTGCCCTGCTGGGACCAAGTGGTCCCGGTGCGGGTGAACACGTACACCGACCCGGAGCCAGAGCCCTTGTCGTCATCGGCGTAGGCGCCGACGACGACGGTGTTCGCGTTGATCGCGACCGCGTGCCCGAAGAAGTCGCTCTTGTCGGCGTCGGACGCGAGCAGCGTGGCCTGCTGGGACCACGTGGCGCCGGCCCGGGTGAACACGTAGGCGGCCCCGGCGTCGAGCCCCGCCGTGAAGTCGCTGCTGGCACCTGCCACCACGGTGTCCCCATCGAGCGCGACCGAGATGCCGAGCTTGGCGCCCGCCCGGGCGTCCGTGGCGGTGAGCCGGGCCTGCTGAGCCCACGTCCCGCCGGCCCGGGTGAACACGTACGCAGCGCCGATGTTGGCGCGTCCGTCGTCATCGACGTCCGGGGCGCCGACGACGACGGTGTCGGCGTCGACGGCGACCGCGAACCCGAAGTAGTCGCCTGCGGTGCCGTCGGCCGGGACGAGCTTGGCCTGCTGGGTCCAGGTGGCCCCGGTGCGGGTGAACACGTACACCGACCCGGAGTTGGTGCCCTTGTCGTCGTCGTAGCGGGCGCCGACGACGATGGTGTCGGCGTCGACGGCGCCCGCGAACCCGAAGTAGTCGCTGGCGGCGCCGTCGGCCGGGACGAGCTTGGCCTGCTGGGTCCAGGTGGCCCCGGTGCGGGTGAACACGTACACCGACCCGGAGTACGTGCCCTTGTCGTCATCGTAGGGGGCGCCGACGACGATGGTGTCGCCGTCGATGGCGACCGCCTCGCCGAAGTGGTCGCCTGCGGCGCCGTCGGCGGCGGTGAGCTTGGCCTGCTGGGTCCAGGTGTCACCGTCGCGGACGAACACGTACGCCGAACCGGAGTACATGCCCTTGTCGCTGTCCCAGTACGCCCCGATGACAGCGGTGTCGGCGTCGATCGCGACCGCGTACCCGAAGTTGTCGCTCGCGGCGGCGTCGGCGGGCACGAGCTTGGTCGCCACGGTCACGACCGGGGGCAGCGGGGTGACCGCCACGGGGTCCGACGCCTGGGAGGCACGGGCGTCGACGGTGGCGGTGACCGCCACCAGGTAGGTGGCCCCGTTCACCAGCCCGTCCACCTCGACCGGCGGCGCGGGAGCCATCCTCACCACAGGTGCGCCGCCCTCGAGCGGGGTCGCGGTCACGGTGTAGCTGGTGGCGCCGGGGACCGGGGTCCACGACACCGTCACGGCCCCATCACCCGGGTCGGCGGTCACACCGGCCGGGGCGGGCACCGGCGGCACCGGCACGGTGATGCTGCCGTCGGACAGGACCGGGCTCGTGGACCCGCCCGGGGTCACCCCGAGGACGACCTTCGGGGTCACGCCGGCCTCGGCGGGCACGACCGGCCCGGCGCCGGCGGTGGTGAACACCTGCGCGAGCAGGTCACCGTCACCGGTGGCGACGACCAGCGCGGCCCGGGTGCCGGTGTCAGTGACCTTGCCGTCGTGGTGGTCGAACCCGACGGCGAACTCCCCCGCCAGCGCCGGTGCCTGGTCCGCCCGGCCGAGCACCCACCCGGCAGAGGTGATCCCGTCGCTGACCGGTCCCACCGATGCGTCCACCAGCGCCTGAAGGACCAGGCCACGGGTCAAGGTGTCCGCACCGGCTTGGGTCGCAGCGGCGATGACCGCGGTGGTGACGTGACGCAGGTTCGCTTCCGCCGCGACCCTGTGCGCGCGGGAGGTGACCTGGTCGTGGGCGACGATGCCGACCGTGGCGAGGATTCCGACGATCAGGATGACGACGACCAGCTCGACGAGGGTGAACCCTCGCCGGGCGGCGGGCAGGCTGGGCACGGGTGACTCCTCCGACGACGTGGCGCGCGCACGCGCCGGGTAGGGACCGTGCGCCGGGGTGCGTGCAGGTCAAGGAACCGCAGCAGGCACCCTCGAGGGCCCCGACACCTGGATGGTGCCGGGTCCGCGGTGGTGGGGTTCCGTGGGCGGGCAGCACCCACACCGACCCGGAGTTGTCGCCCTTGTCGTCGTCCTGGTGGGCGCCGACGACGATGGTGTCGGCGCCTACGGCGACCGCGTACCCGAACCAGTCGCCTGCGGCGCCGTCGGCCGGGACGAGCTTGGCCTGCTGGGTCCAGGTGCCACCGGTGCGCACGAAGACGTACGCCGACCACCGTCTGCAAGCCGCACCTCGAGGGCACCTTCCTCAACGAAGGGGACTGAGCGCCTTGCCCGCCCCCGGGCAGCCACGACGGTCCGCGGCGCACACCCGCACAGACCAAGGAGCCCCCATGGACCCGGACGCCGCCCTGAACGCCCTCATCACGTTCGTCCGTAACGGCGAGTTCACCGAGGCGCAGCAGGTGCTCGACGACCTGCGCGCCTGGCACGGCAAGGGCGGGTACCCGCCCTCCGACCCGCGCCCCGGCACCCCGCAGCCCGCCGCCGGCTGACGCACCCGCCGACCCGCCACCGCCCGCCCCGACCTGACCGGGGCGGGCGGTCCCGCGCCCGGACGGCGAGACACCCACGGGGCGGACAGCACGGCGCCCTCCCCATCGTCGGGGAGGGCGCCGGTCATGGGTGGGCCCGGATTCGAACCGGGACCGGGACGGAAGGTACGTGAGCCGTCCGCTCTGCCAGGGCACCCCCTCAGGTGCCTCCTTGAGCTACCCACCTGCCGGCTACCGTGCCGCGACCTGCCGCACCAGCAATGAGGTCGGGGCCTGCCCGGAGAACACCCCGGCGCGGCGCAGCGCTGCCGCCAGGTCCGGGTCCGGCACCACGATCCCGTGCACGAGGTTGAGCGCGACCGTCGCCTCGGCCAGGCCGTCCTGCCGGTACGGTGCCGTCCAACCGGCCTTGTCCGGGTCCAGGCCGTGGGCGCGGCACGCTGCCCGGACCATGTCCGCGGTGCACTCGGCCCCATCCAGGACCACGTCCCACGGCTTGGGAAGGTCGGTGAACACGGCCGTGTCCACGTGCGCGCCCCCGCCGTCCATCCGGTGCCAGCGGGCGACGTCCGCGGCGACGAGCGCGGGCACCTTGCCCGGGCAGGACTCCTCCACCACGTGCCCCAGGCCGAGCGCACGGGTCAGGTTCAGCCACCCCGTGCGGGCCTGGTTGAACGCGCGCGACGCCGCGTTCCACGACGACGAGTCGTCGCCGGCGCGCACCACCATGTCCCGCCGGCCCGGGTCCCACGCACGCCGCAGGGTGCGGGCCGTGGCGACCATGACCGCGTACGTGTCCGCGAGCAGTTGCGCGCGCTCGGACTCGTCCAGGCGCGCCAGGACCTTCTGGTGGGTGACGACCCTGGCCAGCACGTCCGCCCGGCAACCGGGCGCCTCGAGGGCGGCGTCCAGCAGGGCGCGGGCGATGGTGTCCATCGGGCGCGCCTGGGGGCCGCTGGTGAACACGGTCCGCAGGCCGAGGCGCGCCGTGTAGTACGCCACGAACGCCGCCGTGCGCTCGCACTCGGCGAACGCGGCCAGGTCGACCGTGCCCGCCAGGCGGGCCTTGCCGTACCGGACCGCGGCCTCCCGGTCCCGTTCGGCGGCCAGGACCACGGTGCGCCGGAACAGGTGGGCGACGGCGCGCACCGCCGCCAGGTAGGCGCGCGAGCTCACCCCGGGCAGCGCGACGGCCAGGGCGGCGGAGTCCATCCTGGTGCGCACGTCCACGTGCCCGCCCCGGTCACCGCGGCGTCCCCGCGGGCGGGCCCGCATCGTGCACTCCCAGTCGTCGTAGGCGACGGTGACCTGCTTGGGGGCGCGGCGCAGCGGCGGGCGGGCCGGCCCGGGCAGGCGCAGCACGTCGCGGGCCCGGCCCAGCCACTCGGCCAGCGACCACGGGCACGTCGGGTCCGCCGCCGGGATCGGCTCCAGCCCCGCCGCGTGCAGCGCGCGACCCACCGCCGCAGCCGCGGCCGCGTACGCCCGGCCCAGGCCCGGGTGGCGCCGGTACGTGGCCGGCATCGCGGCCCCGAACCGGGCGAACCCCGCAGCGACCTGGTGCATCTGCTCGGCGACCTCGGCCGGCACGTGCGCGTCGGCGCCCAGGTCCACCAGGTCCACCAGCACCTCCTGCGGGGTGCGGCGGGCCGACAGACCGGCGTGCAGGCGCGCCAGCAGCTCGGCCCGGTCCAACGTCGCTTCGCCGGGCACAGGTCCTCCTCCGCGCGGGGTCACAGGTCGCAGGAAGGGCACCGTGCCGTGCGGGGCCGCGGGTGCAATGGGCCGGCCCACGGCGGGCGCGCACGCTCGCGGCGCCGTCGGGCCGTGCGGCTCGACGGGCACGCGCTGTTCCCCGGCCGGCACCACCTGGTCACCGACCTGCGGACCAGTCCTCACCGGCATGGTGCGCTGCGGGCCGCGCCCGGCACGACGACCCGTCCGACCAGCTCCTGGCCGCGCGCCCCACCCGGCGGACCGTCCCCGGCGCCGAGACCGAGAGGACCCCGATGCCCGCGCAGCCCGACCGCACCGACCACACCCAGGAGGCCCGGCCCGCCCGCACCCGCCGGTGCACTCTGCGGCGCGTCGCCGCCGCGGCCGCTGCAGCGCTCGCCGCCGTCCTCGGCATCCAGCGGCACTAGCGCACCCGGCCCGGTCGCCGGCACACGGTGCCGGCGTTGCGCCGAGCTCAGGTGCGAGCACGGTCCCATCCGGGCGCTGCCAACGGGCGCTGCCCCGGCACGCTCAACCCAGTGGAGACGGAGCCCGGCCGCAACCGGGAGTCCACCCACCACCTGGACCCACACCCGTGTGGCGTCCCGTGGATGCCCACCACCGCAACCGAGGGAGCATCCCATGACCACCTACACCGTCCTGTCCGGCAAGGCCCACCGCCTGCTGCGCACCAGCACCCCGGCCGGCGGGGCGCCCGTCAGCACCGTGGTGACGACCCTGCCCGACCCTGGCACCGCCGACGCCGTCGCGGCCGCCCTGACGGACCTGACCGGCAACCTGCCGACCGTGCTGTTCGAGGTCGCCGCCGCCGACCCCGGGCGTCCCACCGCGGTCACCCGTGCGGCGCTGACCGCGTACGACACGGCTCGCGGTGACGGCCCGCTCACCGCCCGCGTGGCCCGCATCGGCGCCGCGGTCGCCACCTGCCCGGACGCGGTGCGCCGCGCCGTCCGGGACGAGGTCGCCGCCGTCCTCGACGGGTACGACGGGATCCTGGTCCCGGCGACCGCGCACAGCGACGACCACGTCGTCGAGGTCAGGTTCGTCGCCAACCCCTACCTCGCCACGGCCAGCGACGACCAGATCCGCTGGATCGTCGAGGAGGGCTTCGGCGACGGGGACGCGACCGACCAGGTCGTGTACGCCCTCGGCGACGGCCCAGCGACCGCACCCCTGTGCGCGTACCTGCGCACTCTGCCGACGAGCTACGGCGCCCCCGTGGGGTTCACCTGCCGGATCGACCCGGCCGCGATGCGCGCGTGGATCGCCGCGAACCGGCCCCACCTGGCTGACGCCTGACGCGCGCGTGTTGCCGTGTCCGCCACGGCGGGCACGGTGCCGACCGACCCGGGGCGCCCTGCCCCGCCAAACGGAGGAGACCGATGGCCCGAACCGTCCCGTTCCCGTTCGAGGAGCACGTCGAGCCCGCCGCGGCCGCGCACAGCGACCCGGAGGCGTACACCGCGGTCCTCATGGGCCTGATCGAGCGGTACAAGTTCGTCCTCGCGGACGCGGACAAGGCCAGCGACCTGGACGCCGCCGCGTACAACGAGGGCATGGCTGACGCGTTCGCGGAGGCCCTGATCGCGCTGCTCGACCCGCCCGAGAGCGAGCGCAAGGCGTACTTCGGCCACTGAGCCACAGCCCCTGGACCATCCGGTCCAGGGGCTTCGCCGTGCCCGGGCAGCGGGCCCGGTCAGGTCGCCCGCAGGCGGCGCCGCGCAAGGGCGGCCATGCGTTCCAGGGCCGCGTCGTGCGGGTCGGGCAGGGCGTCCAGGGGGAACCACGCCAGGTCCACCGACTCGGCCGACCGGGTCGCGGTGGCCCCGGCCGGGCAGCGGGCCACGAACCGCAGGTCCAGGTGCGTCGACCCGGCCCCCGCAGGCAGGCGACACCGGGGAACACGCCGACGTCGAGCAGGTGCGGTTCGACGACCACGTCCGCGATCCCGGACTCCTCGACCGCCTCCCGCCAGGCGGCGGCCAGCACCCCCGGGTCGGTCGGCTCCAGGCGCACGCCCAGCTGCGTCCACCACCCGAACCTGGGGTGCAGGGTCAGCGGCGCGCGCCCGCCGCCGTCGACCAGCAGCACCGACACGGTCAGGTGCGACCCGCCCGTGCTGGACCGCCAGGGCACGTCCGGGAACAGGGAGGTGTACGCGAGGGGACGGCTGCGCCCATCCACGCCGGCACGGTCCGGTGGATCCCACGAGCCCAGCAGCGCGCGCACCTCGGTCAGCATCCCGGCAGCGTCCACGGCCCGGGCCGTGCCGTGTTCCGCGGCGGGTGCACCCCAGCCCGGCCGGGCCCGCGGCTGGTGCAGGTGGTTGCGGCGCGACGCCGTCGCCCGCACCGTCCAGGCACCCCGCGACACGGGGCCAAGGAAACGAAAGGAGGCAACAGATGCGCACGATCCGCAAGGTCGCCGCGACGCTCGCCATCGCGACGCTCGCCGTCGCCGGCGTCGCCGGTGTGGCCGCCGCGTCCGGTGGCGACACCGGGCAGCCCCAGGCGTACCCCTGCTGCAAGCAGTGACGCGACCGGGAGGGCCCGGTCGGCGTCCCGGTCGGGCCCTCCCACCGTCCTTCCCCCGCTGGCCGGGCGCCGGCTGTCTCAGGCCGGAGGGGCGGGCCGCTGCTCCTTCACGGGCGACCAGGTCGCGACGATCTCGGTGCCGTCCTCGAAGTCCACCTCGCCCGGCGGCGCGGTCGGGTCACCGCCCGGTTCCTGCGGGTCGCCGTCGGTGAGCAGGTCGGAGTCGGTGAGCAGGTCGGAGTCGATGCACCCGGCGGCGCCCGTGCCGCCCAGGACCCGGCGCGGGGTCACGTCCCCGTCGACGAACCCGGTGCACAACGGCGCCTGCCCTCGGGCCCGGGCGGCAGGGAGATCACGACCGCGGCCGACTGCCCGGACCCGGACCGCAGCACCACTGCGGCGCGGGACCCCGGCGTGGCCCCGGCGAGGGTGCCGCCGCCGTCGAACCCGATGGAGAACGTGCGCGCGTCCGGGGACGGGTCGTCCCCGCGCAGCATCCCCCACCCGTCGTCCGCGACCGTGCCGGTGCGCGAGACCCGCCGCGCCGGGCTCGACCGCGACGTGCACGGTCACGAGGCCGCCGACCTGGGGTCGGCGGGGTCACGCCTGCGGGGCGTCCTGGAGGTGCTCGGCGTACGCGGTCGCCGCGTCGGCGAGCGCGCGAGCACCCGCGACGGTCGGGTCGCGCAGCAGCGCGTCGTGCGCGGCCACCACGACCGTCTCCAGGCGGTCGGCCTCCTGCCGCCACAGCGCCCGGGCCACCCGCGGGTCGTCCGCGGGCACCAGGTGCGTGGCCGATGCCCGCGTGGACGTGGCGTCCTGCACCGGGTTCGGGCCGCGGCGGAACCGGGACCCGTCGGCCAGGACGAGCTGGGTCGCGGTCACCTTCTCGATCGTGGTCAGCGTCACCGAGTGCTCGTTCGGTCCGCGGCGGCGCAGCAGCGCGACCCGCGCGCCCGGGACCTGCCACGGGGGCGTCGCTGGGGTGTTCATGGGCGTCCTCCCTCTCCCTGGGGGTTCGTGCTCGGCATCGTGCCCGGCCGAAGGCCGGTGGCACTGCTCTCGCGCGGGAACTCCCGGACCCCAGTCGGGGTCCGGGAGTTCCGGGGTGTCACATCATGCCGCGGACGATCTCGACCACGGTCGCGGTGCTCTGCTCGGGGTTCGCGGCGACCTGCGGGCCGACGGCGCACAGCGTCGCCCACCAGTCGGGGTCGTCGGGGACGTTCGCCGACACCCACGCGGCGGTGGAACGTGCCTCGAAGTCGGTGACCCATCCCAGGCCCCGGTTCGCCGCGTCCCTTGCCAACGCCCCGCTCGACTGCCACTTGGCGGTGGTGGCCAACTCCTTGGCCGCTACGCTGAACGTGGACTTCGGGGACAGCCCCAGACGGGAGGCCCGGTCGGCCAGGTCCGCGACGAACGCGGCGGGCCAGTCGCGGTGGTACCCGGCCAGTTGCGCGGCCAGTCGCGCGGGCATGATCGTCTGGTCGGCCAGGTAGGCCGGCAGGACGAGCCTGCCGACCTCGGCGCGCAGCTCGGGCACCCCGTCCTGGCCGTAGTCGGGGGCCAGCACCCAGCGGGCCATGAGCTCCGGGCTGGCGAAGGTGGCCAGCCACTCCGCGGCACGGCGGCCACGACGCCGGTACAGGGCCGGGATGGTGATGCCGCCGGCCTCCACCAGGGCCCAGCGCAGGGCCCGGCGGCGGGTCTGCCCCCACAGGGCCGCCCAGTGCTCGAGCAGCCGGTGCGGGTCGCTGACGCAGTGGGCGGCGCACAGGATCAGCCGCTGGTCGGTGCTGGTGGCCAGCGCCTGCTCCAGCTGGTCCTCGACGTCGCGGGACCAGCGCATCGCCTCCATGAGCACCTCGACGGTCGCGGCAGCGCCGGCCGGGGTGGCGAGCAGCGTGGTGAGCACCGTGTCGGGCGGCTCACCGGCCTCGATGGTCTCCGCGACCCACCGGCCGACCGCCGCGACCGTCTCCTCGTCCGGCGTGGGCGACTCGGCGGCCAGCCGGCCGAGCTTGATGCGCAGGTCGCGGTCGATGTCGTCGCGCTGGCACGCGGCAGCGGCCAGGAACGGTGACGGGGCGGACAGGATGTGCTCGATCAGGCCGTGCAACGGCTCGGGCGAGTACTTCACCGTCCACCGGATCGTGTCCAGGAACTTTGCCATGGGTCTCCTCAGGTTGGTCGTGTCGGGCAGGACCGTCCGCGCCGGCGCGACCCGGACAACAGACCGGGCGCGGCGACTGCCGGCGGCGGTGGGGCGGGCACGGTCGGGGCGCCTGAAAGGAGGACCCCAGTGGGCCCACGTCACCTCAAGATCGACTCCCCAGCGGAGCTGCTGGCCCTGATCCCCAACCAGCTGGGGTTTCGGCCCCGTGACTCCGTCGTGGTCGTCGCCGTCCCGCCCGACCGGCTCGTCAGGGTCATCGCCCGCACGGACGCAGCCACCGTCACCGACGCCGGCCAGCGCGCCGTCCTGCTCGATCAGCTGGCCCGGGCCGGTGGCGCCGCCGAGCTCGTCGTCGTCGTGTACGCCGACCCCGTGCCGGCGCAGGTCGCCGCGGGCGTCGAAGCGCTGACCGCGGAGGCCGACGAGCACGGCACCCCCGTCCGGGAGACGTGGGTGGTCGGCCACGACCGGTACCACCCGGCCGGTGACCCCGACGCCAGCCGACCCCTGACCGACCTGCAGTCCACGGTCGTGGCCGCGGAGATGGTCCACGACGGTGTCGTCGTCGCCGCGGACCGGTCCGCCCTGGGGGTCATCCCGAAGGCGTCCGGGAGCGCGGTCGCCGCCGCCACCCGGGCCGCGAACAACTGGGCGGGCAGCCCCCAGGAGGCGGTGCACCTGCTCCAGCGGCTGCGCGACCGGGACGCGGCGCGACGACCCAGCGACCTGGGGCGCCTGCGGGAGGCGATGACCGACGTGGTCGTGCGGAACGCGGTCCTGCTGTCGATGCTCGACGGAGGTGACGACCTCGCGCAGCGCCTGGCCGACGGCCGGTACGGGGACGCCAGGCAGATCTCGACGATCCTCGAACCCGGCGGCCCGCGACCCGGGGAGAACGCCCGCCGCACCCAGGACGTGCTCACCGCGGTCGTCGCGCACACCCGGGACGACGCGGACGCGGTGCCCGCCCTGACCCTGCTCGCGTTCGCGGCCTGGTGGTCCGGTGACGGCGCGCGGGCCGCGGTGCTGGTCGACCGCGCCCTGGGCCAGGCGCCCGACTACCGGCTGGCGGTCCTGATCGACGAGATCCTGACCAACGCGATGCCGCCGGGGTGGGCGCGGCGGTGAGCACACCAGCAGGGCCCCCGACCAAGCGGTCGGGGGCCCTGCCGTGTCCGGGGTGGGCACCGGTCAGGGCGCCGCCGGGCCCGTCAGGGCGGTCACCTCGGCGACCGCGTCGGCGAACGCGCGAGCCCACGTCTGCTCGGTCACGCCCACGAGCTCCATGCCTCGGCCGATGTACTTGTACCAGCGCACCGTGACCCCGGTGCCCGGGTGGTGGAAGTTCGGGCGGACGACCGGGCACGCGGGGTCGTGACCGTGGGCGGCGACCCACTCCTGCCACGCGGCCTGCTGACCGCACGTGCAGTGCACCCCGCAGCCCTGCTCGGGCAGGCCCCACTCGCGGGCGACCGCGGCCAGGTCCACTGGCGCCTCGGGCCACCCGCGGCGCCCCAGCTCGGCCTGGTAGCAGGTGTCGGCGTGCGGGTGCGCGTCCTCCCACTCCCACTCGCTGTCGTCGAACCCGCACGTGCACTCCCCCCACCAGAACGGGTGCATCTCGAAGGTGGCGCCGACGTGGTCGGCCCCGTACCCCCACTCCCCGCCGAGGATGCCGTGCTCGGCGGGGTGCCCGGCCTCGTCGAGCAGGCGTGTCAGGGTGCGCAAGTCGGCGGCCACGCGCCGGATCAGGGCGTCGTCGTGGTGGGTGCTGGTCATGGTGGGCACGGTGCCCGGTGCGGTCGGCGGCGCAATGCTGCGGCCGGTCAGGTGGTGGCGAGCAGTGCGGTGCACGGGTGGGTGAGCCAGTCGCCCGGGTCGCCGGCCCACCCGCACGGGCAGGTGTCGACCTGGTCGAGGTCGACGACCCGCGCGCCGGGTGGCAGGTCAGGCCCGCAGTGACCGCGGCGGCCAGGCGGTGGTGCCCGCCCAGCGCCCACCAGTCCCCGTCGATGCCGACGAGGGGCACCGGCGGCCAGGGCACACCCGCCCCGGTGACCTGGGCGGCGAGGGTGCGCACGAGGTGGCCGTTGACGCGGCCCTGCAGGGTGACCACCCGCCCGGTGCCCGGTCGACGACGGGCCGGACGGCCCACCAGTCGAAGCCCCCCGTGGCCAGCGGTGACAGGCGCACGTACGCCAGGACGGGGCGCGCGTCGCGCCACCCCGTCGGCCAGCCCGTACGCGGTGACCTGCGTGTCGTGCCCCACGTCCGCCATGGCGCCATGTGTGGCAGCGGCGGTCGCTGGCGCAGTGGCCCCGCGCGCGACCGGGCCGCCGATTGCCCTGACCGTCGCGGCGGGCACGGTGCCTGCCGGGAAGGCGCCGTCCCCGCCGGACGGCCGCGCCCCGTTCACCGCCCCCAACGGGCCGTGGGTGCCCTCTCCAACCAACCCGAGGAGGCAACCATGACCAGCACGATCGGCACCCTCGACCGCGCGACGGTGGTCTTCCGCCGCAACCGCGACCGGGTCGCCTGGAGCGCACTGGACGCGGCCGGTGGCCGCATCCTGCGCACCCACGCCGGGCAGACCACCGTCCTGGCGACCGTGGGCCCACAGGTCAAGCAGGTGCGCGACGTCGTCGCGGCCGCCGACCTGTCCCCCGCGACGTTCCTGCACCCGCTCGCCGTCGCGACGGCCGGGACCGCGGTCGACATGCCCCGCCTGGTGCGCGCCGCCCTCGCCGGGCGCACCGACGAGGTGCCGGCCTGCCAGACCACGGGCGACCTCGCCCGGGTCGGGGCGATCCTCGAGGCCGCCAAGCCCGGCGCACGGGCCGCGGTCGTCGACGCCATCACCGCGACCCTGGACCTGGCCGGGCCGTTCCTGGTGCCCGCCCAGGTCACCTGGTTCGTCGGGGAGGACCACCACGCCCGCCGGGCCGACGTGGACCTGTCCATGGCGCTCGCCGTCATGGGCGCCGACGAGGTCACCTGGATGCGCGAGGTGCTGGCGGGCGGGAAGCCGGCCGGACTGTCGGAGCTGGCGATCTCGTGCCTGTCGGACTGGGACTCGAGCCTCCGGGAGGACATGACGTACGCGGACCTGGAGACCGTCGAGGTCGTCCCCGCCGAGGCCACGATCGTCGCCCTGACCGCGATCCTCGACCACGAGCACCCCACCTGGCGGGACTGACCGGCCCGCCCGGCGCCCCGCGCCGCGGCCGACCCCGGCAACGACAGCGCCCCCACCCGCACGGGTGGGGGCGCTGGCCTGTCCAGCCGACCGAGCGCGGCCCGGTGCGCCGTCAGGCGGGCACCGGCGCGTCGGCGGTGACCGTGACGGTCAGCGCCCCCTGCCCGGTGTCGTCGGCGACCACGCACGCGCCGGCGGTGACCAGTCCCGCGCACACCGCGTCGGCGAGCGGGTTCTCCAGCAGGCGGGTGACCGCCCGGCGCAGCGGCCGCGCCCCGAGCAGCGGGTCGTACCCCTCGGCGACCAGGCGCGCCTTGGCGGCGTCGGTGACGTGCACGCTCGCACCGGTCGCGGCCTCCAGGCGCGCCACGGGCCCGGCGACCATGGCGTCCACGATGCCCGCCAGGTCCTCCGGGGTGAGCGGGTCGAACACGACGACGTGGTCGAGCCGGTTGACCAGCTCCGGACGGAAGTGCCCCTGCACCGCGCGCAGCACCGCCGCGCGGGCGGCGGCGCGCTCGTCACCGGGGCGCGCCGAGGTGAACCCGACCGGGCCGCGGGCCGCCTCGGCGACCCCCAGGTTGCAGGTCAGGATGACCACGGTGTCGGCGAAGCTGGTGACCCGACCGGACGAGTCCGTCAGCCGGCCGTCCTCGAGGACCTGCAGCAGCAGGTCGAACACGTCCGGGTGGGCCTTGTCGACCTCGTCGAGCAGCACGACCGCGTGCGGGTTGGCGCGGACCGCGTTGGTCAGCTCACCGCCCTCGTCGTGACCGACGTACCCGGGCGGGGCGCCGACCAGGCGGGCCACCGTGTGCTTCTCGGCGAACTCCGACATGTCGAACCGGACCAGGCCCTGCCCCGCCGGGCCGGCGAACACCTCCGCCGCGAGCGCCTTGGCCAGCTCGGTCTTGCCGACCCCGGTCGGCCCGGCGAACAGCAGCCCGCACGGGCGGTCCGACCCCAGGACCCGGCGGCGGCGTACCGCGGACGCGACGACGTCGACGGCGTGGCCCTGACCGACGACACGGGCGGCGAGGCGGTCGCGCAGGGTGACCAGCCGGTCGGTGTCGTCGGTGTCGGTGGTCACCGGGATGCCGGTGGACCGGGCGACCACGGCGGCAACCTGGTCGGCGTCGACGGTGCCCAGGTCGGTGCCGGTCGCGGCGACGATCCGCTCGGTGAGGGCCTTGTCGATTGCGGCGAAGTCCGCCGCGGCCTCGTAGTCCTCCGTGGCGACGGCGTCGGCGATCCCGGTGCGGGCGGTGGCCCGCTCGGCGTACAGGTCACGCACGGCCGCAGGGGTGCGGGCGATCGCCAGCGCGGCGGCGGCACCGGCCTCGTCGAGCGCGTCGACGGCCTTGTCCGGCAGGTGCCGGCCGGTCACGTACCGGTCGGTCAGGCGGGCGGCGGCGGTGCAGGCGGCGTCGGTGAACCGGACCTTGTGGTGCGCGGTCAGGCCGGGGCGGATGGCGCGCAGCACCTCGACGGTCTCGGGCACGGACAGCGGGTCGACCTGCACAGGTGCGAACCGCCGCTCGAGCGCCGGATCGGCCTGCACGTGCTTGCGGTACTCCTCGGTGGTGGTCGCCCCGATGACGGTCAGCTCCCCGCGGGCCAGGGCGGCCTTGAGCAGGTTCGCCGCGTCGAGGCTGCCGCGGTCGGACCCGGCACCGACGACCTGGTGCATCTCGTCGATGAACAGCACCGCGCGGCAGGACCGTGCGGCGTCCAGCGCGGCACGCAGCCGCTCCTCGAACATGCCGCGCGCGGAGGACCCGGCGATCATCTGGGCCAGGTCCACCGACACCAGTGGCCGCCCGGTCAGGTGGTCGGCGCACCGTCCGGCCGCGATCGCGTGCGCCAGGCCCTCCACGACCGCGGTCTTGCCGACCCCGGCCGGGCCGACCAGGACGGCGTTGCCCTTGCCACGCCGGCCCAGCACGGTCTGCAGACGGGCGAGCTCGCGGGCGCGCCCGTGCACGACGGGCAGTCGACCGGCGGCGGCCTCGGCGACCAGGTCGACACCGAACTGCGTCAGCGCCGCAGGCAGCGGTGCGGGGCCGGGACGGTCGGTGACGCCCTGGGCCGGGTGGGCAGGTGCGGTAGGGCGCGGCGCGGCGGGAACCTGCGCCTCCAGGGCGGTCAGGACCTCCTCGCGGGTGGTGCGCGCGGCGGTGAGCAGCTCGCTGATCGTGTCCGACGGGCACGCCAGGACCGCGCGGGCAAGACGGGTCGCGTCGATCACGGTGCCGTCGTGGCGGGCGCTGGCGTGCGCGTCGATCAGCGCCCGCCGCAGGTGCTGGTCGAACTTCGTCGCAGGGCCGGTCGCCGACCCCCGGGCCCGGGCGGCCAGGTAGCTGGTGACCGCGGACGCGGTCAGCCCGTACCCGGCCAGGACGCGCGTGGGCACCGTGTCGCAGGTGAGCAGGCCGACCAAGGCGTGCTCGGCCCCCACCCGGGCGTGGCCCAGGGTGCGGGCGGCGCGCGCCGCGCGGCGCAGCGCGTCGATGCAGGTCTGGTCGAGCAGGTCCATCCGCAGGGGTCCTTCCATCGCAGGGGGCGAGGGGCACCGTGACGGGACGCCGCCCAGCGGCAATCGCCTCCGGGTCCCCGGGGTGCCGGATCCGGGCCCGCCCGGACGGTCCGTGGTGGAGGTGCGTGATGCTGGTGGCGGTCACCGAGACCGGGAGCAAGCTGGTCGCCACGCCGACGGTGCGCGGGGCCGGGCCCCGCTGCCCGGTCTGCGGCGGGGACCTGGTGGTCCGCATCCCGGTGCGGCGGGTCCCGCACTTCGCTCACCGTCCGCACGCCGGTTGCCCAGGCAGGCACGGGCGGCGAGGGCGGCGCCGCCGGGTCGTCGACGTCGACGACCAGCCGGTGCTGTTCGACCTGGCGGACCTCACCGAGGGGTCGTGAGCCGGACGGCCGCGCGCGCCAGGGCAGCGACGGTGTCGGCGACCTGGGCTGGGGTCGCGGTCGGGCCCAGCCGGGCGAACAGGGCGAGCAGCCCCTGGTCGCCGCTGTCGCGGACGACGTGGGAGGTGACCGCGGCGACCTGCGCGTCGGAGGCCATCAGGACCCCGGTGCGGGGTGGGGCCCCGGCGCGGGCGGGGTGCCCGGACACGGCGTCCAGGACGGACTTGTCCAGGTTGCCGGCGTCGAGCAGGGACCGGGCGAGCAGGTGCACCACGACTCGGGGGCGCCCGGCCACGGGTACGGCTGGGTCGCCGGTGACCCAGCCGCGGGGCCGGGCGGCGCGCGCGGCCCACGCGACCCGGGCGGCGTACGCCTTGAGCGTGGCCCATTGGGCGCGGTGCGCCCGGTCGTGGCGGTGATTGGACTTGGACACCGGGGCGCCGGGCACGTGCACGTAGAACCCCTGCTCGAACGGCCCGTCAAGGGGCCCGGACGCAGGGGTCGGCCACACCATGCCCGTCATGGGCGTGACCGTGCCCGCGGGCCCCGGGCACGACAGTGCCCCGGGGACGGGCTGTGGCCCCGCCATGTCGGCGGGGCCACAGGTGTTCAGGCGTTGACGCCCGCGTACACGTCCAGGAGGTCCTCCAGGGTCGCGGTGGCGGGCAGCTGCCCGGCGAGCCGGACCAGGACGTCCCAGTCGGCGCCCGCCGGCAGGTGCTCGAGGAGCCAGGCACCGATGGCGTCCTCGTCCTCCCGGTCGCACAGACCGCCCAGGCTCGCCCGGGCCGGGTCGCGCATGCGCAGCAGCTCGACCGCACGGTCCACGACCGGTTGCCCGGCCCCGGACCTGCGCGCCGGGGTCACGGCCGCGATGGCCCGCAGGTGCTCGATGTCCAGCTCCTTGTCGAAGACGCTCATGACCGTGCGGGCGGGGGTGTACCGCTCCGGGTCGGCGCTGGCCGCGCCGGGCAGCAGGACCTTGCGGACCAGGATGTCCATGAGCCTGCGCCCGTAGCGGGCGCGGACGGTGTCGGACGGGTACAGCGTCCGGACGGCGGCGCTGATCACCTGCGGGTGGGTCAGCGCCGCGACGGTGTCGACCACCGCGTCCGTGTCCCACCCGAGCAGGTCGCGCAGACCGTCGACGACCGCGTGCACGTCCGAGTGCACCAGGGTCCCCGAGGTCAGGTTCGCGTCCATGTACCGGACCCACGCCAGGTGCTCGGCGTACGCCCGGGCCGACAGGGCGCCGGCCGCGGCCCCATGGATCCAGCCACTGATCTCGAGGGTCCGCATGAGCTCACCGGCGTTGTCCGGGTGCGGGTGGCGCAGCACCAGCGTGGCGGTCAGCCTCCCGGCCACGAACAAGTTGGGCTTGTCCGGGTCGGCGGCCAGCAGCGGCTGGTCGTACAGGTCGTCCCCGGCCGAGGGGACCTGGCCGGTGACCTGGTCCCACACCTGGCGGGCGGAGATCCCGGCACGGATGCCGCGGATGAACGCCGCAGCCAGGAGGGTCGAGCCGGGGGCGACGACGGTGCGGGCCACGTCCTTGGGCGTGGCCGGGTGGAACAGCACGCGCGCAGCGAACCTGTCGTCCGCACTGGGTTGCGTCGCCGCCCAGCGCAGCAGGGACGGAGGCGCGTCCGGTCGGCCCAGCAGCGAGAGCGCGACCTGCACGGCAGTGGGGGTGTAGACCACGCTGCCTCCTTTCGTTGTGTCGTGGCCCGCACCGTTGCGGGACAGGCCCGTCGAGCAACCACGACCACCACCACCCGGGCCGCGCCGCGGCGCCGACGTCTGCGGTGGGCCGCGCACGTTCACTGGGCGCCCCGCGGACGTGTCCGGCTGCCCGGCCATGTCGACGCTGCCGCGGCACTTGCTGCCCGACGGGACGTGCACGCCGCCCCGGTCTGCCCCACGTGCGGTGGGGTGGGGCTGCCGGCGCGACCGGACGGCACCCAGGTCGCGTGCTCGCGCGCGTGGCCGGGCTCGACCGGTCCCGGCGGTGGCCGGCCCAGTGCGTGGGGCGGCGGGGTGCGCACAGTGCCAGCCAACCCCCCACACCTACGAGGAGACCAGCATGCCCACGACCACCGACCGCACCCGACACCGACTGAGCATCCCCCGCGTCTTCACGACGCCGGGCGTGCACCCGTACGACGAGGTCGAGTGGGAGCGCCGCGACGTCACCCAGACCAACTGGAAGACGGGCGAGACGATCTTCGAGCAGAAGGGCGTGGAGTTCCCGTCCTTCTGGTCGATGAACGCCACGACGATCGTCACGACCAAGTACTTCCGCGGCGCCGTCGGCACGCCGGCGCGCGAGTGGAGCCTGCGTCAGCTCATCGACCGCGTCGTGCTCACCTACGTCAAGGCGGGCCGGGGCTTCGGCTACTTCGCCACCGACGAGGACGCGACGACCTTCGAGCACGAGCTGACCTGGATGCTGCTGCACCAGGTGTTCAGCTTCAACTCCCCGGTGTGGTTCAACGTCGGCACCCCGTCGCCGCA
>Ga0310830_100296_pt1 | contig 53592 bp, 47 predicted proteins | sample WT_ome_5_FD_201301 | JGI IMG/M metagenome (GOLD analysis project Ga0310830, IMG submission 201301) | Sorghum-adapted microbial communities enriched on wild type (WT) sorghum from Joint BioEnergy Institute, Emeryville, California, United... ... | reverse complement strand
GCACGTTCGTCGCCGAGGTCGCGGACGTGCCCGTGACCGTCGCCGTGAGCCAGCTCCCGCCGTTGATCCGGTACTGGGCGGTGTACCCGGTCGCGCCGGCCACCGGGGTCCACGTCGCGGTCCACGCACCGGTCGCGTCGTCGACGTCCACGGACGGGGCGTCGGGGGTCGAGGGTGCGCGGTGCGCGGTCCCGATCGGGGACCAGTTCGCCACTCCGCCGGCGTTCTTCGCCTGGACGCGCACCTCGATGGCTCCGGCCCACGGCACGTTCGTCGCCGAGGTCGCGGACGTGCCCGTGACCGTCGCCGTGAGCCAGCTCCCGCCGTTGATCCGGTACTGGGCGGTGTACCCGGTCGCGCCGGCCACCGGGGTCCACGTCGCGGTCCACGCACCGGTCGCGTCGTCGAGCGTCACGGCGGGTGCGGCGACCTGAGAGGGGACCCGCGCCGCGGACCCGAGCGGCGACCAGGACGAAGTGGTGCCCGCGGCACCGTCGGCACGGACGCGGACGTCGAGGGTGCCCCCCGCTGGGACCTGCGTCGCAGCGGTTGCGGTGGTGGACGTGACCGCCGCCGGTGTCCAGGTGCCACCGTTGATGCGGTACTGGGCGGTGTACCCGGTCGCGCCGGTCGCCGCAGGCCACGTCGCGCTCCACGCGCCGTCGGTGTGGGTGATCGTCACGGCCGGCGCCGCGGGGGTGGAGGGTGCCCGGGTGATGGAGGCCGGCGCCGTCCACGAGGACGTGAGGCCTTCCACGGTGGACCGGACGGTCACGGTGAGGGTCTGCCCGGGCTCGAGGTGACCGGAGGCGGTGGTCTGCGTCGTCGCAGAGGTGGTCGCCTGCCCACCGTCGACTGTCGCGGAGAGCTCGTACCCGCGTGCGCCCTCACCGGAGGCCCAGGTAGCGGTCCACGTACCGTCGTCTGCCAGGGTGAGGGACGGGGTCCCGGGGACGCCCGGTGCGCGGGTCGCGGACCCGTACGGGGAGAAGGGCGAGGTGTGCTCGCCGGCGACGGCGCGAACCCTGACACGGATGGTCTGGCCGTGACCGACGTCACCGCTCGTACTGGTCGACGTCACGGTGCGCGTGGTGGACTGGCCGCCGTCGGTGTCGAGCTCGACGACGTACTCGCTCGCACCGGGCACCGGGGCCCAGGTTGCGGCCCACCGACCGGCCCCGTCGATCGTGACGACGGGCTTGCCGGGTGCTACCAGCGGCCGGGTCGCCTGACCGGGCTCGGACCACGCGGAGGCACCCGCGGCGGACAGGGAGCGGACCTGGACGGTGACGGTCTGGGTGGCCTCGAGCTGGGAGTCAGGGGAGGTGAAGGTGAGATCCTGCGCCGTGCCCTGGGTCCACTCGCCGTCTCCGAGGCGCCACTGCACCTCGTAGGACGTGGCGCCCTCGACGCCGTCCCACTGGGCGTGCCACGTGCCATCGGTCGCGGCGCTCACCGCGGGCGCCTTCGGGGCGGCGGTGATGAGGTCGACAAGCACAGGTGTGGAGGTGCGCGAGACGCCCGAGGGGTACACGGCGGTGACGGTCACCGAGTGCCGGGTGCCGGGGGAGAGGTTCTCGATGGTGCACGCGGGGGTGTCGGTGGAGCACTGCGCGGAGGTGCGGTCCTCGAGGTCGACCGCGTGCGCGACGTAGCTAGCTGCGCCCGGGACGGCGGTCCAGGACACGTGGATGCGGGTGACGTCACCCTCGCCGACCACGCCCGTCGGTGCGAGGTACCCGGCCGGGACGGCGCTGACCTCGTCGTCGAGGACCCGGGGGTTACCGAGCAGGTCGGTGGGGGTCGTGCCCTTCGGAACGACAGAGGCGCCGGTCGAGGACCCGGTGGACAGGTCGAGCAGCTGTCCGACGAGATACTCGCCGGACGAGGACACGATCGCCGCCCGGTCCCCGCCGGTGTTCTGCGCGGCACCGCTTCCGACGGCGAACCCGACGGCGAAGTCGCCCCGCTGCACGGGGGAGTCGTCGGTCATGCCGAGGCGCCACGCGTCGGCGCCCAGCCCGTCGACGACCTCACGGCCCACTTCGGACATCACCATGACGAACAGGTCTCGGTCGAGCTGGTCAGCCTGCTCGGCGGTGGCGTGGTTCAGGGCCGCGGCGCTGATGGTGCGCACGTCGGTCAGGGTGGCCGACAGGCGGGACCGGGTGGTGACGTAGTCGTAGGAGATCAGTGCGATCGCGGCCAGCGCTACGATGGTCACCAGGGTCGCGAGCATCTCGATCAGCGTGAAGCCGCGTCGGCTCCGTGCCGTTGTGCGCGACGGTGACATGGGTACCCCCAGGGCGTGAAAGCGAGCACTCTGTGGGGGTGACGGTCCGCAGTGCTGCGCACCGCGCCACAATCTCCCGGGCCCCTGCCGTGGGTCGCGCGTGTGAGGTTCGCACCCTGCGGGCCGCGCGACTGCGTCGGGCAGGCCAGCAGGCTGAGCCGCCCCGTCCCGCCGGGGTGAGCGTCAGCCGTGCGTGAGGCCCGACAGGACCTCCGGGGTCACCCCTCCGCCCCACGCGCCCGACACGACCGCGACCGTGTACCGCACGGTGAACGACGCACCCCGCCCGATTGCCCGCCACATGCCCGCCACGGTGCCCACGCGCGCCGGTGCGTCCACCAGGTGATTGCGTCGGCGACCGCGCCGGTAACGGTGCGGTGGGTCGAGGTCCCAACGAAGAAGGGAAGGGCCATGCCCACCACCGGTGACCCGGGTGGTTCGACGGCGACCCTGCCGGACGTGGACGAGGCCACCGGTCTCGACCACCCCTGGCAGGTGATCCTGTGGAACGACCCGGTCAACACGACCGACTACGTCACCCTCACGCTGGTGCGGGTGCTCAAGGTCGACACCGCGCAGGCCGAGCGGCTGATGCTGCTCGCGCACACCGAGGGCCGCGCCGCGGTCAGCAACGGCACCGCCGCCCACTGCAAGGACGTCGTGGCCGCACTGCTCAGCGCCCAGCTGTGGGCCACGATGGAGAAGGTGACGTCGTGATCGGCGACCTGCGCGTCAACCCCCTCGGCGACGGCACCGTGGCCGTGCACGTGCACGCCGACACGGTCGAGCTGCTCAAGGAGCTCGACGAGGCCGCGCCCGCGTTCGAGGCGCCGGACCACGGCCCGGTCGCGGCCGCGACCGAGGAGGTCCTGGCCGTCGACCCGCTCGCCGCGCTCGAGGCCGAGCAGGTCGGTCAGCAGGTGCGTGACGCGGTCGCCGCGACCACGCGCCGCCAGGACGCCCTGGCCGCGGCGCTGCTGTCGGTGACCCCGGCCGGCGACACGGTCACGGCGATCATGCGCGTGGACCAGCTACCCGAGCTGGCCGCGTGGGCCAACCGCCTGTCCCTGCGCATGCGCGGGCAGCAGGTGCAGGTCGGTCAGGGGCAGGAGGCGTTCGCCGACGACGACCTTGCCGAGCTGCTCGGCGCCGCGCCCGCCCCGGGCCCGAGGATGGTGCTCGACCTGCGCGAGATGCTCATGCTCGCCCCGTCGATGCTGGCCTGCGACCTGCTGACCGTCCACCGCGCCCTGACCGGCGGGTGATGCACCGAGCCCGGCCCACACGTGTGGGCCGGGCTCGCGGCGTGCACGACGAACGCGCGCCCCCTGGATGACCCGGGGGCGCGCGTTGCGGTGTCAGGAGGCCTGACGGGCGATCAGCTCGGCGTTGAGGACGTCGGCCGGGGTGAGCCGCTCACGCAGCTGGGCGATCGCGGGGATCGCCGCGAGCTCGGCGCCCATGCGGGCACGGTCGGCCGGGGTGAAGACCAGGTCGGACTCGTGGATCTGCTCACCGAACTCGTTGGTGACGGTCGCCATGGGAAGCTCCTTCATTGGGCAGGACGAGGTGACGAGGCGGACCGTGCGCGCCGCACCGAGCGGCGCAACCAGCGCACGTCAGGTGCAGTCGGCCGGGTCGAGGCGGTACGGGTCGCGGGCGGTGCCGGCACCGGGGGCGGCCGTCCACGCCGGTGCGCACGCGGCGGCGACCTGCCCGGAGCACAGGTTCACCCCCTGGCCGGTCACGGCCGGGACGAGGGTGGCGTGCACGGTGGTGCCGCGCAGGGAGTCCACCGCCATCGCGCACGACGGCCCGCCGGGCCCGTCGGAGGTGGTCACCGCCAGGGCGACCTGCACCGGGGAGACCACGGCGACCGACACCTGCAGGTCCAGCCGGTCGGGGCCGGGGGCCGCGGACGGGGCGGTGGTGTAGGCGACCTGCCCGGCGGCGCTGGCGCGGGCCCCGGCCAGGGCGGCCATCGCCGGGACGAGGGTGTGGGGGTCGTAGGTGAAGTGGGTGGCCTCGGCGGCGGTGCGCGCGTCCAGGGCGGCGGTGGCCAACGTCAGCGGCCCGGCCCGGTCGGCGACCTGCGCGGCGGTGGGCAGCACGTTGACGATGCCGACGGTCACCAGCGCGGCGATCACCGCGCAGGTGGCGACGACCTCCAGGGTCGTGAAGGCCCGCAAGGTGGCCCGGTGGACGGCACGCACACTCCGACGGTCCGCCCGGGGCCCGTGGCGACAAGCAGCCGTCCCCGCCACCAGGTGGTGGCGGGGACGGGTGGTCATGCGACTGCTGCGACGTCGTCGTCGATCTCGGCGAACGGGTCGACGAGGACCCGTTCGCGGGTGGGCTCGAGGTCGGCGGGGTGCGTGGGCACCGTGCGCGTGGCGCCGGTGGCGTGCACGTACCACGACAGGCCGTCGCCGAGGTAGGCCCCGGTGTCGACGTCGATGACCTCACCGGGGGTGTGCCCGGGACGGTCCGGATCCGGTTCGGCGCGGCGCCGGGCCGGGGCGGGGACCGGTTCGTGGCCGTGGACCAGGGTCTGGGGCCCGGTCCACTGCCAGGGGCGGATGGCGTCGCGGACGTACAGCATGAAGCTGCGCGCCCTGGTCGACGTGTCCCCCAGGAGCTGCTCGGTGATCCCGGCGTGGACGACGACGAGGTCGTCGAACCACAGGTGGGACGGCAGCCGCCCGAACTGGGCGATGATCTGTGCGCGCAGCTGCTCGGCGTCCGGCTGGGCGTCGATCTCGGCGACGGTCTGGGCCATCGCCGGGGAGATGCGCACGTCGTGCCCGGCCAGGTACTTGACCAGCTTGCGCGAGTGGTTGGAGTCGACCATCAGGGCGCGGCCGGTGCGCAGCGCACGCAGCCACCAGCGGATCAGCTCCACCGACCCGGCCGGGTCGCCCTTGTCGTGCACGTCCCCGACGGACACGACCAGCACGTCCGGGTTGGACAGGTCGGCGTCGGTGCCCACGGCCGGCAGGAACCGGTCGAAGAACGTGCGGGCGCACCCGTGCAGGTCGCCGACGACCACGACACCGCAGGTGTCCAGGCCGCGGGCGTCCACGCTCTCCGGGCACAGCTCGAACCGGGTGCGTTCGTCCCAGTCGACGACCAGGTCGAACCCGAGCCCGTACAGCAGCTCGGCGGTCAGGGCCGTGTACTCGGCGTGGATGCGGGTGACCTCCCCGGCCGGCAGACGCCGGTGGGAGGCCCGGTTGGTGGCCTGGCACTGCTCCTCGGGCAGCAGCCCGGCGGGGCCGGTGCGGCGGAACGCGACGGCGGCCAGGCCGGCGCGGTGGGCGCGGTCGACGTGCTCGACCAGCAGGGTCTCGTCGGTGTTCGTCGCGTCGTACAGCCACGACTGGCCCGCGGCCAGGAACGTGGTGGCGTGCGCGGCGACGAGCGTGTCGACCTGGTCCTCGAAGTGCCGGCACGAGACCGGGACGGCGCGGCATCCCAGGTGGGAGCACCGGTTGCCGAACTTCACGCGCAGGTCGTCGCGGCTGACGGCGCGGTTGGCCGGCATGCCGGCGGCCTCCAGAGCGGGTCGCAGCACGGTGTCGGTGCCGGACCCGGGCGGGCCGATCACGATCCAGGACCCCACGGGGACCCGGACGGGCCGGTTTCCCATGTTGACCTCCTTGCCTTGGGTAGGGGCGGTCGCCCCTGTCGATGCCGGGCACCGTTCGCGGCCGCCCGGTGCGCGCAACCTCGGCACACGACCAGGGGCCCGCCACCGGTGGTGGCGGGCCCCTGGGGGTGTGGATCAGAACGGCGGCTCGTCGAGCTTGCCGGTGGGCTGGGCCGGCGGCGCCGGCGGCGCCGGCGGGGCGGCGGGGGCCGGCGGGGCCGCGGTGTCCTGCTGGCGGGCGATCCGCTGCACGGAGACGGCCTGGTGGGTCAGGTCGACCGCGATGGTGGGGTTGACGACCGTGTACACGGTGCGCTTGTCGCCCTCGCGGGTCTCGTAGGTGCGCTGGGCGAGCTTGCCGGCGACCAGCACACCGGTGCCGCGCTTGAGGGTCTCGGCGGCCCGCTCGGCCTGCTCGCGCCAGACCTCCACGGTCAGGAACACCGGGTCGGTGTCCTCCCACTGACCGGTGCTCTGGTTGTAGCGGCGGTCGTTGCACGCGACCCGGAACGAGGCGACCGGCACACCGGCGTGGGTGAACCGCAGCTCGGGGTCGGCGACGAGGTTGCCGGCCAACTGGACGGTGACCGCTCCCATGTGTGTGTCCTTTCATCGACGTGTGGGGCGTGGTGCACCGTGCCCGGCGACGCCGGTTCCGCAACGGCCTCCCGGCGGCGGGGGCCTGTGGTGGGGCGCGGTCAGGGCTGGGGTGGGACCCACAGGAGACGGAAGGACTGCTCCTGCTCGTCCTCCCACGCCAGGGACGCGGTGCTCTGCCCGGACGTGGACACCCACAAGGCCGTGTCCACCTGCTGCCACGCCTCGCCCTCGACGTCCAGGACGACCGACCCGACCGGCAGACGGTCGACCTCGGCGGCGGTCACGGTCGGTGGGGTGGGTGGCTGCACGGGCACGGTGGGGTCGCTCATCGGGGTCACCTCGTGTGCCGCGGGGTCCAGGGCTCGGGCCACCGTGCCGGGACGGCGTGCGGGCCCAATGACCTGCGTGCCGTGACATCCGGGCGCGGGGGCGAACGGTGCGCGGCATGGGTACGCGACGGGTGGCGGTCAACGCCGAGTTCACCGCACGGATCGGTGCACTGGTCACCTCCGGCGTGGTCAGCGAGGGCCTGGGTGCCGGGGCGCTGGCCGCCCTGGGCGTGCCGTACGGGTCGACCCCGGACCCGGCGGAGTTCCCGCTGCTGGGGTTCTACCTCGAGCGGGAGGCCGACGCGTTCCGGGCGTACCTGCTGACCCCGGGCCGGTTCATCCGGTACGAGGTCGCCGGGGCTGCGTCGCTGACGGTCACGGTGCCGCTGTCGCGGGTGACGAGGGTGGTGGAGGAGACCAGCGGTGACCCGCCGCGGGTGACGTTGACGGTGGAGCTGGACGCGGACGCGGTCGTGGTCGCCGGGGAGTACGTGGAGCAGGTCACCGACGACCAGGCCCGTCAGCAGGGCCGGTCCCTGTCGCGGGCGCGGCGGTCGACGTACACGATGACCGCCACGACCCGTGAGGACGCCGAGCCGTTGATGCGGTTCGCGGTCGCGGTCCGCAGCGCCGTGGGCGCCTGACCCCGCCGATCACGGTCGACGGCGCTGACCCTCCGGGCGCGACGGGGTGGACCAGTGCGCCGCGGGGTCGCGGGTGGGCCGGTTCGGCCGCGCCAGGTGACCCGCCCGGGACGTGGCCGCGGGGCGCGCGCGGCGCCCCGGACGTGTTCGTGGACCTGCCGCGGCTCGACGGCCGGGCGCGCGGCCTGGAGTGCGACGCGGCCCCTGCGCCGACGGCGCGGGCGGGGCTGGCGACCGTCAAGTGAGCGTCAGCGGGGCGTGCGCGACCGACAGGACCTTGATCGCGGCGGCGAACCGGATCTCGACGGTCCCGGACCCGACGGACACGACGGTGCCCGGCCCGAACACCGGGTGGGCCACCCCCACCCCCGGGGCCAGGTCGCCGATCGGCACCCGCGGGCCCGGGGCGGGACGCACCACGCTGGTGCGCCCGCCGCTCACCCCGGTGGCCAGCGGCGCCGGTGCACCGAACCTGCGACCGGACCCGGGCGGGCCGGCGGGCGCGGGGCGGGCCGGCTGGCCGGCGTCGACACGCACGACCGACTCGGGCAGGTCCACCAGGAACCGCGACGGGTCGGCCTGGACGACCTGGTCGAACGTGCGACGGGTCTGCACGTGCGTCAGCGCCAGGGTGCGCCGCGCCCGTGAGCACGCCACGTACAGCAGGCGCCGCTCCTCGGCCAGGTCCGCGTCGCTGACCGACCGCTTGTGCGGGCAGATGTCCTCCTCGAGCCCGACGACGTACACGTGGTCCCACTCGCGGCCCTTGGCGGCGTGCATCGTGGCGACCTGCACCGCCTGACGGGTCTGCCCCTGGTCGGTCTGCGGGGTCTCCGCCGCGGACATCAGCGCGGCGTACTCCACGAACGCCTCGGTCTGCTCCACCCCGTCCAGGTCGGCGACCACCCGCCCCTGCGGGTCGGTGCCGGACCGGCCTGCGACGAAGTCCTCGGCGGTGCGTTCGAGCTCGCGCAGGTTCTCCACCCGAGCGGTGGACTCCTCGTCCGCCTTGGTCGGGCTGTGGTGGGCGAGCAGCCCGGCGTCCAGCGCCACCCGCAGGCCTGCGGCGGGCCCACCGCGGGCGACCGCGTCACGCACCGCGGCGACCACGTCGGCGAACCCGGCCAGGGCGCCCGCACCGCGGCCCCCGGCGGCCGCCGCGGCCCGCAGCGCCTCCAGGACGCTGGCCTGACCGGCCAGGACCGGGCCGGTGACCTGCGCCAGGGTCGCCGGGCCGATGCCGCGCCGCGGTGCGGTCACCGCCCGCTCCAGCGCCCCGACGTCGACGGGGTTGACCGCCAGGCGCAGGTACGCCAGCGCGTCCTTGACCTCGGCCCGGTCGAAGTACCGCACGGTGCCCACGACCTCGTGCGCGACGCCGCGCTCGCGCAGCACCATCTCCAGCACCCGGGTCTGGGCGTTGGTGCGCACCAGGGCCGCGTGCTCGGACAGGGGCCCGCCCCGGGCGGCGACCTGGTCGGCGACCCACCGGGCCTCGTCCAGGTCGGTGGGGAACCGGATCACCTGCACCGGGTCGCCCGGCGGGTTCTGCGTGGACAGGCGCGCCCGGAACGGGGACGGATTCGCGTCGATGACGGCCTGGGCGACCTGAACGATCGACTGGGTGGAGCGGTAGTTGCGGCCCAGGCGCACGGTGGTGGCGGTGGGGAACGCGGAGGTGAACGCGCCCAGGACCGACGGGTCGGCGCCGCGGAACGCGTAGATGGACTGGTCGGCGTCGCCGACGACGCACACGTTGCCGTGCGCGGCCAGGGCGCGGGTGATGCACCACTGGACGGTGTTGGTGTCCTGGAACTCGTCGACGAGCACGTGCGCGAACCGGGTGCGGTACGCCTCGGCGACGTCGGGGCGGTCGCGCAGCAGGTGCCAGGTCAAGGTGAGCAGGTCGTCGAAGTCGACGGCGCCGCGGGCGCGCAGCGCCTGGTCGTAGGCGACCATCGTGGTCGCGGCGAGCCCGGCGCGCGGGTGGCCGGAGGTGATCAGGTCCCGTGGGCTCTGGTCGGCGTTCTTCGCCGCGGAGATCAGGTGCCGGACGTCCCTGACGGTCTGCTTGCGCTCGGCGACCGACAGGGGCTCGAGCTCACCGGCGGCCTCCAGGACGCGGGCGATCAGCTTCTCGGAGTCCTTGGTGTCGACGATGGTGAACGACCGGGGCAGGCCGACCCTGTCGTGGTGGGTGCGCAGGATGCGCGCGCACGCGGAGTGGAACGTCGCGACCCACATGCCGCGGGCGGCGTCCTGCCCGACGAGGGCGCCCAGGCGGTGCCGCATCTCCGCGGCCGCCTTGTTGGTGAACGTCACCGCCAGGACCGCCCACGGGGGTGTGCCGGTGGCCAGGAGGGCGGCGATGCGGTGGGTGAGGACCCGGGTCTTGCCGGACCCGGGTCCGGCGACCACGAGCAGCGGCCCGGACAGCGTGGTCACCGCCTGCGCCTGCTCGGGGTTGAGCCCGGTGAGCAGGGCTGGGGGCACGTGGCTGGTGGTCGGCATGGGGACCCACCGTCCAGGCGGGCGGGGATCCGGCAATCACGCCGGTGCGCCGGTGCCCTCCCCCGGGTCCTCGGCGCCGGCGGGGGTGTCGGGGACGTCGGCGGCCTCGTGAGCGATCCCGGCGGTGAGGTTGACCGCGATGCCGCGGGCCAGCAGGGCCAGGACCTCCCCCGGGGCGAAGTCGCCGCCTTGGCGGGTGGGCAGGTGCGCCCAGGTGAACGACGCCGCCGGGACGGTCTGCCCGGGCAGCAGTGGCTGCTGGTAGGACACGCGGGCGGCGGTGACCTGCTCGTCGGGGTCGGGCCGCCCGGCCTGGGACTGCTCGGCGGCGTCGAGGGCACCGGTGAGCAGCAGGTCGGCGACCATGTCGGTGATGTCACGTGGCGCGGGCTCGTCGACGAACGCGGCGGTGAACACCGCCCCGTCGGGCAGGCGCGCCATGACCAGGTGCCCGGTCGGGTGGACGGCGGAGCAGACGATGCGCATGGGGTCACCGTCCCGGCCACGGGGCCGGGCGCACGGGGCGGTGCGGCGCGGGCGCGCCGGGGACGGGTTGCCTGGTGTGGGCCGGCGGTGACGGTGCCGGGCATGAGCACCAACCACGACACCCCTGTCATCACCGCGCACCAGGACCCACCCGGGCAGCCGGTGTGGGCGATGCAGCTGGTCGCCCTGGTCCCCAAGGCCGACCCGCCGACCCGCACCGACGTGTGCACCGCCGCAGCCCTGGCCACGGTGCGGCTGCTGTCCGCCGACCTGACCCCGGAGCAGGGCGCCGCGGTCGAGCAGTGGCTGGCCGGGCGGATCCGCAAGCACGTGCGCCGAGCCCGCGGTGCCGCGTGGGAGAAGGTCACCGACGTGCCCGGGGTCACGGCCTCGTCCGGCACCGCGACGGTGCGGGCGTTCTACCCGTGCCCGGTCGACCAGATCCCCGACCCGATCGGCAGGTTGCAGCTGACCGGGACCGACCTGCCCGACCCGGCCCCGGCCGGGCACCTGGACCCGGTCCCTGGCGGGCCGGTGGTGGTGCACGTGCGCGACGACCTGCCGTGGGGCAAGGCCGCCGCAGCGGCCGCGCACGCCGCCCAGCTGGCCGCGGCCCAACGCCCGGTCGACCAGGTCCAGGTCGCGTTCGCCGACCCGGGCACGTTCGAACTGGTCCGGGCCACCGCCCAGGTCACCATCGCCGACGCCGGGTTCACCGTCGTCGCGCCCGGAACCGTCACCGCCTGCGCCCACTGGGCGTGAGGCACCCGGCCCCAGGCCCGTCGCGGGCCTGGGGCCGGGTGGTGCCTGCCCCCGGATATGTTGACCGGTGCCGACCGGTGCACCTACCGGTCAGGGTGAGCGTGGAGGTGTCGATGAGAGAGCTGGACAGGGTGAGCCCCCTTGGGGCACGGGGGGCTGATTCGGTCAGGTCCACCGAGTCCGTCGAGTTCCAGTACGACCGGTACACCACTTGGGCACACATGCCGTCTTCGGCGAGGTCCGCCAGCCGTGCGTTCGGCGGCGGGTTCTGCGAGGCGATCCTGTGTGCGGACGACCCGGACCATCGGGTCGGGTTCGTCGCCGGGCCGTTCGGGCTGTTCGCCGCGGAGTTCGTCCGCGGCGGGGCGGAGTACACCCAGTCGGTGCTGCACCCGTCAACCGGGCAGATCACGCACCGTCGAGGGGCGCTGCTGGTGAGCGAGTTGACCGACGAGACACCGCAGGGGGCGGTGCCGGCTGAGGTCCGGGCGGGGGCCCGGGCGAACGTGTACCTGACGTTCTTGCCGCCGGTGGTGCGTGACCGCTTCGTGTACGAGGCCGGTGACCCGGACCTGTTCGTGGGGAACCTGGTGCAGTCCGGTATCAGGCTGGTGGTCGAGCCGACGGCCCCCGAGCAAGAGCTGACGTTGCTGGCGATGACGCACGCGCAGGCGGTCGTGCTGCAGGCGCGCCGGAGGGGTCGGCCGGGCGACACGGCGGCCAAGCTGGCGCGCACCGGGTGGCAGATAGACCAGTGGTCGATCCCGTTGGGTCCGGCCAGGGTGATCAAGGCGCATCCGGGTCGCCCGCCGTTCACCCCGCAGTGGCCTGCTGGGCTGCCCGCACCACCCGACCCGGCCGATCCCGGGCCGGGGCAGGTCCGCGAGCGGCGCCGGTGGCGCCTGCTCGGGCGGTGACGCCCGCCCGGGCGGGAACTGACTGGGTGTGTCCCTATTCACGGCTTGGAAGCCGAACATCGCCGCAGGTCGTGACGATCTCGTAGGTCGTGGCGTACCCGAGTGACTTGACCGATGAGCAGTGGGCGTTGCTCGAGCCCGTCCTGCGGCGACCGGGGAAGCGGGGTCGGCGGCACGGTCCGGACCTGCGCCGGGTGGTGGACGGGATGCTCTACGTCGCGCAGACGGGGTGTCAGTGGCGGTACCTGCCGGGCGAGTTCGGGCCCTGGACCCGGGTGTGGTCGCAGTTTCGCAGGTGGGCGAAGAACGGCGTGTGGGCCATCGTGCTCGCCGAGCTCCATCAGGCGGCGCGTCGTGCGGTTGGGCGGGAGTCCTGCGCGTCGCTGCTGGTCATCGACACGCACCTGGCACGTGGTGCATCGAACGGTGGGGCGACCTTCCACGACAAGGGCGGCCCCTACGGCAGGACCAACGGCGCCAAGCGAGCCGTGGCTGTGGACACGACCGGCCTGCCGGTGGGTGGACTGGTCGTGCCGGCCTCCATGCACGAGAACGTCGCGACCGAGCAGCTGCTCGACCATCTTGCCGAGCTCGGTATCACCGCCAGGCTCGGCGTGGTGCTTGTGGACCGGGGTACGACGGTGAAGGCAGCGACCCGGATCGGTCGCAAGCACGGCATCGCGGTCCGACGCGTCGGTTGGGATGACAAGCGACCGGTGTTCCGCCCGATCGCACGTGCCTGGCGCGTCGAGGTCGCGCACGGTCGGCTGGGTCGGGCGGCAAGGGCCCCGGTAGGCGGCGGGCAGGGGCGCGGCTTCTCGCCGGTGGCGGCCCACGCGCGACAGCCGCCCAGGCCGGGCGGGGGTGCTCGGTGCGCCGCTGGCTCCGGCGGTGACACGCAGGCCGGGCCGGGGTCTTCAGCCCGTGCGCGGCACCGGCGGCCCACACGCCCCTCGCGCGGGGAGCCGTCGGTCTGGCGTCGGGCACCCGTCCCCCGCGCCGCCGCGGCGCGGTCCCCCTTCGGCGACCCCGCCCCCGGTTACCCTGTCCCGGGCGCCGGCAGCACCCACCGGTACGGGGTGAAGCACAGCAGGACCACGCCCGCCCGCGACCCGGAGGGACCGGTGAAGACCCACTACGACGTCCTCGGCGTCACCGCCGACGTCACCGACGCCGAGCTCAAGGCCGCCTGGCGCAAGGCCGTCCGCGCAGCCCACCCCGACACCGGCGGCACCGCCGCGGCGTTCCAGGCCGTCCAGGACGCCTACGCCTGCCTGTCCGACCCCGTCGCCCGCGCCGCCTACGACCGCCTCCTCGCCCTCGGCGAGGCCGCCCCCACCCACGACGACCCGCCAGCCGGCGCCCCATCCACCTGGGGCACCACCAGCACCGTCCCTGCCGGCCCACCCCACGCGCCCGCACACGGGCCGGTCACCCCACCCCATGGCGTGAAGGTCCCCGGGCAGTACCCCACCCGCCCGTGGAACCGCATCCGGTGGGTCGCCACCAGCGCCGTGCTCGCCGTCTGGTACCTGCTCGCCGCACAGTCCGGGCACAACCTGCCCACCCTCGTGTGGGTCATCGGCGTAGCCAGCGCGCTAGTACGCGCCCTCGCCGGGTCCAGGGCCGCCCTGACCGCACTGTGGGTCGCCGCCGCCGTCGCCACCCTCGAAGCCGTCCTCGACCGCGGCAACTGGTGGCTCGCCGGCGCCGCCGCGTGCGCCCTCGCCGTCACCCAGGCCGTCGACGCCGCCGGGTGGCAAGGCCGGCTCGACCGCATCACCCGCGCCGCCCGCAGGGTCGCCGACCGCGTCGTGCCCTCCCGCCGCCGCCACCGCACCGACACCGCCGGCGAGGCGTGGGAGCACGTGCGCCGCCTGGCCCGCTCCGGGCACACCGTCTGGTTCGTCGTCCAGGCCGACGCCGCCGGCACCGGCACCATGGCCGCCACCGCGACGATCCTCGCCCCTGTGCACGGCGGCCCGCACACCCTCAAGCTCCTCGACGGCATCCACGTCGCCGGCACCTGGGTCGTCCTCGACCGCACCGGCCAGGTCGTGTTCACCACCACCGAGGACGCCCGCAAGGCGTGGCAGGCCCGCACCAGGCGCTGACGCGCAGGTGAGCGCCATTGCCGGGCGCCGGCAGGCGCGCACGGTGACCGGACGAAGAGGAGCCCGGCAACGGGGCTCCCAAGTCAGTCTGGAGTCACCATGACCACAACCCTCACCCGGCTGCGCCAGGGAGGGTACCTGGCCAAGACCTGCCGGCACGCGGTCGCGCTGGACAACATGCCGACCCTGTACCCGCCCGACCTCAAGCTCGGCCCGTCGGCGTTCCTGCAGTCCCTGTTCGACGCCGGCAACGAGTTCGAGACCCGGATCGGACACCTCCTGGCCCAGGCCTTGCCGCCCGGACGGCTCGCGATGATCGAGGAGACCTACGACGAGACCGGCGAGCGCACCCGCGAGGGCAAGCGCGCCAAGGAGGAGGCGACGTTCGCCGCCTACCTCGACCCGGACGTCACGGTGATCTTCAACGCCCGCATCGGCCCCCGGTTCGAGGAGATGCTCTCGGCGCACCTGGGCCGCCACGTGCGCGACGAGGACCGCATCAGCGAGCCCGACGTGATCGTGCTCGGCGACGTGCTCGACCACGGCCTGCGCGCCATGACGTTCATCGACGTCAAGTGGCACCAGATCTGCTCCGGCACCAGCCGGTCCCCGCGGATCATGGACGTCACCGAGCTGGCGAACCTGCACCAGCCCGGGTGGATCGACGGCCGGCGCGACTTCTACGGTCGCCTCCACCACGAGGACTGGGTCCAGCTGGCGCACTACTACCGGCACGCCCAGACCCTCGGGCTGGTCGCCCCCGGCAAGGACGGGCTGCGCGCCGGCGTCATCGGCAAGGACGAGGTCGTCGTCTGGGGCGACCTGGCCCTGATGGCGTACAACGACACCGTCGACGGGCACCGGTGCACACGCACCCCCCTGGCCGCCTACGACGACGACTTCGCCGCCGCCCTGGACGTCATCGACAACGCCCAGGCCCGCGACCGCGGCGAAGACGTGCCGGCACTGACGTCCCCGGAGTGGTCCAGCGCCTGCGCCGAGTGCCCCTGGCGGCAGGTCTGCCTGGACGAGCTCCAGGCGCACGGCGCCGGCGGGCACATCACCCTGCTGCCCGGCATCACCCCGCTCAAGGCGATCCGCTGGTACGAGCGCGGGATCACCGACGTGGCGTCCCTGGCCCGCCAGGACCCCCTCGCCGGCGACGACGCGGCCGCCAAGGCGATCTACACCGCCCGGGTCGCCCTGGACGGGCACGCCCACCTGGCACCCGACGTGGACGAGGTGGACCTGCCGCGTGCCGACGTCGAGATCGACATCGACGCGGAGTTCACCGACGATCTGGTGTACATGTGGGGTGTCCGGGTCACCGACACCACCACCGGTGAGGTCACCGAGCACACGTTCGACGACTACACCGGCACCGGTGACGGCGAACGGGACGCGTTCGTGGCCATGTGGGCGCTGCTGGCCGACCAGGTCACCACCGCCGAGGCCGCCGGCCGCACGGTGCGCATCTACCACTACTCCCACGTGGAGAAGACGAAGATGCGCGCCCTGGCCGACCGGTACGCCAACGAGCCCGGGGTGCCGACCCGCGCGCAGGTCGACGACCTGTTCGACTCCGGCACCGTCGTCGACATGTACCACCTCCTGGCCAGCCGCGTCCTGTGGCCGACCAGGTCGAACTCCATCAAGAAGCTCGCCACGTTCGCCGGGTTCACCTGGCGGGACGAGACCCCCGGTGGAGACATGTCCCTGCTGTGGTACGCCGACGCGTGCTCCCACCCCGACCCCCAGGAGCGCGACGCCAGTATCGACCGGCTGCGCCGGTACAACCTCGACGACGTCCACGCGCAGGCCCACCTGCGCCAGTGGGTGACCGCGGCTCCCCTGCCGCGGGCCGTCGACATCCCCCCGCCCGCCTGACCCCACGCCCCCGGACACCCGTCCGGGGGCGTGGCCCGCACCCTGACCCGACTGGACCCCACATGGCACGAACCCGCAGGCCCCGCAGCCCGCGCGCCGAACGCTCCCTGATGGCGTTCGGCGCAGCGTGGTCCCCTCCGTGGCGCCTGCTCGCCGCCGCACTGGCCGACCTGGCCGCCGAAGGCGTCACCGTCGAGACGATCGACGTCGACGCCGACCCCGCCGCGGCCGAGCGGCACCGCATCACCACCGTGCCCACGATCCTGGTCATGGCCGGCGGCGGGGAGCGGCGCCGCGTCACCGGTGCGGTCTCCCCCGCCCAGCTTCGACAGCTGGTGCGCTCATGAGCGCCCGCACCGTGCCCGCGCCCCTGGTCGCCGCGCTGCTCGGAGACCGGGAAGACCTCGCCGCCCAGATCCGACCGCACGGGCGGCGCATCGGCGCGCGCACCGAGGTCGACGTCGACGCCGTCCGGGCCGTCAACCCGGCGCTGGCCGACGCGATCGACCGATTCGACGCCGACACCGCCGCCCTGTGGGACACCGCCACCGGGGCGTACGTGACCACCTCCAGGACGATCGCCGAGCACCGGCAGGTGACCGGGAAGACCGGACGCGCGGACCTGACCGAGGTGTTCGCCGACCTCGCGCAGATGTCCGCGACCAGCGGTGTGCTCGAGGCGCTCACGGGCCCAGATCCCGACCCGGACGAGCTCGCCGCAGCCGCGGGCGCCGCCGGTGGGTGGGCCCGGCAGGACCCGAACGGGGCGTGGTGCGTGCAGGTCTCCCTGACCGGTGCGGTGTGCTGGCCCGACACGCTCGGGGGCCCGCCGCTGCCAACGGAGGTGTCCCGGCAGGTCACCCTGGTGGCCCGGCACGCCGCGTGGCGTGACCGCAGGGTGCGCCGACTGGCGCAGGTGACCGTCACCGTCGAGGAGATGTGGGCCGACCCCACGCCGGCCCGCGCCCTGCTGCGGCCCCCGGACCCCCGGACCCCGGTCCCCTGACCATGTCCTGGCCCGCCGGCACCGTCGCGCGCGTGACCACACCGACCGGTGAACAGCTGGAGCGATGGGCAGGGTCGGACCCGGCCAGGCTGCGCACGATCCTGCCCTTGCTCGAGAACGAGTACGAGAGCGTCTCGGACACGTGCGAGGACTACGAGTGCCAGCTCCTGCGGATCGAGGAGGCCGCCGACCTGTTCGGTGAGCACGCCCCGCCTGCGCACGTGGACCAGCTGCCCACCGCGTCCCGCCAGTGGTACGAGCGGCAGAAGGCCTGCCTCGAGCGGCTGCAGCGCGTCGAGGAGCTGCTGAGATCCCGCACCCGCCCACCAGCCCCGTGCCACCACGCGGGCACGCACCCGCCGCCGGCACCTGACCGGCCACCACGCTCCGGCCGGCTCGAGCGCGCGACGAGCCGGCACCGACAAGGGGGTGCCGGCTCGCGCGGCGGGTGGTCAGTCCTGCGAGCCCAGCGGGGCGACCCCGGAGAAGTGCGCGCGCAGCGTGAACGACGCCGTGGTGCGCTCCTCGGCCACGTCCACGGACAGCTCCCCCACCGACAGCAGCGGCGACGCGCCCGGGCTCGTGATCGCCTCCAGGAACGCCATCACCTGCCCGTGCGGGCCCGACACCTGCGCGTCGAACACCAGCGCGTTGCCCTCCTGCGACGACGCCGGGTCCATCCGCGTGACCTGCAGCCCGTACCCGGCCGCCAGGGCCGGCACCGTCGCGACGACGTCGACCTTGTCCAGCGCCGCGGGGATCTGCGCGTCCAGGGCGAGCGCCTGCGCCAGCAACTCCGGCGCACCGGAGGTCTGCCCGGACTTCAGGTCGGCGATCTTCGCGCGCACCGTGGTCACCTGCTCACGCGCCTGGGTCAGCTGGGCGTTCAGGTCCGCCGCGCGTGAGCGCGCCGGGCCGGCCCACGCCAGCCACACCCCCACGACCGCGGCGACCAGGAGGACCGCTGCCACCAGCATCCTGGGGTCCACACGCGCCCCGGCGCGCACCGGGCGCCGCTTACCTCGCCGGTTCACGGCCTACCTCCCTCGAGCTCGTCCACCTGCTCGGTCGGGTCCTCCTGCGCCCCGCCCCCCTGCCCCTGGGCCGGGTCCAGCGGGGCCACCGCGCGAGCGCGGGCCGACTGCGCGTCCGGGGACAGGGTCGCGGTCGCCTCGACCGAGACACGCTCCCCACCGCCGGACCAGGTCACGTCGACGCCCTCCAGGCCGGCGATCGTGCCCAGGCGCGCCGACCAGTCCGGCAGCGCCGTGAACGACGTCGCGGTCGCCGACACGGTGACCTTCACCGGCACCGCGGTGTCGTCGAAGGACACCTCGGTGACCGTCACCCCCGTCGGTGCGGAGGCCAGGATGTCACCGGTCAGACGCACCGTGTCCCACTCCCCACCGACCGCGGCGGCCAACGCCGCCTCCTGCTGGGCCACGTGCGCGGCGATCTGCTGGGAGGAGAACCCGCCCGCCGAGTCCAGCACCGCCAGCTCCTGGGTCAGCGTCGCCAGCTGCGACCGGGCAGCGGAGATGTCCCGCTCCAGCGTGGACGCCTCCAGGTCCATCGTGACCCCGTACAGGCCCACCGACGCCAGCACGACCAGGCACGCACCCACACCGGAGAGCGCGGCGGCGCGGGCCCGCTCGGCGCGGGAGAACCCGCCCTCGAGGAAGTCGAACCCGGTCGCCGACGGGACGATGTCCCACCCGTCGTGGGGGTTCTTCGAACGGGGCTGTCGCATCAGGGCTTCCTCCACATCGCCAGGCCGACCGCGGTGGCCAGCGACATCAGCACCACCGGGTCCTCCACGCCCTCACCCAGGCTGGTGTCCAGGCGCTTGGACGGGACCATCACCGCCCACGGGCGGCCGATCACCGCGGGCACACCGACCCGCTGCACCAGGCGCTCACGCAGCCCACGCATCAAGGACCCGCCGCCGCACAGCAGGATCCCCTGCGTGGGACGCGACGGGTGCGCCACGGTGTCGGCGTCGATCGCCGCGGCGATCTCCTCCACCAGTGTGGTGCCGGCCGCGTCCAGGGCGGCCTGCGCCGGGTCGGTGGGCAGCTGCACCGGTGGCGGGGCGAGCACCGACCCGTACGCGGCCGCGGCCGTCGGGGTCGGCACCGGATCCGCCGGGTGGGCGTCCCCGCTCAGCCGCATGGACAGCTTCAGCTCCTCGGCGTTCTCGTACGTGTCGCTGATCGCACCCATCACCGCGCGGGTCAGGCGCTCACCGCCGTTGTCGAACGTGCGCATCGACCGCAGGTGCAGGCCCTGACGGGTGGCGACGGTGACCTTGGACGCACCGATGTCCACGAGCGTGGCCACGTCGTCGTTGCCGACCGCGGCACGGGTGAACGCGCGCACCGTCGCCGCCGCAGACAGGTCCAGGGCGCGCGGGGTGACCTTCGCCTTCTTCGCCGCCGCCAGGACGCGCGCGACGTCGGCGTCGGTGGCGCCGGCGGCCAGCAGCGACCGGTTCTTCGCGTCCCCGGGGTCCTCCAGCGGGCACAGCGCCACCGTGGACGTCTCCAACGGCACCTTCGGGGAGATCTCCATCTTGTTCAGCCGCAGGACCTGCGCCCACTCCGACGCCTTCAGCGAGGACGGCAGCGACACCCGTGCCATCGCGGTGTCGGACCCGCACACGCCCAGCACCGCCCCGTACGCGCGCACCCGGGCGTTGCGGATCGCGCGGCTGATCGCCCACCCGACCGCGGCGGGGTCGGCGATGCGCCCCCCGGTGCACGCGCCCGGCTCCAGCGGCACGATCGCGGCACGGGTGATCTTCGCGGCCGTCTCGGCGTTGACGCCGGACACGGCGACCACGCGCACCGCGGTGGTGCCGATGTCGATCCCGACGGTGGGCGCGCTCACCGGTCGCTCCCGGTGTTCAGCGACCGCAGCAGCGCGGCGAACGCGCGGGTGCGCTCGCCGGGGTTCTGCGGGACCAGCGCGGTCAGGAACTGCACCGCCTGGTCCTCACCGACCACCTGGTCGGGCGTGGTGTCCATCTCGGGCTCCTTGCGTCAGGGCGTCGTCGCGGGCGACGGTGCCGACCCGTGCGGGTTCGGCACGGAGCTCACCGGCTCGTCGAGGACAGGAACCGCAGGTTGTTGCGGAACTCCTCCACGTCCTGCGCGCGGAACAGCGCCTCGGCCTCGGTGACCACACCGGCGTGCACCAGGCGGGCCAGGGACATCTCCATCGTGCACATGCCGGCGCGGGCGTGGGTCTGCATCGTCTGGCGCAGCTGGTTGAGCCCGTCGACCTTGCGCAGGTTCGCCTGCACGGCGGCGTTGTTCAGCAGGATCTCGAACGCGGCCACGCGCCCGCGACCGGTCGCCCGGGGCAGCAGCGTCTGGGAGATGCACCCCTTGAGCTGCTGGGCGAGCTGGACCCGCACCGCGTCCTGCTCGTCGGCGGGGAACCGGGACACCACCCGCTGCACGGTTGCCGGCGCCGAGGAGGTGTGCAGGGTCGCGAACACCAAGTGCCCGGTGTCGGCGAGCTCGAGCGCGGCCCGCATCGTCTCCAGGTCGCGCATCTCACCGACGAGCATCACGTCGGGGTCCTGACGCAGCGCGTCACGGATCCCGTCGGGGAACGACGCGAAGCTGGACCCGAGCTCGCGCTGGTTGACCAGGGACGCGGTGTCGGACGGGAACCGGAACTCGATCGGGTCCTCGAGGGTGATCACGTGCCGGGAGGAGGTGCGTACGACCTCGTTGAGGATCGCGGCGAGCGTGGTGGACTTGCCCGACCCGGTCGGGCCGGTCACCAGCACCAGGCCCCGCTCCAGGCCGGCCATCGCCCGGATCGGGTCGGGCAGGTTCAGGTCGTCCATCGTCGGCAGCGCGACCGGCAGGCGCCGCAGCACCATCGTGTACCCCTCGGCGTCACGGGCGGCGTTCACCCGGAACCGCACCGCGCCGAACGTGTACGCGAAGTCGCAGGAGAACTTGCGGGCCAGGTCCTCCTGGTGGCGGGTCCCGGCGATCTGCTCGATCGCGGCCCTCATCCACTGCTGGTCCAGCGGCGCGTACGGCAGCGGGCGGATGGACCCGTCCACACGCAGCTTCGGCGGCACCCCGACCTTCAGGTGCACGTCCGAGGCCCCGTCCCGCACCGCGTGGTCCAGGACCGTGTACAGGTCCGGGGCCTCGGGGTCCCGCTGGGTCACCACACCGGAGTAGGTGGCCTGGTGCAGGTCGGCGAAGTGCGGCGCGGTGGTGATCGCCACCTTGAACCCGGTGGTGCCCAGCGCCTGCGCGACCAGGTTCAGGTTCTCGGCGGTGGTCTCCACCATCGCCACGACCGGGGTGGGGGTGTCCAGCGCGATCGCGCCGGCCTGGGACGCCACGTTCGGTGGCAGCGCACGGGTGGTGCCGGTGACCTTGTCCGGGTATGCGGGCAGGCCCGTCAGGGCGGCCTTGCGGGCCAGGAGGGTGTCGCGAGACAGGACGTTGCCGCGCACCAGGGCGAGCTCGAGGTCGTTGAGGGTGGCGTCGTTGCGGCGCACACCCAGCAGCGACGTCAGAGCGGCCGGGTCGACGATCCCCGCGTCGATCAGGTCCTGCAGGAGGTCGGAGACGGGCAGCGGGGGCGTTGTCGGCGTCGGCGGCATGGCCCGCACGGTCCGGGATCGGTGCCGGTGTGCAGCCTGGTCAGGCGGCCAGCCCTGTGACGGCGGTCACCATCGCGGTCAGGGTGTCCCGGTCGGGTGCGACCCCGGACGCCAGGGGGCCGACCCAGCCGTGGTCGGCGACCGCCGCCGGGGCGCCCATGGCGCGCAGCTGCTCGGCGGACCGGCGCGTGTCCCACCCCAACGCCAGGGGTCCGCGCGCACCAGGCGCGCGTGCGCCGGCGCCGCGCGGGTGGGCGACCAGCACCGGCCGGCCGGCGCTGATCGCCGCCCACACCGGCCCCATCCCCTGCCCGCCGGGTCCCTCGGCGTACAGCACCGCCGCGGCCAGCCCGGCCACGACCGCGCCCACCGCGGGCACGGTGGTCCCCGGCGGTGACGGGGACACGACCGCTCCTCCGGCGTCCAGCACCGCCCGCGCGGCGATGGCGGCCGGACCGGTCAGGTCCGCCGGGTGCGCGGCTGACACGACCACCACCGGTCGGCCCGACCGCGTCGCGGAGGTCACGGCGGCGTGCGCGACCCCGGGCGCGAGCTCGGCGACGACCGGGGCGTGCGCGGCCAGGCCGGCGACCGCGGCGGTGATGACCGCACGGCCCAGGGCAGCGACGGTCGCGCCGCCGGTGACCGCCAGGCCGGCCCGCTCGAGCACCCCCGGAGCCCCCGCGCCGAACAACGCCAGCGGGCAGCCGGGGGAGCGCAGCAGCCGGGCCGGGTAGGTGGGGGTGCCGGCGACGGTGACCCACGTGCCCGCGGGCAGGTCCTGCAGCGGCGGGTGCGGGGCCGGCCACCCGGCGGCCGCGTGCGCGACCGGGTCGGTCGCCGCGGACGCCTCGAACCGGTCGGGGTGGGGGAACCGGGCCAGGACCGCGCGCAGCAGGTCCGGGTCGACCCCGCCGGCCAGGTACCCGGCGACCTGGGCGGGTGTCCACGACCCCGGCCCGGTGTACTCGGGGGCGGGCACGGGCGTCAGGCCATGCCCTCGGTGGCGGCGGTGGCCAGGCCGAGGACCGGCAGGTACAGGGCGACCAGCAGCAGGCCGACGACCACACCGAGGACGATCAGCATCGCGATCTCGATCTTGGCGGACAGGCCGGCGACGAGGGCGTCGATGTCGGACTCCAGGGACGCCGACACCGAGTCGAGCATCGTGTCGACCTCACCGGTGGCCTCACCGGTGGCGACCATCGTGCGCACCGACGGCGGGTACAGGTCGGTGTGCTCGAGCATCTCCGAGGAGATGGTCCGACCGGTGCGGACCCGTTCGACCAGCAGCGGGGCGACGTTGCGGTGCCACACCGACCCGGTCGCGTCCGCGGCGAGCTCGAGGGCACGGGTCAGCGCCACACCGGACGCCAGGCCACCGGCCAGGGTGGACGCCCACCGCTGCATCGCCTGCAGCGCGGCGAGCTTGCCCAGCACCGGGGCGCGGAACTTGATCCGGTCCAGCCGCTCCCCCACCTGGGGGTTGTCCTTGGTCTTGCGGCGGAACACGAACCACCCCACGACCAGGTACAGCACCCACGACAGGAAGTTCAGCGGCTCCGGGCGCGGGTACGCCGCGGTCATCCCGAGGATCTCGGTGCGGTGGAAGGACACCGGGATGAAGTGGTTGGACAGCCACACCAACCACTGGGTCGGCATGGGCAGCTCGGCGTCGAACGAGGAGTAGATCCGCTCGTACATCGGCACGAGGAACAAGATGATGCCGGTGACGATGAGGCCGATCGCGGCGCCGACGAGCTTGGGGTAGGCGGTGACGCCCTTGATCTTGGTCTGCACCGCGGCGCGGTTCGCGAGCATCTTCGCCAGCCGCTCGGTGGTCTGCACCAAGGTGCCGGCCTCCTCACCGGAGGCGATGTAGGCGACGGTGACCTTGTCGAACGCGCGCGGGTGCTCGGCCATCGCGGCGGCCAGGGTCGACCCCCCGGTGACCTTCTCCGCGATCGTGGTGTACATGCCGGCCACGTCCGCCTTGGCGTCCTCGGCCATCGACAGGATCGCCTTGGGCACCGCGATGCCGGCGCGCAGCATCTGGTGCAGGCGGCGGGCGAACTCAGCGCGCGCCTTCAGCTTGAGCTTGACCCCACCACCGGTGATCCACGCGGTGATGTCCGCGTCGGCGACGGAGGTCTTCTTCTCCTGCACCCGGGTGGCGACCCACCCGTCGCGGGCCAGGGCACGCACCACCGCCTCGGGGGAGGACGCGACCATCTGCCCGGACTGGCGCTGCCCGGTCGGGTCCACCGCCCACCACCGGTACGCAGACGACCCGTCAGGGATGTGCAGCGGGGCTCGCCGGGCCATCAGCGCACCGCCGTGGGGTGACCTGCGGCGGCGCCGTGGGCGTGGCGGTGGGGCACGGACGTTCCTTCCGGGGCACGGGCGTGGGTCGCCTGCACGGTCCGGGCACGGCCGGATGCGGCAACGGGCCGAGCGGCGGGAGCGGTCACCGGGCTGGCGTTCGGGCGTGGTCGGGGCCGGCCTGCGGGACGCCCCAGGACCCCTGGCCGCTCCGGGTGGGCCCGGCGGTGCCCGGCGCGCCGCGGGCGACACAGCCCGACCCACCCCGGTCCCGGCCAGACGGCGGTTCGGGCGTGGGGACGGGTCGCAGGTGCCGCCGTCAGATCGCGCCGGCGCCAGCGACGCGCAGCAGCTCCATGACGGGGACCCGCCCTGCCTTCACGTGCCGGAACGCGTCGTCCAGGATCGCGGTGTACCCGGACGCGGTGGCGGCGGCGACGATGTCGGCCTGCGGGGCGCGGATGGCGACCAGGGACTTGGTCTCCTCGCTGGGCTCCATGACCTCCACGACGGCGACACGACCGCGGAACCCGGTGCGGTTGCAGCCGCCGCACCCGCCGGGGCGCGGGTGGGCGACCCGGTCCAGGTCCGGCAGGTTGTACCTGGCCAGGACGGTGCGCTCGGCGTCGGTCGGCGGGGCGAAGGTGGCGCACTCGTGCACGACGCGGACCAGGCGCTGGTTGACCGCCAGGGACAGGGACTCGGCGGCCAACCACGGCTCGATCGCGAGCTCGTCCAGGCGCGCGTACGCCCCCACGGCGGTCTTGGCGTGCAGGGTGGACAGGACCATGTGGCCGGTCAGGGCGGCGTGCATGGCGGTCTCGGCGGTCTCCTCGTCGCGGATCTCGCCGACGAGGATGACGTCGGGGTCCAGGCGCAGGATGGACCGCAGCGCCTTGGCGAACGTCAGGGACTTCTCCCCCAGGCCGGTGCGGATCTGCGTCTGCCCGATCGCCGGCAGGCGGTACTCGACGGGGTCCTCGGCGGTCATGATCGACATGTCCATCGCCGGGAGCTCCTTGAGCAGGGCGTACAGGGTCGTGGTCTTGCCGGACCCGGTCGGACCCATGAACAGCACCGACCCCTGGGGGGCGCGCACGACACGGCGCATCTGCTCGAGCGTCGCGGTGGCGAACCCCATGTCCTCCAGGCGCCGGTTGATGTTGCTCGGGTCCAGCAGGCGCACCACGACCGTCGGCCCGTGCGACTGCGGCAGCATGCCCAGGCGTGCGTCGATGCGCCGCCCGGACGGGGCGGTGAAGTGGAACGTGCCGTCCTGGGGGCGGGTGCGGTCCGAGGCGTCGATGCTGTCACCGCACTTGGCCAGCAGAGTGCCGATGATCTCGGCCTCGCGGCGGCGCAGCGGCACCGCCTGGCGGCGCATCTGCCCGTCCACCCGGAACCGGATCAGCAGGCTGCCGTCCGCCTGGCACAGGAAGTGCACGTCCGAGGCGCCCTCGGACACCGCCCGGGCGAGCAGGTTGTCCAGGAACTCCACCACCGGGTTGCTGGTCGCCGCGACCGGCGCGGACGCGGACGCGTCCCGGGCCGGCTCCTCCCCCGGGTCGGCGTCGGCGAACCCGGCGGTGTCCATGTACACCAGGCGCCCGTCGATCTGGAACTTCGGGGCCAGCAGCGGCACGACCTCCACCCCGGCCTGGGCGCGGATCCAGGACACCACGTCGGACTGCGCCGCCGGGTTGTACAGGGCCACCCCCAGCTGCCCGGACGTGTGCCGCACCGGCAGGGCGTGGTTGGCGCGCAGCGTCCCCACCCCCAGGCGCGCGGCGAGCGCGTCGTCGGGACGCCACGGGGTGTCCGGGGCGGTCAGGTCGACGAACCCCTGCCGCAGCTCCTGGGCGACCGCGGCCAGCAGCGCGGTCTCCCCCACCCGTGCCACCAGCCGGTCGGCCAGGTCGTGCCCGTCCCGGCCGGCGCGGATCACCTCGACCGCCTCGGTCGGGGTCAGCAACCGGTGCGCGAAGACCAGGACGGCGACGGCGCGCTCGAGGTCGATGTCGGCCACGGGTGGTCCTTTCCAGCGGGTCCAGGTCCACCCGACCGTGCGCGACGGACCCGGATCGGCAACCAGCCCGTGGCCTGCGGCTACAGCTCGACCGGTCGGGTGCGGGTCCCGGGCGCCGTCGGGTCGTCGGCGGCACCGGCGCCGATCGCGGCGGCGGCTGTGCACTGCGACGCGCGGAACGTGACGTACCGGTCGGGCCCGGCCGGCAGGTCCCGCACCAGCGTCAGGCACCGGCCGGCGCCGTCCGCCGTGACGACCACCAGGGTCGGGGCCGGCCCGTGCGCGGCGACCGACACCCGGCCGGGGTCCCCGGCGCCCTGGTGCGCCCCGACCACCTGCACCCCGGGCACCTGCAGGGCGCACGGGTCGGCGACCGCGGCCGCGTTGCGGCCGGCGGGGTCGGCCCGGTCGCACCCCGGGGCCGCCGGCGCGGGCCCGGAGGTCGCGTACACGTCCAGGGCGGTGTCCAGGACCGCGGACGCGGACGCCCACCCGGGCAGGTCGTCGGCGACGGTGCGCGAGCCGAGCATCACCGGGACGAACACGGCCGCGACGAGCGCGAGCACCACCAGGACGACCGCGGCCTCCATCAGGGTGTAGCCGCGGCGCCCGGTGGCGCGCCCGTTCACGCCGGGACGATCCGCACCAGCAGGCCGACGAGCTGACCGGCCAGCGCCGAGTTCAGGCCGCCGCCGCCGACGGCGGCGGACATCTGGTGCGCCGGGGCGGCCGCGGTCGCCGACCGGGTCTCGGGGTCGATGACCACCTCACCGACACCGGCCGGCTGCAGCGCGTTGCGCAGGTACGTGACCTGGTCCGGGTGCCAGGCGACCACGTCGACCTGCTCCCCGCCGAGGACGGCACGGACCTGGTCGACCCGGTTGTGCTGGCGGCCCACGCACGCGGCGACCGGGTCCACGCCCTCCACGGTCGCGGCGACGGCGACCTTGGTGCGCAGCCCTGGGCGGCGGGCCACCCCCATGACGCGGACCTGCCCGGAGCGGACCTCCGGGGACACCGCGGCCAGGGTCCGCACGACGAGCTCGGGGCGCACCTGCGACAGGCGTGGGCGGGCCCCGGCGGACGGCGGCTCGCACACCAGCACCACCGCGGTCGCACCGGGGGTCCACGTGGACCCGGGGACCTGGTCGGTGACCGGCAGGACACCGGTGACCGGAGTGGCGTGGTGGGTGAACGACATCACGGCGGAGTCGGCGTTCGCGGACACGCACGTCGCGGTGACCAGGAACGGGGTGAACTCCGGCCCGTCGGGCTCCAGGCCCAGGGCCTCCAGCATGGTCGGTGCGGTCATCACGTCTGCCTTCCGTCGCGGGTGCCCGGTGCACCCTCCACCCGGCGGACTGTGGGCCGGGCCCCGCGAACGGCAAGCAGGCCCGTCAGGCGACGTCGGAGGCGAACCGGGCGCGCAGATCCAGCAGCCGGGTCAGCGGGTCGGAGCCGTCACCGGGCCCGTACACCTGCTCCAGGTCCGCCAGCTCCGCGGCCGCCGACCCCGGCCGGGGTGGGCACCACGCCTGCCAGTTCGGGTCCAGGGACCCCCCGCGCGCCCACACCGTCAACGGCGCCCCGGGCGCCAGCGGCACAGCGTGCTCGGCGACCAGGCGCCCGGCGAGCGCGACCGCGGCCGGGGTGCGTTCGGGGGTGCCGAGCACGTCCGCGGCCGCACCCAGGTCCGCGGTGCACCGCATCACCTGGTCGACGACGGCGAGGGCGAGGGGGGTGTCCATGCCCCCACCGGTGCGCGCGCACCCGGGCCGCCCGCCCGGCGGCCGGGGGCGGTCACCAGGTGGCGCAGGTCGCCGCCTGGCACACCTGCGCGGTGGTCAGGGTGCGGGTGGCCACCTGCCGCCACGTCGGCGCCCACGACCAGCGTGAGGTGACGTCCCCGGCGACGACGTCGACCGCGTCCCACCCGCCCAGCGGGGGCAGGTCGACCGCCCCCAGGGCACCGGTGTGCGTCCACTGCCCACCGGACCACCCGTCGGGGGCGGGGGCGGTCAGGGCGGCGCCCGTGGCGACCAGGTGCCCGCCGGTGACCAGGTCCGTGCCGGCGGGACGGGCGTAGAACCCGACCCGCAACGACCCGGTCGCGACCAGGGTCACCGGCCCGCCGACCGGGCCGGCGAGCACCACGTCGACCCGGTCGGCGGGGGTGCCGGCGACCAGGGTGAGCGGGACCGGCGGGGCCACCTGGGCGCACCCGTCACCGCCGAGCGCGGCGGCGCAGGCGCCCACGTACGTGACCCGGTCCGTCGCGACCAGCCCGGTCACCGGGGCGGGCAGCTCCCCCAGGCGGATCCACGCCACCCCCGGGTCGGACACCGGGTGGGTGCCGTGGGCGTACGCGGCCGCGGCGGCGGCGACGTCGTCGGGGTCGGTGACGGCAGCGGCCACGTCGACCACGACGGTCGGGGCGGTCGCGGACCCGGCGAACGACACCCGGTACGCGGCCGCGTCGACGGGCACCTGGACGTGCTCGCCGTCCACGGTGACCAGCAGAGCCCCTGGGTGCAGGCACACCGCCGTGGACCAGGTCGCCCCGTCGTGCTCGACCAGGGCGGGGGCCGGGCCGGTGCACGCCAGGTCGGCCAGGACGGCCGCGGCCCGGTCGGCGGCGTCGGCGGTCAGCGGCACCGGGGCCAGGTCGCGCAGGTCCGCAGCCCCCTCCGGCGCCTCGCCGGCGCACCCGGCGAACGCCCGGTCACCGGGCTCGAGCGCCGACCAGACACCAGCGGCACCGTCGACCGGCCCGGTGACAGTGCACGCGGCGGCCAGGCGGGCGCCGGGGACCGGCCCGGCGGGGAACCGGTCGGTGTGCGCCGGACCGGTGGGGGTGACCAGGTCGGCCCCGGCGTACACGGTGCCGCTGGCCCGCACCGCCGGCGCCCACGCGTCCAGGTCCACCCGTCCAGGGCTCCACACGGTCGCGGCCGAGGCGGCAGGCGTGGCGAACCGGACCGTGCGGGCCGCCTCGGCGTCGCCGACGGCGGCGGCGACCACGAGGGTCACGGCCGGGTCGGTCGCCGTCGGCGGGTGCACCTGGGCGCGGACGACCCGGGCGGCCGGGTCGTACCCGCCGGTGGTCGTGCCCGCCGGCGGATACGACCACCACTGCGGGCAGGTGCCCGGCCACGCCACAGCAGGGGCGGTCGGGTCACCGGACGCCTCGACCATGTCCTGCCCGCACGTGCGGGGCCGCTCGGCCCAGTACAGCTCACGGGTGAAGAACCACGGGTCGGCGGCCAGGCGCGCGGTGAAGTCGGTGACCACGTCGGTGACGGCACGCTCGGCCGCGGCACGCTCGGCGCGGGCACGGGCCCGGTCCGCGCCGAGCAGCACCTGGTGGACCATGACCGCCGCGACGGTGATCAGCACCAGGGACAGCGCGACCACGACGAGCATCGCGGCTCCCCTGGCCGGTGCCAGGTGCGGGCCGGCCGGTCGACGCACACGTGTCTTCACAGGCGGCACGGTGCCGTGGGCGCCCAGGCGCGCACGGCGCCTGGTTGACCCGACCCGGCAGGAGGGCACGGTGCCAGGTCCTGGGAGGCGACGGAAGGAGACGGTGGTGCGTGCCCTGCGGGCCCCGCGCGGGTTCTCCATGGTCGAGGCCGTGGTCGCCCTGACGCTGCTGGCGTTCCTGTCCGCCCTGGTGTCGTGGTCCCTGGCCGCGGTGTCCACCGCCCGTGCCGCGCACACCACCCGCGCCATGGTCGCCGAGGTCGTCGCCGCCGAGCTCGCCGCGGTCACCTCCGCCGGGCCGGACCTGCTGACCGGTGACTTCACCGTCCCGGACCGGTGCCAGGGCGCCTCGGCCGGCATCGACGGGCTCTCGTGCGCCCGGCGCGGGTCGCAGGTGGTCACCGTCGCCTACCGGTTCACCGCCCCCGGTGACCAGGGCACCTGCCCGGGCACCTCGGCCGACCCGGCCGCGGTGCTGGCCGAGCACGGGGCGGTGTGGGTCCAGGCGTGCGCCACCTCCGTCTCCTCGGCCGCGTTCACCGGGCAGGCGCCCGCCCCGGTCGGAGGTGCGGTGCAGACCGTCGCGGTCACCCCCACCACCCCCGGGCAGGTCCCCGCCGGGCGCGTGGTGGCCGTGCACCTGGACGGCGGGGTCGGGGATCTGGCCGGCCGACCGGTGCTGCTGGTCGACGCCGCCGACCCCACCGTCGTGGCCGGGCAGGCCGAGGTGACCGGGCAGGTCGCCCGCATCCAGCTGCCCGGCGTCGACACCGACCCGGTGTGCACCCCGGCGCGCCCGTGCCGTGTGGCGCTGTCGGCCACCCCCACCCCCGACGTGACCGTCGACGGTGCGCCGGCGGTGCAGGTGACCACCGCCACCGGGCCCGTCAGCGTGGCCGACCGCACCACCGTGCACACGTGGGCGACCCTGACGCAGGTGGTGACCCCGTGAGGGCAGGTCGGGCCAGGCGTGGCTTCACCGTCCTGGAGGTCGCCGTCACCGTCGCCCTGACCGCGACCGTGTTCGCGTTCGCGCTGCCGTGGGTGACCAGCGTGCTGCTGGCCGCCGGGCAGGACCTCGACGACGGCGCCGACCACCGTCAGGTCGCCGCGCTCGACGCCGCCCTGGACCGTGACCTGGGCGCCCTGGTCACCTGCCCGGCCACCGGCACCCCCGTCGTGGAGGCCACCGCCACCGACCTGGTGGTCCTGGTCTCCGACGGGCGCGACGCGGTCCAGGTCACCTGGGCGCTGCAGGCCGGTACCCTGACCCGCTCCCAGGTGCCCGCGACCGTCTCCCGAGACGGGTGCGGGCCCACCGACCCCGGACCCGACGCGGACCCGCCCACGTGGGACACCTACGCCACCGGTGTGGTCGCCCACGACCGCGGCGCGACGTGGGCGGTGCACGCCTGGACCCACCACTCCCCCACCGACGCGCGCGCGATCACCGTGGACCTGACCGTCGGGCAGGCCGGGCACCTGGCCCGCACGTTCCCGCTGCCGGCCGCCCCCACCTCCTTGACCTGACCGCCCCGGCGTGCACGGTCCGGGCCGACCGTTCCGACACTGCGCACGCCCGCACCACTGCGCACGCCCCAGGAGGCAGCCATGAACACCTCGATCCGACGCCGCGGCGACGTCAGCGCCCGCCTGGCCGCGCAGGCGACCAGCCGTGCCGTGATGCTCCACCGCATCGCGACCCGCCGGGGCGTGACGATGATCGAGTACATCCTTCTCGCCGCGATCGCGGTCGTCCTGGCCGTTCTGCTGCGCGGGCAGCTGTCGGCGATGTTCTCCGGCATCCTCGACGACCTGCGCTCGGCGTTGGGCTGACCGGACCGGACCGCGCCCGCTCGACGACGACGTCGGGTGGGCGTCGGCGTGCCTGGACAACCACGCCCCGCCCGGGACGATCCGCGGGCGTGAGACGCAACCGCCGGGTGGTGTGGCCGATGACCGTGGCCGTGGCAGCCGCCACCGCCGCCGGCGCGTTCGCTCTGCGCGACGTCGAGCAGGACTGGGCCCGGGTGGTCACCGACCAGGGCGCGCACAACCTTGACCTGGCCCCCACCCCCGACCCCGACCCCGCCGGGCCCACCGGCCCCGAGGTCGCGCCCACCGTGGCCGAGCAGGTCACCGCCGAGCTCGCCGCCACGGTCGCGGCGGACCTGACCGCGTGGTGGCCGGTCACCGCCACCGCCGCCACCACCGGGCAGGTCGCCTGCCACCCGGGCACCGGTGCGCCCGGGCGCGTGCAGGTCACCGGGTCCGGTCCGGACGGTGCGGTCAGGGTGGACCTGGAGCCCGCGCCCGCCGGCACCGCGACCGCCACCGTCACCGCCCGCGCCCAGTCCCCCTGCCCCGGGCACCGCCTCGCCCGCTCGAGCGCGCACCCGACCGGCGCCCCGGCCGGGTTCACAGCCACGGTCACCGCCCCGCCGACCGGGCCCGGCAAGGTCACGCTGACCCAGGTGACCTGGTCGCGCGGGGACGTGCTCGTCACGGTGACCGCCGCCACCGCCGACGGGCAGCGCACCCCCGACCGTGACCTGGTCGCGGCCGCGGTCGCGGCCGTGGACGGCGCGGTGCTCGCCGCGCTGGCCCCGGTGTGCCCGGACCTGGCCCCGACCGCCGCGGACGCCACCCGCAACCCGGCCTGGCCCGGGTACACCGGGCGTCGCGACCCCCTGGCGGTGACGGTGCCGCCGGTGCCGCCGGTGCCCGACCCGGATGCGCCCGACCCGGCCCGGGTCGTCCCGCAGGTGCCCGACCCGGCACCGGTGCCCGACCTGGCCCCGCTGCTGCCGCGCCCGCAGGGCGACCAGCCCGGACCGCAGGGCGAGGACGAGGCCGGCGACCCGTGGGACGGCGCGGCCCGCGGACCCGCACCGGTGCTGGTGGACCCGGCCGCGTTCGCCCCCGCCCCGCAGGTCGGCGACCCGGGACGGGAGCCGGTCCGCCCGACGGCGCCGACCACCGTCACGTTCCACGTGCCGGCGCCGGACCCGGACGGGCCAGGGTGCGGGTGGGCGTTCACCGGGCAGGACGCCCCAGGCGTCGACGTCGACGAGCTCGCCGCGGCGCGCGAGCACGCGGCCCGGCAGGCGATCGCCGACGCGACCGGCGCCCGCGCCCGCACGTGGGTCGCGACGCTGGACTGGGCGCGCACGTGGCCGCGGTGGGCGGCGGCGAAGGACGCGGCGGACCAGGTGGCCGCGTACGAGCAGGCCCGCGCGGAGGCGACCGCCCGGTGGGAGCAGGCCACCGCGGCCTGGCAGGCGTCGGTGGACGCGTGGCTGGCCGGACCCACCCCCACCGACCCGGACCCCGACCCGGGCGACGAGCCCGACCCCGACCCGACCCCTGGAGGTCAGCCGTGACCCGCACCACCCGCCTGCTGCTGCTCGCCGTGACCGTCGCCGCCGCCACCGGGTGCACCCCCTCCGGCGACGCCGCGGACCCGGACCCGACCCAGGCGGCCCCGACCGACCAGGTGACCACCCAGGAGACCACCCCGGCCCCTCAGGGCACCCCGCAGGCGCCGGTGGCCGGCCCGCACGGCGGTGAGCCGATCGCCGACGGGCTGGTCACCCCGCCGGGCACCGTGCTGGTCGAGCCCGCGCAGACCGTCTCCCAGGGGGACGTGACCGGGTGGTGGGCGGCGCTGGAGGTCACCGGCGACGACCTGGACGCGGTCGCCGACGACCTGGGCGCCCAGCTGGCCCGGGCGGGCCTGCAGGTGCAGATCGGCACCGTCGACGACGTGGTGGTCGTGCGCGCCGAAGGGGTCACCGGGCAGGTGGTGCGCCACTACGACGTGCAGGTGATCCCGGCCGGGCAGGGCCTGCCCGCGCAGGTGCAGATCCTCGCGGCCGCCGAACCGGCGGTGGCGCCGTGACCAGGCGGCACTGGACTGGCCGGACCGTGCGCCGCCGGTACGGCCCGGTCCGGTTCACGCTCGTGGTGGCCCTGGTCGCCGCGCTGGTCGCCACCGTCGCGGGCCCGGCCGTGCTGGGGGTGCGCACCGTGGCCGGGTACTGGCAGTCCACACCGGACCGGATCCCGGACCCGCCGATGGGCACCCCGTCGGTGATCCTGGCCGCGGACGGCACCGAGCTGGCCACCGTGTACCTGTACAACCGGGTCGTGGTGGACGTGCAGGACATCTCCCCGCTGGTGCTGCAGGCGCTGGTCGCCACCGAGGACCAGCGGTTCTACACCCACGACGGGGTGGACGGGTACGGCATCGCCCGCGCGGCGTGGGTCAACGCCACCGGTGGGGCGACCCAGGGCGGGTCCACCCTGACCCAGCAGTACGTGAAGATGGCGCTCGAGGCGACCGGGCTGGGCACCGGCAACCCGGACCTGGCCGACGCGGCGACCGCGGACACCGTGTGGCGCAAGCTGCGCGAGGCGCGCCTGGCGTTGGCGGTCGAGGAGTACATGACCAAGGACGACATCCTGGCCGGGTACCTGAACCTGGCGTACTTCGGCGCCGGCGCGTACGGCGTCCAGGCCGCGGCCCGCAGGTACTTCTCCGTCGACGCCGACGAGGTGACCCTGCCGCAGGCGGCGCTGCTGGTCGCCCTGGTGAACAACCCGTCCCGGCTGGACCCGACGGTGAACCCGCGCGGAGCCCTGGCGCGGCGCAACCTGGTCCTGGAGCGGATGGTCGCCGCCGGGTACATCACCCGCGCGCAGGCCGACCAGGCCGCCGCGACCGGGCTGGACCTGGTCGAGGACGTCCCGGAGAACGGGTGCATGCACGGTCCGGCGCCGATGTTCTGCGACTGGGTGCGTGCCGAGCTCGAGGCGAACCCCGCCCTGGGCGCCACCGTCGAGGAGCGCCGCGCCCGCCTGCTCGCCGGCGGGCTGACGATCACCACCACCTTGGACATGGGGGTGCAGGCGGCCGCGCAGGCCGGGGTGTCGACGTGGGTGCCGGCGGACCTGGACGTCGCCGCGACCCAGGTGGTCGTGCGCCCGGGCACCGGGGACGTGCTGGCGATGGTCACCTCCAAGGAGTACGGCACCGGGCCCGGGCAGACGGTGATCCCGCTGGCGACCACGCCGGCGTTCCAGCCCGGGTCGACGTTCAAGGCGTTCACCCTGCTCGCCGCGCTCGAGGCGGGCATCCCGCTGGACACCCGCCTGCCCGGCGGGGACAGGCACACCTCGACCGTGTTCGACAACCCGCCGGCGGGGTACTACGGCAACGCCGGCGGCGGCGCCGGGCGGAACCTGACGCTGACCGAGGCGACGACGAAGTCGGTCAACACCGCGTTCGTGCAGCTGCAGGAGATGGTCGGCACCGCCGCGGTCGCCGACGCCGCCCACCGGGCGGGGATCACGTCGGTGGACCCCGCGGCGATCGACCCGCGGGAGGGGTCGCTGACCCTGGGGGCACGGGAGACGTCCCCGCTGCAGGTCGCCAACGCCTACGCCACGATCGCCGCGCACGGGCTGGCGTGCACCCCGCGCGCGGTCACGTCGATCCGTGACGCCGACGGCAACGAGCTCGCCGGCACGGACCCGGACTGCCGGCAGGAGTTCTCCCCCGCGGTCGCCGACACCGTCGCCGCGCTGCTGGCCACGGTCACCCAGCCCGGCGGGACCGGCACCGGTGCCGCGGTGCCCGGGCACCCGATCGCCGGCAAGACCGGCACCACGCAGAACCACGGTGCGGCGTGGTTCGCCGGGTTCACCCCGTCGATGGCGTCGGCGGTGTGGGTCGGGGACCCGCGCGGCCCGGCCCACGAGCTGCGCAACGTGCTCGGGCACGCCGCGGTGTACGGCGGGATGACCCCGGCGGACATCTTCGCCACGACGTTCACCGCCCTGCTGGACGGGCGCGAGGCGCAGCCGCTGCCGGGGGTGAACCTCACCTACCTGACCGGGACGCACTGACCGGGGCGAGGGCCGACAGGTCCGCCGGCGCCTCCGACAGCACCGACGACGCTGGGCGGGCGGTGAAGTCCAGGGCGCGCAGGTCGTCCACGCCCAGCGCGACGACCTCGTCGGCCAGTCCGCGCACCGCGGTGGAGGTGCCCTTGCCGGGCAAGGTGACCAGCACGATCCGGCACCCGAGGTTCGCCACGACCGACAGCGCTGGCTCCAGGTCCCGGTCCCCGGTGATCATGCACACGGTCCGCACCGCGTTGCGGTAGGCGAGGGTGACCAGGTCCACAGCCATGAGGGTGTCCACGCCCTTCTGCACCAGCTCCGGGTGCAGTGGGAACACCTTGTCCAGGTCGGCCCGGTCGACACCGAGGCGGTCGAGCGCGGCGAGCAGCCGCGCCTGCCACGGCGGGGTGCGTTCGACCAGGTCCCCCAGGCGCAGCCGCACCCCTGGGACGCGGGCGACGGCGTCCAGGTAGCGGCGCTGGGAGGTGTACCGCGGGTCGCTGGGCGGAAGGCACCCGTCGTACCAGTAGGTGCGCAGCACGCCATCTCCGGACTCGGCGGCGATCCGGGTGATCAGGGCGGTGACCGCGGCGGCGTTGACCCGCACGCCGCCCGCGTGGACCCCCCGCAGGCCCCCCAGTGCTGCCCGGACGAAACCCACGTCGACGAAGCCCGCGAGCGTCGCTGTCACGGCACACCTCCTTCGGCTTCGGCCTGTCGGGTGCACGGTCCGGTCGGGGGTGCCCTGATGCCTGATACCTGGGCAGGCGGTGCCCGATGGGTGGGACGGGCGGGTCTCGAGGTGGACCACTGCGCTCCCCCGGGACCCCGGCACCGTGCCCGCCATGACCGACCTGGACCCTCGCGCCGCCGCAGCCCTGGCCGACCCCGAGCGGGTCACCGTGACCGGTGACATGCACGCCGAGCCGCGGTGGGGTCGGCACGTGGTCAAGGCGGCCGCACGGGAGGGGTCGCAGGTCGTGGTCGTCGCCGGGGACTTCGGTGCGTGGCGCACGACTGGTGGGTTCCTGGACCACCTGACCATGTGGTGCGAGCGCACCGGGGTGCCGGTGATGTTCGTCGACGGCAACCACGAGGACCACCCGTGGCTGGCCGGGATGCCCGTGGACGCGGGCACGGGCCTGCGCCCGGTGACCCCGTGGATCGTGCACGTGCCGCGCGCGCACCGGTGGACGTGGCGCGGGGTGTCGTGGCTGGGGCTGGGCGGGGCGGTGTCGGTGGACCGCAACCGCCGCACCCCGGGGTGGGACTGGTTCGCCGAGGAGGAGCTGACCTACGCCGACACGGTGCGGGCGGTCGCCGGCGGGCAGGTCGACGTGATGGTCACCCACGACGCGCCCGCGGGTGCGCGGGTGCCGTTGCGGTCGACGCCCCGGTGGCCCGCGGACGCGCTCGCGGACGCCGACCGGCACCGTGAGCTGCTGCGGTCGGTGGTGGACGCGGTGCGACCCACGCACCTGTTCCACGGGCACTTCCACGTGCGGTACGTCGACGACCTGGCGCTTGCGGGCGGGGGCACCTGCCACGTGGTGGGTCTGGACTGCGACGGCACCGGTGCGCGCGCGTGGGTGCACCTGGACATGGAGGCGCTGGCGGCTCAGGTCGCCGCGGCCCGCGCCGGCGAGCACCGGTGACGCCCGGGTAGGTGGCGTCCCGCGGGACCGGGCGGGACGGTCGTGGTGACACCGGCCGCCGGTACGGTCGGAGTGAGGAGGTCACCATGGGGTGGGTCCGGGGCGGTTGCCCGCGCGTTCACGTTGCCGGCCGGGGCGGCGGCCACGGCGCCGATGCAGGTGCTCACCGCGCCGCAGGACGGTCAGGTGCGCGCCGAGGCGTGGGTGTGGCTGGGGGACGGTGAGCCGCAGTGGCGGTACAGCGCGACGCACCGTCCCCCGATCACCGGGAGGAAAAGCGCGCGGCGGCGCACGCCGCCCGCCAGGACATGGTGCGCCGGGCGTTGCGCGAGGGCGGGGCGCGGGCCGAGCACGTCGAGGCGGGGATGGTCCGCGGCGTGCACTACCTGGAGCTGGTGGAGCCGATCAAGGCCGCCAAGCGGGCCGGGCGCCTGCAGGAGGCGTGGGAGATGGCGTTGGCCGCGGTGCAGGGCGCGGAGAACGACCCGCACTTCCCGGTGCCGCCGCCGTGGTACACCGAGCAGGCCGCGATCATCGCACGCAAGCTGGGACGACGGGACGACGAGGTCGCGGTGCTCGAGAGGTATCTGGCGCACCTGGACCCGGCGGCGCGGGCCGGGCACCCGCTGACCAAGCGCCTGCAGGCCGCCCGGCGACGCTGACCCGACCGCCTCACGCGCCGGCGCGCCACGGGCCGGGGTCGGTCACCGTCAGGTGCCGCAGCCGCAGCCGCTCGGTCAGCGCGGCCCGCGCGGCCGGGTCACCGTGCACGAGCATCGTCGCGGCGGCGCGGGCGTGCGTGGCGATCGCGACCAGCTGGTCGGCGTCCGCGTGCGCCCCAAGGGAGTAGGTGCGCACCTGCGCGGACACCACCACCTCCTGCCCGGCGCCGCCGAACGTGGGCAGCCGCACCACGTCCTCGTCGGCCGCGGCGCGCTGCACCGCCGCGCCCGTGCTGCCGGGCGCCTGGTACCCGACGAACGCGACCATGTTCACCGGGTCGGGCAGCAGGGCCCGCGCCCACGCCACCGCCGGCCCGCCGGCCAGCATCCCGGACGAGGCCACGACCACCCGTGGCCGAGGCCGGCGGATCAGGTCGTACCGGGACGCGCGCGGCACCGGCGCCACCGTGTCCGACCACACCTGGATCGGGCGCCCCGTGGGGCCGGTGTGCCGCTCGTACACGTCGGTGACCGCGATCGCCAACCCGTCCAGCAGCACCTGCGCGCCCGGCAGGTGCTCGGCCAACGCCAGAGCGACCTCCTGGGCGCGCCCGACCGCGAACGCCGGCACCAGCACCTGCCCGCCGCGGTCGAGGACCTGCCCGACGTCGCGGACGAGCGCCGCGACGGTCGAGGTGCGCGCCGCGGTGGGCCCGGCGGCCCCGTACGTGGACTCCAGCACCAGCAGGTCCGGGTACCGGGCGTCCTCCGGCAGCGCCCACCCGCCCACGGTCGCCTGACCCGGGCCGGACACGTCCCCGGAGATCACGACCCGGTGGGTCCCGTCGGTCAGGTGCACCCCCGCGGCCCCGAGGACGTGCCCGGCGTCGAACAGGTCGAACGACAGGTCCCCGACCCGGACGGGCGAGCCGAGCCGCACCGGGCGGGTCGCGGCCAGGGCGGCGGCGACCTGCACGCTCCCGTACGGCGGGGACGGGTCGCCGGCGACGACCTTGACGGTGTCCTCCCACATGACCGGCAGCAGGTCACAGGTCGGGGCGGTGGCGTACACGGGCACCCCGGGGCAGCGGTCCACGACCACGGGCACCCACCCGGTGTGGTCGTTGTGCGCGTGGGTGAGCACGACCGCGTCCACGGGTCCCTCGTCGAGCACGGCAGCCAGCCCGGGCGGGGCGGGGTCGCCGGCGCCGGTGCGTCTGCCGGCGTCGACCAGGACCCGGGTGGTGCCGGCGGCCACGAGCATGCACGACCCGCCGACCTCGGTCGCCCCGCCCAGCGGGGTCACGGACAGGGCGCGGGCTGCGGCGTGGGCGCGCGCGGTGACGGGGTTGGCGAGCTCGCCGAGCACGTCGGGCAGCGCACCCAGGACGGCCGTGCGCACGTCCGGTGGTGCGGCCAGGGCGGCCGCGTCGAGCAGGGCGGGGTTCTGGCGCAGCTGGGCGAGCAGGTCGCGGGCCAGGGTGCGCGGGTCGGTTGCCGCGACCCGCGCCGCCCGCGCGGCCTCCTGTGCGGCGTCGGCAAGGTCGGTCGCCTCGGTCAGGGCTGCGCGAAGGTCGGCGACCTGCTCGCGCAGGTCCGCGATGACCTGGTCGGCGTCCTGGGCGCGGGCGCGGGCCTTGTCCCGCTCGGTGCGTACCCGGGCCAGGTCGGCCTCCAGGCGTTGGATGCGCCTCTGCTCGGGGGTGCCGCGGCGGGCCGCCCGGGCCTGGCGGCGCGCGGCGTCGGACCGGGCCCGGATCGCGTCGAGCTCGGCCTGCACCGCGGCGGCGGCCACGGCCGGGTCCGGGTCGGTGACCGGGCAGGGCACCTGGGTGCGCACCCGGGCGCGCAGGGCGTCAGACCGGGCCAGGGTGCGCAGCATGTCACGCACCGCGTCCAGGTCGCGGGTGGCCGCGTCCACGTCGACGTCGAGGCCCCGGGCCTCGGCGACGACCGCGAGCGCGCACCGCACCGCGGCGAGGGCGGCCGGGTCGACCAGGGCGGTGCTCACGCCCGCGCCCGGGCGACGTCGCCGGCCAGGACGGGTTCGGCGGCCCACCGGCCCGCGGTGGTCTCGGTCAGCGCGCCGAGCGCGACGAGCGCGTCGACCGCGCGGCGGGCACCGGCGAACCCGGACACCCCGAGCGCCCCGGCCAGGGTGGCGTCGTCGGCCGCGGCGACCTCGAGCAGCAGCGCCAGGTCGTCCAGCGCCTCTGGGGTGGCGGCGGTCAGGTCGGCGACGTGGGTGAACACCGCCAGCAGCGGGCTGCTGCCGGTCGGGTCCATGCCGGCGCCGGTCGCCAGGCGCCCGGGGTGGGCGGCGATGTCCGCGGCGGCGGCGTCGAGCAGGTCCGCGGCGTACCGGTGCGTGCCGGCACGGGCCATGTCCGCCAGGCGGGACACCTCGCTGAGCCAACCTCCGGTCAGCGCCGCGGCGCGCTCCTGGTCGGCCGCGTCGTGGAACGGCAGCAGGTCCGCCCCGGTCAGCAGCCGGATCCCGGTCACCGAGACCCGCTCCAGGTGCACGGTGCGCGGGTGGGTGACCCATGTGGGCGCGCTCGCCGGGCCGGCGACGATCAGGGTGGTGACCTCCCGGCCGGTCGCGGCGGTGGCGGCCTCGGCCGCGTCGAGCAGATCGCGCAGGTGCGCCGGGGACGCGGTGCGCGCGTCGACGAGCAGGCGGGTCCCGTCGGTGCCCTTGGCGATCTGGGCGGCCAGCGCCTCGGGGCGGGTGTTGGTGACCCGGACGGGCGCCTTGCCGTGCGGGATGACGTCGGCGACCTCCTCCAGGGTCGCGATGACCTTGGGCAGCCCGGTCGCGGTGGACCCGGCGATGACGGTGACCTGCGCGTCGCGGGCGAACACCTGCCCCAGCTGCCGCTCGGTCAACGGGGAGATCGCCCGCTCGAGGCGCTCGACGGATCGACGGAACACCGACCCGTCGTACGGGGCGGGCACGGTCAGCGTCGCGGCGGCGTTGGTGAGCTCCTCGAGGACCTCCAGCTCGGTGCCCAGCAGGCGCCGCACCGCGGGGGTCCGCAGCCGGTACTGGGTGCCGTCGGCGGCCAGGACACCGAGGGCGACGCACTCGTCGACCAGGGACCGGAACGCGTCCTGGCCGACCCCGGTGAACCCGGTCGGCCACACGGCGCGGCACTCGTTGAACAGCTCGGCGACGGACAAGGTGACGTCGGGGCCGCGCTCGTGGGCGGCGTGCGCGATCACGTACGCGATGACCTTGTACCGGGGGTCCAGCGCCAGGGTGAGGGTGAACTTGTTGCGCAGCTCGTCGCGCAGGCGCGGGTCGAACGCGGCGTCGACGTCGTCGGCGGTGATCACGGTCGGAGGGCCGGCCGGGTCCAGCGCCTTGGCGGACATGCGCGCCACGAGCGCCTGCCCGATCAGCTGCAGCTGGGCGGGCATGTTGTTCGCCTCGGCGAGGACCTTGGCGACGGTGACGTCGGAGTCGAAGGTGTACCCGATCGCCGCCAGCGGCTCGGTCAGCAGGGCGCGGGCGTGCTGGGGGCGCAACGGTCCGACGACCACGGGCCGGCCCAGGTGCGACAGCGGCTGGTTCGGCATCGCCTCGAACCGGGCGGTGCCGTGCAGGCCGGCCAGGACGACCTTCACGGCCCGGTTCGTGTCGAGCATGAGCTGGCGGAACCACTCGACCTGCTCGAACCGGTTGCCCTGGGCGTCGGCGTCGAGGAAGTCGTCGGCCTCGTCGAGCAGGAGCAGCAACTGGCGGGCGGGGTTGGCGCGGACCCACTCGCGCACGGCGGCGTGCAGCGCCTGGGCGACGTCCTGCTCGGGCATGGGTGCGGTCAGGACGCCGGCCTCGGTGAGCTTGGCCCACAGCGCCGGCCAGATCCCGTCGACGGGGTTGGCTCGCCCGACCTGGAAGATGCTCATGACCACGGCGACGTGGTCGGGGCTGGTCGCGTTGAACCGGGCGGCGGCGTCGCGCAGCAGCGCGGACTTGCCGAGCTGGCGGCCGCCGGACACGATCGACGGCCCGGACATGTCCATGATCGCCGCGCGCTCCTCGGCGCGCCCGTAGAACATCTCCGGGGCGGTGTACCCGGCGGTGTCCTTGTACGGGTTCGCGGCGGTGAACGGCAGGGTGATCGCGGCCAGGGTCGCCAGGCGGGGCTCGGCCTGCGCGCACAGGTACACCATCACCGACAGGTCGACGAACACGGCCGGCGGGCGGGGGCGGCCCCGGGCGGCCTCGGCGATCGCGTGCCAGTCGGCGGGGGTTAGCGCGGCCGGCGCCAGCCACAGCACCACGACGGTGGAGTCCTTCGGGGCGGCGGCGAGGGACTCGATGATGGACGCGGGCGTGGCCGCCTTGCGCACGAGCATGACCCGCAGGGACCCGTCGGGGGACCTGTCGGACCCCAGGGTCGGGGTGAGCGCGTGCCCGAGGGTCTCCACCTGCCGCAGGACGACGGTCTGCCGGTCCCGCTGGCCGCGCTCGACGTGCACGTCACGGAACTCGACGCCGGCCTGGCGCAGCACGGCCTTGAGCTTGTCGATGTCGCTGCCGCCGGCGGGGTTGGGCTTGGGGGCGGCCAGGTCGCCGAACGCGGTCAGGGCCTCACGGGCCTGCTTGCGGCGGGCGGGGGTCAGGGCCAGGACGTCCACGCCGGCGGCGGCCAGGTCGCCGGTGACGTCGGTGTGCTCCCCGCTGCCGAGGGCGGTGAGGACCTGGTCGAGCGGGCGCTGGTGGCGGCCCAGGACGGTGGGCACCGTGGGGAAGAAGACGCGCAGGTGCTCGGGCCGGTCGGCGGCGGTGACGATCGGGTTGCCCTCGAGGATCTGCTGGACCTGCTCCTGGGCGGAGGAGACCTGTCCGGCGCGGGCCAGGTCGATCAGCGCCTGGGCGTGGGTGGCGACGTCGGCGTGGGTGGCGGCCTGCTCACGGATCCAGGTGACGGTCTCCTCGATGCGGGTGGCGCGCTCGGTGTCCATGGCGTCGCGGATGGCCCGGATGTGGGCGCTGATGCGCTCGTAGTCGCGCCGGGTGGTGTCGGTCAGCGCCTCGAGCTGGTCGGACAGGCGCGCCCACACCTGGTCGCCGAGGACGCCCTCGACGCGGGCGGTGTCGATCGCGCCGGCGAGCTCGGTGAGCTGGTCGCGGATGGTGGTGTCGGTGGTGAACACGTCCTGGGTGCGGCGGGCGTCCAGGGCGGTGGCGGCGTCCGGGTCGACGGCGCGCAGCCCGGCGACGAGCGCGGCGGTCAGGTCGTGCGCGCCGCGGCCGGCCAGGGACGCGTACACCTCGTGCGGGCCAGGCGGGTCGGTCGCGGCCAGGGCGATCAGGGCGGCCGGGTCCAGCGGGGCCTCGGGGGTGAGGGTGGCCTGGTCCAGCGGGACGGGCAGGGCGAGGAGCTCGGCGTGCTCGGCGTACGCGACGGGCGGCTCCCCCTGCGGGGGCAGCTCGCCGTCGAGGGCGGCGAACGTGTCGGTGAGCAGGCGGACCGGCTCGTCGGCGGGCACGCCGGCGGCGGTGAGCATGCCGGCCAGGGCGGTGACCGCGCCGGCGCGGTGCGCGTCCACGCGGTGGCGCAGCCGGGTGAGGGCGGCGTGGTGCCAGGACCCGGTGGCGGCGGCCTCCTGGGCGGCGATCTCCTCACGGGTGGCGACCCACTCGGCGGCCAGGTCGACGATCTCGTCCCACCGGGAGACGAGCTGCTGGCGGGGCTGGGCGACGATCTTCACCCCGCGGCCGCGGGTGCGGTTCTGGGCGGCGAAGACGGTGTCGATGTTCTTCTCCGCCTTGCCGCGCAGGTCCTCCACGATCGCGCGGGCGACGTCCTTGACACGGCCGGGGTCGTTGTCGCGGACGGCCTGCAGGACGTCGTGCAGCGCGCCGCCGGGGGCCAGCCAGGCGTTGTACACCTCGCCGGCGGGCACGTACTTCAGGGTGCGGTGCTTGGCGCGCGTCGCCAGGTCGTTGGCCTTCTCGGCGAGCTCGGCGGCGCGGGCGTGCGCGGCGGAGCTGGCGCCGGCGGCCGCGGCGGCCTCGGGGGCGACGACGACGACCCCGGCGCGGCACGCCTCGAGCAGCGCAGCGGTGACCTCCTCCAGGTCGGCGGAGGAGGCGACGCAGGGGGTCAGGGTCGTCAGGACGTTCGCGGGACCGGCGGACGGGGCAAGGAGGGCGGCCTTGGCGGCGGCGGCCCAGGCGAGCAGCTGCCCGGGCCGGTCCTCGCCGAGCGCGTCACGGGTGACCTCGGTCGCGGCGGTGGAGAACCGGGTGGCCAGGGGGCCGACGGGCTCGCGCAGGTGCGCGGCGTAGGCGGCCAGGCGTCGGGCGGCGACGGACGCGGGCGGGGCGGCCAGGGTGTCGGCGAGGTCGGCGGCCAGGGCGTACCTGCCGGCGCCGATCAGGGCCTGGTCGGTGGCCGCGGCGGAGCCGGTCCCCCACGTGGGCGTCTCGGGCTCGTCACCGGCCTCGTCGTCGGGCGCGTCGCCATCCACGTCCTGGGGCTCGGCGTCGTCGGTGCCGGCGGCCGTGGCGGTGCCGGGCGCCTGCGTGGGCGCCGTGGTGGTGGCGTACCGGGCGACGGTCGCGGGCAGGTCCAGGTCGCCCAGGTCCGCCTCGATGGTGGGGTCGGTGCCCGTCCCGGTGGTCTGGTCGCCGGGGCCGGGCGTGGGCTGCACGTCGGCGGTGTCGTCGGGGGCGTCCAGGGCGCCGGCGGTGGTCTCGGGCGCGGTGGCCTCGGGTGCGGGGTCGGTCTGCGCGTCCTGTGCCCGCTCGTCGGGCGCGGGGGCGGTCGGCGCGTCCTGGGCCCGCTCGTCGGGCGCGGGGGTGGTCGGCGCGTCCTGGGCCCGCTCGTCGGGCACCGGCCCGGTGGTCTCGGCGGTCTCGGGTGCGGGCTCGGTGGTGGTGGGGGCGGCGGGGACGTCCAGGTGCCCCTGCGCGGCGGCCAGCACGAGGTCGGCGTGGTCGGGCAGACCGGCCGCGGCGATGCCCTGGTCGCGCAGCAGCGCCGCCGCGTCGACCTGCTTGCCGTCGCGCACGGCCGCGGCGGCGTCGATCACCGCCAGCAGCGCCCGCAGCGCCTCGTCGACCTGACCGGGCTGCTCGTCGGCCTGTGCGGCCATCGCGGCGACCTGCGCCACGGCCGCAGACAGGTGCTCCGGGCCGGTCAGCCCGGCCAGGCGGACCGCCCACGCCGGGGTGGTGAGCGCACGGGCCCGCGTGAGCCACCTGGCGAACTCCTCCCGGGAATCTGCCCTGGCGGACCAGGACACGCCGCTGAGCCGGGCGAGGCCTTCGCGCAGCTCCTCGACCCGTTCGAAGGAGGGCACCAGCCCGTCGGCGAGCGCGTCGGCGACCGCCTGGGCGTGCCGGTGCAGGTCGTCCCACCCGTCCAGGACGGCCTCGACGTCGGCGACGTCGACGTCCTCGAGGGAGGCCAGGCGCGACTCCAGCAGCCCGAGCACGGAGCCCCCGTCGAGCTCGGCGAGGTCGTGCCCCGGGGCCGCGGGCCCCCCGATCTGGGTCAGCCGGGTCGCGGGCGCCAGGTCGGCCAGGTGCAGCTGCTCGGGCAACCCGGTGCCCTCGCGCGCGGAGCGGTACGTGGCGGCGACGTCGGGGTCGGCGGCGGCGAGCAGGCCCAGGGCCACGGTGGCGCCCAGCCCCTCCCCCGTGATCGCACCGGCGGCCAGGTGCAGGCGCTGCAGCTCGGGCGCCATGCCGGCGATGTCGTGCAGCATGATCGACAGGTCGCGGTGGTCGGTGAGGACCCGGGCGGCGGCGAGCGGGTCCTCACCGACCAGGTCGGCCCACTCGGTGTCGGTCAGGTCGTGCGTGAACACGGTCCACCCCTGCAGGCACACCGCGGAGGCGAGCTCGCCGCCCGCCCCGGTGCGCATCCGCGCCAGCACCTGCGCCGCCATCGGCCGGGTCGCCTCGCGGGCGTCGCGGGCGCCGATGGACCGCAGCACGAACCGGCGCTGGGAGGTGACCATCCGGTTGATCTCGGCCGCCAGGGTGTCCGGTGAGACGAGCTCGGTCGCGCGACGCCACGCGGCGACCACCAGGCCCGGTGCCCCGGTGGACTGCTGCTGGCGGGGCGGGGTGCGGCGGGACTTGCTGCTCATCTGACCTCCTTCGGCCTCGCGACAGGCTAGCGGGCAGGGGGGACAGATCGGCGGGTTGACGAACCTCGCCGCGGCGGCACGGTGCGGTACCCGACACCGCCCGACCCCCCCCTGAGGAGCTGCCGTGGTCCTGCTGGCCTGCCACCTCGCCGTCACGGCCGTGGCCGTGCTGTTCGCGGCCCCGATCGCGATCTGCGCCTACCGGGACCCGCGGCGCACCGAGGCGAACACGCACTGGCCGTTCGGCAACGACGGCGCGTGACCGCCCCGTGACGGCGGCCACGGGGCTGGCCCGCACGCGGTCCCATGCCCCGGCGCGGCGGGTGGGGGCTCGCCCAGTGCCGCACGCCCGGCGGCGTGCACAGTCGCCCACGTGAGCGCACGGTTCTCCCAGCTGCGGGTGGTCACCAGCGCACGGTGGCTGGTCGGGGACCTGGCTGCCGCGCAGGTGGTGCCGGTGGTCGCCGACCTCGGTCTGGACGTGCCGGCGGACACCACCGGGGTCGCCTGGTGGTGCCCGGCCCGGCACGCGGCCCGGCTGGCCGCCACCGGGCGGGCGCACGTGTTCACCGCCCCGGACGCGAACTGGCAGGCGGACCTGCTGTCTCGCGCCGGGCGCCCCACCGTCGCCGCCCGCCTGGCCGACCTGCCCGGCGGCCTGACCGGGCGGGTGTTCGCCAAGGTCGCCGACGTCAAGCACCCCCGGGTCCCGGCGCGCGTGTGGGCCGACGTCGCCGACTTCGCTGCCGCGGCGACCGGCGCCGGCATCCCTGGCGGGGCGTGGTGCCTGCTGACGCCCGTGGTGACCACGTTCACCGCCGAGCACCGGTGCTTCGTCACCGGCGGTCAGGTGGTCGCCGCGTCGGTGTACCTGGCCGACGGGTGCACGTGGGACCACTGGCCGGCCGGGGCGCAGCCCGGGTCCGGGGACGCCGCCCGGTTCGCGCAGGACGTGGTCGACGACCTGCCCGACCAGCCGCCCGGGTGGGTGCTGGACGTCGGTGTGGACACCGCCGGCCGGTGGCAGGTCGTGGAGGCCAACCCGGCCTGGTGCGCGAACCCGTACCACGCCGACCCGTCCGGGGTGGTGCACACCGTCCTGGCGTCGCAGGACCCGGCGACCGCTGCCGGGTGGGTGTGGGACATGGGCGCCGCGCCGGGCGCGTGGCGGCGGCCGCTGCCGGTGCGCGGGTCGACCTGACGGGGTGCGTCAGGGGCGCGCGGGCGCAGCCCGCGTCATGACCTCGTCGGCGGGCACGTCCCACTCGGCGACCTGCTCCCCGTACAGCCAGGCCGCGGCCACTGACCAGTGCGGCAGGGTCAGGCGCAGCACGCACCCACCCCACGGGCGACGGCCCCCGGCGACCATCACGTCCCGGGTCTTGTGGGCGTGGTCCACGAGCACGGCGGTGTCCGCCGGCTGCCACCGCCGGGGCGCGCCCTCGCGGGTGTACCAGAACCCGTACACGACCGGGTCGGGGGTGTCGAGCAGGACCACCAGGGCGAGGCTGGCGTAGTCCACGCCGTCCAGCGCCGGGTCACCGGCCAGGGCGTGCGCCCAGTCCATCAGGGGCGTGATCTCGTCCACCGCTCGTCCTTCCCGCGCGTCGCCATCGCCGTGCACGGTCCGTCCACCGGCGGGCGCGTCAACGCACCGCCCGCGGACGCGGTGCAACCCCGTCCACCGCGGCCAGTGGCACCGCGGCCGACGGGGCGGGCACCTGCCACTCGGCACCGACGGCGGGCAGGTGGCCCGCGGCGGCGGCGGCCACGTCACGGGCGAGCTGGGCGCGCACGGCCGGGGTGTCGGGGGTGTGCGTGCGGCGAAGGACCCGCACGATCGCGGCCGCGCGGGCGCCGAGCTCGGCCTGCACCCCGGCGGGCGCCACGGGCGGGGCGTCCACCGGGGTGCACGCGGCGGCCAGGGCGACGGCGGCGGCCACCTGCGGCTGGTCGGCTCCGGCGACGGCCGCCGCCGCGGCCAGGGCCCGCACCGCGGCGGTCACCGGTTCGTCGGCCACCGGGCGGCCGGTGGTGGCGGACAGGTGGGACAGTGCGGGTGCGCACGCGACGACGACCTGCTCGGGCACCCCGAGGCCGGTCAGGGCGCGGGTGTCGTCCCCGGTCAAGTAGGCGCGCCCGGCGCTGGTGCGTCCACGGCGACCGCGTGCACGTGCCGGGTCGACGGGGGTGACGGTGCCGTCGGCGAGCAGGACCGGGGTGCCGGCGGGCAGGTCTGCCAGGTGCACCTGCCCGGGGCGCGGGGTGCGCAAGGTGATGTCGACGACGGCGCCGTCGACGACGGCGCGGGGCCGGTCGGCGCGGGTGACCTTGCGCGCGTCGAGGGTGTAGAACGCGGTCGCGGAGCACCGGCCGACGGGCATGTCGACCTCCTTGGTGCTCGAGAAGGGGAAGGGAACCTGGTCGGTCCCGTGAGGCCATCGGGTGGTCGAACCGGGGTTCGGCCATCTGAGGGCCCCGCGGAAGCGGGGGAAGCTAGGGCCGGGCGGTGCCCGGTGGGTGTCTTCTGGATCGGTTGGTGGTCGCGGCGGCGACCGCGACCCACCCTGGTGGGGTGTGACGTTCGGCCGTTCGGCCGTGGGCTCCACCGTGCGGTGGGACGACGGGGGCCACGCTCTCGCGCGGCCGCGCCGGAGCAGCGACCCTGGCGGGGCGCTCCTTGGGGTCGCGGCACCACCGTGAGGTGTGCCAGGCGACCTGGGGAACCGCGGCACCACCGTGAGGTGTGCCTGGCGGGGGTCCGGGGGTCGCGGAGAGGAGACGCGACCTGCCCGTTGCGCAGCGACCCGGGTGGGGCGCGCAGGTTCCGGGTGCGCAGCGTGACCGCTGCAGCGGACCCGGGGACTCCTCGGTCGCGGCACACCCGTGCGGGGTGCTCTGCGAGCCGAGGGAGAAGTTCGGTTGGGGCGGGGTGCGGTGGGGCTGGTGCCCGCTCAGGCTCTGGGCCTTCAGACCGGCGCCTGCGACTGTGGTGGCGGTCCCGCGGGCCGCAAGGGGGGGTCAAGGGTGGATGCGGGTGACGTCGGTGGCGGGCAGCCACACCCACCGGATCTCGGCGCGCGGGTCGTCGAGCTCGACGTAGGCCAGGTTCCCCGACCAGCCCAGCGCCCGGGTGGTGACGTGCTCGACGCCGTCGCGCTGCCAGTGGATGCGGGCGCGGACGGGCACCGGGGTGGGCAGGTCGCGTTGGGTGCGCCGCGGCGGGATGGGGGCGGCGTTCAGGACGGCCTGCCAGCGGGCGGCTGCGGCGTCCCACGACGGGACGCGTTGGGTCAGGTCTGCCACACCTGCAGGGTGCACCGGGTCGGGGACACGCCGCCGGTCAGGGCAGGCGGCCGGCCAGGAGCGCGGCGGCTGCTTCGCCGCGGGCGCCGGAGCAGTCGTTGGTGTACCCGCCGGGCCTGCCGGTGGCGCCCAGGGCGATGGCCATGCAGTCCGCGGACTCCTCCAGGCCTTTCCCGGGCCCGAAGAGCGGGTCGGTCGCGCGGACGACCTCGGACAGGCCCAGACGCGACTGCAGCGCGTGGGCGTACTCGTGCAGGACGACAGACCGGGCGATCTCGGTCGCGGCGACCGCGGGTGTGACGTCCTTCATGACGACCTGCCCGGGCCGGTCCGGGTGCACGCACCCCTGGACCCAGTCCGGGCCCTTGTCCGCGTGCCCGCACAGGTGCCAGTCCAGGGAGACGGTCACGTCGGTGACGCCGATGCCGGTGAGCGCGTCGGTGAACAGCTCCAGGGCGGTCTTGTCGGGTGGGGCGGTGGTCACCGGGGTGGTTCTGCGCCCGGACTCCTCCGGTGCGGGTGCCCGCTGCTGGGGGCGGTGGGGCTGCTCGGCCGCCTCCTGCGCTGCGGCGCGCCGGGCGTCCTCCCGTGCACGCCGGGTCTCCTCCGCGGCGTGCTGGCGGGCGAGCGCCGCCTCCTCCGCAGCGCGGGCCCACGCGTCGGCGAGCGCCTGCTTGGGGCTGGCCTGGGCGGCCTCGAGCGCGTCCAGGGCGGCGGCCATCGCGTCCAGGTCGGCACCGTCCAGGGCCGCGGCGGCGGTGTCGATCGCGGCCTGCAGGGCGGTGAGCTGCTCGGGGGCGGCGACGCCCTGCGCGTCGGCCAGGGTGGTGGTCGCGATGTCGATCGCGGCGCGCAGGCGGGTGCGGCGCATGGCGACCAGGTCCGTGGTTGCGCCGTCGCCGTCGGTGGTGCCGGTGGCGGCCGGTGCCGTGGCGGCGGGGCCGGGCGGGGTGGTGGCGGCGCCCAGGTGCGTAGCGGTGACCACGCCTGCGATCAGGGCGACCACCGCGCAGGTCGCCAGGATCAGGGTGCGCCGCGCGATGAAGTGGCCTCGCCAGTACAGCACCGTGCTCCTTCCGTCCGACCGGTTCATCGGCAAGGGTGCTGGCGACCTGGACCGCGATCACTCGCACGGGCGCACCGGAGCGGGTGAAATCCGGTCACGTGGCGGGGTCGGGGGCCGGGGTGTCGGTGTCGGGGCGCGGCGCGGTGGTGTCGGTGTCGGTGGTGTCCTGGCGGGGCCAGAGGATCCACCCGACGACGAGGGCGCCGGCGGCTGCCAGGACGAGGGGGGACTTGGCGTACACGAGCACGTACCCGGCCTTGGGCAGGTGGGCGACGACGGTCCCGGAGACGTCCTGGGCGGTGGGGGTCCACGGGTCGATGCTGGGGTTGTTGTCGCCCTGGGTGACCCACCCTCCGTCGGGGGCGTTGCGCAGGACCCGGTGCACGACGGGCAGGCCGGCGCCGGGCTCACCTTCGGGGACGGTGTAGACGATGACCGACCCGGGGCGCACGGGGGCGTCGGACCGGGTGATGACCAGGTCGCCGGTGTAGTAGGTGGGCTCCATGGAGTGCCCGGACACCACGACGTACCCGGTGGCGCCGCCGAGGGTGGTGGGCCAGGCCAGGGCGAGCAGGGCGAGGACGAGGACCCACCCGGCCAGGTCGGCGACGGTGCGGCGCACGGTGCTGGGCGTGGTGGCGCCAGTTGGGGCGTGCGGGGTGGTGGTCATGTGGGTCCTTCCGTGGCGCCCGTAGGGCCGACCACCGGGTGGTGGTCGGCCCTACGGGGTGGTGCTGTCAGCCGCTGATGGTCAGGGCCGCGGCCGAGACGGCCTCGGCGTCCACCGCGGCGGGCAGGGTGACGACCTGCGTGGCGGTGGCGACCTTGCCGGTGGCCTCGACGAGGACGGCGGTCCCGTCGGAGAGGGTCAGCTGGAAGTCCGAGCCGAAGCACCCCTCCTCCAGGTCCGTCATCGTCACGTCGGTGACCTTGTAGGCGTTGGACGTGGCGTCGTAGGCGGTGGTGTAGGCCAGGCCGACACCGTCGGAGTCGCACGAGGTGACCACCGTCTGGTCCGCGCCGAGCTGGACGGAGTCCAGCCCGCCGAGGGTTGCGGCGGACGCCACGAGGGCACCGAACACACCGACCGCAGCGGCTGCTGCGAGCACCTTCTTGTTGTTGCGCACTGCTTCTCTCCTGTTCGTGCCCTCGCGGGCGTCCCATGGAGAGGTGGGTTCGCCACTCCGCTCCCCGCCGGGTAAGGCGACCAGGTACTGCCCGGCGGATCACAGCGCTCTCCCCGGCCGTGGTGGCCGGTTGCTGGGCACAGTCCGGGCGGGACCGCTCGGCGCAAGCAACGCACGCGGCAGCACAGCGCACCGCGACCCCGGCCTCCCATCGGCCGGGGTCGCGGTGGTGGGGTTCAGTGGGCGGGCAGCACCCACACCGACCCGGAGTCGGGGCCCTTGTCGTCGTCGAAGGAGGCGCCGACGACCACGGTGTCGCCGTCGATCGCGACCGCGTACCCGAACCGGTCGCCTGCGGCGCCGTCGGCGGCGGTGAGCTTGGCCTGCTGGGTCCAGGTGCCCCCGGTGCGCACGAAGACGTACGCCGACCCGGAGGCGTCGCGCTTGTCGTCGTCCTTGTGGGCGCCGACGACGATGGTGTTCGCGTTGATCGCGACCGCGTACCCGAACTCGTCATACACTTCGCCGTCGGCCGGGACGAGCTTGGACTGCTGGGCCCAGGTGCCCCCGGTGCGGGTGAAAACGTACGCCGACCCGGAGTCGGCGCCCTTGTCGTCGTCCTTGTAGGCGCCGACGACGACGGTGTCGCCGTCGATCGCGACCGCCGTCCCGAAGTCGTCGTAGGCGGCGCCGTCGGCGGCAAGGAGCTTGGCCTGCTGGGTCCAGGTGGCCCCGGTGCGGGTGAACACGTACGCCGACCCGGAGTCGGTGCCCTTGTCGTCGTCCCACTGGGCGCCGACGACAAGGGTGTCGCCGTCGACGGCGACCGCGTACCCGAACCGGTCGCCTGCGGTGCCGTCGGCCGGGACGAGCTTGGCCTGCGGGGTCCAGGTGCCACCGGTGCGCACGAAGACGTACGCCGACCCGGAGTCGGTGCCCTTGTCGTCGTCCTGGGGGGCGCCGACGACGATGGTGTCGCCGTCGACGGCGACCGCCGTCCCGAAGGCGTCATGCGCGGCGTCGCCGTCGTCGCCGCCGGCCGGGACGAGCTTGGCCTGCTGGGTCCAGGTGCCACCGGTGCGCACGAAGACGTACGCCGAACCGGAGTTGGTGTCCTTGTCGTCGTGGTGGCGGGCGCCGACGACGATGGTGTCGTCGTCGACGGCGACCGCCGTCCCGAAGTAGTCGCCTGCGGCGCCGTCGGGGGCGGTGAGCTTGGCCTGCTGAGTCCAGGTGGCCCCGGTGCGCACGAACACGTACGCCGACCCGGAGTCGGTGCCCTTGTCGTCGTCCTGGGGGGCGCCGACGACCACCGTGTCGCCGTCGATCGCGACCTCCCGTCCGAAGAAGTCGTAGGCGGCGCCGTCGGCGGCAAGGAGCTTGGCCGGGTCCACTGGGGAGGCCGGGACGGTGGGGGTGACCACCACGGGGTCCGACGCCCGGGAGGCACGGGCGCCGTCGGCGGCGGTGACCGCCACCAGGTAGGTGGCCCCGTTCACCAGCCCGTCCACCTCGACCGGCGGCGCAGTCGTGGTGACGGTCACAGGTGCGCCGCCCTCGAGCGGGGTCGCGGTCACGGTGTAACTGGTGGCGCCGGGGACCGGGGTCCACGACACCGTCACGGCCCCGTCACCCGGCTCGGCGGTCACACCGGCCGGGGCGGGCACCGGCGGCACCGGCACGGTGATGCTGCCGTCGGACAGGACCGGGCTCGTGGACCCGCCCGGGGTCCCGCCCAGCACGATCTCGGGGGTCACCCCGGCCTCGGCGGGCACGACCGGCCCGGCGCCGGCGGTGGTGAACACCTGCGCGAGCAGGTCACCGTCACCGGTGGCGACGACCAGCGCCCCCCGGACACCGGTGTCGGTGACCTGACCGTCGTGGTGGTCGAACCCGACCGCGAACTCCCCCGCCAGCGCCGGGGACTGGTCCTTCAGGCCGAGCACCCACCCGTCACCGTGCAGACCGTCCACGACAGCGCCGTTGGAGGAGGCGGACATCACCTCGAGCACCATCTCGCGGGTGATCACGTCGGTGCCCTGGTCGGTGGCGGCGGCGATGACCGCGGTGGTGACCTGGTGCAGGT
>Ga0310830_100292_pt1 | contig 54170 bp, 50 predicted proteins | sample WT_ome_5_FD_201301 | JGI IMG/M metagenome (GOLD analysis project Ga0310830, IMG submission 201301) | Sorghum-adapted microbial communities enriched on wild type (WT) sorghum from Joint BioEnergy Institute, Emeryville, California, United... ... | reverse complement strand
CATCCGTCATAAAGAAATGGAAAAACAGGCGGCCTCCTATTTGCGACGATTAGGAATGGATCTTCACCCGAGAGAACTCACCGGCCAATTATCGGTCGGGAAACAGCAGATGATCGAGATTGCTAGGACGATTTCGACGAATGCCAAGTGCCTCATTATGGACGAACCGACAGCAGCACTCACGGAGCGGGAAATCCAGGCCTTATTTTCCATCATTCGTACATTGAAAGAGCAAGGCATTGCGATTGTGTACATTTCTCATCGGATGGAAGAGATTTTTACCATCTGCGACCGGATTTCTGTTCTTCGTGATGGCCAGTTCATTGGGACGAAGCGGATTGAAGAAACGAATTTTGATGAAATTGTTCAAATGATGGTTGGACGACAAATTGGGGAACGCTTTCCAAAAAGGAGTGTCACGATCGGGAAAGAACGATTGCGTGTTGAACAGCTGACGAAAAAGGGAGTATTTGAGGGCGTATCGTTTTCTGTGCGAGCTGGTGAGGTGCTTGGTGTGGCGGGGCTGATGGGATCGGGACGAACGGAAATAATGGAAGCAATTTTTGGTGCTAGACCATTCGATGAAGGAAATATATATATTGACGGACGCCCCGTGCACATCCGTTCTCCACGCCAAGCGGTGGAACATGGCATTGCAATGATTACCGAAGATCGAAAACAAAAAGGACTCATCTTGAATATGAGCGTTCATGAGAATCTAACCTTGCCAAAGTCGGAACAATTGGCGACAGCGGGATTCATTCAGTCATCCAAAGAACGAGATATTGTGTCGTCCTTTATTCAGCGGTTGAATATCAAAACTTCTTCACCTGATTTAGCGGTGAAAGCATTAAGCGGAGGAAATCAGCAAAAAGTTGTATTCGGAAAATGGTTAGCAATGAATCCTCAGATTCTTATTTTGGATGAGCCAACACGTGGCGTCGATGTGGGCGCGAAGAAAGAAATATACGAAATGATTAATGAACTAGCTGCGCAAGGTGTTGCAATCATTATGGTTTCTTCCGAGCTTCCTGAAGTACTAGGAATGAGTGATCGTGTCATGGTGATCCACGAAGGAAGAGTTCAAGCCATCTTAGAGAACAATGAGTTGGATCAGGAAACCGTCATGCGTGCAGCGACAGGGGGGAATTGATGATGGAAGCGAAGCGAAAGTGGGATGTAAAAAAGCTTGGGCCCCTTATTGGTTTAGCATTATTATGCATCGTATTGTCCATACTAAGTGAAGATTTTTAACGATGAATAATTGGCTGAACCTGTTGCGCCAAGTGTCGATTAATGCATTGATCGCTTTTGGTATGACCTTTGTCATTTTAACAGGCGGCATCGATTTATCAGTCGGTTCTGTGTTAGCGCTGTCAAGCGCTATTACGGCAGGTTTAATGGCTCAAGGTGTCGATGGGTTTTTGGCCATTTTAATCGGCTTATTATCAGGTACGGTAATGGGGGTGCTAAATGGAATCATCATTACGAAAGGGAGGGTTGCACCGTTTATTGCGACATTAGCAACGATGACCGCTTTTCGCGGGTTAACACTCGTCTATACGGATGGTCGTCCGATTACAGGATTTGCGTCCGATGATATCATGTTTCAGATGATGGGACGTGGTTATTTCTTTGGTGTTCCTGTACCGATTGTATTGATGCTTGTTGTTTATATCGTTTTGTATGTCGTATTGAAAAAGACGACATTTGGCCGTCATACGTATGCGATTGGTGGGAATGAGGAAGCGAGTCGGTTATCGGGTTTGCGTGTCGATCGGCTCAAAATCTACGTGTATGCGTTAACTGGAACGTTATCAGCTTTAGCTGGTCTCATTTTAACATCCCGTCTGAATTCGGCACAGCCGACAGCGGGGACAGCGTATGAATTGGATGCAATTGCCGCTGTTGTCTTAGGAGGTACAAGTTTATCTGGGGGAAAAGGATGGATTTTCGGTACACTAGTCGGCGCACTCATTATTGGTGTGTTGAATAATGGATTAAATTTGTTGAACGTGTCATCGTTCTATCAACAAGTGATAAAAGGGGCGGTCATTCTTCTTGCGGTGTTGTTAGATCGCCGCAAAGAAGCTTGATCTATAAACCAAATGAAGGGGGAAGTCAAAATGAAAAAGGCATTTCGTTTGTTTACCGCTGTGTTATTTGCAGGAGCCGTATTGGCTGGATGTTCACTGGATCAAAACAATGCCGCGGACAACAAAGAGAAAACGCAAGAAGATGGAGAAGTAAAGATCGGTTTATCGATTTCAACGCTCAATAATCCATTCTTTGTCACATTAAAAGAGGAGCTGAAAAAGCTGCAAAAGACGAAGAGGCTGAGCTAATTGTCGTCGATGCCCAAAATGACTCGGCGAAACAAATTAACGACATTGAGGACTTAATCCAACAAAATGTCGACATACTGCTTGTAAACCCAACAGATTCCAGTGCAGTAGTTTCAGCCATTGAGTCAGCTAATAACGCCAACATTCCAGTGATTACAGTGGATCGCAGTGCAAGTGGTGGGGAAGTAGTTGCTCACATTGCTTCAGACAACGTGGCTGGCGGAGAAATGGCGGCACAGTTTCTTGTTGAACACTTGAAAAATGGAGGGAATGTTGTAGAACTAGAAGGGATTCCTGGTTCGTCCGCAGCCCGTGAACGCGGAGAAGGATTCCACAAAGTGATTGACAAAGCAACTAATATAAAAGTAGTGGCAAAACAAGCAGCCGATTTTGACCGGGCTAAAGGCTTGTCGGTTATGGAAAACATTTTGCAAAGCCATAAAGACATTCAAGCGGTTTTTGCGCATAATGATGAAATGGCCTTAGGAGCTTTAGAGGCGTTGCAAGCGCGCGGAATGGACGATGTTCTTGTAGTCGGATTCGATGCTACTGATGATGCGGTCAAAGCGGTAAAAGAAGGCAAAATGGCGGCGACCATCGCCCAAAAACCAGCATTAATTGGTGAAAAGGCGGTAAAAGTAGCAATCAGTGTTCACAAAGAAGAGAAAGTGGACGAATTTATCCCGATTTCGCTGGAGTTGGTTCAAAAATAATAACGGTTGGAAACATAAAGAGGGTGTCTCCAAAGCAACGAGACACCCTCTTCATTTTGCATATACGTGCCGGACGAATCACTATATCTGTTGTTTCACCGGAGAGCAGACAGCCTTTTGAGTTAGCCCCCTTTTGAATGCTGAGCGCTTCCGTGAGGGCTCTCTCGAAGATAGGCAGACATATTTTGGGGCCCATCACCTTTCATGTTGTATGACATGGGTATTCGACCGACGCGAAGCAACAAGCCAATGCTTTTGTATGGTTTTATCCCATCTTTCGTAATGCCGCCCGCACAGGGCTTCCATCGGCATTGACTAAGGGGAGAGGAAGAGCCGCTAGTTCATAGTCCCCAGGGGAAACATGGTCTAACAAGAGCCCTTCTAAAATATGAATTCCACAACGATGCAATTCGTGATGGGCAGGCAATTGTTTGCTTGTTAACGGGTCGACAGAGGGCAAATCGATCCCGATCAGACGAACTCCATATTTTTTCAAGTATGGAGCGAGTGGCGGATCAATATAGGGAATAGTTTCAGGGAATGTTGTCCGATTCGTCCATGCCCCCGTGTAGATTAATAAGCGCGTCACTCCATGTAAATCTATCGTTTGCAATTCATCGATCCCGATTTTTTTCGGATTTGAAAGATGGATTACACGGGCAGGTCCGATATAGATATTTAAATCAAGATCGATGACTCTCTTTCCTTCATTATCAAAGTGAAAGGGAGCATCAATGTGTGTGCCTGTATGTGTGCTCATCGTGATTTGGCCCACATTCACGGATCCACTTTCCGCCTTGTTCCAACGAGTGCGATAGGAAAAAGGTGTATCGCCTGGCCATACTGGAATATGCTCATCAAGTCGTTGGGAGATATCGATCCATGGATTCATCATTTTGCCTCCTGAAGTTCTCTGAATCTATAGTTTTGTTCTTAATGTCCATAGCTCAGGAAAGAACGAGCGATCGAGCGATTTTTTTAAGTAGGAGACGCCCGATGATCCTCCGGTTCCTTTTTTGTAGCCAATAATTCGTTCCACTGTATTCATGTGCATGTAACGCCATGTTTGTTGTTGGCTGCCGATATCTACTAGCTTTTCGGCTAGCTCATATAAATCCCAATATCGATCAACATTTCGATATACCGTCAACCATGCTTCTTCCACGCTAGCATTTGGCTGGTAGGTTTGTGAGTAATCTCGATGAAGAACGTCTTCATCGATAGGCAACCCCCGGACGGCCAATGCTTTGATCGCTGCGTCATACACGCTTGGGGAGTGGAGTGCTCTTGTCATCTTTTCATAAATTTCCGGATCGTGTTGGAAAACAGGCAAAACATGTGCATTTTTCTGCCCAAGTGCAAATTCGATTAAACGGTTTTGATAAGACTGGAACCCGGAAGCATGGCCTAGACATTCACGAAATTCCATGTACTCTGACGGAGTCAGCGTCGAAAGGACGCTCCATGATTGAATGAGCTGTTGTTGGATTCTTGAGATACGGGCAAACATTTTAAAGGATGGTTCTAAATCGTCATCTAAAATACATTGAATAGCGGCTTCCATTTCATGTAAAATGAGTTTCATCCAAAGTTCACTTGTTTGGTGAATAATGATAAATAGCATCTCATCATGATGATTAGATAACCGCTGTTGACTCGATAAAATTTTATCAAGCTGAAGATAGCCTGCGTACGACATTTCTTCTTGGAAATCTGTATGAATGCCTTTCTCCAGTTCGAATTGATTTTGTTTATTTTGCATATGTTCTCACCCTTTTCGTAGAATGGTCGATTGATACGATCATTGATTCGCGCTAGTGACTGTTTCATCGGATGGTGTAGAAGGAGTTGCGTTATGGTATGTGGTATGAACCCTTTTCCAAAGGACATACGCAATGGATAGCAACAGTAACCAAGGAATTCCGAATTGCAGCATCGTTTTAAATGGTGTAAACCATGTCGTAATCATCAAGCTGAGTAATAATACGCCACCTAAAATGGTTAAGTAAGGAAATCCAATCATTTTGATGGGCAATGGTCGACCATTCATTTGATTCCACTTGTTTCGGAAAAAGAGATGGGAAACAAAAACCATAAACCAAGTGAAAATTGCCCCAAACATCGAAATACCCATCATGACAGTATACGATGTATCAGGAAGAAAAGCTGAAACGATGGCTGAAATGGCAATTCCAGCAGTAGAAATAAGTAATGCCTTGATCGGGACTCCTTTTTTGTTCACCTCAGCAAAGAAAGAGGGAGCATACTTTTCTTGCGCCAATGAGAACATCATTCTCGTTGATGCATATAACTGACTATTCATGGCCGATAGCGCCGCAGTGAGAACAATGAAATTTACCACACCGGAAGCACCAGGGATGTTTAAGATTTCCATTACTTTCACAAAAGGACTTTTGTCAATTCCTGCTGCTTTCCACGGAACGATCATCAACATGATGGCGAGCGTGAGTACATAAAAAGTAGACAAACGAAAAACCGTTGCTTTTAATGCTTTGGGAACGGCAACTTCGGGCTCCTTTGCTTCACCTGATGTAACCGCTATCATTTCTGTTCCTAAGAAACTAAATAGGGAAATAAAAATAGCTACCCACATTCCCCACCAGCCAAATGGGAGAAATCCACCATCATTGACGAAATTGGCAGGCCCAATTCCAGATTGTTCCGATGCTCCGAATATAACATACGTTCCAAGGAGAATAAAAAGGATGACTGCACTCACCTTGATCATCGAGAACCAGTACTCAAAAGTAGCAAACGTATGGACGTTGGTAGCATTGACGTAAATGAGAATGCCTCCAAATAGTAGAATCCATACGATCCCTGGTGTATGCGGAAACCAGTATCTCATATAAACGGCAATGGCACTCACTTCCACCCCTACGGCGAGGACATTGGCGATCCAATACGAATAGCGGACGATAAAACCTGCATAGGGGTGGATGTACCGGTCAGCAATGGTTCCAAAAGAACCTGATGTTGGATGGGCGACCGTCATTTCAGCTAAACACCCCATCAACAACAATACAATGAAAGCGCCAATGGCATAACTAAGTAAAACGCTAGGTCCCGCCGTTTGAATAGCAAGGCCGCTCCCAAGGAACAGCCCAGTACCAATGGCACATCCCATAGCGATCATGGTTAGTTGGTTCGTCTTTAATTCACGATGTAACCCGGTGTCCTTTTCTTGCGATTTACGCGTATCATGATTTTGCTTGGCCATTCTCTCTCCCCCCTTATATTTAGGCGACTACTTCACGCTCGTTGGAAAACTTCTTATACTGTTTCTCTTGCATGATTTTCTTCATAATTTGTACAACGTTCCATACTTCTTCATAAGATGTGTACAAAGCAATAGGCGCTAAGCGAATAATATTTGGTGCTCGGAAGTCTGGAATGACACCATTTTCTTTTAATGACTTGCAAATGCGGGCAGCTTCCTCGTGTTCCAAGCTAATATGTCCTCCACGGCGCACATCGTCTTTCGGATTGCCAATGATAAAGCCGAAATGGGAAAGCTCTTGTTCGATTAAGTACATCAAGTAATTAGTCAGTTGCAACGACTTTTGACGAATCCGTTCAATTCCGGCTTCTTGGAAGATTTCTAAGGATCCAATCAAAGGAGCTAGACTCAAAAGATGTGGAGTTCCAATTTGATAAGCTCCAGCCGTCAAGGAAGGGGTGAATGTATGTTCCATATCAAATTGTTTATCTTTTTTCGAGCCAAACCATCCAGCCAAGCCAGGTGCTGAACCGAAATGTTTACGATGGACGTAGAGTCCTGCGACACAGCCAGGTCCCCCGTTCATATACTTGTAGTTGCACCAAAAAGCGAAATCAACTCCCCATTCGCTAAATGAATGCGGAATGGCTCCAATGGAGTGGCAAGCATCGAATCCGATCAAGATGCCACGCTTATGTGCTTCATCAGTCAGAAGTTGGATGTCCAAAATTTGACCACTGCGGTATAACACAGTCGGCAAAACAACTAAGGCAACGTCTTCGGACATGGCTGCAATAATATCTTCTTCTTCCAAAAAACGCCCATCACGACTTTTCACTCGAATCAGATGAGTGCTGGGATCATAACCGTGAATACGAAGCTGACTTTGCAACGCATAAATGTCTGATGGGAAGGTCAATTCATCAGCTAAAATCTTTGTCCTCTTTCCTTCTGGTTGGTAAAAGGTAGAAACTAGCTGGTGCAAATTGACAGTGGTAGAACCTGTAGCAATCACTTCTTCCGGTGAAGCACCGACTAATGGCGCCAACATAGCTCCTATCTTCTCCGATAGGTCGAACCATGGATAGGTTCCTTTTGTCCACCCATCGATCCCTAACAATTTCCAATCTTGTAATATGGTGAATAGTGTTTTTTCCGCCCTTTTGGAAAGAAGACCTAGTGAGTTGCCATCCATATAAATGGAATTCGGCGGTAAGTAAAATTCATCGCGAAAATGACGTAATGGGTCTTCTTGGTCAAGTTTTCGAGCGAATTCTAATGTAGGTTCCAGGGCTGTGCTGTTCACGAATATAACCTCCTGTTCCATTCGGTGAGATGTTAAAAAAATTTTACATAAAAAGTTGACATGATGTCAATTATTAAATTTTTTAAATATTATATTTTGTTGTTCGTTTTTTGTCTTCTTCTTTCATTTTGATTGGATACCCCTTATGCTAGTAAGCAAGGGAGGATGGCAAGGAGGGATACAGTGGAGCATAAAAAAACAGTCGATCGTCGTCATATGCGTTCCGCGGCCACACGCCAAAAAATATTGCAAGCAGCACGGGAAGTGTTTATCCGAGAGGGATTCCATCATACCACTGTCACTCAAATTATCAAAAAGGCAGGGGTAGGGTATGGTACGGCTTACGTTTACTTTAAAGGGAAAGATGATATTTTGATTACGTTGATGGAGGATGTGATGGGGCAGTTTTATCAAATCGCTGAGCTTCCCTTTTTTCCTACATCAAAGGAGGAAGCACAGCAGATGATTCAACGTCAAGCGTATTCATTTTTGAAAATGGCGGAAGCGGAGCGCGATATGTTACAGGTATTCGAGCAAGCTATTGGTGTTTCCCAAGCCGTATCGGCGAAATGGGCAGAAATCCGTGAGCGATTTGTCCAACGAATTTCTCAAGATATTTCTTATTCCCAACGCAAAGGACTCGCTAGGACGGAATTAAATCCTGAATTAGTGGCGCGTGGTTGGTTTTTTACGAATGAAATGTACTTATGGGACATTGTGCGTGGTCATCATCGTAAATGTTCCATAGAGGAAATTGCTCGGACGATCACTGCGGTGTATACGGAAGGGCTGTATCGATGACGGTTTATTCACTTGTTTTGTTGTTAGTTAAAAAGAGGAGCTCATCCTAAGCTCCCACGTTCCGGTTGTCGATACGACTGGGGCGGGCGATATGTTTAACCGCGCGCTCAATGAAGGAAAGGAAATTTTTTTCGATGATGCAGCGAGCGATTCTTTTGGAATGTAATCATATGGTGAAAAGGAGATTGAACGTTTCTGGCTCATGTGTATGTATTTCGTTCATCCATAAACCTCTTAGCGACGGATTGAACCATATTTGATAAATCGGTTTCAATAGACAAAAAGAAAGCCAATTGAAATGAACTTTTAAGCCCATTTCAATTGGCTTTTGCCGTTTTATCGATGACCCCCTTTGTAAAAACTCCCCCATATCAAATGAACATTAGACTCCTTCAGCAATCATTCCATTAGCAACTTTGATAAATCCGGCAATATTCGCACCGACCATGAGGTTTCCAGGGGAACCGTATTTTTCTGCGCATTCTTTACTTGTTTGATAAATGTGTTTCATAATGTCACGCAGCTTTTCGTCGACTTCATTAAAGGACCAGTAGATGCGACTTGAATTTTGTGCCATTTCTAATGCGGAAGTGGCCACCCCACCTGCATTGGCTGCTTTCGCAGGTCCGAATAATACACCGTTGGATAAATATTCATCGATTGCTTCAGGAGTGGAAGGCATGTTCGCACCTTCTGCGACCACTTTCACTCCGTTCGCAATTAAAATCCGTGCAGATTCTCCGTCAATTTCGTTTTGTGTGGCGCATGGAAGAGCGATGTCGCATGGAATGGTCCAAATGCCTTTGCAACCCTCGGTATAGGTCGCTTTTGGACGATACTTCACATAGTTGTTCATTCGTTCGCCTTTCACTTCTTTGATTTCTTTTATAGCATTTAAATCAATGCCATCTGGATCGTAAACATAACCATTGGAATCAGAGCAAGCGACCACTTTCGCTCCTAATTGTTGTGCTTTTTCCATCGCATAAATAGCAACATTTCCAGATCCAGAAACAACCACCGTTTTTCCTTCAAGAGAATCATTAACATCACGTAACATTTCCTCTACAAAGTAAATGAGTCCGTATCCTGTTGCTTCTTTGCGAACTAAAGAACCGCCATAACCTGGTTGTTTGCCAGTAAGAATACCCGCTTCATGCATTGCTTTTATGCGTTTATACTGTCCCCATAAATAACCGATTTCACGGGCGCCTACGCCAATATCTCCAGCAGGAACATCGACATCAGGACCGATGTGACGATATAACTCTGTCATGAATGCTTGGCAGAAACGCATGATTTCTGTATCGGATTTTCCTTTTGGGTCAAAATCAGAGCCACCTTTTGCACCGCCAATGGGCAGGCCAGTTAATGCGTTTTTAAAAATTTGTTCAAATGCTAAAAATTTCATAATCGATTCGTTTACTGTTGGATGGAAGCGTAAACCACCTTTATAAGGACCGACAACATTGTTAAACTGGACGCGATAACCGCGGTTGACATGAACTCGATTTTGATCATCTTGCCATGTGACACGGAAAGTGATGATGCGATCAGGTTCTACGATTCGTGAAAGAATATTATGCTCAATGTATTCTGGATGTTGTTCAAATACGGGAACTAATGTGGAAAATACTTCTTTTACGGCTTGTAAAAATTCTGGTTGATAACCGTATTTATCTTGAAGTTGATGATATACAGAATCGATATACTCTTTTGCCTTTGATGGACTTTTTACGGCAGTTGTCATGGTCGTTCTCCCTCCCCTAAAAAGCTTACGAGAAAATGGTATTATGATTTTTTTTACAATTCAATCATTATTTTTTTACCAGGGGAAAATAAATTGGTAAAATCAACGAAATAAAATTATATCATAATAATATAATTTCTATATTTTGGGTGAAAGGATTGAGGCGTATGCTCTCCGTTTTGATTGATGTAGATGCCTGTTCAGTCATTGATATTGCTGGGCTTTTTTATCTCAATATGAGATAAAACCGTTCTTGTTTTGCGATAATTCTTATCTCATAGAAAGAGAGGATGCAATAATAATTCAAGTGTCAGAAGGGCGAGATTCCATTGATTTCTCAGTATTGAATGCGGTTTCAAAATATAGTTTTATCATTCCTCGAGATTATGAGTTGGCTGACCTGTGTTTGGATAAGTTTTCCTTTTTGTTGAATCGAAATGGAAAAGAATTTACAGACAAAAATGTTGATCAACTGCTATTTTTTCGGCATGAAAATGCAAAATTTCCCCGTGCAGGTGGTAGAACAAAAGGTCCGAAAAGACATCAGGAGAAAAATAATTTGAACCTCAAAATAAAATTTTGACAAATTTGTGAACAAACCGTTTTATTAGTCTCTTCAACTGCTAATCCTTTTCCTCAATATCGATAAAACGGAACTAATCTCAGCTGCCCATAGGGGATGGCTTTGTCACGAAAGTCTATATCGCTTCTTCCCTCGATCGATTTCAGCATCTATCTAGGTTCATAACGAAGCGCTTCTTGGTTCATACTAAAGGAAAAGATTGCAAAAGAAAGGGACCCGCTATGCTTCGCGACCTTGATTGGATGACGTACATCATGATGATTTTGGCTAGCTATCGGTTTACCCATTTGATCGTGTTTGACAAAATTACTGAATTTCTGCGCGAGCCGTTTATGAAAAAAGAAAAAGTTCGAAGTGAGGACGGCCATACGGAAATCAAGAAAGTGCCGGCCTCCAAATTTGGCTACTTGTTGAATTGTTATTGGTGCGCTGGCGTGTGGAGCGCTATTTTGATCGCACTCGGTTATTTTTTCATTCCGAACATCGCTATGCCGTTGATTTTCATTTTTTCGATCGCAGGGGCGCAGGCGATTCTTGAGACGTTTGTCGGGGTCGGAACGAAGGCGATCGACCTGCTGTCAGCGGCGAAAAAGCGGATGGACTAGAAGAACAGTGAAAAGCAGCTAGTTCCTTTCATCACTTGTTCTTGATTAAAAAGGAAACATAGCTGCTATAGAATTTCTCAATTTGAGAAAATACTCGATGAAGCGAGATTGTCCGTTCCCTCCCCCTATAGGAATCGTAATTGAATGGGGAACAAGATCATGTGCAAGGAGAGGAAAACTGAAGAAATTTCCATCCTTATTTGTTGCGGCAAATCTCCGATCACAAGATAGGCAGGACTAGAAAAGAGTATTCAGATGATTAAGTGTGTGTATAATGGATAAGAGCCACTGATTGATCAAGAGCTGGTTGAGGAACTTAGGAATGAAACGAGGATAGAAAAAAATGATTTTTGAAAAAGCCTATCAGAATCATTTGGGGGAGGAGCCGAATGGAGTTATTTCATAAGTTAGCGCGTCGAAACATCACAATCAGCAAACAATCCGGATTCGGGGCGAAATGGAGACAACAGTGGGAAGAGGTGTTTGCCCGTCATTTGACTGCGGAAGAAAAACGAAACATCCACCTTTATGATGACGATGGGGCAAACGGTTACTTATGGCATGTTTTTAGCTATGAAACGAGAGACTGTTTAACGGAAGAAGAAGCGGAGGCGGCGTTTGATAGGGAAGAGAAAAAGTGCTGCTATATTTTCTTTCAACATAGCGATGATGCGTTCAAAGTGGAGGATGCTTCCGGCTTGAAAGCCGTAGATTTGGTCACTGAAAACGGCGAGTATGCCGATCTATACGTGGTTGACAGCGAGTTCAATTGGACGTTTGTCATCACGCACGAAAGAGGATGGCTTGGCCCTTATTTTAGCCGAAGGTGACAGTGATGGTTCATCACCACACCATGTCCTTGACAAGTTCGAGTGTTTGCTGAATATCAAGTGCATCCGCAGCGATTGGTATACAGTTCCTTGCATCCGGATCACATCTTGAAAAATCAAACATTTCTTTTGGGGAAGAACTAGCATGTGACTGCCTATTTTGTTTTGACGGCTTCCTTTAATTGTTCTACCACAGTTTTTAGCCATTGAATTGGAGTCAGTCCAAGGGCGGGAAAATACAACCCGTCCGCACAGTGTTGGATGTATTCATTCTTTTCATGACCTGAATGCTCGCTATTCATGAATTCGGTTAAAAATACAATCGCAGATTCAAGATATTCCTTATTTTCTTCCGTTACGAATTCTTGTAATGCCTCCTCAGGCGAATCGATGTCTTGATGAAAAATTCCAGCGAGAAACTGAAAAACGGGATCTTCCGGATTATGTTTGACGAACAAGCATCTTTGCTTCCTTCTGTGATTGGCCATAGATGAGTATTTTTTATGATGTATACGGGAGTCTCTCTTTTTTGCTGATGGCGATCGGTCCACATTCCTGAATATCCCTTGGCTGTTCAATTATTGATGATCAAAATGAGATGCTTCAGAACAGGTTTTGAAAAAGAAAAGGCTAATCCTGCGACAAACTTGTGGATTCATTGACCATATGCTCATCGATTTACGAGACAGGAACCTCCTTGTGACAGACTGATGATACATGGATTGCAACATAAGGAGTTAGGTGCATGTTTCCTTTTCATCCGTTCATTACTAATTAGTTACCTGGTAGTGTTTATGTTACCAGGTAACCTTTTTAAAACCAACTCAGATATGATTGTTAATCAATGTATTTATTTTTTAATTGGTCTGATCCTATACGCCCGATGATGAGTAAAGCTAATGGTAAGATATTGGACATGATCTTTGGTAAGCCTTCTGGAATGATAATATCCAAGCCGACCAAGCGATTTAACGCTATAATCAGTAGTTTTGCCACTAATAAAAATACCCCTAATAAAAATACGCCATCAAAGAATGCTTTCCATTTTGGATAGGCCAATTTCTTACCATCACGAATGATTTTTTCCTTCAATGCTTTATCACTCCTCATCATTTCATCGATTGTAATACCGAATAAATCACTTAAAGCAATGATTACTTCGATACTTGGATAGTTCTTACCAGTTTCCCATTTTGAAACTGATTGTCGACTAACATGAATTTTTTCAGCGAGTTCAGCTTGTGACCAACCTCTTTTTTCAACCGTTCACTAAAAAACATATTGATCCCCCCTTTTCTTTATTTCCAGTATTCATTAAGTATGTATCTCAAGTAAAGATAGTTATAGGTGCACGAGGCGCAACTTTTGGTTTGCGAGTGAGAAATTCTTGTTTTTTGCATAGTTCATCTTAACGTAAAGCGTTTTAAAAGTGTACTATGACTAACTTCACGTACAACGGTATTAAAACTCATAATAGCAACATCCGCATGCCAGTAGCCGATCTCCAGCCGACAGGTGCTCGCCAGTGACCGGATCATACTCACCGAATAGGTGCTGCACGTCGTACCATTCGAAAAAACTCCCAACCCAATTCCTTCATATTGTCGGCGAGCGTTTGGTTCGCTTGGTGCAGCGTCGAGACAGGGAAGCTACTGAACCAACTGTAGTGTAAAAAAACGGAAAAGAACGATGTGCAAAGTGTTGGGCATCGACATTCAGGAGTTAATCGAGTTGGAGTAGTCCTCTCAACTTTACAATCGTTCTTTTGTACGTAAAAGTTGCGGAAAATTTACAAAGCAGGGAGAAAGTAAAGGAATGGAATTGGAGAATCGAAATGGTGGTAGCTGATGATATTATGGTTATTTACGTCATAAAATAAAGGATAAAAAGGGCAACGTTTTGAAGTTGTTGTACGTACTAGATTATTCGTAAAACATCATAAAAGGATTACAGGAGTTACTAATTTTTACTGAGTAAGTATTGAACTAATCGTTACTGGGCAGCCCTCTTGCGAAAAAGAAACCCTGAAAGGAATTAAACCAATCAAGGTATAAAATTGATTCTTAGTTATCATTTTAGATTAATACAAGACTGGATTTTCTTCTATCTTATCTTTTTACTTTCAGTTTGGAAAAGAAAACACCTCCCCTGCATTTGATAATTTTCCTACGAGGAGGTGTGACTTTTTATATACATTATCCCGCTAAGCTACTCGATAATCATATTTTATCAAGTGAAAATCATTTAAAAGTTTAACCAACACTATTTGACAAAAAAGTATTGTCAATGGGTAGCCCCAGAAGACGTGATTAACATAACGCCATTCAAGATTTTAACATTTATTTTACCGAACTTTTTTTCTGACCAAAGTTCTATTATCTTTTTTAACTCATTTGTTTCAATTACACATTCACTTTCTCCCTCAATTATTTTTGTTGTTTCTTTATTAATCTCCAATGTACAATTGTTACCTGTACTTTCCTCATAATTTGACTCGCCACTTAATACTCTGTTTATTAAATCTAACCACGGTTGACAACTACCTTGAATATCGCCCATTAGAAGTATTGCTACAGGAGAAATAGCATCTGGAACATCTACCACAATACCGCCTTCGGTTTCCCTAAACTTAATTTCATATTTCATACTTTCCACACTCCATTAATATATTGGATAAACCGTTAAAATTTTACCATTAGCGTCTAATCTCATATGAATTTTCATACCGTTAGGTAAAGTCGCTTCATATAAATTATCCTTTACCCTCCGTTTATTATTATAAAGAAAGAATCATATGAAAGGCCCATGGTCATTTCATCTGTTGACTTCCATTGTTAGAATGTGGAATTGTCTCAACAATCATGCCGCGAGCCATCGGTTAAGATTATGCGACGGTTACCATATTGGTAAGCAAAAGGAGAATCATGAAAGCGAGAGAGAGGATATTTCAGTATGGGAACAAGGTCAACATGTGTAGCCATATGAAAGACGGTGTCGTCATGAACGAGCCCGCCTATGCGAAGCAAGGAATCGGGTTCCTATCTCCTTGTTTGTTTCGGCGTAAATGATGTGAGTAGTTTTTGCTTATCTGTCAACTACGGAAATCCAATGAAACAGAAGGAACGCCTGTTTTTAAAATAAAAAAGAGTTCCAACCGAATCTTATACGGACCGGGTTGGAACTTTTTTGTTTATCGCTGGTCGGCAGGAAAGACGATGCCGGTTTGTCTTCGTGCTTCGTCCATGATTTCCATCGTCCAAAGCGAATGGCAATGTGAGTTGATTGTTGATTCATGCTTGCCGCTTTCAATTAAACGGATAAATTCTTCGGCTTCATAATACATCGGCGGTTTATCTTGTGGGACGGTGATGTCCTCAACGCGCCCATCACGGTAGCGGATTTCGATTTTCGCTGGCGTATGGATGGCGTCAATGATCATGTTTCCATCTTCGCCTTGGATTTCTGAAGGCAAGTGTGAGTTGGTGATTTTGGAATAAAAGACGACCGCATCCATATCCCCATAATCCAACACGATCGCTCCTTCGCCGTCAACGCCGGATTCGAGCTTCACACTTTGCGCTTTTACGCTGCGGGGCTTACCAAACAAAGTGACCATCGGGTACAGGCAGTAGACGCCAAGATCCATAAGCGCCCCGTTCGAGAAAGTGGGGTTGAAGGCGTTCAACACAGTCCCTTGTTTGTAGGCATCATAACGCGACGAGTATTGGCAATAGTTCGCGGCGTAGCGGCGGATGCGGCCGAGTTTATGTATGTGTTGACGGATGGCCGCAAAGTTCGGCATGAGCGTTGATTTCATCGCCTCCATCAGCACGACACCATTTCGCTTGGCCGCTGCGATCATCGCTTCGACTTCTTTCGCGTTGGAGGCGAGCGGCTTTTCGCACAACACATGTTTGCCGTGATTCATCAACAAAATCGCTTGTTCAGCGTGAAACGCGTTAGGGCTCGCGATGTAGACGGCGTCAATGTCATTGCTTTTCGCTAGTTCTTGTAAATCGGTGAATGTGCGCGGCGCCCCGACTTTCTCGGCAAATCGCTTAGCGGTTTCGTCTGTTCGCGAGTAGACAGCAGCGAGCTCGAAGGAATCGACGAGGCGCGCGGCATTGATAAACGCTTCGGTGATCCAGTTTGTGCCGATTGTCGCGAATCGCACCATGTTGTTTCCCCCTTTGTTGGTATCGACCATCATTGTACCATAAATCGAATGAGAAGATTTGGTTTTCGTCGATGTGCTTTTTTTCCTCTATTTTTCATACAGCTCAATCGGCAATCCGTCCGGGTCTTGGAAGAAGGTGAACCGTTTGTTGGTCGCTTCATCGATACGAATCGGTTCAGGCTCGATGCCATGGCGGCGTAAATAGGCGATCGCCTCATCCATGTCATCGACGGCCAATGCGAGATGGCGCAGCCCGCACGCTTCCGGGTAGCTTGGGCGTTTGGGTGGGTTTTCAAACGAGAACAGCTCAAGTTGAATTCCGCCGTCCGCTTCTAAATCGAGTTTGTATGAGCGGCGCGCGGCACGGTATTGCTCACGGAGAGGACGAAAGCCAAGAATTTCAGTGTAAAACCGTTTGGATCGCTCATAGTCCGAGCAAATGATGGCGATATGGTGAATGGTCGTAAGACGCATGTCAAATCCTCCTTTATCTATGACGTCTTTTCCGTTCGGTAAACGGAGCGGGCAGGTTAATGGTGACAAGCAATGTGCTCCAACAATAAGATTTCTCCAATAGAGAAGCCTTGACTCTAATGCGCTGGATGACTGAGCGTGGGGGAACGGTTGTTTTTCACCATTCCTCTAAAAAGCTTCCGAATACGAATGTTTCTTTGTTAGCTATCGATTGGACCATCATCGTTCTTCAATGATGTTCTTTGCCTTTGTTGTAAGGGCAAGAAGTTATTATTTTGCGATAATGGAGATCGGTTTCGAGGATTGTCGAAACTAGCGAAAAATGTCCACTCTCCTAATATTGACAGCTTGACAACCTATATACTATCATAAAACTTGTAGGTTGAAAATTTAGAATATTCACTTGCTATTTTTGTAGAAAAAAGAGTCCTTACCACGACTTTTTTGTAAGCGCTTAACCTCTGTGATGCCTCATGATCGCAACACCATCGATGCTGCACCATCGCGTTTGTTTCCAATGCCAATTTGAGAATAAGAGGAAGGGGATATGGCCGTGATTTATGAGTTTAAGCTTCCTGATATTGGCGAAGGGCTGCATGAAGCCGAGATCATCCGTTGGCTCGTCCGCGAAGGGGATGTGGTCAATGCCGATCAACCAATTGCTGAAATTCAAACGGATAAGGCTATGGTCGAAATGACGACGCCGGTGGCTGGAAAAGTGATGTCACTTGCCGGGCCGGAAGGAGCCACGGTTAACGTCGGGGAGCCGCTGATTGTATTAGATACCGAAGCAGCGGGAGAACCGAGAGGAAATCAATCAGAACAAAGCACTGGTCTTAAGGAAACATCGGCAACCGTCCAAGCGGATCGGGGAACGCGTCCAGCCCGCAAGCGGGTGATCGCAGCGCCATCGGTGCGCAAGCGGGCGCGGGAGATGGGCGTCCCGATTGAGGAAGTGGAAGGAACAGGCGAAGGCGGTCGGGTGACGCTCGCCGATTTGGAGCGATATGTGCGAGAGCGCGAGGCAGCCGTGACGGTGGCCGAAACGGTACAGAGCGGAATCGGCAAGGTCGAAGAAGCGTCTTTCGCTCGCAGCTCTCATGCCGTCAGCGACCGTATAAGCAAGGCGCTGTTTGCGCCACCTTCGACTGGGCCGTCTCCTCTTACTGAGGAAGAAGAACGGATCCCGCTTCGCGGCTTGCGTAAAAAAATCGCCGAAAAAATGGTGAAATCGGTGTATACGGCGCCGCATGTGACCGGGATGGATGAAATCGATGTGACAAAGCTTGTTGAGATCCGCAAGAGCTTAGCCGCCCAATTGGCTGAAGAACGGATCAAACTCACCTATTTGCCGTTTGTCATTAAGGCGGTGACAAGGGCATTGAAGCAATACCCGATGTTTAACGCCACGCTTGATGAAGAGACGAACGAAATCGTGCTGAAGAAACGTTACCACATCGGCATCGCAACGGCGACAAAAGCCGGACTGTTGGTTCCTGTCATCCGCGACGCCGATCAAAAATCAATTCGCGAGCTGGCGATTGAGATCGCCGAGCTTTTGGAGAAAGCGCACCGCCAGGCGCTTCGCCTTGAGGAACTGCAAGGAAGCACGTTCACGATCACGAGCACCGGCGCCGGTGGGGGATGGTTTGCGACGCCGGTCATCAACTATCCGGAAGTCGCGATTTTCGGCGCGCATGCGATCAAGCGGCGACCGGTTGTGATCGATGATGAGATTGTCATCCGCGACATAATGGGGATGTCGCTCACGTTTGATCATCGCGTCATTGACGGCGAGCCGGCCGGGCGGTTTATGCGGACGGTGGCGCATTATTTGGAGAATCCGGAACTGTTGCTGCTGGATGTGCGGTAGGCGGCCGTTAGTTCACTTTCGTTTTGTGAACCGAATAAGACTGTGAGTCGCAAAAAATGATGGGAGGGGATCGCATGTTTGATCCAAAGGAGCTGCCCGTCGAGATGGTGCAAATTCTTGACGAAAACGGGAATGGGGATGAGGCGAAAATCGCGGCGTTTTCCGATGAGTGGCTGCTCGATGCCTACCGAGCGATGCGGCGGGCACGCGTTGTCGATGAGCGGCTGCTGCGCATGCAGCGGCAAGGGCGGATTGGTACATATGCGCCATTTAGCGGCCAAGAGGCAGCCCAAATCGGCAGCGTCCTTGCGCTTCAAAAAGATGACTGGATTTTCCCGAGCTATCGCGAAGTGGCGGTCTGTTTGACGCACGGCATGCCGCTCGAGCAGTTTTTCCATTACGTGCGCGGCCGCCTGTCAGGGAAGAGGATGCCAGAAGAACTGAACATTTTCCCGACACAAATTATCATCGCTGCGCAGACACTGCATGCAGTTGGCTGCGCGTGGGCAACAAAATTGAAAGGCGAATCGCATGTGTCGGTCGCCTATTTCGGCGACGGGGCGACGTCGGAAGGAGATTTTCATGAAGCAATGAATTTTGCCGCGGTGTACAACGTGCCGGTCATCTTTTTCTGCCAAAACAACCAGTATGCGATTAGCGTCCCATACGCGAAACAGACGGCGAGCCGGACGATCGCGCAAAAAGCGCTCGCTTATGGGATGAAGGGGGTGCTGGTCGATGGCAACGATGTGTTGGCCGTCTATGAAACGATGAAACAGGCGGTCGAGGCGGCGCGTCGCGGAGAGGGGCCAATGTTGATTGAGGCGCTCACGTATCGGCTCGGGCCGCACACAACCGCTGATGACCCAACGAAATACCGTCATCCGGAAGAAGTGGAAACATGGCGGAGGAAAGATCCGCTTCACCGCTTGCGGGTGTTGCTTGAGCGGCGCGGGCTGTGGACGGATGCGAAAGAAGAGGAGTTCGTTGCCAAAGTGAACGAGGAAGTGACAGCCGCGTACGAGGCGGCTGTCGCCAGTGAGTCCGGTTCGATTGCGGATGTGTTTGATTATGTGTACAGCGAGGCGCCGAAGTTGCTCGCCGAGCAAAAAGAAGAAGTGATACGGCGAAAGCAAGCGAAAGAGGTGAAATGAGATGGCGGAATTAACGATGATCGAAGCAATCAATGAAGCGATGCGCCAGGAGATGGAGCGTAATTCGCGCGTCATCGTGCTTGGAGAAGATGTCGGCGAAAACGGCGGCGTCTTCCGGGCGACGGACGGGCTGCTTGAGCAGTTTGGCTCCGGGCGCGTGTTTGATACACCGCTGGCTGAATCCGGCATTATCGGCACGTCGATCGGATTGGCAATCAATGGTATGCGGCCGATTGCCGAGATCCAGTTTCTTGGGTTTGTGTACCAAGCGATGGACCAGCTCGCCGCGCAGGCGGCGCGCATCCGCTTCCGCTCCGGCGGTCGGTTTTCATGCCCGATCGTCGTGCGCAGCCCATACGGTGGTGGGGTACGGACGCCAGAGCTGCACTCTGATGCGTTGGAGGCGCTGTTTACCCATTCGCCTGGCTTAAAAGTCGTCATGCCGTCCAATCCGTACGATGCAAAAGGGCTGTTGATTTCCGCCATTCGTGACGATGATCCGGTGCTGTTTTTCGAGCCGATGAAGCTGTACCGGGCGTTCCGTATGGAAGTGCCGGAAGAACCTTACACGATTCCGCTCGGCCAGGCGCGCATCGTGAAGGAGGGTGACGATGTAACGATTCTCACATGGGGGGCGACGGTGCCGCTTGTCGCGAAACTCGCCGACGAGATGCGAATGAGAGGCGTTGACGCGGAAGTAATCGACCTGCGCTGTCTCCAGCCGCTCGATATCGACACGATCATTGCCTCCGTCGAAAAAACAGGGCGGGTGATGATCGTCCATGAAGCGGTAAAAACGAGCGGGTTTGGCGCGGAAGTGGCGGCGCTCATCAGCGAGCGGGCGCTCTTTTCCCTTTCGGCCCCAATCGTGCGCATCGCCGGTTACGATACGCCATACCCGGTGCCGTCGGTCGAGGACGACTGGTTGCCCAACCCTGCCCGCATTGTGGAAGGAATCGAGACGTTGATGCGCTACTAATCAAAACATGCCGCACGGCGTGCTCGACAATTGAAAGGGGAATGGTGCGGCTGTTGTATCCCAGTGATAAGGGGGAGAACGATGAACGTGTACGAATCACTGCTTGAGTTGATCGGCGACCGTGAACGGGTGAGCAGAAACGAGACGGTGCTTGAACACCATAGCAAAGGTATCGCCTACCATGAGCCGCACAAACCGGATGTCGTCGTCTTTCCGAAAACGGCCGAGGAAGTGAGCCGGGTATTAGCGTTTGCGAACGAACACCGCATCCCCGTGACGCCGTTTGGCGCCGGCACGAGCTTAGAAGGGCATATCATTCCGGTCGAAGGCGGCATTAGCCTCGATGTGACACGGATGAACAACATCATCGACATCCGCCCCAACGATTTTCTCGCCATTGTCGAGCCAGGGGTGACGCGCTTGCAGCTTAACCAAGCGCTCAAACCGTACGGACTGTTTTTCCCGGTCGACCCGGGGGCAGATGCGACGATCGGCGGCATGGCGGCAACGAATGCAAGCGGAACGAACTGTGTAAAATATGGCGTCATGCGGGAACAAGTGCTTGGGCTCGAAGTGGTGCTTGCCGACGGTTCAGTCATTCAAACCGGTAGCTTGGCGGTGAAATCATCTGCTGGCTATGACTTGACCGGTTTGTTCGTCGGATCCGAAGGGACGCTCGGGATTTTCACCCGCCTCATCGTCCGGCTGCACGGCATTCCGGAGGCGACGACGGCCATCAAAGTCGGTTTTCCGTCGCTTGAGGCGGCAGCGCAAGCGGCGTTTGCCGTGTTAAAAGCTGGCGTTGGACCAGGGAAAATTGAACTCGTGGATGAGGCGACGGTCGCAGCTGTCAACGCGTACAAAAAGACCGATTATCCGGTAAAGCCGACGCTGTTTATCGAATTGAGCGGCAGCCGTTCGAGCGTAGATGACGGGGCGGAACTCGTCAAAGAACTGTGCGAAGCGGAGGGAGCAGTTTCGTTTGTGATCGAAACCGACTCGCTCGCCCGTGCGCAGCTTTGGGAAGCGCGCCATCACGCGGCGTTCGCCATTCAAGCCGCGTATCCGGGCAAGGCGATGCTCTCGACTGATGTGTGCGTGCCGCTGTCCGAACTGCCCGGGGCGATTGCAGATACACGTCGGCTTGTTAATGAACACAACATGACTGCCGCTATTTTTGGCCATGTCGGTGACGGCAATTACCATACGGTGCTTGCCTTTGACCCAAATGATGCTGAAGAGATGAAGCGAATCGAGCATGTGCACACCCATATCGTTCGCTACGCTCTGTCTCGCGGTGGTACGTGTACAGGTGAGCACGGCATCGGTATCGGCAAGCGAGCGTTTTTGCGAGAAGAAAAGGGCGATGCAGTATTATGGATGAAGCGGCTGAAACAATTGTTTGACCCAAACGGCATTCTCAACCCGGGGAAAATCTTTTTGCCGTAACGCTTCGTCCGTATGGCGGCTCGATTGATTAGTTTGATAGCGATATTTCTCAAAAACATAAGTTGGATGATTAAGAGGAAGCGGAGACCGTCTTTTATGGGGAAAAGGGTGCTCTCAACGGAACGGAGCACCTTTTTCTTCTTGTGTTTCCCTACAGGAATAGAGAGTGCCGTTTCTCGCATTTCACTGATTTTATGGAAACGTTCTGCATGGCTGGTTTTTGCATACGGCGCGCTTGCTTTTCCTATCCTTTTTGTAACAACTTGTTACTACGAAGAAACAATTGTTTTTCGTGTTCGTCTCGTTACAAAAAGCCGCCGCGCCCTTTACTTTTTTCGTCAAACGCGGTTTATTGGTGATAGAACGATTCATCGCCGGTGTTTGTTGTGGGAAAGGAGACGATCTGAATGGAGCATCGTCATCTCAAACCGTTCCCGCCCGAGTTTTTATGGGGTGCGGCATCGGCCGCATATCAAGTCGAGGGAGCGTGGAACGAAGATGGAAAAGGGTTATCGGTATGGGATGTGTTTGCCAAGCAGCCGGGCCGAACGTTTAAGGGGACAAACGGCGACGTCGCGGTCGATCATTATCATCGCTACAAAGAAGATGTGGCGTTGATGGCGGAAATGGGGTTGAAAGCGTATCGGTTTTCGGTGGCGTGGAGCCGAGTGTTTCCTGATGGAAATGGGGACATCAATGAAAAAGGGCTCGATTTTTACGATCGCTTGATTGAGGAGCTGCAAAAACATGGGATCGAGCCGATTGTGACGTTGTACCATTGGGACGTGCCGCAAGCATTGATGGATGCCTATGGGGCATGGGAGTCGCGGCGCATCATTGATGATTTTGACCGGTATGCTGTGACATTGTTTCAACGGTTTGGCGACCGGGTCAAATATTGGGTGACACTCAATGAACAAAACATTTTCATTTCTTTGGGCTATCGGCTTGGCTTGCATCCGCCGGGCGTAAAAGACATGAAACGCATGTATGAGGCGAACCATATCGCTAATTTGGCGAATGCGAAGGTGATTCAATCGTTCCGTCATTATGTGCCTGATGGAAAAATCGGGCCGAGCTTTGCCTACTCGCCAATGTATCCGTGCGACAGCCGCCCGGAAAATATACTCGCTTTTGAAAACGCGGAAGAATTCCAAAACCATTGGTGGATGGATGTGTATGCATGGGGAACGTACCCACAGGTGGCTTGGAACTATCTTGAATCGCAAGGGCTAGAGCCGACGGTGGCGCCGGGCGATTGGGAACTGCTCCAAGCGGCGAAGCCGGACTTTATGGGAGTCAACTATTACCAAACTACGACCGTTGAGCATAATCCACTAGATGGCGTCAGCGAAGGTGTGATGAATACGACAGGAAAAAAAGGGACATCAACCTCAAGCGGCATTCCTGGACTGTTTAAAACAGTGCGCAACCCGCATCTCGATACGACGAACTGGGATTGGGCGATTGATCCGGTTGGCTTGCATATTGGCCTCCGCCGCATTGCGAACCGTTACCGGTTGCCGATTTTGATCACAGAAAACGGCTTAGGTGAGTTCGATACGCTAGAACCAGGCGATATCGTGAATGACGATTATCGAATTGACTACTTGCGCCGCCATATTCAAGAAATTCAACGCGCCATCACGGATGGTGTTGACGTGCTCGGTTACTGTACTTGGTCGTTCACCGATTTGCTCAGCTGGCTGAACGGTTACCAAAAACGGTACGGATTTGTGTACGTCAACCGTGATGATGAATCGGAAAAAGATTTACGCCGCATCAAAAAGAAAAGCTTTTATTGGTATCAACGGGTTATTGCGACGAACGGTGCCGAGTTGTAGCTTTGTCACCGACCGTTCGGCCTCGGTCAGTCTGCGTCGGCAGTAACCGATACATTTCCTTCGCGAGCCGCTCAAGCAAATAAACGACCGGTAGCTGTGTCGTCACGTCTGTCTGTCCCATTCGCTCGGCGGTGGCGTAGTATGTCAAGTTGTAGTCGGAGATGTTAGCGAGTGAACAATGTTTTCGATTTGTGATGCTGATGATCGTGCCGCCTTTTTCCTTAAAACGGTGCACTTGAGCGAGCGTGTGCTGTGTTTCGCCGGACACCGACAAGGCGATGACGACACAGTTGGTAAAATAATGGCCGTAAATCGGGAAAAACGGGTCTTTAATGTAAACAGAAAACTTTTGAAACGCGGAAAAATAACGCGAGCCGTATTCGGCCAAAATACCGGAGCTGCCTGAGCCGACAAAAATGACGTGATCGGCCCGGGCAATCACGGTGGCGGCATCCAGAATGGTTCGCTCGTAATCAGCCGTTAATGTCCGCTCAAAAAATTCTCTTAATGCTTCTTGGCTGCTGATGATCGACGTTCGTTCGTTTTCCCGCAAGTGTAGCTTCCATTTCGTTTTGAACTCGCTGAACCCATCGCAGCCGACCTTCTTGCAAAAACGGAGCACAGTCGGTGGCGAGACATGGACAGCCTCGGCAAGCTCGCGAATGCGCATGTAAGCGACTTCATGAGGATGTTTGACCACATAATCGTAGATGGCATAATCCAACTCGGAAAACTGGGCGATTTGTTCGGGGGTAAACATCGGGCTCCCTCGCTTTCGAAAAGAGTGGTGAAAAACTTCCTCCATGCTCAGCAGTTTGCTGGGCACAGCGGAGGACAAGGTTTCCCTAAGCAACTCCGTTGCGGAGCTGCATGGTCGATTCAGCCACCAGCCTTCTAGGGTGGGACGCGCGATGGCTGGGAAGAAGGACGATTGGACGGCCAATGTCAACGATTCGCACGTACGTTCATTATATCATGCCTAACAGGGCGAAAGGGGAAGAGGAGTATGGAAAAACGATTGAAAATTGCGACGATCGGTGGCGGGTCAAGTTATACCCCAGAGTTAGTCGAGGGGTTGATTAAACGTTATCACGAACTGCCGGTCGGGGAGCTATGGTTGGTTGACGTTCCGGAAGGGAAAGAGAAGCTCGAGATTGTCGGCGCCCTCGCCAAGCGGATGGTCGAAAAAGCCGGTGTGCCGATTGAGATTCATTTGACACTAGACCGCCGCCGGGCCTTGGAAGGAGCAGACTTTGTTACGACGCAATTTCGTGTCGGCGGCCTAGAGGCACGGGCGAAAGATGAGCGCATCCCGCTGAAATACGGGGTGATCGGTCAGGAGACGAACGGCCCCGGCGGCTTGTTTAAAGGGTTGCGGACGATCCCGGTTATTTTGGATATCATCCGCGATATGGAAGAGTTATGCCCGGAGGCGTGGCTCATTAACTTCACGAACCCAGCGGGGATGGTGACAGAAGCGGTTTTACGTTATACGAAGCGCGATAAAGTGGTCGGTTTGTGCAACGTACCGATTGGCATGCACATGGGTGTCGCGAAGCTGCTTGGTGTCGATGCCGACCGCGTGCACATCGATTTTGCCGGGCTGAACCATATGGTCTTTGGCTTGCACGTCTATCTAGACGGTGTTGAGGTAACTGAGAAGGTGATCGACCTCGTTGCCAATCCCGATCGTTCCGGGGTAACGATGAAAAATATCGTCGACCTCGGCTGGGAACCGGACTTTTTGAAAGGGTTGAAGGTGTTGCCATGTCCGTACCACCGGTACTACTTCCAAACGGACAAAATGTTGGCTGAGGAGCTCGAAGCGGCGAAAACGAAAGGAACGCGCGCCGAAGTCGTACAGCAGCTTGAAAAAGAACTATTTGAGCTGTACAAAGACCCGAACTTGGCCATCAAGCCGCCGCAGCTCGAACAGCGTGGTGGGGCGTACTACAGCGACGCTGCCTGCAGCTTGATCAGTTCGATTTACAATGACAAGCGTGACATCCAACCGGTCAACACAAGAAATAACGGTGCCATCGCCAGCATTCCGTCGGAATCGGCTGTCGAGGTCAACTGTGTCATCACGAAAGAAGGACCGAAACCGATCGCTGTCGGTGACTTGCCGGTTGCGGTGCGCGGACTCGTTCAGCAAATTAAATCGTTCGAGCGTGTTGCCGCTGAAGCCGCCGTCACCGGTGATTACCAAACGGCGTTAGTCGCCATGACGATCAACCCGCTTGTTCCTTCTGATACGGTGGCCAAACAAATTTTGGATGAAATGCTCGAAGCGCATAAAGAACATTTGCCGCAGTTTTTTAAACAGGCCAAAACAGTAGCTGGAAACTAAATCGTTTGGAAAAGCGATTGACAAAGCCGCCCGTCGTTGGCGGCTTTATCGTTGAACACCGTCGTATTCTTCCATTCGCCCTCTTTCCCTATGACGCCATCCGTGATGAATCGTCCTCGTTTGCGCCCCAATTTCCATTTTTAATAGGATTGATTTTCGCTTTCTCACTGTTGAACTGCGTAAACAGCTATAGCATCAGTGCATTCCCACGACACCCCATCGGCCGCCGTTCGTTAAGCAAAATGGGGGATAATGAAAGAAAGTGTGCGGAAGTGAAAAAAGAAAGTTTGCGCATGCTCATTCACTTGGAGCTCAACAAGGCGAAGCGGTAGAGAAATGGAAAGGATGAAGGGGAGGAGCTTTTTCGAAACGGCGTGATCTGTTTCGGGAGACATTTTTGAATCATCGTTTTTTCTATCCTTGTAGTGAAATGCGGCGTCGCTTTGTTTCTTTTGCTGATTTGGAATACAATGAAAATAAGAAAGCAAATATAGACCCGTTGGGGATGGGGAGAAAGTGATAGAGAGGGAGACGTGTCAGGATGGGTCAAGAGCAAGGGGGAAGAAGATGATTCGCTATGTGAAAAATATGTCGATGAACTTATTTCCTGGCTATTTTGCACTTGTGATGGCGACAGGGGCTTTGTCGATCGCCACGTTTTTGCTTGATATGCATGTCGTTTCTACCGGATTGCTTTATTTCAACATAGTGGTATATACCATTTTATGGGGGTTGACGCTCTATCGCCTTGCGTTCTTTACTTCTAGGTTTGTGAAAGATTTAACGAGCCATACGCTTGGCCCTGGGTTTTTTACCTTAGTCGCTGGAACGTGTGTATTTGGCAGTCAGCTCATCATCGTGGCTCATCACCCTGAACCTGCCTTGTATTTATGGTTTTTGGCTATTTTCCTTTGGCTTGTGATCATGTATACCTTTTTCACCGCTGTTACGGTGCGAAAAAACAAACCGACGTTGTCAGAAGGAATTAACGGTGCATGGCTGATAGCGGCGGTAGCGACACAGTCGATTTCCGTTCTCGGCACGTTGCTTTCGCCCTACGTCGAGAATGGGCGGGAAATTGTCCTGTTTGTCGCATTATGCATGTATTTGCTTGGATGTATGTTGTATTTAAACATTATTACCCTTATTTTCTACCGGTTTACGTTCGTCGAATTAAAGTTTGCGGCGTTAACGCCGCCGTATTGGATCAATATGGGAGCGGTAGCGATCACGACACTGGCCGGTTCTACACTTATGCTTCATGTAGACAATTGGTCGTTTCTTAGCGAATTGCTTCCGTTTTTGAAAGGATTTACTCTGTTTTTCTGGATTACCGGGACATGGTGGATTCCGCTTCTGTTCATTTTGATGATTTGGCGTCATTTATATCATCATTATCCACTGAAATACGATCCGCAGTTTTGGGGGATGGCGTTCCCGCTTGCCATGTATACCACGAGTACGTATCAATTATCCAAGGCGTTAAGCCTTCCTTTTTTGCAGGTGATCCCTCGTTTCATGGTGTACGTGGCGATGACGGCATGGTTGATGGTGTTCCTTGGGTTGATTCACCATTTGTATGCGAGTTTTCGCCAACAGAGGGGAGAGGAGAGTAGCTCGTTGTGGCAACGGACGAGAAAAAGGTAAGGGAGGGCAGAAGAAGGCCCTTCCGTATTTTTTATCAAAATCAAGCGAGAAAACTCCCACTTCCACCTAGCGAAGTAAGTGGGGAATGAATCACTGAAAACAAAGGATAATGTGAAGAGATAAGGAGGTGAAAAATGTATTTCTGCATTAAACAGCAATTCAATGGCTTAACGAAAGAAGAATGCTTAACTCTTGGAGAACTATGTCGTATTGCTAAGAATCTGTATAACGCAGGCTTATACAATGTCCGGCAATACTATTTTGAGCATAAAGAATTTCTAAATGATGGAAAAAACTGTCGCCTTGTGAAAACGAATGAAAACCATAAGTTGTTAAATAGCAATATAGCACAACAAATTTTGAAAAAGGTCAATGAGGCTTTTCAGTCTTCCTTCGATTTGGCGAAACAAGGAAAAGATGATTATAAAGCGATCAGTCTTGCAAAATATCTTAAAAGAAGTAGACGACCAAAAACCAGTGTATTTGTGTACAATAGCGGTAAGGGAATGGATTGCACGTAAACATAGATTCCGTGTGAATGGGGAACGATGGGGGGAGTCGAACATGCGTCGGTGGTGGAAACGGCTATTTTATGCAGGCGGTATCTCCTTGTTTATTGGAAGCGCTTCCTTAACTACCTATTGTGCGTGGAATGTGTATATGTATTCGGGGGTGGGAGAAGAAAAGACGCTCGCTAAAGCGAAGGATACGTATCATTTCGTACTCGTACCGGAGGAGCTTGACAATGATTATTGGCGGCTCGTTGAAAAAGGGGCGAAAGCAGCAGCAAGAGAACTTGATGTTGACCTCGAATATATCGGACCGCGGCAGGCAAATATTGATGAACACTTGCGCATTTTGAAAAAGGCGGCGGCAGCGAAGGTTGATGGGATCATCACCCAAGGACTGACGGAAGTGGAATTTGTTCCGGTGATTAACGAAATTGTCGACAAGAATATCCCGGTGTTGACCATTGATACTGATGCCCCAACGAGCCGGCGTGTCGGCTATATTGGAACAGACAACTACTACGCTGGATTTATCGCCGGCCGGGCGCTGGTCGAAGATACGCAGGGGATGGTGAATGTCGCTATCATTACCGGCAGTTTGACCGCGGTTCACCAACAGCAACGGGTGCGCGGGTTTCGTGATGCGGTGAAGAATGAGAAACGGATTCGCATCGTGGCGGTCGAGGAGTCGCATATCACAAGAGTGCAAGCGGCTGAAAAGACATACACGATTTTGAAAAAGCACCCGGAAGTCAACGCCTTTTATGGTACGAGTGCTCTTGATGCGATCGGTATTGCCCGAGTGGTAGAACAATTTCACAGGGAGCAGGAAACGTATATTATCGGATTTGACACGCTGCCGGAGACGATCGAGTATTTGCAAAAAGGGACGATTGAAGCGACAGTTGTCCAAGAACCGTATGAAATGGGGTACCGAGCGGTGAAAATGATGGCCGACATCGTTGCTGGACATGATGTGCCGGCTATAACGAACACAGAGACGAAAGTCATTCGGAAAGAAGATTTACCGCTGCGCCCGGCGCGCAATTATGAGGTCAAGACACCATGACACTGGCATCTGCGGCTTCTGTAGAAGGCCGGTGAAAACCAGTGTTTTCCTTGAGCGAACGGTCATTGTGTGCAACGAGAAGCTGATGTAAAAAGGCTTTTCCGTTTGGGGAACATTGCTGTGAAACGAGATGTTCTATTCCATCAATCAGTCTAGTAGGACGGGCTGAAATCGGCAGAAGGCGGACGAATGCCGCCGAAACAGTGAGGACGTATGATGAAAAATGGATGTCCTTCGTGTTCGAATACGCCCGGCTTGAACGCGGCGATGTCTTCATTGGTTGGATCAACTTGATGTCCGAGAAAGTTTGACTTGAAGCGGTACAAAGATGATGTAGACAACAAAGCGCTGGTGACAGCGGGGGGAAGCTAGGATGAACATCCGCACAAAGATGTTGCTTTGTTTTACCGTTTTTTTGCTTTTGTTAAATGGAGCGGTGTTTCTTTTATATCAAACTAGTGAAGAGATGATGAGTGATTATGATCGCCGGATGCGCCGATTGTTGTTGCTGAATGAAGTGTCGCAACGGACAAACCGGTTGATGGAGCAGCTGAATGCGTATGTATCGGAAAAAGAGGGGCGATACGCGCGCGCCTATGAGCAGGAGGTACACTGGCTGCAACAACACCGCCGCCAAGTTGGTGCTATCTTGCCGATATTGTCTGACCGGTTGGCAGCAGAAAACTATGAACATATGATCGAAAGTTTGTTAGAGGAAGCAGCGCTCACGGTCTACCATTTTCAGGCCGGAAATATTAGCTTGTACTCATCCCATCTGCATGAAACGATGAATATTGCCCTTTTTTTGCAGGAAGAAACGTTAAACTTAATTGATGATGAGTTAACGGCTTATCAACGACGGTACGATGAAGTCGAACAGCGTAACCACTATTTCCGGTATATGGGAATGGGGTTGTTTGCGACAACGCTTTGCTTCGGTGTGCTTCTTGCTGTGTTTTTCTCCGGCAGTTTGACGAGGCCGATCATCCAGCTTGCACATGTAGCCCGAGAGATCGGCGCCGGACGGCTCGATGGGCCAGATGTAAATCCGACAACGAATGATGAACTGCGGCTGCTCACGATCACCTTTAATGACATGCGCCGCAATTTAAAACAGCTGATTGCAGAAATGAAACAAAAAGCCGAGCTCGACCGGCTTGTGAAGGAGCTGGAGCTTAAAAGTTTGCAAAGCCAAATCAATCCGCACTTTTTGTTCAATACGTTGAATACGGTCGCGAAGATGGCGTATTTGGAGGACGCCCCACAAACATCGAGGCTGATTGAGGCAGTGGCAGCGATTTTACGCTACAATCTGGGCGATTTGCAGCGGACGGTGACGCTTGCCGATGAGGTGCGCGTTGCTCGCGAATATTTTTTCATTCAGCAAACGCGCTTTTTTGACCGGATCAAGTTTTCTCTTGAGGCAGAGCCGTCTTGTCTTGGCCAGCGGCTTCCGCCTTTGACGTTGCAACCGCTGATTGAAAATGCGTTCATTCATGGCATCGAATCATATGAACAAGGGGCGGAACTGACGGTGTCGATTGCCGAAGGAGAGAGCCGGGTGATCGTGGAAGTGCGCGACAATGGAGTCGGAATGGACGAGCAAGTGAAAACGGAATTTGAGGCGTTCATTCGCGGGGAAGAGAGGGAATCGCGCCGCGAGGAAGGGCGCGGCCATTCGACCGGCATCGGTTTGCGCAATGTCATTCGCCGCTTGCAATTGTTTTATGGCGTCACCGATGTGGTAGATATCGAGTCGGCGCCGGGGAGAGGAACGACTATCCGGCTGCGGTTGCCCAAATGGACGAAGGAGGGATGAGCGATGAATGTGGTGATCGTCGATGATGAAGCATTGGAGCGCAAGGCGCTTTGCAAAATGATTCGCGACCATCTACCCGAGATGGAAGTGGTGGCGGAGGGTGCCAACGGGCGCGAGGCGGTCGAGATCGCCAAGCGTTATCGTCCAGATATCATGCTGATTGACATCAAAATGCCCGCTCTTGACGGACTGCAAGCGATTGAAGCCATTCGCCGCGACGGCCTCGATATCGAGTTCATTATTGTGTCGGCGTTTGATTTGTTCGACTATGCAAAACAAGCGATGCGCTTTGGGGTCAAAGAGTATTTATTGAAACCGAGCCGGAAGGAGGAGGTGATTTCAGCTTTAGAACGGGTCAGTCAAGCCGTAGCGGCGAAACGGCGACATGAAGAGAGCAACCGCCAGCTGCAGGAGCAGCTTCGCCGGTTGCAGACACTGGTGGAAAGCGAATGGCTGTCCGTCCTGATGACGGAAGACGTATCGGCTGATGAGTGGGAACGGTGGAAGGAGCTGCTGCCGTTTTCGCTAGCGACAGGAATGTTTATTGTCCTTCAGTTTCCTGATAAGGGGAAGGTCGATGAATGGAAATCATGGCTCGACAAACAGCTGGATGAGCGTGCGCCAGTGCGCTATATAATGGGACGGATGGGGAATGGGCGCCTGCCGATTTTGTTTTTCCAAAGCCCCGATGATGGTGAGTTGGCTTGGAAGCCCACTATTCAAACATTGGCATTCGATTTGACGCGGCAGTTTTCCGCTCGGTACGGTGCCGCGCTGTATATCGGACTTGGCTCCCCTGTTTCGCGCTTGGATCAGCTTCGTTCTTCATACTATGAGGCGTTGTCGGCTGTGCGCTATTATGCAGAACGGCAAAAAGCGCAAGTTGGATTTCCGCCCGCAGAGGCGATGTACGCTAGTAGGGCGGCGGAACGGGATCAACAGCTGTTTGAGTCATTGCGCCTTGGTGATATCGAGCAAGCGCGGTTGGTGTGTCGAACGTATATCAAGGAACTGACCTCATCCTACTCACTGCCGTCTGCTGTTCGCAAGGCGGAAGAGGCATTGATATGGATTGGGCGCCGTTTATCTGAACTTGGGATTCGCTACGAGCGGATCGCTTCGTTTACTTCTTGTCGGTCGGCGGCTGAGTTGCAGCAGGCCGTGTTGGATGAATTGGACCGCATTGCTACGGATCTTGAGGTTTGGCGCCACCAGCATGCCCACGGCAAACTCGGCAAGGCGAAAGAGTACATTGACCGTCATTATGCCGAGCCTCTGACGCTTGAAGAAGTGGCCGAACATGCTGGGATGAGCCCGTACTACTTCAGTAAACTGTTCAAAGAACAGTTTGGCGTCACGTTTATTGACTATGTGACGAACGTGCGCATCGAGCGGGCAAAAGAAGCGCTCGTTCGCACCGATTTTAGTTTAAAAGAAATATGCTTTTCCGTTGGCTACAACGATCCGAACTATTTCAGCCGCGTGTTTAAAAAACAAACGGGCTGGTCGCCGAGCGAATACCGAAAAAAACTGCAGAGGCGGTAGCCGATGCAGCCTCACCCATCTCCAACAAAACATTGGCTCGCCTCCCGACTGGGCGGGCTTTTTTGATGTTGTGCGACCGGTGATTCCCCTGCTAAGCTACAAACAGCTTGACAAGAATGGATGCCGATGAGGCAGCTGTCGTGACCTGTACCTTGTCAACGCTCCACCACGTACATTCTAATGTAGAAACAAGAGGCTTCTGCGCTAAAAATGAGGAATATGGACAAGCCGCTTTTCTTTTTTCCCTACAACAAAAAAGTGAAGAAAAACGCAAAAAAGTGAAGGAATCAAGTCGTAATCAGACTAGTGGCGCATGATAAAATCACTATTGAAAAGGTTTTCAAAAAAGGGGATAAAGGGGGAGGAACATGCGAAAGAAAGCATCCGCATGGTTGGCGTTGGCGCTTGGTGTCGGGATGGCGCTGTCGGGCTGTAGCTCGAACTCTTCTTCATCCGATGACGCCAAACAAGGCAGCCAAAAAGCAGGAGAGAAGCTAGAGATTTTCAGCTGGTGGACTGGAGCCGGTGAGGAAGACGGTCTCAAAGCATTGATCAAACTGTTCCAAGAAAAACATCCGGATATTGAAGTCGAAAACGCGGCGGTAGCCGGCGGGGCCGGAACGAACGCCAAGGCGGTCTTAGCGAGCCGCATGCAAGGGGACGACCCGCCATCGACGTTCCAAGTGCACGGTGGGGCGGAGCTGAATGAAGGTTGGGTCGCTGCCGGTAAAATGGAGCCACTCAATGACTTGTATGAACAAGAAGGTTGGATGGACAAATTCCCGGAAGCGCTCATTGACATGGTAAGCAAAGATGGCAACATTTACTCCGTTCCGGTGAACATTCACCGCGGCAACGTGCTTTGGTACAACAAAAAAGTATTTGCCGACAACGGGCTGCAGCCGCCGAAAACATTTGACGAGTTTTTCGAAGTGGCGGATCAGCTAAAGGCAAAAGGCGTTACGCCGCTAGCACTTGGCGATAAAGAACCGTGGACCGCGACGCATTTGTTTGAAACGGTGTTGCTTGGCACACTCGGAACGGACAACTACCAAAAACTTTGGAACGGGGAACTGTCGTTTGACGCTCCACAAGTGAAACAAGCAGTTGAAACGTTTAAGAAAATGCTCGGTTACATTAACGAAGACCATAGCTCGCGCAACTGGCAAGATGCGGCTCAGCTTGTTGCGGAAGGAAAAGCGGCCATGTACGTGATGGGGGACTGGGCCAAAGGCTATTTTGTCAACGACTTAAAATTAAAAGTGAATGAAGATTTCGGCTATGTGCCGACCCCGAACACCGACGGCAAGTTTATGGTCATTACTGATACGTTCGGCTTGCCAAAAGGTGTGAAAAATCCGGACGATGTGAAGAAGTTTTTAGCTTTGCTTGGATCGGTCGAGGGGCAAGATGCGTTTAACCCGCTGAAAGGCTCAATTCCAGCCCGTATCGATGCTGACCCGTCAAAGTATGACGAATACGGCAAACAAACGATGGAAGATTTCAAAAACGCAGAACTGGCGCCAAGCTTAGCGCACGGATCAGCAGCGGCAGAAGGTTTTGTCACAAAAGTGAACCAAGCGATTAACATTTTCGTCACGCAAAAGGATGTCAATTCGTTGATTGACACGCTTGTTTCGGCTGCAGCGGAACTGAAGAAGTAATGAAGGAAAAGGGGACGGGAGCCATTCTCCTCCCCTTTTCTCGTATTCATCGCAAGGAGGGATGATGATGGAAACGGTAAAAATCGCGCCAGCGAAAGAAACGACGACCGTTCCTGTGGCGCGGAAAAAGCGAAAATGGACAGCTGATCATTGGCTGGCAACAGCGTTTTTGGCGCCGTCGGTCGTGCTCATTTTCCTATTTGTTTATGGATTTATCGGTTGGACAGGATATGTTTCGGTAAGCAATTGGAATTCGCTCGTTCCGGATTGGTCATTCGCCGGGCTGAAAAATTATCAGTATTTATTCCAAGATTTCCGCTTTCAAGCTGATTTGCGCAATACGATCGTATTTACAGTGCTGTTTATCGCCGTCGTGATTGTGCTCGGCCAACTGCTTGCTATTTTGCTTGACCAAAAGCTGCGAGGGGAATCGTTGTTTCGCAACATTTTCTTTTTCCCGATGGCCTTGTCCTTTGTTGTGACCGGGGTGGTGTGGCAATGGTTGTTTAACCCGTCAACGGGCGTGAACTTGTTTTTAAAACCGCTTGGCCTGGATTCCAAATGGTATACGGATACAACGATCTTAGGCGGATTTCAATGGGGCAAAATCGAATTTGGCATCCCATTGGCGATGATTGCGGTTATGGTGGCAGCGGTCTGGCAAATGACCGGTTTTGCCGTCGCCATGTATTTGGCCGGCTTGCGTGCGATTCCGGATGAAGTGCGCGAAGCGGCGCGAATGGATGGAGCGACCGAGCTTCAATTGTATTGGAAAATCATTTTGCCGCTGTTGCGGCCGATTACGGTCAGTGTCATCATCATTATGGCGCACATTTCACTGAAAATTTTTGATTTAATTTACGCCATGACCGGACCGGGTGCGAACTTTGTCACTGATGTGCCCGGAGTGTATATGTTTGAAACGACGTTCCGCGGCAATTATTATGCGAACGGAGCGGCGATTGCGATTGTGATGTTGCTGTCGGTCGCCATTTTTATCGTTCCGTATCTCATCTCGAGCCGCAAGGGGGAATCGTAATGGCGAAACAGTTATGGGCGCGGCCATTTTTGTATCTGCTTGCACTGGCGATGAGCGTATTTTTCCTCTTGCCAGTGTATGTCATGATTGTGACGAGCTTAAAACCGCTCGATGAAGTGACATTGGCTGACATGTGGAAACTGCCGTCAGCGGTCGATTGGAGCAGCTATGCGACCGCATTTGAGAAACTGGCTCCAAACTTTTGGAACTCGATTTTGCTTGTCGTACCAGCGACACTGCTATCCGCATTGCTAGGGTCACTCAACGGTTATGTGCTGTCGAAGTGGAAGTTTAAAGGGGCGGATACGCTATTTACGCTCATTTTATTTGGCATGTTCATTCCATATCAAAGCATCTTAATTCCGTTGATTCAATTTTTGCGCGAAATCGGGTTGTACAACACGATTCCGGGGCTGGTGTTCGTCCATGTTGTCTACGGCATCCCGATCACAACACTGATGTTCCGCAATTTTTACGCCGCCATTCCGGATGAGATGATCGAATCGGCGAAAATCGACGGCGCCGGGTTTGTCCGCATTTTCCGTTACATTATGCTGCCGTTGTCGATCACCGGATTTGTCGTTGTTGCTATTTGGCAGTTTACGAATATTTGGAATGAGTTTTTGTTTGCCGTGACGATCACGACGTCGGACAAACAACCGATCATGGTTGCCTTGCAAAACTTATCCGGCAGTCAAATTGTCCAGTGGAACGTACAAATGGCCGGCGCTTTGTTGGCTGCACTGCCAACGTTGTTCGTATACATCTTCCTTGGCAAATACTTCGTCCGTGGACTGCTTGCCGGCTCGGTGAAAGGATGAGTTGGTGGAAAGGGCAACGGGTGTGTCAGGAGGAGCTGCCTTGTTGGCGGCTCTTTTTCGTTTGGTAAAAATAGTGGCAACAATATTCATTTGCCGCTCGCTGATGATATGGGCGCCTTTTCTTTCAGCAGCAGATAAGTGGACATCGCTTGTAAAAATCGCAAAAGAATAGCCATTCACGTTTGATCGGTGATGGCAAAAAGAGAAGTACGCTTGATGCCCCTTTTCAGTTTACCGTTGAGTCCCTTTCTATTAAGATAAGAGCAGAACAAGTGAAGAAAGAGGGGAAACACATGATTCTAGGAGCGATTGAAGCTGGGGGGACGAAATTTGTCTGCGCTGTTGGTGATGAGCACGGGAGAATTCACAAGCGAGAGGTGTTTCCAACGACCGTGCCAGAAGAGACAATGGCCAATGTCATCGAGTTTTTCCGTCCGCATGGCATTGAGGCGATCGGCGTCGGGTCGTTTGGCCCGATCGATCTGCGTCCTAGCAGCCCGACGTACGGCTATATTACGAGCACGCCGAAACAGGCGTGGACGAATTTCGATTTTGTTGGCACACTGAAACAATATTTTCCGGTACCGATCGGTTTTGATACGGACGTGAACGCGGCGGCGCTCGGCGAGCTGCGATGGGGGGCGGCGCAAGGGCTGGACAGCTGCCTCTATATGACGGTCGGAACCGGCATTGGCGTTGGCGCGGTGGTGGAAGGGCGGCTGCTGCATGGGCTGCTTCATCCGGAAATGGGACATATTGTTGTCCGCCGTCATCCGGATGATGCGTTTGCCGGCATATGCCCGTACCATGGCGACTGCTTAGAAGGGATGGCGTCTGGCCCGGCGATCGAGCGGCGCTGGGGGAAAAAGGGAGCAGAATTGGCTGCGCGCAATGAGGTGTGGGAGCTTGAAGCGTTTTACTTAGCTCAAGCTATTGCTGACTATATTTTCATTTTATCACCGGAAAAAGTGATTGTTGGTGGCGGTGTCATGAAACAGACGCACGTGCTGCCGTTAGTCCATCGCTATGTGCAGGAGTGGCTTGGCGGCTATATTCAGCACGAGGCAGTTCTTACAAACATTGAGGCGTATATCGTCCTTCCGGGGTTAGGCGATAATGCTGGCATTTCAGGAGCCTTGGCGCTTGCTGCCGCAGCGTTGGAATAGTAGGATGACGGCTGTTCATGGCCTTTTGCAGGGCTATGGACGGCCGTTTTTGTTGGCGATCCGTCTCTTTGACCTATGTTCAAAAAACTATTTATATTCGTGACTGTCCGGTCAAAAAACCATGATTTTTTAGTTGCATAAATTGATAATCGTTGTTTATAATAGCGTTGACTGTTTGGTCATAGAGCGTATGGAGGCGAGGACAATGGGCGATGTCCGTCAATTGATTGAATGGTTACGGCAGCGTGGGGTGCGGGCTGATTTTGTAAAGCCACGCGCATTGTTGCCATCTTATCGGCAATGGGAGGCGGCGAATAGGGAAGGAATGAGCGATTGCCATGGATGAACGGCGCGTTCAATTTATCGAAACAGCGATGAAGTTGTTTGCTCAAAAAGGGTATCATGCGACATCGATTCAAGATTTAGTTGAGGCATGGGGCATTTCCAAAGGGGCGTTTTACCATCATTTTACTTCGAAAGAAGAATTGTTGTTGGTGGTACTGAAGTATTATAGTGAGAAGATGATGGCCGATTTGACAGCAGCGGTTGGCGGGTCAGAAAAAGAACAGTTCGTCCGCCAGCTGGCTGCTCATTTTTCGCATGTCCGCCAATACAAAGAGTTTTTGCATATGATCATGTCGGAACAGCTGCCAAAAGTCAATCCGGAAATTGAGCAGTATATGTTCTGCCAACATGGGCGGCTCTTTTTATGGTATTGTTCGCGGCTCAAAGACGTATATGGGGAGGTAGTCGAGCCACATCTTTATGATGTGGCGATGATCGTGAACGGTGTCATCCGACAATATTTGTTTTATTTCTTTTTCCACGAGGAGTCGTTCGACGCTGAGGAGGTAGCTCGCTTTCTCATGCGGCGCTTCGATGCGATCATCGACAGCTTTGCGGCAGATGAACGTCCACTGTTGACGAAGGAGTCATTTGCCTCGTGGATAGAATTGGAAGAGCGCGAGCGACAAAAGCGACGAGAGCGTCTTGCTTCGGCGTTTTCCGCCGTTCGGGAGGCGGCGAAGGAACTTGGCTCGAAGAAGGCGGATGATGTGCTTGAGGCGGTCGACGCGCTCGAAGAAGAGCTGCTCGGGCGTCATGAGCCGCCGCGCACCTATCTGGTCGATGCGCTGCTTTTATATTTGCGCCATCAACAAGCGCCCTCACTTGCGGCGGCCTTGGCCGAGCTGAGCCAAGAAATTAAAACGTATCAACAATTGAATGGATAGGAGAGAGACAGATGGAAAAAGCATTAGCAGCGCCAGCAAGTACGATCCGGCATCGTCCGCTGCTTATTACGGGACTCATTATCGCTATGTTGTTTGCAGCACTTGAAGGGACGATCGTCGGAACAGCGATGCCGCGCATCGTGGGAGAGCTCGGCGGGCTTGGCGTGATGACATGGCTGACGACAGCGTATATGTTGACATCGACGACTGTCGTGCCGATCGCTGGTAAGCTCGCCGACTTGCTTGGACGGCGTCTCGTGTATGTGAGTGGACTTGTCATTTTTATGGCCGGCTCTGCACTTTGTGGCATGGCCAACGATATGACCCAGCTTATTATTTACCGCGGCATTCAAGGAATCGGCGGCGGAATTATGATGCCGATGGCGATGATTGTCGTTGGTGACGTGTTTACGGGGAAAGAGCGTGCGAAATGGCAAGGGGTGTTCGGCGGTTTGTACGGCCTTGCTTCAGTGCTAGGTCCACAAATCGGCGGCTTTATCGTTGACCATTTGAACTGGCGTTGGGTGTTTTATATTAACTTGCCGGTTGGTATTTTAGCAACAGTGCTGATCGCGATGGGCTTAAGCAAATATAAAGCTGAAGGGCCGGTGAAATTTGACGTTGCCGGAATGGCGACGCTGACGGCGGGGGTCGTCAGCTTGTTGCTTGGGTTGACGTTTGGCGGTGACCAATATGCGTGGGGCTCATGGCAAATCATCTCGCTGTTTGCAGCGGCGGTGATCTTTTTCGCCTTGTTCATTTGGGCAGAAAAACGGGCTGACGAGCCGATCATCCCGCTTTGGCTCTTTCGCAATCGGACGTTTACGTTGTTGAACGGCATCGGCTTTTTCATGAGCGTCGGCATGTTCGGAGCCATTATGTTTGTTCCGTTTTTTATGCAAGGCGTGGTTGGGGTGAGCGCCACAGAGTCAGGAACGATCATGACACCGATGATGGTTACGATGATTATCGGCAGTGTCGTTGGCGGTCGACTCGTCTACCGAATTGGCGTGAAAACACAGCTGATCATCGGTATGGCCATTATGTTGGCGGCGTTCGGTTTGCTTAGCACGATGGATGTCGATACGTCCAAATGGACAGCAACAGTATATATGATCATACTCGGGCTCGGCACAGGGCTTGTGATGCCGATTTTAACGCTCGCTTTGCAAGAAAGCTTTCCAAAATCGGAGCTTGGCGTGGTGACGTCTTCAAGCCAATTTTTCCGCTCAATCGGCGGGACATTTGGCATGACCGTTCTTGGCGCCATCATGAACCATCGCTCAAGCGCTTTGCTTGATGAACGATTGATGCCAAAGCTTGAAGCGTTGCCGGCACAGGCGCAAGGGCTTGTTGACCGATTTGCGGATATGATTCATAACGATCCGCAAGGGCTGTATTCCGTCTTGCTTAGCCCGGAAGCGATGAAGAATATTCCGGCCGCACTGCGCGACATGTTCGTGCCGGTATTGAAACAGTCACTCGTTGATTCACTGCAAGCTGTCTTTTTGTTTGGGCTTGTGTTTATTGCGGTGGGCTTGCTGTTCGTGTTCGGCTTAAAGCGGATTACGCTTTCCGACCGGGACGAGGCGATGAAAAAGATGAAGCAGGCCGAATAAAAGAAAAAACTCCGCGACAGGCGGAGGAGAATGAAAGTGAAGGACCGTGTCGATTGGAATCGGCACGGTCCTTTTGTATGTCTAGCAGGGGGCATCCTGACCATACTGTTTGTCTGTTCGCATTAACCACTTCACTCATGGCTGCGTCCCCTCTCCCGGATGGAGGCCGGCTATGGTTGTGAACGGTGAAATGACACGATCCCGAGGTGACCATGACCTAGGGCGCGCCGCGGGTTAATATGGTCGGTGGGCCTGGACGATGTTTGGTCATTGTCAGCAACTATGGCGTGCTTTTATCCGACGGTTGTCCGAAGACGCGCGAGCGGGTGAGAAAGCGAACGCCTTCCGGGCCTTCAAGCGAAAACATGCCGCCGCGCCCGGGAACGACATCGATAATCAGCTGCGTATGCTTCCAATATTCGTATTGCGCCTTGGCAATGTAAAACGGACAGCCGCCGATTTCGCCAAGTAGAATATCGGAATCGCCAACGATCAGCTCGCCGAGCGGGTAGCACATTGGCGAACTGCCATCGCAGCAGCCGCCAGATTGATGGAACATAAGGGGGCCGTACTTCGCTTTCAGCTTTTCAATTAACGCCAGCGCCGCTTCTGTGGCGACAACTTTCGGTTCATCACTCATTCCGTGCACCTCTTTCGCATGCGTATAGATTTATTTTCGACATTGACGGTAGCCGCCGCTTGGCAGACAATGAGCAAGACAACAACAGTGTCATCAAGACAAAAGAGGGTGTCCCGAACAGAGCGGGACACCTTGGCAAAATGATGAGGATCGCCTCAAAGCGAAGAGGCGATGAAAGGGTGGATGGGTGAGTATTAGAACAAGCCGAGTTTTTTCGGCGAATAGCTGACAAGCATATTTTTCGTTTGTTGGTAATGGTCGAGCATCATTTTGTGTGTTTCGCGGCCGATGCCGGACATTTTGTAGCCGCCAAACGCGGCGTGGGCTGGGTAGACGTGGTAGCAGTTCGTCCAAACGCGGCCAGCTTGAATGCCGCGCCCGAACCGGTACGCGGTGTTGATGTCGCGCGTCCAGACACCAGCACCAAGGCCGTACAGCGTCTCGTTAGCAATCGCGAGTGCTTCATCGTTGTCTTTGAACGTCGTGACGGCCAACACCGGTCCGAAAATTTCTTCTTGGAAAATGCGCATTTTGTTATGGCCTTTGAAAATGGTTGGCTTCACATAGTACCCGCCGGCGAGCTCTCCTTCAAGCATGTTCCGCTCACCGCCTACAAGCAACTCGGCCCCTTCTTGTTTGCCAATATCGATGTATGACAAAATTTTCTCGAGCTGCTCAGACGACGCTTGGGCGCCGATCATCGTTTCAGTATCAAGCGGGTTGCCTTGTTTAATTTGTTTGACGCGCTCAAGCGCCCGTTCCATAAAAGCATCGTAAATCGACTCGTGGATGAGGGCGCGTGATGGGCATGTGCACACTTCACCTTGGTTTAAGGCGAACATCGTAAACCCTTCGAGCGCTTTATCGAGAAAATCATCATCTTTTTCCATTACATCAGCAAAGAAAATGTTCGGGGACTTGCCGCCAAGCTCAAGCGTAACCGGAACGATGTTTTGCGAGGCGTATTGCATGATGAGACGTCCAGTCGTCGTTTCGCCGGTGAATGCCACTTTCGCCACACGCGGGTTTGAGGCGAGCGGCTTGCCGGCTTCCAAGCCAAAACCGTTCACCACGTTGACGACGCCAGGTGGAAGCAAATCTTCGATGAGTTCGATGAGGACGAGAATGGACGTCGGCGTTTGTTCCGCCGGTTTTAAGACGACGCAGTTACCGGCCGCAAGGGCTGGCGCGAGTTTCCAGGCCGCCATTAAAATCGGGAAGTTCCATGGGATGATTTGCCCGACAACGCCGAGCGGTTCTTTAAAGTGGTAGGCGACCGTGTTATGATCGATTTCCGAAATGGTGCCTTCTTGGGCGCGAATGCAGCTGGCAAAATAGCGGAAATGGTCGATGGCAAGCGGAATGTCAGCTGCCAATGTTTCGCGAATCGGTTTGCCGTTTTCCCACGTTTCAGCCACTGCGAGCATTTCTAAGTTTTCTTCCATCCGATCGGCAATTTTGTTCAACAAACGGGCGCGCTTTGCAGGTGACGTGCGTCCCCACTCCTCTTTTGCGGCATGGGCAGCGTCAAGCGCCAGTTCAATATCGGCGGCTTTTGAGCGCGGCACTTCGCAATACGGCTGCCCGGTGATCGGTGTGATGTTTTCAAAATACTCACCGTCCACCGGTGGTACCCATTTGCCGCCAATAAAGTTTTCGTAGCGTTTTTTGAACGTGACAAGCGCCCCTGGCTGGCCTGGTTGTGCGTAAATCATCCCAGATACCCCTTTCATTTTATTGTTGTATACGTTTTCAATTAAAGGAATATTTAAAAAATTCCTTTCAATGCTTAGATTAGCATGGCTGGACAATGTTGTCAAACGAGAAAGGAGCTATCCTAGGAAATTGGTCGGAAACGGTTGTTTGGCTAAAGAAAGCCATTCGGTTCGAGTGCGAAGGGGGGCTCAAAAGCAAGTGAGCCCCTCTTTTCCACTACGGTATACACTTGAATGGATTGGTAAGTTTCACTTGCGGGCACAGACATCCTGTTGAGTCAGCCCCTTGCCCGAAACGGCCGATTAATCCACCTCAAGCCCCTCAAGCCAGCGGCTCGCGTATACGCCACAAAGGTGATGGAACACTTCGAGCAGTTCGTTCGGATCAGCAGCGAAAAACGTACGCGCAGCCGATTCGTTTTCTTCCCGGCCGAATTCGATTAAAAAATCGGTGGCGATTCGATTAAACAAGAGCAACGCGCTATAAGAGCGTTCCAGTTGACGTTTCCGTTCTGCCGCATCGTCGATTTCGGCAAACGGGCGTTTGTACCGATCGGTGAGCTCTGGCAACTGGCGTCGGATTGCCTGCTGGGCGTCGGTGAGCATTGCCTCGATCGTACCCGGTGACAAAAATGTTTGCTCGCGCAGCATATAGCCCCAAATTTGTTTTAACGCGTGCGCCGATTCGCTCGCAAAAGCGATATTGCTAAGCAAATCGTTCATATACTGTTCCTCGTCCGTTGCTTGAATGCGCAGTTTCATAATGATTTCGAGCACATCGGAATGGACTTTTTCTTTCTGCCAAGGCTTCGTCAATTCGTGAAGCAAGATAGAAAGCAAACGAGCTGCTTCGTCTTTTGTCATCATCAGCCAATCCTTTCGTGGCAAAGTCATCGATTCCATTTTATCACGCTAGCTGGCGAGCCTCCTACCCCCCCTGAAAAAGTACGGGGGATTGGGAATGACTGCGAAGGAAAAGAAAGGGGGAGCGTGTCTGCGATGAAGCGCACGAGAGAGAGGGCGATGTCTGAATTGCCAGAAGACAGCCGTTCGCGTATGATGATGATAATAGGAAAATCGCGCAGGATATCCGGACGAAATCGAAGCATATTCGAGGATGTCTGGCATATGCTCGAACAAACAGAGGAAGAAAGGGGAGAGAGGCATGAAGCCGTTGCGCTTGCGCGGCCATCATTTGCTTTGTGTGCACGGATTTCGCGGCATGGGCTACAGTCCTTCGTTTGTCGAAAAAATGTGGGAGATCGTCAAACGGATTCGTGATGAAGAGGACGATTTTCCGATTGAAGTTGTCGCGGCGCTTGATGAGGCGTGTCTCGCCTGTCCGCACCATGGCGAAGCGACATGCGAAGCCAGTCCGAATTCGGATGACCATGTGCGCTTACTCGATGGAAACGTCATCCGCCATTTAGGTTTGGAGGCGGGGAACGTATATCAGAAGTCGGAGTTGATCCGGCGGATAGCCGAAATGGTTGAGCCGGATGATTTGGATTATTTATGCCGCCATTGTTCGTGGCTGCCGCACGGCGTCTGCAAAGAAGGCATCGCCAATGTCCGCCGCGGAAACACGGCCCAACTATAAATGATTCCGGGGCTCATCGCCATTGTTGTTCCAAAGTGGCACATATTTTCACCATTCGCGGAAATTTCTAAAAAATGAATGATTTCACGAGCGGAAAAATGTGATATGATAAACAATTATAAAGACTTTCGACAGAAAGGGTCATGGAACATGAAAGTAGCCAAATTTGGTGGAAGTTCGGTGGCGAGCGCCGCGCAATTCCGCAAGGTGGCTGATATTGTCAGTTCGGACATTGAACGCCGCATCATCGTCGTATCAGCACCCGGTAAGCGATGCAAAGACGACGTGAAAGTGACGGATATGCTTATTCGGCTGGCTGAACAAGTGTTGGCTGGTGAACCGTACGACGAAACGATGCAGGCGATCACGAAGCGGTACGCTGACATTGCCGATGAGCTCGAACTGGAAGCCAACGGTTTTTTAGCTGAGCTCACAGATGATTTACAGTCAAAAATTAGCGCCTATCGAAATGAGCCAGCCCGCCTGCTTGATGCGATAAAAGCGAGCGGTGAAGATCATAATGCCCGGTTGATGGCGCTCTATTTGCAAGATTTTGGGCTCGAGGCGAGCTATGTTAGCCCACTTGAGGCCGGCATTATCGTGACGGACGAACCTGGCAACGCCCAAGTGCTTCCGGAGTCGTACGACAAGCTGCGGCAGCTGCGTGAGCGTCGCGGTGTGCTCGTGATCCCGGGCTTTTTCGGCTATTCCCTATCCGGCCATATCGTCACCTTCCCGCGCGGTGGATCGGATATTACCGGTTCGATCGTTGCCGCAGGTGTAAAAGCCGACGTGTATGAAAACTTTACTGACGTTGATTCGATTTATTGCGTCAATCCTTCGATTGTCGCCGACGCGCGCAAACTGAAAGAAATTACGTATCGGGAAATGCGCGAGCTGTCGTATTCCGGCTTTTCCGTTTTTCATGATGAGGCGCTCGAGCCGGTATATCGGGCTGGCATCCCGGTTTGCGTGAAAAACACGAATAACCCGGCTGCGCCGGGTACGTGGATCGTTGCCAAACGCAACCATGTAGATGAACCGGTTGCGGGTATTGCTAGCGATACCGGCTTTTGCAGCATCAACATTAGTAAATACTTAATGAACCGCGAAATCGGCTTTGGTCGGCGCGTGTTGCAAATTTTAGAAGACGAGGGCATTTCATATGAACATACGCCGTCTGGTATCGATAACATGTCAGTTATTTTGCGGGCAAGTCAGCTTGCCGATGGAAAAGATGAGCGCATTTTAGCCCGCATCCGCGATGAGCTCGTCGTCGATGAAGTGACGATTGAGTACGGATTGGCGCTTATCATGGTGGTTGGCGAAGGGATGGAAAAAATGGTTGGGATGGCAGCCAAAGCGGCGACGGCGCTCGCGAATGCCAACATTAACTTAGAGATGATCAACCAAGGATCATCGGAGGTCAGCATGATGTTTGGCGTCAAAGAGGATGTCGTCAACGAGGCGGTTCGTGCGCTATATCACGCCTACTTTCAAGAGTTGACCGTTAGTCAGCCGTCATAAGGAAAAGGATGTCCGCGTCGCGGACATCCTTTTTTCATTGATTGTATCGTTTGTTTCCGCCATTGCTGCTTTTCGTGCATAGAAAGGAAGAGCTCGGAAAATACTACCAATGTATGCAAGCAGCAATGGAAGGGGGAAAACGATGGTGAAAAAATGGATTATTATGGCTGTTTTTGCGGTGATGTTAGCGTTATCTCCGGTCAGTGCAGCAGCTGCCATTAGCCGTGCGGAACTGGAACAGTACGTGGAAAGTGTCGGCTGGACGGTAAGCGATTTGCTTACTTATTTAGACCGATATGGATTGACCGTTGCTGATTTTCGCACCATGGAGGAGTTGAAACAATGGCTTGGTACGCCGCTGAACGAAGAGCGGCTCCATGCTGTGTTGCATCAGCACGGACTGACCGTCGAGGAGCTCGATGCACTGCTTGGACAGTTTGGCGAAACGGTGCAAGAGTACACGTTTGTGGAAGATTTAGATGCCGCCATTCGCTTTTACTCGCAGCATAACGATGCTATGCAGCAAATGAACGATTTGCTTGGGGCGTTAGGCATGACGGAAAAAGAAGTGAACAAACTCGCTCGTCATATCGCTTCACTTGGCAATCTGCAGCTGTCCGAGCAGCTAACAATGCTTCGTGAGCGGCTGCGTCCGTTTAAAGAAACGGAGGGACCATGGACAAAAGAAGCCCGTCGTAAACTGCAGGCGATTTGGAACGAGGCGCTCGATTTGTTGCAGCTTGAAGCAAAGTTCTATGTTGATGGACAGGAAACGGGATTCTCCGCAGCGACTGCATCGGCCGGAGCGAAACCAATCGTGGTCAAATTGTATAACCGTCAAGACGAGGAAATCGTCGATATTGCCGTTACGAGGGAAATGTTATCATCTGGTTACATCGTCCGCGCTGGGGAGAAAGGGATTGAGGCCGGTTTGTTGGCGCTTAAGATGAAGCGAATGATGTACGGGGAAAAACTCCCCGATACCGCTTCTCCATACTTGATGCACGCTCTCGCCGGTCTGTTGCTTATGTTTGCTGGGTTCTTTCTTTATCGACGGGTTGGACGGCTCAAAGGATGAGGCGCGATGGGGCATAAGCAACATGCGATCCATCTTCCTTGGCGACGTCGGGTGATTTGCTATGCGGCGTTCATGCTCATGGTCATCGGAATGGCGATAGCCGGCTGGAACGGGTATTGGTACATTGTTGGCTGGAAAGCGGCAAAGCAAGACAATGCCCATTCCCCTACACGGCATGCATCTGAGTTAGAAGCAAAAACGCGCTCGCAGGCTGCCTATTCACCCGAGAGTCAAAAAATCTCTCCTTCTCGGCCACTTGGCGCCTATCTCGGTGAATTGTCCATTCCGAAGCTCGGGGTGGCGATTCCAGTGTATGAAGGGGTCCGTGAACAAGAATTGCGCCGTGGCGTCGGCCATTATCCGGCAAGCGCTTGGCCGGGTGGCAACGGGCATGTCGTGTTGTCCGGCCACCGCGACACCGTATTCCGCCGCTTTGGAGAAATCGACATCGGCGATGCGCTCATCATCCGGACAGATGAGTCGATCGTTCATTATCGTGTCGTCAACATCCGCATTGTTGATGACGACGACCGAACCGTTTTGGTCGACAAGGCGCGGCCAACGCTGACCGTGACAACATGCTACCCGTTTCGTCTGATCGGTCCCGCCCCGAAACGATACATCGTCACAGCCCGCCCTGTTCGGACTGACACCGCCGCTCACATGACTTTGCCGTGACATGCCAATATGTCACATCGTTTCGGGAGAACCCCCTCGTCGATCGAAGCACAGTGAGGAAGTTGATGAACATAAAAAGAGGTGTCTCAAAGTCATGAGACACCTCTTTTATTTACTATATACACATGAAACGGCTTCTTCGTTTATTTCAATGGAGGACAGGCGGCCTTTTCAGTCATCCCCCTTTTATCTTTTCTGGTCATTACGTGTTCTTGCGCTATGCCGTTCGTCCATTTGCTGGCGAAATTCTTTGAGCAGTGCTTCACCTTGCAGCCCTTTCTCGACAAGGCCGGCCAGCACGACTTCAGCCAAGTGAGTCCGCCTCGGGATCATCAGTCCTTCCATGAGGACGCTAATATGGCCGTTCATTTTTGTGATCGATCGGACGGCGACAAGCATGTTCGCCGGGTCATTGCTAGGATTGGTAATTGTTACTTGTAGCTGAAATTCGGGTTGTTCTTTCAAGCTGGCAAACATCGGCTCATAGTCATCATCCAAATACGCTTCAACAAGCCAGCGGTTTTGGCCATCCTCTTTATTAATGATCAAGCCGTCAATAAACGGAATGTCTTGGCGGCGCATTTCCTCATCAATGACCGAGAGCCCGACAAGCTTGAACGTTTTCATATCGTCCACCTCATTACCGTTGTCTTACCCATGATTATAGCATAGGTAGCGATGGGAAGAAAAACTGGATCATGCGACTGCAGTGGCAAAAGCTATCCCCCTTTTTTGCCGTGAAATGACAAAAACGCCATTTTGCTGCACCATTGTCGATGCAGTCTTCACTTTTTTCGGTGATTGTACAGATAGATTGCGCAAAAAAATGCAAAAATCGCGATTTTACGGCAAAAAACGGGATCGTTTATGATAAGGGTGCGGTGGATAGAAAGGGGGGATGCACCGGAACATGATCAATCAAGTCGTACTTGTCGGCCGATTGACGAAGGATCCAGAGCTTCGTTACACGGCCGAAGGGACGGCCGTTACAACCGTGATCTTGGCGGTAGCAAGAAATTTTCGCAACGCGGAAGGGGGGATTGATGCTGACTTCGTTCCGTGTGTCCTATGGCGGAAAACGGCAGAGCATACTGCCCATTATTGCCAAAAAGGATCGATGGTGGCGGTAACGGGTAGAATCCAGACGCGCCGTTATGAAAACAAAGACGGCCAGCGCGTCTATGTGACGGAAGTCGTAGCCGATTCAGTTCAGTTTCTCCACTCCGGCAAAGTGCGAGAATGGCCGGAGCACGTCTAGTTGTTTCCCCATTCATGCCTTTCTCAGTGAATCCCCAAGAGAAAGAACGTTTCCTCACACATTCCCCAACGATGGCGCTAGCAACTCATGTTAGCGCTTTTTTCTGCTCAGGCATGGTTGCACGGGGAGTCAGCCAATGGCTTCAGCGCATTCCTTAATGATCGTGATCAACATCGTTTCGACATGTTTTCGCTTCTTCTCAGGCAAATTCGCCAACGTGTACATCGCTTCGCTCATATCTTGGTTGTGCAACAAATAATCAATCGCAGTGAGCGTTTTTTCGTTCATTTCCGTTGTTCCGTACAGCCGCTTTACCTCACGCAATACTTCTCGCCGTTGCACTTCGCTGCCAATCAGAAAATCAGCGCTGACATTAAATAGACGGCATAACTTTTCAAGCGACTGTATGTCAGGAAGCGTGCTGCCATTTTCCCACTTGCTGATTTGCGAGCGGGATACGTTTAACTGTTCAGCCAGTTGCTCCTGTGTCCAGCGTTGTTGTTTCCGCAACCTTTTCAACATCTCACCGAGTTTTTTCATCATTTGTCACCACGCTTTACATCGTTATCTTAAAGATAGGAAAGCGTGATGGTAATTTTTGTTCCTTTTTAGACCGACGGTTGTATACGTTCTTGATTAGAACAACATTGTATTTCCTGCCAATGGTCGACATCTTTTTTTCTTTTGATTGGACATAGTACAATAAGTAAAAAAGGGGAAATATTTACTATTACTAGGAGAGGAGGGAGCGAAGTGAATATTTATCTCGCCGATTTAGTTGTCCGTGAACGAAATAAGGCGAAAAAAGGGAAAAACATGTACCGTGTATTCATTAAGGAAATGAAAAATCCGTTCTCCATCCGGTTGAAAACGATCGTTCCGACTAATTTCACTGATTCGCTCCGTTGCCTAAGAAGCGAAGAGGAGCAGGGGCGTTTTTCATTCGAAGGTGAGGCGTTGTTCCGTACCGTCACTTGTTCGGATGAGGCCCAGCTTTATTTTGTGTTTAAATGTGTCAGTCAGCTTTACATGTTTATCGTCAAGCTCGATCTCCGACCAAAAAAGTTAGCTGTTGCCCTCTATGAATGGAATCAGCTCCAACAAAAATACACGTTGATCCGCACAAATGAATGGCTGGCCGTGGAAAGGCAGCTCATTTATGAAATTCTACAGTCGATCTACATTTGCGATCACCGCCGCATTTCCTATTTGTTTACGTGTTCAACCCGAAACAACCGTGAAAAGCGACAATGAGCCGATGGCATCTTTCTCCCTTCTATTTCCCAATTAAAAAATGTTTCACGCTAAAGAATTAGTTCGTTACACCTAAAATCGTTGCACTTAAAATAAGAAGGATCCGATAGTCATCCTTCACCCCTCTATTTCCCAATCAAAAAAATGTTTCCTACTAAGGCATCAGTCCGTTATACTTAAAATAAATGGGGAAAACGTCAGTTTTTGCTGAAAAATATGCTCTGTTTGTCGTATTTCTCCGCCAAACGGCACACTCGCTGCCGCCAGCGGCAGAAAGAAAAGAGCGAAAAAACAGGGAAGGGAGAGGGAATGAAAGTGAAGTCGAGCAAAGTCGTATTAGCCACCGCCTTTGCCTCTGCGCTTTTTTTGGCACCAGACGATAGCCAAGCAGCGGAATGGAAAGTAGGCATGAGTTCCTCAAAAGTAAAAGAGTTGCAGCAGTTATTAAAGGAAAAAGGGTTTTTTTCTTACCCACAGGCAACTGGCTATTTTGGTCCCATTACCGAAGAGGCAGTGCGGGCGTTTCAAAAGGCTGCGAACCTGCCGGTGACCGGTGTTGTCGATGACGCGACCTACGCGAAGCTACGTGCGTTTGTCCCAACGGCTCGCACATTATCCGTCGGCATGCGCGGTGACGATGTGAAAGTGCTCCAACAGCGGCTCAAACAGCTTGGCTACTTTAAATACCCGGAGATTACCGGTTATTTCGGAACAGTGACCGAAGCGGCCGTGAAGCAATTTCAACAAGCGAATGGGCTTAAGGTCACTGGAAAAGCTGATGCCGTGACGATTGAACGCCTTCGGCAAGCAGTTAGCAAACAGACAACCACTACATCGTCTTCACCGGTGACGTTAAAAATCGGTTCACGTGGTTCCGAGGTCAGTGAGCTGCAAAAAAACTTAAAGCTACTCGGCTATTTTACCTACCCAACAGCTACCGGCTATTATGGAACCATTACCGCTGACGCCGTCCGTCGTTTTCAAAAGGACAACGGCCTGCCAGCGACCGGCTCGGTCGATTCAACAACGCTCGGGCGCATTGCGGATGCGGTGAAGAAAAAAACAGCCCCGCCGGCTAAAGAAAACAGTTCTTCTGTTTATTTAAAGATCGGCACGCGTGGGGAAAAGGTGAAGCAGGTTCAAACGAATTTAAAACAGCTTGGCTATTTTACATATCCGGAGATCACCGGTTATTACGGAACCATTACCGCTGATGCTGTTCGTCGTTTTCAAAAGGACAACGGCCTGCCAGTGACCGGCTCGGTCGATTCAACAACGTTCGGACGCATTGAAGATGCGGTGAAGAAAAAAACAGCCTCGCCGGCTAAAGAAAGCAGTTCTTCTGTTTATTTAAAGACCGGTACGCGTGGGGAAAAGGTGAAGCAGGTTCAAACGAATTTAAAACAGCTTGGCTATTTTACATATCCGGAGATCACCGGTTATTACGGAACCATTACCGCTGACGCTGTCCGTCGTTTCCAGAAGGATGCCAAACTTCAGGCGAACGGCATCGTCGATAGCCAAACGTACGAACGTCTCATCGGACAAGCTCCAGCATCCAAAGGTCAAGCCTCAGCGTCCAAACTCGATGTCATGGAACTGATTGCTGATGCGGCTGAGCTGCTCGGCAAGCCATACGTTTGGGGCGGTGAAACTCCGCAGGTTGGCTTTGACTGCAGTGGATTCATCTACTATTTGTTCGCCCAGCAAGGCATTTCGTTGCCGCGGACGGTAGCGGACATTTGGAACGTCGGGAAACCCGTCTCCTCTCCAGCGGTTGGAGACATCGTGTTTTTTGAGACATATAAAAAAGGCCCTTCCCACGCTGGCATTTACATCGGCAACGGCCAGTTCGTCCATAGCGGCGCCTCGACAGGCGTGACGATCAGCCGCCTCGATCAAACGTATTGGAAGCAGCGGTATTTAGGAGCAAAGCGGTATTAGTGCATGAACCGACTCTTTCGAAGGCCCTTCCGCTGCTCGGAAAATGGATGGCGTGACTAGCAAAAAAGCGCTGGTTTTTCTAGAGCCACGAATACTTGGAGCGATAGAATCGACGGTTTTGGCAGGGGAAAAGCGCGGCGGCGCAACCGAGACGTTGGCAGTTTGATTTAGCAGCGGCAGACTGATATAGCGAAATGGAGCACGAACTGCTTATGCGGGGTCGTGCTTTTTCATTTGGCAGCCAACTGCTGTCGAGAAAACCGGTGAAAATCGCCCGTTTTTGATACCGATGGTTTCGGAGAACCTTCAACATCAAAGTCCCCTTTTTGTGCTCTGTTTTTGATTCAATCATCATTCTTCTAGCAGGATGGCGATGGAACGAAACATCCTGCTTTCCAACAATACTTCTCAAAGGGAGAACCTTCGTCACATCAGTTTTTCATTTTGTGGGTCTCACGCTGGTTAGAGGCGATCTTTTTTCACCGGCCTTATAAGGTGAAAGGGAAACGCTGGTGTTGGGTTAGCGCCGCTAGTTATGTCGGTAGAAGCAAGGGTGTTTCCGAGCCGTGAGTTTTTGGAAATGGAAAACCGAAAGTTGAGCAAGCGCCTCACTTATGGTAATGTAATTTGTTGAGGTTTTCTTTACTATAGATGAATCGGAATAAGCAGGTGAAACGATGGGAACGAAACGAAAAGTGATGACGATTTTCGGTACAAGACCCGAAGCAATCAAAATGGCGCCGCTTGTGTTGGAGTTGCAAAAACATTCCGAGTGGATCGAACCGATTGTCACTGTCACCGCGCAACACCGACAAATGTTGGATCAGGTATTGGAAATATTCGGCATTCATCCGGATTACGACTTGAACATTATGAAAGACCGCCAGACACTCGCTGGTATTACAACTCGCGCCTTAGAAGGTCTCGACGACATTATGCGGAAAGTCAAGCCGGATTTAGTGCTCGTGCATGGTGATACGACGACGACGTTTGTCGCTAGTTTAGCTGCTTTTTATCACCAAATTGCGATCGGCCATGTCGAGGCTGGGCTGCGCACATGGAATAAATATTCCCCATTTCCGGAAGAAATGAACCGGCAGCTGACCGGGGTGATGGCTGATCTTCACTTCGCGCCGACGAAAAAAGCGTACGACAATTTAATCCAAGAAAATAAAAAACCGGAGTCGATCTTTATTACCGGCAACACTGCGATCGATGCGTTAAAAACGACGGTGAAAGACGATTACCACCACGACATTCTCAACAAAATCGGTAATGACCGGATGATTTTGTTGACGGCTCATCGCCGTGAAAACCTTGGCGAAACGATGCGGGGCATGTTCCGGGCCATTAAGCGTCTTGTCGAAACATATGACGATATCCAAGTCGTCTACCCTGTCCATTTGAACCCGGCAGTAAGGGAAGCGGCAGCTGAAGTGCTTGGCGATGACCCGCGCATTCATTTAATTGAACCGCTCGATGTCTTCGATTTCCATAACTTTGCTGCTCGGGCGTACTTAATTTTGACCGATTCCGGCGGCGTACAGGAAGAAGCTCCGTCCCTCGGTGTTCCTGTCCTCGTGTTGCGTGACACGACCGAACGGCCGGAAGGTATTGAAGCTGGGACGCTGAAGTTGGCTGGAACGGACGAAGATACGATTTATCAGATGGCGTCAGAGCTCTTAACGAACCGAAACGAATACGAAGCCATGGCGAAGGCATCCAACCCGTACGGAGACGGACAAGCTTCGAAACGAATCGTCGAGGCGATTTTATACCATTTCGGCTATACCGCACAGCGGCCGGAGGCGTTTCATCCGTAAATGGTTACATGTGTCTGCCCGTGAAGGGAAAAAGGGTTCAGAAGAATTT
>Ga0310830_100291_pt1 | contig 54213 bp, 92 predicted proteins | sample WT_ome_5_FD_201301 | JGI IMG/M metagenome (GOLD analysis project Ga0310830, IMG submission 201301) | Sorghum-adapted microbial communities enriched on wild type (WT) sorghum from Joint BioEnergy Institute, Emeryville, California, United... ... | reverse complement strand
GGGATTGGCTCTTTTTCGCGTGATCCATCATCCCCAAAAAAAGTGCCCACACTGGCTTGACTCAGACTTATCTCCCGCGGTTATTGCATTTCACCTTTCCCTGTGGTATGATCATTTGTGCTCTCCATGCGGGTGTAGTTCAATGGTAGAACGCCAGCTTCCCAAGCTTGAGACGAGGGTTCGATTCCCTTCACCCGCTCCATACCACAAATCGCTGAGAAGCCTTGATACACAAGGCTTCTTTCGTTTTCTGAAAATCATCATCAAGACCTCAAACCAGCGTCAAGAACCCCGATGGGGACAATTTGGGGACATTTTCGCTGACATTTAAAATAGCGAGTGCTCCGGAAATCCATAAATTTGTTGAATTTTGAGCTCATAGGCCGATTTACTTTTTTCATCATTACGCTATAATTGATTGCATAAAAGCGGGGAGTCCTGCATATGATAATGCAGGAAGGAGGTCAACCTGGTATGGCTACTAGCAGCATTACGCAAAATATCGTTATTAAAGATAAAAAAAGCAGCCGGAGGTTGATTTCTGCTCTGGAGAACGCAGATAAAAAAAGTGCCGCGGACGTATCATTATCGAAAATGCACCGAGTAATTCGCGGCGACACGATCAAAGAAATTTTTAAATGACCCTAAAGGGGTATGTTGAGGTCTCCCTGCTAGATCTTATAGATAAACTCGGAGAGGATCATGTTAAAGAGATTCTTTCCGATTTTTCATGTCCACTGAATAAAGACGTTGAATATTTTCTGAAAAATCGGGCCATTGAATTCGCCAAACAAAGTATTACCCAAACTCACACAGTTTTCATTCAGTTTCAAGGCAAGCCGAGATTGGTCGGGTATTACTCATTGACCCAAAAATCCATCTCCGTGAAAGACGAGGGCCTTTCCAAAACACTGCGAAGAAGAATTGGCAAGTTTGGCACAAGAGACGTAAACAATAAAAGATATATTCTTCCCGCACCTCTGATAGCGCAACTCGGGAAAAATTTTACCGATGGCTTGAACACTCAGATTTCAGGGGACGAATTGCTTAAAATGGCATTAGATCAATTGCGCTTTATCCAACAGTTGATAGGTGGAAGAGTCGTCTATTTGGAATGTGAAGATAAGCCTAAACTAATCGATTTTTATTCTAGGAATGGATTCGTGAAATTCGGTGAAAGAACAAGAGATTCCGAGGATGAAGGTAGAATTGAAGGCCAATACTTAGTCCAGATGCTAAAAGTGTTGAAGTAACGACGCCCCGGATTACCATCCGGGGCGTTCTGCTGCCAAAATATCTAGGAACGGCACCTTCTCCACTCTGCCGAAATGCGCAATATGCACCCGACGCGTTTCCGGATCCATCTTCACGATTTTTCCCCGGATCGGGATGTCGCGGCCCCAGATCGTGATCTCGAGTTCGCGGCCCTCCTCCATCGCATCCTGCAGCCGGCCGGCCAACTCCTCGAGCTCGAATTCGTCGCGGACCGGTCTCTTCGGTTTGACCACGGTGATCTCCTCCCTATGCCTGATCATGGCTTCTTTGTGCTCCGGCAGTATCATCCGGCTTGATTCCCACAGCAGGTTACTACCTGGTGTCAATTTCGTGCGCTTGATTCCAACCACCCCCGTGTAAGCGATTATATACGAACATACGTTCCTATTCAAGGCAAAAGAAAGGGCCGCAGCGGTGCTTCCGCATACGGCTATACTTATCTTACTAAATCTGGTTAATACGATCAACCTTTTCTTCCAGTGCTGCTATGATAAATTCATTCAAGCTCATGCCAGCTTTTTTGGCTGCCGCTTCGTACACCGCCTTACGCCCCTTCGGAACATACGGATACAGCCGGTCATAGTTGGCTGCATTGTATTTGTTTTTGGCTCTCGTCGCTGCCGTACCTTTCCGCTCCATGATTACCACCTCACCCATACTATACCACAAAATATATACTCACGCCAGTATATTTTTCTTGACAATATACTCACGCTAGTATATAATGGAATCAGAAAGGAGGTGAACAAGAGGATGGACAAGCTGGTTATGCAGGCATTCACCAAGCTCCAAAAACGCGAACACCTCCTGAAGTGGACGCGCGAACAGCGGGCACTGGGGCGCATCACTCAGGAGGAGTTCAAGGAGCGCGAGGCGGAGATTCTCGAACGATATCGCCTCACGGTGTCGGAGCAACGGGCGCTTGACCTGTATCTCCGAATCACCCAACAGAAACGCCGCCGGTAGCACCGGGGAAGGGAGCCGATCAGGCTCCCTTTCTTCGTTTGGTGACAAAACTAATTTTACCGTCATACGCGGCGTCCAGCAAGCCGGCCATTTGCTCGAATGTCAGAAGTACGGCCGGAATCAGGACATTTCCGTCGACGAAATAGTCAAGGTAGCATGCTTTGCATCGCTTCATGGAGGATCACCGTCCCTTGAATTCGCAGACCACGGCAGCCTGATGGATCAGGTCATCTGTGCTGTATTGCTGGTATATGCGATTCAGCGTGGCATCAAACTCTGCGCGGCTTCGGTATCGTGTCAACTGCTCGCGCAGCGCGCCCTTGATCAAGCGCTCTGCCGTTTCCGGCAGCCCTACCATACGAATCGCCTTAATCGTACCTTTCGGCCGGTCGATCAGGAACAGCGTGACCGCGTTACCCGGCTGAAAGAATGTCGCCGAGTCCGCCTCCGAGATGCCGACTACATTCAGGCTGACATCCCACGTCCAACGGCTGCCGAGATATGACACCGCGATCAGCGGAATGCTGTCGATCACGGTGATATGCAACCGCATGAAGGCGTCCTTGAAAATCTTCGTTTCCTTCGACGTCGGTCCGTCCAGGAATGCCAGCAAGTCAAAACTGCTGCCAGCGAGCTGGGCGGTGCATTGCTCGAATGCTGGTACGTGACCGGGCCACTTGCCGCCCACCTCATATCGCATCGTTATGCGCCTCCTTCACCTTCTCGATCAACCTGTTCACGATGACACTGACCGTCACCTTTTCCTGCTCGGCCAATACGCGCAGCCAATCCAGCAGGTGCGGCTCGAAATAAACAGCCTCGCGGATCTTTTTCTCGGATGCCGGTTTCGGCGGTCTGCCTGCCATTACGATCACCCCTTTATCAAGCATTTTACGGCATTTAAAATTTTTCTGCAACTGCCCCAAAAAACTATTTACAAAGCATTTAAAATGCTGTATAATCAAATCAGAAAGAACGAAATGGAGGGAATAATGGTGGAAGTAAAACCCGGAATGACGGTATGGTCGGATGTACTCGGAGCAAACGTCGAAGTGCTCCGGGTACACAAAAGCACAGCAACCGTCCGCGTATGGGGGCGCGGGCTCGCGGAAGGGAAACTGATGATCTTCCGAGGCCAACGACTCGATAGTTTACGCCCCAAACGTGATGAACTATTCAGGATCGCGGCGCTGGCGATGGAGGAAATGAGAGCAAAGTAACCCGCCTGACGATGGCCCGGAGCCTGTCAAAAAAGTTCACAATTTGTTCGCATTGTGTTCGCTTGTGTAACACAATATTTTTGATATAATATAGTCAGAAAGAACGAAATGGAGGAATGCACGATGAACATTCACGAAATGTACGCTAAGGTTCGCGAAATCTACGAAGCTAACGAGGAAAAATACTTCTACATTGGCATCCGGTTCGAGAATAAGGAACGTGAGATCGGCGAGGAATGCGAATGGTCGAAGGACAACCCCGACCGCGAAGACGAGCGCGAATTCCCGAAGTACGGCACGCCAGAGTACGAGGAACTTCCGGAACTGGACGGAACGAGCGCGTGGGACTTGTCCCTCCTGTCGGATCGGTACTATCCCGGGTTTGGGGAAACGCGCTGGATCACCGATCCGAACAAGGAGTGCAGCCGGTACTTCCTGACCGACCACTGCTACATCGTCGCCGGAGACAAAAGAGGCCGTCACGACTGCCCGGACGACGGTGAAATCTTGATCCGTGATGCTGTGGTGATCGCAAAACTCTGGTAAGCACGCAGGGCTAGGGAGGAGCCGGAGAATCCCCGGCGGGCGCGTCCAGCGTCTTCCGCTCAACCTGCGGAAGCAGGAAAACACACGAAAGGATGGTCAAAATGAAAAAAATTAAGGTTCGCGTCGAGTACAAGGCAGGCGAAAGCCGCTACAGCAACAAAGCTGTCGATTGGATGCTGGCCGTCGTTCCGATCTACGAAGATGGTGTCCATGTTGACGATGTGGAGCTGTACGCTGAGGCGGAAAATCCGACGTGGAACGAGGATGGGGGCTACTTCGAAGACGAACGGGCGACGTTCGAGGAATTGCGCGCCGAAATCTTTGATCAGGCGGAAGAAAAAGGCATTGATCTTTCACAGTACGAACTGATCTACGAATGATCGCAGGGCTAGGCCGTGCCCCGTGAAACCCGGGGCCGCCCCGAAAGGGGCGCGGCGCTCAACCTGCATATAGGGGTGGTGCTATTGAGAGGACAACAAATCATGCCCGGTCAAAAGTACGGAGAGCTCGAAGTTATCGGAGCGTCTCCGGAAAAACTCTGGAACGAGGCGGCGTATATCTGCCGCTGCTCGTGCGGCGAAACCACCACCGCCACAAAGAGCCAACTGCTTACTGGCAGAAAAAAGTCCTGCGGGTGCCTGCGAAAGCGGACTCCGCCGAACGCCCTTGACCTAACCGGTCAGCGTTTTGGCGATCTCGAAGTGATTGAGCGCGACGGAACGAACGAGCGGGGGCAAGCGTTATGGCTCTGTAAATGTCACAGATGCGGAAACCTCCAACCGTTTACGGCGACCATTTTGCGCATTGGCGGAGCAGCTACCTGCGGGTGTTCTAAGCACGATCACATTCGCGCTGCAAGACAAGCACTCGACACCAAATACACCGTTGACGGCGTACAGGTGCCGCTACTGACCAAAAAGGTCAGGTCGGACAGCGGTACAGGCATCAAGGGCGTGTATCGTCGCGTACGAAAAGGTACGGTGTATTTCGAGGCACACATTTCGGTCAAGGGCAAGCGTATTTGGGGGCCCATACGGCGCACGCTTGCGGAAGCGATCGCGGACCGAAAGGCGCTAGAAGAACAATACCACAAACCGTACCTGGAAAAAGCAGAACGAAAGGGTGACACCAATGACTGAAAACCAACCACTTGAACTCATCGGCGCTGCCGAATTTGCGCGGCTGCTCGGTACGACGCAGCAAAACGTGTCTCTGGCCGGGCAGCGGGCGCTCAAGCCCACCTACAGGGGCAAGTTCCCCCGGCCGGACGCGGTGTTCGAGGGGCGGCCGTTGTGGAGACGGGATCGGGCGGAGGAATATGCCCGGGAGCGAAAAAGTTCATAATTTGTTCGCATTGTGTTCGCTTGTATAACACAATTATACGGGTATAATTAGAATCAGAAAGAGCGAACGGGAGGAATGAAACAGTGGCAAAAGCCAAAGTGATCTCGGAATACTATCGGCTGGTTGATGTCAAACGCGACCCCCTGAAAGTTTTTGAGCCGAACACCTCGTGGAAAGAGATGTACTGGGAAGCTCTCCACGCCATCAAGGAAACGGGGTATGCAGCCGTATACATCCAGCGCGTCACCAAGTGGGTTGTAAACGTCGAGGATCTGACCGAAGAGGATCGCGAAGGTTTTGCGTTTTTGCTCCTCCCGGTCGACCAGACGGAGGGGCCCTTCGAGGGCGAAAGCCTCACGGGTGAGTACGCAGTCAGCATCCCGCAGCACATGCCGGTAGAGCTGAGCAGGTATCACCCGGTGAGCGGCTGGCTGGTCCCGGACGAGATCGATGTCTGATAAAGCAAAAAATCCCCGCCCAGCGCATAGCTGAGCGGGGTTCCATCATTAACGCGGGTTTGCGACAAGCTCAAAGGTGAGCCATGCCAGCTCGTCCCTCGTGAGGGTCCGTTTCTGCGCCTTTTCGAGCCACGCTGTATCGGATATGATCTTGCGATCGAGCAGGGACTTGACACCGATCTCAATCCGTTGCCATTGGTAGTTGCTCAATTGCATTTGGTTGTCAGCCTCCTCATCATATCGTTTGAGTCCATACGTTTTGATAATCCCGACCAACTTCGACGAATACGCCGGGTCCGTCGCGTAGCCGCACGCCTGCAGCATGTCCGCCTGCTCTTCCGGCGTCCGTGCCGACCTGACACGCGCGTATCGGGTGTTGGCGAACAGCAGGTCTTGATCCCGGAAAAAGTCCTCCACGCTGTCATACGCCCGGAATGCGGCCGTCACGTCCACGCGCTTGCCGTCGTACACTTCCCATGTGCCTTTATTGACGATCTTGCCGCGCCAGTACGGTGTGAGCTTGCCGCTGCCGACTTTGTAGCCGCCGAGGTTGTTCCAGGCCGGGATTTTCCAGCCGGTCTCCAGCCCCGCCTGCGCGATCCGGACCGACGGGAAGATCGGAGAGCCTTCGACGCGGAGCTGGACGGCGATCGGGGCGATCTGGGCGATGAATGCGGATGCGCTCATGCGCCATCACTGTCCTTGCCGGCCGGCTGCCCCGGCGGCTCGACCGCCTTACGCTGCATCTGGCCGGCGGCCGCCGCCACGAGGAAACCGTTCGCGATGGCGAGCACATACACGCGCCAGTCGGCGGGATCGGCGCCGAGCGCAAGTTGCGCGGTGATGAGTACCGCGCCGGCAACGATCACGGCATAGAGATCCGTCGGCAGCCAGCGGGCCGCGAATCGGTCAATAATGCTTTTCGTGTATTGCACGACGAAAAAGGTTAAAAGCGAAGCGCCCCCCATCGCGGAGAGCGCCTCCCAGGTGAAGAGTTGGTTTTCCATTATTGCTCAGCCTCCAATCTATCAATCCGCTTATGAGCCTGCTTCGCGCTCTCTTCGACACGCGTCACCCGTTCGGCCAGCATATCGTAGCGCTGACCCTGACTGCGTATCTCCACCCGCAGATCATCCACGCCGCGCGCGATATACTCAACGCTGGCGCGCAGCTCGCCGTCCTCGGCGCCGTCCTGACGCACGGTTCGCGACCGCCCGAGCCAGCCGAGCACAATCCCTGAAATGGCTGCGGCGGCCGATATGACCGCCGTGATCGTGATACCGTCCATATGCACCACCCTTTCCAATACAAAGGGCCCCGCCTATTCGGCAGAGCCCTGATATTCCGTTCCTGTAATGATTTGATATTGCGCTGGTGTAATCTTGCCAGCGACGACGAACACTGCAACGTCATCCCTTTCCTCATTCGAAACGTACCTGCCGGCGTCGTAGTGCCGCTTTACGATTGTGTACCAGTCCATAGCTCAGATCACCCCCTTACTGACGAGTTCGAGCAGCAATACCGCATGCTCCTGTTCGGCCTGCTCGAGCCTGAGCTGTGTCTGTGCGAGTTCAAGTGCAAGCAGGGCGTTTTCTTCTTCCAGCACCTCTACTTGCGACTTCGGCGCCGGTGGCCGCTGTGCGCGCTCCGCCTCGATCTCTTCGGGCGTTTTTTCGCGGATCGTCTCGCCATCGAGCCTGTACAGGTGCGGCGCGGCAGCGTATGCCTGCCATTCTTCTTCTGTGATCGGGATCGCTGTCTTTGGTATTGCGTCGCCGTGAATCTCGTCGACGTAAAAGCCGGCGATATTGCCGGACTGGTCAAAGTCGACATAATATTGCGGTTGTTTTTCTCTCATTCTACTCACCATCCCAACGCCATCCATCGTATTACCCTTGTCCCTGAACTGCCCCTGTGGGCAATCTCAACACTGCTGCGTGTCGGGTTGAACATATTGACCGTGCCGCCGGGCTCTTCTCCCGTAACGTCGATGACCGGTAAGCACAGCACGAACACATTCGGAAAAGATATTGGGAAAATCACAATTTCGCTCGAATTCGCCGCAATCGTAAGATCCCCCCATTGCAGGATAAACCCATTCGCAAAGATGTGGTATCCCACACCGGGAGAAATGAGTGTCATACGATTGTTCCCGTCATGGTACAGCTTGCGCCATGGCTGCCATGTTCCATTAGGGTTGCCTGCTTCTGGTGGGTTGCCTTGTCTAATGTAAAAATTGTTATTGCCCCACCCAGTGATAATCTGAAGGACAGTATCTTCGCCCCTTGAGACGATCATTTGTCCGTGGCTGATATTATCGTTTGGTGCATCTGGGTGATTTTGTGAAAGCCTATAAAAACCAGATGTAACCACCGTATTCAAGCTTACGTTGTTCGGGATGGTAACTGACAAACTCGGCGCTCCTACTTGTGCAGCCGTTGTGCCGTGCGGGTTGTCAGTGCGGGTCGCGTGAGCATCCACTTCCGCCTTCCGCGCCACATCGTCCGCTGCAACAGGCGCCGCCGCCTTAAATCGCCCCGCGCTATCCCGCTGAACCAGCGTATTCGGCGTGGCCGTAGACGTGGCGCCGTGGACGCCGGTGGTGGCGTTGGCATGATTGTTAAGATTCGTTTGTACTGCATCCACTTCCGCCTTCCGCGCCACATCGTCCGCCGCAGACGGTGCCCCTGCTTTCATGCGACCTGCCGGGTCCCGCTGTACGAGCGTATTCGGCGTCGCCGCCGACGTAGCACCATCCAGCTTAGCTTTGTCCACGGCGCTCATCCTCCCGGGCTGCGACGCAGTGGCCAATCTCGTCACTTCAGCATCCAAAACATCGGCGTTGTAATTCAGGTCATCGATGTCCACCACATCTGAACCTTCGGGCTTTCTGAGCCCCAAATTTGGTGTTTGCTGCACGTTCCCCACGCTCCTTTATCCGTCATATCTTTTGAGCTCATCCCACGTTTTCGTCCCTGCAACCGCCCAAGTCAAGCTTTTCAACATATCCCATGTCGTGTACGTGTATTCGAAGCTGTACGCCAGGTGAGCAGGCTTGATCTGCTCCAGCATCGCAATAAACCCGGGCATGTTAGGCGGAATGCCTCTCACGCCGATGAATTTTACAACGAACCGATATTCCGATGGATATTCGATGACGTCCACTTCGCCGCCGGAAAAAGCAGCCGCGGCGGTTTTGATCATCTGTTTGGTCGTTGTTCCGGCGCTGCGGAGCTTGGCCAGAATGATCTCTCGTCGGCGTTCAACCGGTTTGGTTGAGTCAGTGGCGAGGCCCAGCTCACTTTCCCACAGGTCAAGGCCCCAAGTTGCCGTCGAAACAAAAAACTGCTTCAGAACGCTGTCATTTTCGTTCCAAAGCAGTCCTATTTCTTCACCCGCCGTTTTCATCATTTCCCGGAAGTCCCTGATCTGCTGGTAAAATTCGGGCAGGTAAGACATTAGATCAACCGATCGATTCTCCGATTGCTTCGAATCGCCATTCTCCGCATAGAGGGATGATCCATATAACAGTTTTCCGTACACGGATTACACCCCCTTGAGCTGGTTCCAGGTAATTGGGCCTTTGGGCATGACATCATCGACGTTGGCCAATGTTCGCCATGCTCGCCAAGCATCGGTATTATACAGTGCATACCGATAGCTGATCGGAGCATCCACGTTATACGGATAGATGTACTGCACGGCGGCCATATTGGCATAGCCTTTGATCGTTAGCACCGTGCAGTATGTTACACCGTTGAACTTGTTTGTCGGGTTGTTACTGAAAAACAGCGTTACCCCTCGGTCATATGAAGATGGCAAAGCGCTTGCGTCTTTCCAATTGTCTGGTTTCACGCTCAACACATCATGGGTGTGGGAACTGGGCGGGAACGTACCCGGTTTCCCTGTCACGCCCGACCACGGTACGCTGTCGGCGGCCTCCGCCGCATCGACTTTGCCGTCGGAATCCGTATCGTAAATGGATTTGAGCATGTCCCCAACGCTTTGAGCGGCGACCAGAAGCTGATTCCCGGTTGGCGTACCGATATACAATTTGTTTGTGTCCGTACAAAAGCCCAGTTCGCCAACATCCAAAACGGGTAACTGGGCTTCCAGTCCCCTGCGGATTTTTATGAGTGCTTTTCTTGGCATCGGCCGTCACCTCTAGAAGGTACCGCCATCGATCACAGCCACCATGAGCCGGTTGCCGTTTGCGCTGTCATAGACAATGCTTTCCCCATCGATGTTTGCCTCAATTCCCGTAGAGTTGACCACGATTCCTTTGCCGGCCTTTGCGGATACCGCGTCGGCCGTAACCGTAATCCCATCACCGGCCCCAACGTGCAGGGTGACCGTATCCGCCTGGCCGCCGCCGGTGAGCCCATTTCCAGCTGTAATCGTCTGGAGTGCTCCACCCGTTCGCACCCACGCCGAACCGTTCCACGAATAAATCTTCTGTTCGTCATCGACATAGCATGTCCAACCGACTTGCGGCGCGTAGAAATCCCACGCGGATCCATTCCATTCTGCGATTTGATTCGTCTTCCCGGACCATGCGCCGGTTGCGCCGGCAGGGATGATGTACCGGTCGGCTAATGCCGGACTTCCGGGCGGTGTCGTAGTCGTGCGGTTTTTCACGCTGGCTTGCGGTTCGATGTTATGCTTGGCCAGTTCAATCTCGTTCCGGATTTTCTGCGCGCTCCAGAGGTCAGTCGGGCCGGTTCCGGAGTCGTTGATTTGCCGGTGGATGGCAGCATTGTCGATATGGTCCCGGATTTGCGCGGCGGTTGCAGTCTTGGTTCCGTCCGAGACCTTGTTGACGTTGCCGCTTGTAACATTGGATTTCGCAACCTTGGCGTAATTTGTTCCGTCAGGGATGTCATCGAGATTTCCGGTCAGATCGGTCAGCCTTTTGGCGCTGATCCGCTGCCAGGCAATGCCTGTATCCAAATACAGATATCCGTCATCTGTTGCGAAGTAAAATCTGCCTTGCACGGCCGCATTTGGCCGGTTCGCCAGCGTTCCGGACATGACCCGGCCAACTAGCGTGTTCTGTGTCCCATCCCCAATGTAAATCTCTTTTGTATCCGTGCAATATCCCATCTCGCCCTGTTGGAGTGGACCGTAGGCGTCCAGTTGGGCCTTTGTACCTCTCTTGATTTTGATGGTCTGAGCCACTTTCATTCACTCCTTTCAAAGATACCGCCATCTATGATCCCGTCTGCCTTGTACCTTTCCAACTCGGTCTGCGTGGCCGTTATGGCGTCTTGCAATACATTCACATCATCCGCTTCCACAGTGTCGCCGAGCGTCTCGTAGGTGACGTATACCTTTGGTACATCTGCAAAAATGCGGATTATCCGGCGCCAAGGCGTATCTACAGGAACCGAAAGCGTCCATGTGGCGACTTCCTGGCCCGTGAATTTTGGCCCCGTGTATACTTTCACGGTGCTGTTGATGATGTTGTCGTGCGCGAGAAGTCCCTCAAAAACCCCGTTGATGAGCGGAATTTCTTCTTCTATGACGTATACGCCGTCCTGCTTCTTGTTCAGTTTCTCAGGAAAGACATCAATCTGATCCGGATACGGCATTCATCACACCCCCAGACTGACCGTACCAAGCACGGGGACTTCCTCGTCCTGCAGTGCAACATTGGACGTGCCGCCATTTACGGCAAGATTCACATAATCCACCACGCCAGGCGTTCCGAGGAGCAACGTCCCGATTCTCGCATAGCTGACATATGTGAGTTCGAAGGCTGTCTCGCGCAAGTACACCTCCAGCTGCTGCACGAATGCATCCTGGACCTGCTGCAGCGTGTATCCCGTCGCAAGCGTGACGGTGGCCGTGACGTCAATGGGCTTCCCCGTTGCCGAAACGACGGTTACCGCGGAGCCGATCGGGCGGACTTCTTCGATATGCGCAGCCACGGCATCGACCAAGCTCGGCGATGCAGGCCGCCGGTCCGAATCAGTTATGATCACTTTCACCGTCCCGGGACCGCCCCAAAGAGGGACAACTTTTGCTGTTCCCACTCCCGGGACTTCGAGGGCCCAGCGCTTGTAATCCGCTGCGTTGCCACTGGTGCCGGGTTCGCGGACTTTCTGCAGATAACGTGATCTTAATGCTCCATCGTTTTCTTCATCCTCCCCCGGGACAAGAACATCGGCAAGCTCAGCCCTGGCCAATCCAACCACATAATCAATCGGCAAAAGAGAACCGAACACGGTATTTCCGATTTCTCCCGGCGTTTCGCATTCGAGCTCAAATTCGCCGGCAGCCAGCCTTGAGCGAACCACGAAATTCACCTGTTCGCAAGAATACCGGCTGCCGACCGGAACGTCGAAAGGCTGATTGTTTGCGTCCCAGAACAATCCTTTTCGAATTGCTTTTGTGGCCGGTTTACGCTCAATCCCAAAATCAGAAGCTCGCCGATCCAGGTATTCGCCACTGGATGTTTCACCAAAACCAAGCCGTAAAGCGACGTCGAGTTCGATATACATCTGTGCCAGTTCAGCAGCCGCCGGCGCCAGCGCGTCATAGATCACGCTGCCCGGGCGCTTGTCGATGTCGGCCGGCACGCGATCGAGCATGCGCTGCAGGATCGCCTCAAACGTCTGCCCCTCATACAAGCGGACCAATCCTCCTTTCGATCGAAGTCACGCCGAAAACGCTCGTAACCGTAAATGACATGGTCGCTGTGTCGCCGTCGTAGCTGACCTGAAAATTGTCGACGGCGGTGATTCGGTCATCCGCAAGTAGCGCCTCCGTCACATAGGACTGCAGCTCATCCGGCGCGCCGCGCTGCCGGCCATACTGGCCGCCATAGATCATGTGCGCGAACCGGTCCGTCTGGATGATCTTAAAGACCGCCTGCCGGACCGCATCCAGCCCGTCGACCATCCCGACCACCCGGCCGCGGTCAAAGTCGATCCGGTACGTGCGGCTCGGCTGCGTGATCTCTTCTTCGGCGGGCGTCGCGCCCCGTGGCAAAATGCTCGTCATGGTAACCTCCCCACAATGACGTATTCGCGGCCGCCCGGACACCGCAGCAGGATCACCCTGTCGCCAGCCTCAAGCCCGCGGCGGATCTCGATGGTCTGTGAACCGACCGTGACGCTATAGGCCGTCATGTGCTCCGGGACAACCAAAAAATCCGCTGAGAGCGGCAAACGCTGATCGACGTTTACCTCCAGCGGATTCGTGCTTGTGACGGTTCCGTACATCACGGCGGCCGGCTGCGCCGCTTCCATCTGCTCACGGGCGATGCGTTTGATCACGTCGTTGAGACTAGCCATAGACTTTCAGCTCCAGATCCATGGTGTGCTCGTCGCCGCTAAAATGATGCGTGCACTCCTCGACCAGGTAAAACTGATTGACTCCCAGCTCTTCCATCGTCACCTGCAGCTTCACGCCGGCGCGCACGCCGGGATAGCCGAGCGCCTCGAGCGTAAAACGCCGTTGCTCGCGGTTCTTGAGTTGCAGAAAGCGTTCAGCCATTGCCGTAATCTGAGCGGCATTCAGACCTTCGTCGACCTTTTGATAGTATTGCAGCCGGCCCCAGCGTGCGATGGTCGAGCTGTCCTGGACGATGTACGCCTCACGCCGGCCTGTGTCCTTGTTGTCGCGCACCAACTTGACCCGGTTGTAAGTGTCCGTGTCGATTTCGCGCTTCACGCTGTACCCAAAGACCATGCTACCGTCGCCGAGAATGAGGTCGATCGCCATGTCTTCAACGTCCCGCAGCACGAGGTTCCCAGCATCGTCGTAAAAGACGTACAGTCGGCCGGTCGCCATCAGCGTCTCGTCGAGCGCCGCACAGATGATGTCAATCCGTTTTTGACTGTCCTGGAGAAAGCGCGGTATCTTGTGCTGCGTGTCCGCCAGCTCGCCGAGAATGAGTCCAACGGCAAGCGCGTTGTCGCGGATCACCTGCGTCGCCGTGACGTTGGTCCGGACGTAGGTGTCGGACTCCATCAGATAGCGGATCTGATCGTATGCGGTGATTCGCAACTCACGCTCATGTGTCTCTTCAACGGCGAATACGTAACCGTAGAACAGCTTCTGGCCGTCCTGGCGGATGCGGATGACGTCGCCCGGGCTCACTTCGAACTGTTGCTGGTAAGACGGACCGCGGACAATGGTCATATCCACCTGGCCGGGCTTGCCGATCCGAGAGGTCTTCCAACTCAGTTCCGGCACGAGCTGCGAGACGTCCCACAGCACGCCGTTTCGGTTGTCGATGACAGTTTCGAGCAAGTTTTTTCACCTACCTTTGGTAGGAGTTCTCCATTTCCTGTTGAATATGGTAGTAAAACTAGCACGGAAGGAGGTGTCACCTTGCACATTAATCTTGATGAGTTGGAACAAGAGATACTCCATGACTTCTATGAACATAATGTCCTCGAATCAAACCCTGAAATTCTTAGGCAAGTAGCGGAGGTATCAGCGAGAATTACTATTATCGCGCTTGCTAAATTCGCCGAGAGACTCGAGGTGAAGGCCGCAGTCGACAGAATGGTTGGAGAATAGCATCATTGGGCGATGCTTGCTCGTCACTCAGTTGCTTCGCGGCAATTACAAAAGCTTGTACCAACCTGTCAGCCGTCGCCTTTGCGGCGGCCTCTCTATCTTTCTCCAATTCTTCCCGCACAATCTCCCTCACGCGTTGTTCGTCCAACTGTTTCATCCTTCTCACTCCCGTTTCGGTAATTTGAGCACCTGGCCGACCTGCAGCCGTTTGAGATCCGCATCAGACAGGTTGTTCAGCCGCTGGATCTCGCGCCAGCGCGACGAGTCGTTCAGTTCTTTCATCGCGATCTTGACCAAGTTATCGCCCGGCTGGATGGTGTACGTCTCTTTCGGCACGCGAGGGTCCCAGCGCTTCGGCGGGTCCTTGACCAGTTTCACGCTGCCGTCCGGCTGCTGGACGGGGCGCGCCCGCCGCGGGGCGTAGAACACGTACTCCTTAAGCTCGAGCCGATAAAAAATGTCCCCCGGGCTGCCGGCCTGCTCCCAGCGCTCGAAGGACGTGATCGTCATGGGCAAAAAGATTTTGTATTGGTCGTTCTCGGCATTCATGCCGACATATGAGAATCGCACAGGGTAGCCGCTATGCATCCACTTGTTGATGTCGTTGACAAATTTATTCGGATCGGGTACCCACCGGCTATCGTTCAAGAAAACCGGATTCACGAACGGATATCTTTGTGCAGGAAAGAAACTTTCGAAACTGATCTCGGCCAGTTCTGGTTTTTCTTTCGTCCTGATCGGACCTAGACCAATGATCCGATAATCCTTTCCCGATCCTTCGCGCTTAATGGTCACTTTTTCCGGCAGAATCGGGAACGGCCAGCCTTCTTCCCCGTTATTCCAACTAATCGTCATTGTGAATGGTCGCGTATTTGCCTCCATATCAGGGAACACCCCCTAATAAAAAACGCGCCTCGAAAGGCGCATTGAGTAGACAACCGATCATCCGATCAAACCTGCACGATGTAAATCACTGATGGAAATATAGATATTGCCACGATACTTCTTGAATTTGATGCCATCAAAAGTGAAATCACCATTGCTGGACTGTAAAAAATCTTCGGACACTGAGACATCAAGCAGATAATCAATACCATCAACGGTATATCGAGCGAAGTACAGTTCTTTTCTCTCCTTGTTTACGATGACCGTGATGTATTCGATTTCGTCAAGCAGGCCTTGAGAAATCCACCCCTCACTCAGAAGCGGCGGAAGCTCATACCCATAGTGCACGGCCATCTGATACGCCGTATCAGCCGAGTCCGGATAACCCTTGTAACCCGGTTCTTTGTCCTCGGCAAACTCGGTGTCCGGCCGCAGCGTGTCGTTCTTACGGCCAGCCGGGCCGTCGGTTGCCGCCGGACTGCCGGTCTGTCCGCCGCTGATGTCCTTCTCAACGACCGTGACTTCTTCATATGTCGGCGCGGCCGCCCCGATCTCAACCCGTTTCAGCTGGTCGTTATACCGCACCGGCGCGCCCAGCAGCTCGCCGACCTTCGCGAGCGGCAGATACGTGCGGCCGTTGTATGCGAGGATCGGATATTCCGGATCAGAATATGTCTTCCCGTTAACAACGACCGGCTGCGTGTACTCGGTCGCAAGATACTGCTTCACCGCGGCGTATGCCGGCACGGCCAGCGTCACCGCGGCGCCGATGATGATACCGAGTACAAGTCCGATCAAACCTTTTTTCATAGGCAATCCCCTCCCAATACTTGTATCGGTATATACGCCGCGGCAATTAAACAGTTGCGTCAACCATAAACGCCGCGCGCCGACGCTTCGATCTCGGCCGTCGCGCCTTCGACGATCTTCGCGATCACTTCGTCGACGTCTACGGTCTGCGCGATGGGGCCGGTCGTTACGTTCACTGTCGGCGTCAGCGTCACGAAGTTCTGGATCGCCTTCATCTCGGCCAGATCGCGCATCACCTTCAGGTCTTCGCTGGAGACATCGACGGTGTCGCGGATTTTTTTGACTTCATCGACCGAATTGAGCTTCGGGTCTTGGTACCATTGCGAATAGTCATATCCACCATACTCATCAGCCGCCGCTGCTTCTTTCTCGGCCTGCTCGCGGGCCCGTTTGGCGGCGCGATCCTCGAGAAAATCAAGCACCTTCTGCTCGCGTTCCGCGGCTTTCTGCGCAGCTTTCTCTTCCATTTGGCGGATCGCTTCTTCACCGGCTTGCCGGATGGCCTCTGCTTGGGTCGCAGCTGTTGCTGCAAACTCGACGTGTTGGATCGCTTCCAGTGACACGCCTTTAATACTATTCAATCGCTCGATCAGCCAGTTTATACGGTCGATCACGCCGTTGACGAGATCCTCCATAGTCTGCAGCACTTCGGCTCTAGCATTCCAAAACGCGGTCTGAATCCCGATCCCGACGCGCGCGAAGAAAATGGGGACCTGGTCAAACCAGTTCAGGATCTTATTCCACGCCCTGAGTAAGTTGGCCGCGAATTCGTCGTTGGTCTTCCACAATTTGACGATCCACACAACGATCGCAGTAATGAGGCCAATCAGCGCGGCGGCAGCCATGATGATTAACCCGATCGGATTGGCCGAAAGCGCGATGTTGAGTGCCCACTGCGCCACCGTCCACGCCCCGATAGCGGCGACAACGCCCCAGATGATCGGCTCGATGATCGACCAGTTGCTGCGCACGAATTCGCTCACCTTGCCGATGACATCCATGAGTTGGACGGCAGCCACAGCTACATCCGCGATGGTGCGGCCAAGGCTGCGCATGCTGTTTTGCATGCTCGGATCGTTGAGCATCGCGCTGATGCGTTCGATCGCTGGACCAAATTCCTGCAGCATGGAGTTCTTGACCGAATTCCAGATATCGCTGAATGTCCGCGGCATCTGGCCGAACTTGCGTTCGATCTCATCCGCCGCTGAGAACAGCGCCCCCTTGATAATGTCCGCTGTGATCGTGCCCTCAGCGGACATTTCCTTCAGCTCGCCCTTGCTCTTGCCTGTGAAGTCGGCAATGGCCTGCGCAAGCATTGGAGCGTTTTCCATGATCGAGCGGAATTCATCGCCCTGCAGCCGTCCGGCGGCCATCGCTTGCGTGAGCTGATACATGCCGGCCTGCTGCTCCATTGTGCTGGCGCCGCTGATCCGGAACGCCTTTTGCATCAGTTCAGTGAACGCGATGACTTCGTCGGTGCTGCCAAATGCATCAGACGCGAGCAGACCGAGCCTGCCGACCACAGCAGCCATGTCCGTGTATGAGCCGCGCGCGCGGTTTGCTGCCGCGAAAATCTTGTTTTGCAGCTCCTCAGTCGTTTGCAGACCGTCATTTACCAGATTGAGACGAGCGAGAGTATTGACGTATTCGTCGCTGATGTTCGTCACAGCTTTGGCTCCTTGGATACTGAGATACGCAGTCACAGCACGCTTGATAGTGCTTGCCAGACCATCCGCAGAGCCTTTACTCTCACGAAGGCGTTGGAGCCAGGTCTGCTGATTTTGAGCACCCTGCCTAGCCGCGTTCGCGCTCTGGCGCAGTGACTGAGTGTACTGCGTGACGGCCGCCCGCATATTATGCATACCGCGGCTGATGCGCGTGACGTGAGAATTGGTCTGCGTCAACAGTTGGTTCGTTCGCCCGATCCCGCTGTTGATCTGTCGGACCTCATGGGTCAGCTCGTCGAATTTCGCGACCATCGCCTGTCCAAGCATAATCAGCAGTCGGTTATTGCTGATCATCTGCTGCTGTCCTCTGATCGCCTTCGCCGGAACGATGCTTTTTGTGGTCGCCGAAGCCGACGCCGCCGGCACCTGCATGGATTGGTTGACCCGTTCGGCTGTCGATATATATTTTTCCATCTGCCGGATGATGCCGCCCAGCGGCCCGCTCATCGCGTCCATCATACGGATTGTCGATGACAGCGTCGTCACGGCGCCAACCTCCTTTCATCGCTTCCTTGGCTTCTACATCGCCCGTCTCTCCGCCGCGATCCGCTCGTCGATGCAGGCGATGACGAACGCCTTCTCTTCCCGCGGCAGATTCACGAACGTGCTCGGAAGCATGTGCAGTTTGTGGAGGGCGTAGTAAGCATAGTTCGCTTCACTATCGCCCTCCCGGATCAGTTTTTTGCCTCTTCCACGAGCTCGTCCATCTCAACGTCGAAGCCGCTGAGCTCTTGGATTTTCTGCGCGAGCGTCGCCACTTCGCCGGCGAGCAGCACCTTCTGGACGTAGTCCTCCGGCGTCTGACAGCCGAGCTTCTGGATGCTCTCCGCATCCTTGAAGTTCGGGTTAAGTGTGTGATTGACGACGACCTTCAGATTGAACTTCTGCGCATCAAATTCAACCTTCCGGCCCTTACGGATTTGCATGCTCGCGCGCCGGATCTCGTCAAATTCGGCGGACGTCATGGCCTTGATTTTGAACTTGAGCAGATTGCCTTTCTCATCCTTGAAGCGCGACGAGATGACCACTTCTTCGGTCAGATTGTCGATCGGGTGACTGTTCAGAAACTCTTGCAGATTCATCGTTCATTCCTCCTGAATAGAAAGGGCGCCCAATCAGGCGCCCGTGATGGTGTTGAATTCGTCCAGCATGTCGACGTCGCTGAACGTGAATGGAAGCTCTTCATCGAGCATATCGTCGCTTGTCGCGTCGAATTTGGCGATGACGACGCTGTCCAGGTTGCAGTTTTTCAGCGTGATCGATTGCTTGCCTGCGCTCGATCCCGGTTCTTCGTTCACGACGAGCAGGTCAAACCAGAAATCGCGGCCGGTCTTGACGTATTCGATCATGAGCCGCCGGAACACCGACGTCACATAGTAAATGGTCAGCGTGCCGCTGCCGGACCAGCCCGCCGACCGCTGCGGCGTGTTCGTCTTGCCGAGGATCGGCACGTCGACCTTGTTCTTCTCGATCGTCGCCTCCAGCGACTTTGCGTAGAAGAGCTCTTCTCGCTGGCCGTTGATGGTGATATACGCCCGGGCCTGTTTGCCGGATATAGCGTCGCTTTCGCGGAAAAACACTTTGCCTCACCCCTTACCGGACCGTCACGGTCATGTAGATTTTCTCGATCGAATCGACCGGCTGCACCCACTGATTCACGACGACGGCATCCGAGCCCGCGCCCGGCAGCACTTCGATGTCCGTCTGCGGATCGAAGTTCTGCACTGCGCCGATGTTCTGGTATTGGTTCGTGATGTTAATGCACTCGGACTTGAACAGGTTGCGGCCGTCGTCGTTGTTCGGCACCTTGCCGATGTAGCTTACGCTGAACACGCGCAGATAGTCGTTGCCGAGACCGTCCAGCACACGCAGGACGCGGTTCTTGCTGAACGCTTTGCCCTTGTCCGGCGTAAACGTCTTCAGCGTGTTGATATCCTGCTCCACGACCGCCCGGCCGTCGATGCCCGTGAACACGAACTCGCCGTTTTGCAGCGCAGCAATGATCTGGCTGTTCGTGTACCGCGGCGAAGCGTCCACGGCGCCGTCATAGGCGTCATAGGTCAGCGACTGATTGGCGGCGGCACCGGCCGTTGCCCCGGCCACCCATGCGACGGCCTGCGCGGCCGTGAGCGTCGTGCCGTCCGCCAGCACCACGCCGTTCTTGACGCTGATGACGCCCTCGTAATCGGCCGTCGGATAGTTCTCCATCACGACCTGAATCTTCTTGCCTTCGTCGTCGCGCAGCCGCTTTGCGAATGCGGTAAAGACGCCCTTCGTCGTCGGGTCGGTTGACATCAGGCCGATCGTGTGGAAATCGTGCACCTCGATCGCTTCGAGATAGTCGAGGTAGTCCTGCGCCGTCGCGGCGCCGTCCGCGCCACCGGTCAGCGCAATACCTGCAGATGCCGTCAGCGTGCCGCTGCCCGACCAGGTGACCCATCCGTTCTCCTCGAGGTCCTCGACATTCTGGACAGCCTCTTGGTAGTCGACTTCTACGCCGTCGACCAGCGTCTGCACATCGAACTTGTCCGGGTCATCCACATTCGTCGAAATGACGACGGTGATGTCGTTCCCCCTGACGCCGCCGTATTTGGCCGTGATGGTAAGGTTCGATCCGTCCGACCCCGTCGCCTTCGTGCCGTCCGTCAACCGATACAGCAGCAGCCGCTGCGCCCGTTTCATCGCCTCGCGGACCGGCAGCAGCTGCGGCGCCGTGATCGGATACCCGAGCTTGTCGAACGTGTCCTCTCCGGCCTCAATGACAATCACCTGCTTTGCCGGACCCCAGGAGAGCTGAAGCGGCAGGCTGACGATGCCGCGCTCGCCGAGCGCGCCGGCCGCCCGCGGCTCAGACTTGAAGTTGATGTAGACGCCGGGGCGCACCTTGTTCTGCGCCGTCCACGTACCTCCAGCCATGTTACGTCACCTTCCTTTTGGCGTAATCCTCGATCAGCTTGTGGGCCTGATCAAGCGTGTACATATCGTCGTCCTTCAGGACGGCCCGCAGTACGTCCTTCTGGACCGGACTGAAGTTCAGGGAGCGGATAAGCTGCCGCTTGCTGAACTTCGGAGCCGCTTTGTCTTTACTCACTTGACTCCCTCCCACACGTTGAGCGTCTGCATGGCCGGAGCGTCCAGCCGCGGCGCCCAGACGTGAAAACTGTATGTTACGAAGAAATGCAGAACGTCATCGACGACCTGGAAACGCATTTCGGTCCCGTGCACCACCCGACCGGCGACTATGATCTGCTGCAGGGCTTCCGTCAGGTTGTCGGCCATGTCATACATGTCCGCGTTCTCGCGTCCGGGCGCGAAATAGTGCACGTCAAACGGATGGACGCGCAGGTACCGACGACCGAGTTCTCGGGTATGCGCCGGCTCCAGCAGCTTGACGAAGAAGTAGGGCGGCGAAAGGTTCTGCGGGATCGGCTCGCCGGATATTGGGATGTCCGGGTACGCGGCGTCAAGTGCAGCGTTGACAGCGCGCCGGGCGTCGTTGATCGTGACAGGTTGCATCGCATCACCTCATGAACCTTCTTAAGAACTGCTCTTGCTTCTTCGCCAGAATGGCCGGCAATTCGCGCTCAAGCGCCTGTTCGGAGATCGTCAGCATGAACTTGCCTTCCGTCCAATGGGTGTCCACATGCAGCGTGACGCCCAACGCCGGCACATACACGCCCCGGTGGCCGTATTCGACGTAGATCGCATATAATACCGGGTTAAATACGTCCACCTGCCAACCGCCTTTAATACGCCGTATTTGGCCGATCGTCCAATTTCTGCGAAGTTCCCCGGTGTCGACCGGCGTCCGCGGCACGACCTTCGCGAGCAAGCGAAGCGCGATTTCGCGCACGCAATCCTCGAAGAATTTGGGTAGTGCTTTCTCCATCTCCCGGAGATTCTCGGCCAACTTTCGCATATCATCGAAGTCAAAACTGCCCCAGCGCCGCCCCATCACGCCCACTCCTTCCGCTGGATGCTGACCTCCTGATGGGTCGGATAAACAAACGGCTCCCCGGCGGTGTACCGGCGCGTCACGTTGCCCCGGGTGACCTCGAGCAGATCGCCCTGGCGGATCTCTACCTCCGGCGCAATGAACAGTTTCGTCTCATACCGGATTTCGTTCTGCGCTTCGGTTTGATTGTTCTGGCCGAGCACGCGCTGAGAAATCCGACAGGGCTGATCCGAATAAACCGCCTGTAGGACGAGTTTCGTTTCCTTCGTGACCGGGTCTTTCACGGGCACGTACCGGTAAATTGTGGCCCGATCCGTGTAGAGCCGTTCAATCACTCGGCGGTGGCGTTCCAGGTTCATGGTTACCACCTCAGTCTGCGGTACCGGTTCAAGTCCACCCGGTAATTGAGAACGACGGCGTCGATCGCCATCTTGCCTGTATTGGTCAGACCAGCAGGCCGGGCCGGGGCCGTCGACGTATCGCCGATCCTGATCTCCTCCCCGCCACCGTTTGTCTCCGCGATCCCGGGCAGGTTCGGCTGCTCAATCCGGAGCGCATCGATCGTCATGGACGCCCAGGTGTACAGCAGGTCGTCGGGGATCACCCGAATGCCGCAGTAGTGCTGGATCCGAAGGCCAATTTCGTCGATGTACGTGTAGATCAGACCCTTCTTTGCGTCGTCAGCAAGTCCGAGGCGCTGCTTGACGATGGTCCAAACCTCAACAGAGGTTACCGCCATGCGCGCTCACTCCTCGACCACGACGGCATTAGCGGCCGTCAAGATCTCGAAATCCGCTCTCGCCACTTCAGCCCTTTGCCCCGCCCGGTAAAGCGTGGTGTTGTGCTTGACGTTGTGCAGAAACACCACCCTGACCGTCTCCGATTCCAGTCTCTCCGGCTCCCGCGCATCATCGCTCGTAGCGTCCAGGATGTCCTGCGGTTCCGGTTGTTCTTCCGGATCGTTCAGAGCCTCCTGATCATGTTCTTCCGGGGCTACCAGAGCCTCGAGCTTTGCAATCAGAGATTTCCGGTTCCTGCCCTTGCGTTCGAGCTCGAGCGCTGCGTCCGTCGACAGCTTGCCGCTCTCGACCAATTGCAGAACTTCGGCGACGCTCAGACCTTCCAGTCCGCCCATCTGGTATCACCTCCATGGATATAGGAGAGGCCAGTGGCCTCTCCTTATCAGGACGCCGGCAGTACCTGGGCGATGAACACCGTGTCGATCGTCTCGAACGAAGGCAGAACGATCTCGGAGACGATCGTCTCCACGTTCACCGGGTGAGGCTCTTTGATCGACGTGATCGCGACGCCGGTGTTGACGATCTGAACCTCTGCAGCCGTTGCGCCGGCCATCAGATCCGCTTCTTCCGGCGTCGTACCGTACCAGGTGTTGCCCAGATTGCCCTCTGGAATCAGAGTGATGTGGCCGGACGGATAGAAGAGGTGCGTGCTTCCGTCCTGCAGCGCGTACTGTTTGGTGTACGCCGTGACAGAAAGACCGAGTTTCCTGCGCAGATATTGCCGCAGATCCTCGTCGGTCAGAATGATGTTCATCGCACCCAGAGGGTTGAGGTCCTTTCTGATTTGCGGGTGAGCGAGCAGCGCATCCCAGACATCTTGAGCGCAGATAGCCCGCGTCGGTTTGACACCGGTGTCCTGCTCAATTTTCTTTTGCCAACGCATGATGTCTTGGATCGGCGTGCTGTCGGGATCGATCCAGACCGCATTCCCGGTCAACTGTTCCTTGTGATCCGGGTTGAACTTGTAGTCGTAGTCGTAATCCTTCCGGTTGTCCGTGATCTTGATCTTGCCCGTCGAGAGCAGTTGCATGATCATCCGTTCGGGGATGACGTTGGCGCCGTCTACGAGCGTCCGCACATCGTCGAAGATCTGAGTGATCAGCGGCATGACATACGCATCGTTGTTCGACTCCATCAGGCGCAGCAGTTCCTGACGGTCCTTCTCGCCGATGCGCATTGCCTCGCGGAAGAACGGCATTTCCGTTTCGACCTTGGAAATACCGATCCGGTCGCGCAGCGTCGCCTTCGCATCGAAGGTCGATGCCCGCAGAGCGACCGGCAGGCCGCGGGAGCCTTTGATCCAGGACAGGTCGAGCCCGAGTTTCTTCCGCGCCGGGAAAAGCGTGGCGCCCAGGTACGGCACAGTGTTCGACGGGTTGTTCGTGATATACGCCGCAATTGCGCGGGCGTTGATCAGATCGAAAATCGTCGGCATGGTGAATCTCCTCTCCCTTTCATGTCAGATTCGCCGATCAGGACGATCAGGCGATGAAATGGATTTGCTTCAGTGCTTCGATGGCGGCCTCATCAGGCGCTTCCGGTAGCTTGTTCAGGTCGATGAAGCCGTGAATCACCGCGGCGCCCGGCGCCGGACCATAGGTGACGTCGACGTCGTTGAGCAGGACACCCTCGGCCTCGCCGTCATTTTTCTTGACGGCCATTTTGGTGTCGTCGCCGATGAAACCGCCGCCCACGATCGTACCGGCCGGCACGATCTTGCGGCCGTCAGCGCCCGGCGTCACGCCCGTGTCGTCGACCGTCACGGCCAGCGCTACATAGTGGTCAGGGAACTTCAGGATTTCCTTCTTGTTCCCATAATCGCGTTGAACGAACTTACTCACGGTTGATCAGCCTCCAAAATAGGATTTTTGGGCCTCAGTCGTCGAGGCATTGGCCTTCGCAAATTCGGCAATCCGCTTTCCGAACTCGGCCGCCTTGTCGGCTCCGCCGCCTCCGCCGCCGCCAGATCCTTCAGGCGGTTTTGCGCCGCGGAACTGGAACGTTCCGCCACCGTCCTCCGGGACAAAAAGAAAAGCCTTGCTCTCGCGAAGGCCCTTCAGCTGCTCGTCGAGGCCGGATTTAATCGCGCCGGCGTCGTCGAGCTCGATCTTCGATTTGTCCAGCAGGCCCGCGACGATGTCCGGGTCATGGACCTTGCCGGCAAGCGCGAGTTTGATCGCGCTGGTCAGGCGCAGCTCCTTGATCTCCGCGTCATAGCGGTCTTTGGCAGCCTTGTTGTCGGCTTGCAGTTGCTCGATTTGCTTGCGCAGTTCTTCACTGGCGCCGGCAGACTTCTTGAGGTCCTCCAGCTGCTTGTCGCGGTCCTGAAGCGCCTCCTCGGCCTTCTTCCGGGCCTCAGACACGTCATTGTATTGGCTCTTCGGCACGAAATGCTTCGGCAGCTCTTTCCGGACCTCCGCATCGATCCGCTCGATGTCCGCGTCAGCGATCCCCAGCTTCTGCAGCAGTTCCTTCAGCCATTCCACAATAGATCACCCTCCGAATTTGTATAGCGGTTCGCCCGCTGATGGTGCCGACCGATATACCCCGGCCGCGGGTGGAAAATGGGCCCCGGAAGTCTCATCCGGAGCCCGAATCAACCGGTTCGTATTGCGATTCGAAATCGTCCTTTTTGACCGCTTCGATCTTGCCGTTCTCGTGTTTGACGAGATAATCGCCCGCACAGGCGACAGCCACCTCGTATGTGCCGCGGATTACGCGCAGGTGTACACTTCCGTCGGTTTTATATTCGACCATGACCGGCAGACCGACGAAGTCGATGATTTCCTGCACCTGGTCCGGCGAGTTAAACTGGATGGCTTCGCACAGGGCGCTTCGGCGGTATTGGCTCGCTGCCATTCGCATCACCTCGCTTTCGTGATGGCCTCCGCCTCGTCGGCGGTGACTGGCTCATAGTCGACGAAATCGCCCGTCAGGATGCCGTCATAGCGGTCTGTACGGCGCCAGCGGCCGGCGCGGTACTCCTCAAAGACGCCGCGGTCGAACCGGACGACGGCGAACGGCGCGGCCTTCGTGGTGCCGTACAGCGTGATTGCGTAATGCTGCATCAGCATCGCCTCCTCACTTGATCCGGTCCACGCCCGGCGGCCGCCGGATTCCGCTGGCCAGCTTCAGCATTTCGGTCCATACCTCAAGCCGCTGCTCGTCCGTCTCGGCCGTCAGATACTGCTCCATCAGGTCCCGAATCTGCTCGGCGAGCTCGGCGCTGTCAGGCGTATCAAACCGCACCTCATACGGATGTCCGTCCGGCGACACCAGGACGACATGGATGCTGGCATCCGGCACCTGATCATCCTTCCATGTGTTCCGGACGCGCCGCAGTGTGTGGCCATCGTTGATCAGGGCCATGAGCACGCCAGAATATACGTCCACATACTTCCGCGCGGGCGCGACAGCCGTATAACGCAGCGCGTCGCTCGCAGACCGCGCGACATCCGCCGGTGTGAGGCTAGGATCTATCTGCATGTCGTGCACGAGGTCGTCCGTGATGTCTCGAATGTACCTGTCGCGCTCTTTGATTCGGACGGCCGCCACTTTCCCGCCGGCGTCATCGATAGCCTTTCGGACGGCCCGGGTAATGGCCGGCTCGGCCCCCACGATATCCCTATGCAGATTTTCGAGCTCCTCGCGGGCCTCGTTGACCTTCTGACGCGCCGTTTGCTGATCCGAGGTCCGAACTATCGGCGGTTCAGCCGAACGCGTCACAGTGGCTCTGACGGGCTCTGTGGCCGCTGGCGCGTGCTGCTCCGCCCATTCGCGGTAGGTCATGTCCCCCGGCACATAGTACGTGGCGCCGTCGTCGCTCCGCGCTGCACGCTCACCGGGCTCGGCGTCCTCGAAGTATGGGATCGTCGTGGACCGGCAGTAAACGTGCAGCGGCGGGTAGTTGACGCCGGCCCACGCCTCGCTAAGGCGAAACACCCGACCATCCATATCCCGGCAGATCTCGGACGTCCGGCGGTCGAGTGTCGCCACGAACTTGTAGGTCTCGACTCCAGTCTCCCGGTAGGCGTCGAGCCGGGACTGACCGGCAAAATACGCCGCCTCCGTCCGAATCAGACGCTCGGCAGCATGCCGGCTGACCTCGAAGCGTTCTGCGAAGTCTGTGATCACCTTTTCCGCCTGCTCGCCGCGAATCAGGTCCTGGGTCAAGATCGTCTGCAGCTCGCTGACCAGCTTGTCCCGGTCCTTCCAGATCCGGGCGCTGAAGTTGCTGCCGTCCGGCGCCCACGGGCGCGAAAGGACTTTCTCGATCTGGCGATCGTCGAGCTGCGCGAACGACGTACCGACACCGGTTCCCTTCTGAATCTCAAACACGCTGCGATAATAACTGTCGTGGTAGATACCGCCGAGCGTGTCCGTTGTGCCCTTGAGCCGGCGCGCCGTCAACTGCTCGATCTCGTTTTGCAGGTGGATTTCGAGCTCGCGCAGGCGTGTGATGTGGACCTTCGCGCTGGCATTCTCAAGCTCTTTCACCCAGCGCTGGTCAACAGCGTTCTCGCGGCCGCGCTGGATGTACTCCTCGACGGTCCATCGAAATTCCTTCAGCTCGTTTCGTTCGAGCAATTGCCGGGCGGCGGCAATGCTGATGTCATTGTTTTTGGCGAGCCGTGCATACCAGCGTTCGGTCTTCTCGCGGATCCGGGCCAGCGCGCGCTCGTATTCCTCTCGCTGTCGGCGGATGTACGCCTCGCCGCGGTCCATCATCGCCTCGTTGAGCTGGTCCATCCGGCGCGCCCAGTATTCTTCCGGCTTCATTCGTCGTCACCGTTGCCGTTCTGGCCGGGCTGATTGTTTGGCGGCAGGCCGCCATATGATTCCATGTGCTCATCACGCTGGTTTTTGAGACGATCCATCTCCTGCTTCACATCCGTGACCCACGGGTGTTGTGCGACGAGTGTCTCGTTGGACAGGATGCCGGCGCTGTTACGGATGTTCGTGATGATCTCGGTCTCCTCGATCGGCATATCACGGTTGAAGATGAATTCGACATCCTCTTTGCTGTAATCCACGCCGGTTGTGTTGAATAGGTGTGTGTCGAAAAACCAGCGCAACTGCTCCAGCGACGCCTGAAACTCGGTTTCCATGATGTTTGCGTCAAGGTCCAGGTCCGAGTAGAGGAACCGAAGCGCAATGCCGGACGGCGCGCTGCCGAGCTTCAGCCCCTGCGTGTCGACGCCACGGCCGAACTCGTAGATGTCTTTGCGCGCCTGCTCCATGTGCGCTTTCCATGCGTCGACGTTGAATTCAATGTTGAGCGTTTTTGCGTCGCCATCGCCTTCGACGAAGATCGTCCGGAAAATCGCGAGATTCTTCCGGAAATCTTCGGCCTTCTGTCCGCCGTAGTTCTTGACGAGATAAATGCTATTCGGCAGATCCTCAAGATTGTTTGCATTGTCGCTTTTCTGCTTGTCGTAATCGTCAACCAGCGACTTGATCAGTTGGACCAGCGGCTGTTCTTCCTCGTTGTACTTGAAGGGAATGAACGGGATTCGTTCCCAATTCATCCCGATCGACTTGTTCCCCTGAACAACGAAGAAATGCGGCCCGTGGCCGCCTTCTTCGACGTCGACGACCAACCCGTTACCGTCCTTCACATACCGGCGGACGCCGTTCGTATCCCACCATTCCACTTTTGTGATGGTCTTCCTGTTCTTTCCTTCGTAGACAATCACGTCATAGACGCGGATCAGCGCATCCAGTACCGTGTGAGCCTCGTCGGCCCATATCGGGATGATCTCCTCGCTCCGCATCTTTTTGAAGCTCATGGCGCCGTCCTCGTCATAGTAGACGTGCAGCCATGCGATGCCCTTGTTGATCGCTTCCTTGCCGAGCGATTTCAGCGTGCGCTGCATATCCCGGTCGAAGAATTCGCCTAGCACTTCGGCATATTCGTCCTTATCCGTTTGCACGCTGATCGGCTTTCCGAGCAGATAGCCGACCTTCTGGTCGACGAGCTTCCGAACGAAAGCGTTCGCCAGCTTGTTGTTTGCAAGATTGGCGACCGGCTCCTTAACACCGTATTCGTTAATCGCCTCGCGCACACGTTCGAGGATGTCAGTCTTGTTCCGGTAGTACCGATCACCAATCAGCATCCATTTGAGCGCTTCAGACTTCTGCCAATCGGCGATCTCCTGCTGAATGATTTCCTCGATCGTCATTTCGGCTTTCCGGCCGCGGATGATGATCTCGGTAATCTCCTTCGTATCGTCGGTGGCGGAAAGATTCAAGTCAACAAAAGGCATGTCGCAGACCTCCTTTCTATCCGGCGTTCGGGAAGTAGACGCCGCTCTTGCGCTTCACGACGGCGCGGACGAAATACCTGTCGCCGTCCATTTGGTGGTCGTTTTCCTTCTTCGGCTTGTCCTCGCCGCGTTGGCCCGCCTTCTCATCCCAGACGTAAGACGAGAATTCGCGCAGCGTCTCTTTGCAGCAGTCATTGTATTTGATCAGCCCCTCGACGAGCGCGGACGCAACATCCCGGATCCCGTCGATGACGTCGTTGTCTGCCTTGATCACCCTGAACTTACCCCTCTTTTTGATGGCCGCGATGAACGAAGCTGCCGACGGGTCGACGATGACACCCCGGATCGACAACTTGCCGGCGAACGCCTCGAGATCGTCGCAATATTCCTCGTCGGTTTTCTGCCGTCCGCGCGCCCGGCCGTCGTAATGGTACTCCTTGACCTTGTACCAGACGCCCTTATACAAGCCCCACAGACCAAAGGTTGTCGGGTTCTGCGTGCCGTAGTCAATGCTGATGTAGTACTGCGTGTACGGCCGATCTTCAGTCGGTACGACATGCTCCGATTGGTCGAACATGTCGTAAACGAGCCCTTCGGCCATGACCCACAGACCGAGGATGTAGCGTTTGAAGAAAACGCCGGAGTACATCCGGCGGTAACGCTCTTTGACGCGCTCGGAAAGGCTCGGATTGTCGTCCATTGTGAAGTGCAGGTGCAGCGCGTGCTTCTCGTTTAGTTTGTCGAGCCACTCGAGCTTGAACCAATGATAGGGGCCGGCCGGGTTACAGTTGAACCACAGTTTGGCGCCGTCGACGCTGCAGCGCGCCGTCGCCTGGTTGACGAACGACTGCGGCATTAGCGCCGCCTCGTCGAAGAACATGCCGGCAAGCGTAATTCCCTGAATCAAGTCCTGGCTGCGCTCGTCCTTGCCGCCGAACAAGTAGAAATAGTTTTCCTTTCCGCCGCGGCGGACGGTGAGCAGGTTGTCGGCCCGGCTGTCATGGACGCGGTATCCGCGGCTCACCAGCATTTGCTTCAGCGGACCGATCACGTTCCGCCGAAGCGCCCCGATCGTCTTGCCGGCCATACCGAACTGCTGGCCGTCGAATGTCTGCATCGCCCAAACAACGTATGAGAACGACATCGACGCCGTTTTTCCAGCGCGGACGGAACCGTCGCAGATGATTGCGTCCTTGTCGTGGTGCGGGCTCTCCGGCATCCACCACGTCAGGACCATGAGTTGCTTTTCGCTGAACGGCTGCCAGCGGAACGTGGGTTTAAGCTTCCTCGCTGTCGCCATCATCCCACACCTCCGCCGCTTTGCCGCGCAGGGCGTCTATGAAGCCGTCGTCGCCGACCGCGCCCGGGTCGTTCTCTGCGGCTTTGCGTTCGAGTTCCTTCGTCTCCGCCCGCACCTTCTCGACCTGCGCCTGCATGAGTTCGAGCTTCGCCAGGCGCTCGTCGTTTTCGGGGGCTGCGGCGAGGAACTGCTTGATTGCCGATCGCAATTCCTTGTTGATCGTCGCGAACGCCTTGAGCTGGGCGGCTTCTTTGTCCCAGGCGAATTGCAGCTCCCATTCACGCTCACTCAGCTTGCCGCCTTCCTTTACTCGTTTCAGTTCGCGTGTCGTGTCATTTTTGCCCTGAACAAACATGATCCGCTGTGCCCATAGCATTTTGGCGTAGGCCAGTTCCACGCCGTGCCAGAGCATATCGAGAGGATCGAGGTTCTCGACCTCCTTCATGAGGTCCTGCAGCTCGTCCGGCAGCAGCTTGCGGTACAGCCCGTGCTTCAGCGCATTCTGGTTGCCCTTCGGCGCGCCGCCGCCGCGGTTCCCTTTTGCGTTTTGGTTCCCCTTCGGCGCACCGCGCGGCCGTTTGGCGGGGATCTCGTCCCACTTGTCCTGGAACTTCCACTTGCGGATCAAGACGTCAGAGACGCCGAGCTCGTTGGCGATGTCGACAAGCTTCATCTGGCGGCCGGATTTCAGCCAGAGCTGAAGAGCTTTCTTGCGGTTATCGCTGCGCGGTCGAGACACTACATTCACCCCACCTCCGGCAGAAGGAATGAAAAAAAGCGCCCGCTCAGGCGCCGGATGGTCGATCCAATCCTCCGACCTCAAGCCGTCAAAACGGCCGAAATCGAGCATTTGAGTTTGAAAGAACGGAACGGCGAGTTTAGTAACGCGGCGTTACCATTGATTCTTGCGAGTTTGGTGCCTTTCCGCCGTCACAATATTCCCATTTTGTGGTTCTACACTAACCCATAACATAGATTCTGTTGCACTCATAAATCGCTGTTCTTCTTCGATTCTTCTAGGGTTTGTTTTTGGTGCAGTGGTTTGAGTGCAACACAACACGAATTATGCGTACTTCAGACGCCTTATCGCGCTGTCCATGAGGTCCTGTGTGAGGCCCAAATACATCAAAGTGACGGTTTCCGACGTGTGATTGAACATGCGCATTAGTAACGCAAGGTTGCGCGGGTCCTGCATGTACAGGTGGTAGCCCCACGTCTTCCGCATCGTATGCGTGCCGATGTCGGTCAGGCCAAAATGATCGGCCGCCTCGCGCAGCATCTTGTATGCGGTGCTGCGGTCGATCGGCCGACCAGCGAAGCCGGTGTGCTTCTTACGCTGCCGGCTCTGGAATAAATATTCATGATCCTGTTTGTCCCGAATGAAGAAATCCAGGTCCGCGCGGATCGACGGGTGAATGATGAACCGTTTCCGCTTCTTCGTCTTCGACTCGACGATGTCGATGTGGGTGCCGCGGACTTGCCCGACTTTCAAGTTAAGCAAGTCGGACACGCGCAGGCCGCTGTACACGCCGAGAGAGAAGAAGATGTAGTTTCGAAAGTTCCGGACCTTGAAGTATTGCCGGATAGCCTCAACCATCTGAGGATCGCGGATCGGTTGAACGAAGTTCATGATCACCACCTCGCAAGGCAATAGAAAAAGCGCCAGAAGGCGCCTCAATATGAATCATTCACGACCCATTTCGCATTCTCGTCGTCCGGTCGATAAAATGTGAGTAGTTGTCTCATCGCTTCACGGACCGCGGCCTCAACGGTTTTGCCTCCGTTAATCGATGAAATATATGGCCCTGCTTGTTGCGATCCATGATAATAATGACTGGTAGACGAGACATAACCTCCGTTCTTATCTTTTAAGACCTTGATTCTTACTTTCTGATACCCAATCCATACTTCCCATTCACCGACGAATTCATAAACATCAATTACTTCTTCGTAGGACTGAAGAAGTTCCATAATACCTGACATGCATAATCGCCTCCCAATGCCATAATTCGACACTAGGAGGAAATTTCCTGTTCTGAATCAGCGGGTTGACGTTTTTTCTCCGCTCCCGCCGCTCTTTCCGATTCTGCGGCTCCGGCCACGCAAACGGCGCTAGGCGGCGCGCCAGTCGATTGATCCACTTCAGGGCCGCACAACCCCCGTTCGCTTGTCGCGCCGGTACTTGTTCACGACCCAGCAGACCCTATGCTTAACGCTGATCCAACCCGCGAAATTGGGCGGCACAGCGATCACGGATTCTTTTCTCATGATCGATTCCTCCCTGATGATGGTGTGCCGGCACTTCCTGATCGTTTGCGCGGCCGGCGAGCGCCCGGGTCCTGCTCATTCACCGCTCCGGTCGCGGTGCAAGGAGGGGGCCGCGCCTATCTCGCTTTGCCCCGCGAGTAGGCAGCAGTCGTGCGGCATTTGGGGATGAACAGGCCAAAAAGGAAAAGGCCGCCGATGATCGGCGACCTCATTTGCAATCTTCCACACTCTCATATTACCATGGACTATTGCAAAGAATCGGACAAAAAGCGGCCATAAAGCGGACGTATAGCGGTCATGATTTTTCATCTTCACGCAGAACCACCAGCCCGAACGCAGCGGCCAGCCGGTAGATCGCGATCGACTTGAGCCGCCGGTAATGCCGGGTGCTGTACCCGAGCGCTTCGGCAACGTCTGAATCCATTACATTGTCGTCGTCCAGGTATCGCATGCGGATCAGCTTCTGTTGCCGCGCCCCAAGTCGGCTGACAGCCTTCTCGACGCGTTCGACGTGCCGGCGGCGGCGCTCGATCTCGTCCACATTTGCGACAGCGATGCTCTCCGTCTGCGAGCCGACCGCATTCGTCTGTCCATGATAGCGCGGATCGTACAGAGGCGTGACTTTCGGCTCCAATGGGATGTATTCGGTAACCATGTATTCCCGCGCCTGGAGAAGGTATTTTTCGACGGCTTCCTTCGTGGCCTCTTCATCGACTTCATAGATCGAGAAACTGATCTGATATTTCTGTGCCCCCATACCCCTACACCTCACATTGTGATATATTGGGTATGAGAACGTGTTTTCGGCTTTTCCCCTGCATGCCCCATATGCAGGGGAATTTTTTATTTCTTTTGCGGCCTCGGCTGCATGTTGAACTGATCCGGCGTCCGCAGCACGTACTCGCGCCCGGAGACGCGGATCACTGTCGGTACACCTCGTTTGACTTTTAGGACTGTCACGACCGGGCGATATTTGTCTCCGCGGTTCACTTGGCGCTCGCCTCGCACAAGGGTCTTGTCTCGTTTGTGTCTCACAATATCTCCCGGTTTAATATCGCTCATCCGTCCGTCACCCTCTCGACCACTAATCTTTCCAATTCGAATCCGGCATATCTTACTCGGTCATAGATTCGATTTAACTGGCTTTTCAGTTCGATGTTCCCTTCGACGATTTTGGCTTGGTCTTTCAACCTTGTCAGCATCATGCCCGACATCTCCGTTGCTCTCGGCTGCCACCCCATATGGCCGGAATGCCCGGCCGTCTCGGAGTCGTCCCACCCGCGGAGATAAAGACCATTCACGAGGATGCGATATTTCGGCAAGCTCATCCGTTTTCTCCCTCCTTCGGCGGCTCCGGCAGCGGCATCCAGTGGGTTATTTCCGTATGCCAATCTGCCATAACCCAGCGGCCAATGTATCGCAAGATATCCACCCCCCTATAGTCGCCGCGCCGATAGTACACCAACACAGTATCGCCGATTTCAGGTAGCCGCTCTTTGACGCTGATCCATCCGCAGCGTTTCAGGCGGTCGATTTCGGCCTTCAACTGCTCGATTTCGCAATGCGGACATGTGCGCTTGAAATGGTCATGGTTTTCGCACCACAAAGGATTGGTCATACATCCGTCACCCCCATCTCTTTGAGGATGTCGCGGGCGCGTTGGCCTTGATTGATCCAAAGTTCAGACGGCCAGTTCATGTATTTGATGTCATACGCATACCACCGCAACCCCTCGATCAGCTTGTCCCTGTCCTGCTGTGCGGATAGGAGTTGTTCTTCCAGTGAGTCAATCTCTTTCCACGCTTCCTCTGCTTTTCTTCTTGCTTCGTCCCGTGCCTCCAGCAGTTTCCGGTTTTCCTCTTGCAACTGCTCTATGATATTAAGTTGTCGTTCAATCGTTTCTCCTCGTTGATCAAACAATTCCAATTCTTTTTCGGCGCGGTCGAGTTCGGAGAGGAGGAACGGAATCCATGTGCCAGCATAATCACTAAGCACCGACAACGCCCGATCATACTCCGTCTCGCTTCCTGCGCCCATGAAACGTGATACAGCTTCCCGAATCTCCGCGATCTTCTTTTCCCGATCCAAGGTCATCCCTCCAATACCTTCACGTGTGCGCCGCATTTCTTGCATCTACCCGTGCCCTTCCGCATCTTGATTTTTGATCCGCACGATGGACAGTTCATTCCACGTTCACCCCGATCTCTTTGAGGATGTCGCGCAAACGCCTTTCGGCGACTTCGTATGCTTCTGCCATGCCAAGCTGATGATGGTCACAATCGATGTCATAGTTTCGATGTGCCTTTTGATATCGTCTGTCCAGTTCTTTCATGTAGTTGTGCAACCCCTCGATCAGCTTGTCACGTTCTCGGTTCACTCGTTCCAACTCGTTCAGCAGGAAACCAAGCCATTCGGGGGCGTTGGCGATTAACAGCCCATCTTCCGGCCCTACTGTGTAACACACAATAACATCCGTTTTGTCTGCGTAAATATCATCGTAAATATCATCATATACCCACGGCCCCGGCGTTGCCGCATCCAACGATTTACGTATCTCTGCGATCTTCTTTTCCCGATCACTCATGCCCGTCGTCCTCCTTCGTTTGCTTTCATCCAGTCGGGAAACTGAACCTTCGTGTCGCAAGTATTAAACGTCCAGATAACCACATTTTTATGATTGCAAACAGCGTTCGATCCAAGTTGTTTTCCGCACGTCAGACATCTTCCAAAAACATCAGTCTTCATCGCCCGTCGTCCTCCACCTTCTCCAGTTTGTCGATGCGGTATTGCGCCCAACCGTTTTTGAGTTTTTGTTCTCTCCACTGTATCTCCGGCGGTTTGATGTCGAAGGCGCCGGATTCAATTTGCGGAATGATTTCTTTCGTGACATACGTGCTGTCAAGGCTTTTGAGCCACTTCAATAACCTTTCACGATCAATCGCGTTCATGTTCATCCTCCCCATCCATCACCGCCAGAAGTGCGGCTTTGCAACGTTGTTCCGGTGTGGCGTGGATCAACATGCACATTTTTCGAATGTCCGATATGTCCTGAACTTGACTATATCCGAATACAACTGATGCCAGAGCGTGGACATACATCGAAGGGTCTTTCTCGATTACTTTTGTTTCGGCTTCAAACGCTGCGGCTATGTCGGTGGAAGGTTTAAAATCCTTTACCAATCCCTTATGGCAATGAGTATTAGGATTGATTTCTTCCCACCAATCGGTCTTTAACCAGTTCGTTTTCCACCCCATCACCTTTTCAGCCACCAGCGCATCCAACTCCCGCCCCGGCTTCAGCTCCAACAATTCATCCCGCGTCATGGTTCGGTTCCTCCTCAGTCTGCATCAAAATACATTTCGAATTCTTTTCCACATCCATCATCAAATTCGTCGTCGCATTTTAGGCGATAAACATTGCCGCATTCTGGGTCTTCTTCCATCCATTCACGACCACAGTATGGGCATTCCACATATACGCCAATATGGGTAACTTCTGTATCCGCATATGTTCGATAAATGCGTTTCAACCCCGTTTCTCCTCCAATCCAGATAGTCGCTTAATATTTTGATACTCGGACAATGCTATTTCTTTCTTATCAGTGACCAGCTCAGTGACCATCGCCGCTCTCAGGCGTTCCATCGCCAACTTCCACTCCAACACCTTGCGGGCGACTTCTTCCCGCGTCTCCGAAACTTTAATATAGTCGTCATCAGGCCCGAAAAGGATGTGGGTAAAATTCTCATCCTCGATTACTGCTTTGATAAGTTCAGGACTTACACTTATATACGTCAACCGTATCATGCGTTTTCCTCCTTCAATTCCGTTTCAAGCCGTTCTATCTCCGCTCGCTTGCGTTCCAGAAATTCTTCGAAATATTCAGGGCAGTTCCAATACCGTGACCCAATCCCTCTGATGTAACCTTTTTCGCGGTACTCTGCCAAATCAGATTCGTAGGAACTCTTCATCAGGCGTAGCCGGATTTCCTTGGCTTCCTTACTCATCTTCGTCCCTCACATGGTCAAGCAGCATGATTCCAAGCGTTTCGGCACAGTCGCGGCATAGAAAGATACTGTCTCCGCTTATTTCGACAAGCATGTGCGTGATATGTTTGTTCGGATATTTGCAGGAGTCGCATTTCCAATTGGGTTGATGAGGCGTTGAAATCCTTATCATGCGTCTTCGTCTCCTTTCAGCAGTTCGGAGTTGTCCCATGTGTTGCCGATGACAACGGGGTGTATGTGGCTGATGACCATGAAGTATTCCGTTTTTCTCTTTTTCTGTCTGATGGCGAAGCGTGCTTCACCATTCACCCAGTAAACCCTAAATATCCTGTCAAACTCATCTCGGAGTATGTCTCCTTCATAGATTTCCCGTCCATTCCGGTCTTTCAGGCCGGTATATTGCCCGACCGTTTCGGGATCGACTTTATACCAAAACTCGGTGTTGAAGTATTCGTCGCTGAATTCAACAATATCTCCGACAATGACATCATTGCCAATCAGATACCCATACACCCATTCGCCGGTGTCTTTCCGCTTTCCGCGATACATGGTTCAGGCTCCTTTCCCGGAATCACATTCCATGCATAAACTCACCCATTCCGCTCCGGTTGGTTCGGTTGTGGTGGAGAAGGTATCACATAGATTCGACTGTGCGTTGACAACAGCGGATTTGTCGCAATCGCCCTGCCAAAAGCTGTTGATGGTTTCATGCAATTTTATTGCCGCTCGTATTCACTCATTTGTGTTCGCTCCTTTTCAACCGCTCATAATACCGGAAAGCTTCTTCGATTTGTTTGATGGTGATACCCTTCGCTTTAAGTGTTCGGATTGCTTGTTTTACCGCTGGATCGCTCATTTTCTTTTCCTGTTCCGAAAGTGGACGGAAATCAAATTTGCTCACTTGTGTTCGCTCCTTTCACATCTCACATTTCCCTGTAGGACAGTCGTTGCCGTAGACGGTGGATTCGTCGGGGAAATCTCTTATCTCTACGATCCATCCGCATTTACAAGTGCGCCGAAACAAGTTTTCTTCGATCTCCAATGTTCCTTCTCCGTTCCCGATGTGTTCATTTCCGCATTCTGGACAAACCGAGTATTTTTTCAGGAGTCCAATCGACTTAATGAGTTTCATCCCTTTTCCCTCCCTCAAAATAGCGTCAGTTGCCCTTCCGGCACTGTCTCAAACAGCCACGTTTCGAACCGTTTCCGCTGTTCTTCCGTCACTTTCGCCCATCTGTCCAGCCCGTTCAGTTCTCGCCATTCCCGCCATTTGCTGCTGATCCAGAGGATGTATCCTGTCACATTTCCAGGATCGGCGCCGGTATGGAGAAGATAGGCGCGGAAGTAGGGTTGGAATTCGTCATACTGACCACTCACGATGACCGTCTCCTCTGCCAAAGTCCGTATTGACTGGCCCACCCGATGACTGTTGGTACGGTCACACCCAATATGTCCGCAATCTCAGACGGCGTGTGATACGGCCACAGACGGATCAGATCGTAAACCTTGCGCGAGCTGAGCGTCCGGCGCTGCAACTCCCGGGCGGCGGCGTAGCGTTCATCGAGCGGTTGGCTGTCATCTACGGCGATTTGGTAGAGTTGTTGTTTTTCCGTCATCTCAATGCACCACCGTTCGCTCCTGCTCCTCTGTCTCCGGCAGCACCCATACATCATTCCAGCTCATCTCAAAGGTGATGCCGGCTTCGGCGGTTGCAATGGCGATCAGGATCACATTTCCCATCGCCTCAGCAGCCGGCACCGGAACTGCATTCCCGATGTATTCCCGGGCTTTCGCGTCGCTGCATCCATCGAGCTGGAACGGACGCCCATCAGGAAGGTGCGTCGGGAAGCCCTGAAGCATCGCCAACTCGTATGTCGTCAGCGGCCGGTGCCATGTGCCGTCCTCGGCGATGATTACCCATGTTCCTGACTCGTTGTCCTCCGGGATTCGCGGGTCGGCGACAGCCGCCGATCCGGCGTGGATGTCTCCGGCGCCGATGACGGTTTTCGCGGGCTCGTCCCACTTTTGGACGCCCATCGTGCCAGACCGGGGCGAGCAGCCAATGCGCGGGTCGGCAACACTCGACGCCGACTGCATGATCCTGCTGTTGCCTCGGATCGTTTTCGCCGGTTCGTCCCAATCCTGGACGCCGTAGCAGTCGGGCATCAACTCAGTCTTCACGCGCGGATCTGCTATCGCTGGCGCGCCGCTGCCGAATCTCGTGCCGGTCACAGTCGGCGAAGGTTCGCCCATCCGCACAACTCGGTACACGCCCGGATGCTTGCCTTCCCGAGCCCGCAATCGTGGGTCACTGATCGTTATCGCACCGTTGTTCGGCCTGTGTGCACCCGTGACGCACGGGGCGGGCTCATCGTACCGGACCACCCGGTAGATTGCGGCGTGACCGTTGGCGTCAAGTCCGATGCGCGGGTTCGACACCGCTGCAGCGCCATTGCTCCGTCCAAGTCCGACTGTGGCCGTCACCGTGCGGGATGGATCGTCCCACTGTTCGACCGCGTATGCGCCGCCGCGCGCCTCGTGCTCAATCCGGTACCGCTGCCAGTCGATAGCATTCAGATCCCGCCAGTCTCCGCCGGCCGGTATCAGCGCCAGCCGCACCCACGTTTTCCACTGGAGCCGCGGTAGCCGATGCATCGGCCCGCCGGCCGGATCGTCCGGCAGCGGGAGCGGCACGAGCACATCGCCGATCGTCTTGAGCGGCTTCTTCGGCGGCAGGTAGCACCAATTCGGTACGCGCTTCTGGTTCCGGGCCAGCAGCAGATAACGCATCCGATTCTGGCCGAGCCCGCCGATCTCTCCGAGGTTGTGGTCACTTCGCATATCTACCGCGTACCCGTATCGCTCGAGCAGGCGCTTGATGCGTTGCAGGATGTCGGCCCCCCGGGACGTGATTCGTGGCACGTTCTCGAAGTGGATGAACGCCGGAAGCTCGCCGTCGCCGTACCTCACGCAGGCTTCGAGGCACAGTTCCAACCCGCGGATCGTGAGAAGGTTCAGCGCCTGGTACTTCGCTGACCGCGCCGACTTTTCCGGAAGCAAGCCGCTGAATCCTTTGCACGGCGGCGAAAGGAACAAGTAGTCCGGCACCTGCTCCTTGAATGCCATCCAGATGTCCTGCGGCGTCGCCTCCTGCCACTCCGCCGGCGGCTCGTGGCCGAACCATTTCCGGTACTGGTCACGGTCGAACAGGTCCATCTGCACGGCCGTCTGCTCGCCGGTGATGATGTCGTGGTTCCGGCATGCGACCGGGTCGAAATCAATCGAGCAGAGGATTTCCCACCGGTACACCTTGCCGTAGGCTTCGACCAGCGAGCGCTTCAGGCCCGCTGAGAACCCGCCGATTCCGCCGAATAGAATTGCTGCTGTGCGAATCTCTGTCACGCTTCCACCTCCACCATCTGCGCCGCCCTCCGGCGCCTATTCCTTTCGATATGTGCCCTGGACATCGACTCATGTCCGTATTTCTCGCCGCGGAATATGATGTGATATCCCTTCAGCAGGTCGTCAGCCGAGACATCCCATCCTCGTTCCTTTGCCGCTTTCGCCGCGAATCCGGCCATACGGCAAAACCGCCGCATATGCGCTTTCCCCGCCGTTTCAAACCACTGAGGATCTACCATGCCTCCACCTCCACAAGTCGCAGCGTAGGGTAACGCCGCTCGAACATCTGCCGCTTCATGCGATATTCCCGCGTCCGCATGCCTTTGACGTCCTCGACGGTCACGCTGCCGTCTGCCCAGCAGATCAGAAAGTCGGCGATATATTCGATCTTCCCGAAGGAGACGGTGCCCTTCTGAAAACCCTCCTGCAGCAGAAACCGCGGCTGAAGGATGAACCATTCGATCACGCCGGCTTGCTGGAGGGCTTTCAGTTCGCAGTACCGGTTCGCCTCAGCCTGTGAGTCGAATGTGATACCGTCGACCTTCGTTTTTTCGTTCCGGTACTTGCTGCGCTTCTTGCCGGCGAGCATCGCTCGGTATTCTTCGACCGTCATCCGTTCCGTCATGCCCACTGCCTCCTCCGGTCCGGCCCCTCCCGGCGCGCTGGCTGCTCACCATGTCCGCGATCCAGACTGACGAACTTGTTGAAGTTCTTCAGGAACACGAGCTCGACCGTGCCGACCGGGCCGTTCCGCTGCTTCGCGATGATGATCTCGACGATGTTTTTGCGGTCGGTATCTTGCTGATAATAGTCCTCGCGGTATAAGAAGGCTACCACGTCCGCCGTCTGCTCGATTTCGCCAGACTCCCGGAGGTCAGAAAGCATCGGACGCTTGTCCTGCCGCTGTTCGACCGCCCGGCTGAGCTGCGACAGGGCGATGATCGGAACATTGAGTTCTCCGGCAATCTGCTTCAGGTTGCGAGTGATTTCCGAGACTTCCTGTTGCCGATTTTCGTTCCGGCGTCGATTCCCTTTGATCAACTGCAAGTAGTCGATAATCACCAGCCCGAGACCGCGTTCCTTCTGCAACCGCCGGCACTTCGCCCGGATCTCGCTTGTTGAGATGGCGGCACTATCGTCGATATGGATTTCGCGTTCCGAAAGCGCTGTGACCGCCATCGTCAGCTTTTCCCAATCGTCGTCAAATAGGTTTCCAGTTCGCAGACGCGCCGAATCGAGGCTAACTTCCGCGCAGATCATCCGCTGGATGAGCTGACGCGTCGACATTTCGAGACTGAACACGGCAACGGTATCGGTCTTTCCGACATGTTGTGCTATGTTCAGCGCGAATGCCGTCTTCCCCATGGATGGTCGGGCTGCCACGATGATCAGGTCGCCCTTTTGGAAGCCTGCCGTCATTCGGTCGAGATCCGTGTAACCCGACTCAATGCCAGTGATTCCGCGGCCGTCGCGGTTGTGAAATTGATGCTCAATGCTCTCGTAGGTCTCAACCAGCGCCGATCCGATCGGTACGAAATCCTTTTTCGGCGTAATCTCATCGCCGAGGGACGCCGCAATCTCCTGAACTTTGGCCACGAATTCTGAACCTGATCCCGCTGGCGAATTTGCCAGCGACCGGACCGCATAAGCCGCGCGCCTGTGTACGCTGTGTTCTTTAACCGTCCGGGCGTAGAACTCGACATTTGCCGCCGTCGGCACGATGCTCAACAGTTGGGAAAGGTAGTCGACGCCTCCGATATCAGCAAGCCGCTGCTTGTCTTGGAGTGCTGCGGTCAACGTTACAAGGTCAATCGGCTGGCCTTCCTCGTCGAGCTCTATCATCGTCTGGAAGATGGTCCTATGCGCCGCATGATAGAAATCATCAGGCTTTAAGATATCGGCTGCCGTAATCAACGTCTCTTGCTCCAACAGGATTGAACCGAGGACGGACTGCTCCGACTCCGTACTGTGCGGCGCGATCATTTCCCCGGGCGGTTCAGGCGGAAGGGGATGGCTTTCGTGCAACACGTCTTGCAAGGCGCCTCATCTCCTCCCGAATATGATCCGGACAGGGAACCGCTGTCTCCCGCCATCGCTCCATCTCGGCGAGCATCTTCCGCGTTTCTTCGACGCCGGGGATCGTTGAGATTTCCGGATCCTGACGGCCGGCCCGAATTTCCGCGATGGTAGGCGGATATTTTTCGTTCCTGATGTGACGATCAACGTTCTGATCCGCGAGTTCAAACGGAATGTCGTTCAGATACCGATATGCCTCATTGACGGCTTCAATGCTGGCGTCAAACGCCGGGAAAAACCGCTTGATCTTCTTGAAAAGGCGGGCGATCTCGACTTTGTCCACGTCGCATCTCCTCCTCTGCGATAAACTTATCGAGTTCGTCGAGCTGTTGTTGCTGGCGCGATTTACGCACAGGATCACCACGATTCTGTCGCGCAGCGTCATGTGCGTCGTCCAACTTGATCGCTTGCTCCAACGTCCGAACGCCGTTCTTGAAGTAGTTCTCAACGATGGCGCGGATGAACTTGAAGTTGTACCCGGTTTTTCCGGTGTCCGAGGCTCGCTCAAATGCCCGAATAATGACCGCCTCATCCATGCCATCCTCGATGTAGCTGGAGAGTTGTTGGCTCTGCATGGGATTGCAGTGGAAACCGAACACCCGTTTGTGTGCTTGTTCGAATGTCTCGCGCGCGGGTGCGTTATCCATCAATCCATCATTACTTGGTTTAGGTACGGTTAGGGTTACGTCAGACGTCCGTTCGACGTCCTGCGGATGTCCGGCGGATGTCTTATGGACGTCCTTTTTCTTTCGTTCTTTTCTCTTCCGCTCAGCGTCAGCAATGCGCCGCTCGATCAGTTTGCCGGCGTATTCATACCAGTCGTGGATTGATAGGTTGCCGTCATCGCCCCGATCAACGAACCCGGAATCGACGAGAGAATCGACAAAAAGTCCGGCATCACCCGGCCAGTCAGCAGCAATCGCGATATCTTCGGGGTCACAGTGGGAGAGGTCTCCGTCCTGCGCATATTCCATCGCCCACCACCAAAACAGATGCAGATGGCCGATTGCCTGAGCGATGTTGATATTCAATTTTCTGGCCAACTTCAATGTTTTGGGGTGCTTGGCCAACCCCTGATGACTCTCAATCCATGCCACTTCGATCCTCTCCCTGTACCCTCATCAGGCCGGTATTACCTTCTTCGTGCCCGTTAACCGATGAATCAGATGCAGTTCCCCCGGCGGCGCCTTCGCAATGAGCCAATTTTCCGGGTTGAGCCCCATGCCGGCGATCGCTTTCTTCTGCCTCAGCGTAGGCCGTTTCCCCTGCATGATCAGCCCTCCAATCACTTTGCAGTCCTAAGGATGGGTTTGGTTAATGCGTCTTCCGCGCTCCAACCACGCTTAATCCTTCCGAGAATAACGTCGTAACTGATGCCAACGATCTCAGACCATTCAATAATGTTCTTTGTCTCTCCGTTGAAGGTTAAGGTCAACTGCGCTGTCGGACCGGTCTTAACAGCACCGACCGGAACAGTTAACACCCTTTCAATCGGCCACCCATTAGCGAGTCTTCCTCTGATGGTTTTTTCACTGATTCCCGTAATTCTCGCCCATTCAGTGACCGTCGCTATTTTTCGGTTAAATTCAAGAAGTCTATTGTTCCGTTTGTTATTGGATTGCGTTAGCCGTGATACCCACCTGCAGTTTTCTGGGCAATATGGGCCATTGTTGTCGATACGATCTAAGGTAAGTCCATCTTCGTAACCATTTCGAAGAGCCCAGTTAATGAACTTTTCCGAATCCAGCCATTCATCGCATACGGTTATTCCGCGGCCTCCGTAATTAGGGAAATTGGTCGCCTTTGGATTGAGACAACGATCTTTCATTGCCCGCCATGTGTTGTAAAGTTTTGAACGTGTCATACCATGAGTGCGAGCGCTTCGGATGACTTCCTTGTGAAAGCAACCGCAACTGGTTGTGTTGCCTGTTTTCAGGCTTCTATAATTCACAACCACCTCATTTCCGCAATCACATTTGCAACGAACTAGTCGTTTTTTGTGGCGGTCTTTTCCGGCCTCAGCGATCACTGTCAGTCTCCCGAATTTTTGAGGATGCAATCCCATTCACTCCTTCGCGATGAACACAGGTTTCCCCGTAGCAGCCTGGACCTCTTTCTTAAACAACTCTTCTGAACTGTTGGACTGGCTTAGGTGGAGCAGCCAAATTTCTTCAACCTTCGACAGATCATTCGCCCGCAAGAATTCCAGCACGTTTTCGAGGCTGAAATGCGACCGGAGCAACCGCGGCCGCATCGCCGGATGCACACGGCCAGCGGCGATATTCTCGTCCAATATCCTGAGTGAGTAATTGCACTCGACCGCGATGTGCGTGAGCCCGCTGAACGTGTACCGGCAGTAATATGAATCCGTGATAAACACCAGTTTCTCGCCCGCCTGATTGGCCAGCAGGAAGCCCAACGGCTGCTCCGCGTCGTGCTCCACGTCGAACGGCATGATCGTCCACGTCCCGATCTCGAACTGCCGTTTCGGCTCGATTGGTTTCACACGGTGCCCGGTGAGCTTCCGGGCGGCTATCGTGCCGGCGCTGGCGTAGACGTCGACGCCGGCCTTCGCGAGGTCCGCGACCGCCCGGGAGTGGTCCATGTGCTCGTGGCTGATCAGGACGCCCGCAAGGCGCGAGACGCGGAAATCCAGCGCCTTGCGGATGTCGGTGAATCGTATGCCGGCCTCGATGAGCAGCTCTGTACGGCCGTCCGTCACGTGGTAGCAGTTGCCGGCGGACGAGCTGGCGAGAGGACGAAATTGGATCATCAGAATCCCGGTCCATCGCCGGCCGCCACAGGTTCGCCGAAGTCGAAGGCGCTCTGGCCGGCGTCGAATGTCGTCGCTGATGGTTGCCTTCGATCTTCATGTTCAGGCACATTCTGCGGTTGCGGCTCAGGCTCTTTGGCAGTTTGAGCTTCGGGCTGCGTCGCCGGCTTCTCTTCCGGATCAGGCTTAACCGTGTAATCCACGTCGATCGGCTCGCTGTTGGCGTTCTGCAACATCTCGCGCCGCACTTCAGCATAGTCCTGGTCCGTCGCTTCAGCGTGGATCATCTCGACGAATGCGCTGCCGAAGTCCTTCGGGATCTTCTTCACGATGTTGTTCCGCATCTTGCGGATCAGCATCTGCTCGCGGCTCTGATATTCCCGCCATGCCGGGCTGATCCATTTCTGAAGTTCCGAATCGTCCAGCGCGTCCAGGCCGAGCGATTTCGCTTTGTCGAGAACTTCTTTCTTCTTCTCGGCGATCTTCTTCTGCTGTTCCGGCGTCGCGTTGAACCGATCCTTGCAGATGCCGAACGTCTCGTTCATGAGGTTGTTGTTGATGTGCGCGATGAGGTTTTTCGCCACGTCCTCGCGCTCTGCGATGAAGAATTGGATGCTGTCATCCTGGAAGATGATCGGGTACACGACGCGGACGACTTCGCCTTTACCGGTCGGCGTCCACTTCGGCGGTGTCATCTCCAGACCGTTGAAAGAGGGATATTCGAAATGGTCGTGCTCACGCACGAGCCAGAAGGGACGGACTTGCTTCACATTGCGGCCGAATCGGGCAAGGATGGCATCGTTTCCGTCACCCTCGATCCCCATTTCGATCTGTTTCTTCCAACTGTCGCCGATTTTGACGTTGCGCAGTTGGAAGTACACTTCCCGCGGGCTCGCCGCAGCGTTCAGCTTGAGAGCGGCAACGTTCAGTAGGATTTGCGTCACGTTGTTCCTGTCCAGTTGGGGATCGTTCCAGTCGATCCCCTTGCCGTCCAGAACGGCATTGATTGCGCCGATTGCGTTGACGACGCATTGCTTCGCATATTGGTCCATATGGACCCCGTTCGACGTCAGTTGCCGTTCAATCATCGGCGCGAACGTGTCCGTAATCTTGACAAGTCCCGTTGCGTATGCCATGGATCAGACTGCCTCCTTGATTTGGGATTGTTCCGTCTCCACTCGGAGCGTCTTGTCGCCAGCGCTGACGATCAGTCGGATTTGCTGCCCCGGCGTTTCAAGCGGTCGCGTTATGCTTTCCGCATTGTCCAAGAAGATCGGGGCCGCGATGCCGTAGTGCTCGGACAGCGTCGTGATGATGTCGAGGCCGACATTGTGTCGAGCGGCGTTGTTCAGGCTGCCGTAGGGCACGCCGTCGACCGTGACCTCGCACGTTTCCTCGAGGCCGCCGTGTAAAAGTTGGTTGAAGAGTTTGAACCGAGCCATCCGGAACTTGCTGTTGATCCGGCTTTCCAGCAGATCGACCTTCGCCCGTGTGAACTCGTCGAGCAAATGCAGTTCGTGCTCAAGCCGTTCGAACTCGGCGGCCAGCTCCTTCTCCTGCTGCTCCAGTTCGGCGATCCGGGCCTCCTGCCGGCGAACGACGTCGAATTTCGCGCGTTTCGACTCAAGCAGTTCCAGCTCGGTCCGCAGGCCCGCCAGTTCGAGCCGAACCTTGTCCAGCGCGCTGATGTTGGACGACCTCAGCGCAGCGATCTCGGCTTTGACGGCCTCAAGCTCCTGCTGCTTCGAGATGTAGTCCGGATCAGTGGTCACGTCCGTCATGCCGGCCTGCATGTCTGCCAGTTCCTTCTCGGCGGCTTCGACGGCCGCCCAGCGCGGCCCGCGGACTTCCTGCAGCTCGGCCAGCGTCCGTTCGTGCTCGGCCTTTTCTTGAGCCAACCGCTGTGCTTCGGCGACTTTTGCCTTCCCGCGCTGGTTGATCGCCTCCAGCCGCTCGGCCTTGCGCCGGTTGAACTCGGCCTCTGCCTTCTGCCGGGCGGCAGCGACTTGCTCTTCCGGCAACGCCTGCCCGCACGTAGGGCAGTTTGCGTCACCGCAGGTCGATTCGTCGAACTGTTCAGCGTTCACGCGGCGCCATTCTTCGCGGAGCCGGGCGGCTTCCTCGTTGAGCTCGGCGATTTCGCGCTCGATCGCTTCGATGCGGCGCCGGCGATCCTGAATGCCGTAGTCCGCTTCTTCGGCGCGCCGGCGAAGTTCGGCGAGTTCCTGACGCTTTGCGGCCAGCTTGTCCAGCGTGCCGGCTTGCAGTTCGTTCTTGATCGCCAGCATTTCCGCCTCAAGTTCGCGCTGCCGCCGTTCCTTCTCCGCAATCTCGCCGCCATTCTGGATGCGGCGTTGCTCGTCCTGTTTCGCTTCGATCTGCACCTTCAACGCGTCGATCTTCTCGCGCAGCTCGTCCTCGCTGTACCCGCTGACGTCCGGCTTCGCGCGGTTCGCTTCGTCGATCCGGTCCGGGATGCGCTCGAGCTCATCATTGATCTCCTTGCGACGAGCCAGCACCACTTTGCGATGCTGTTCGATCGTTCGGCCTCCCAGGATCGCCGGCAGGTCCGCCAGATCCGCGCGCGACGCGATCACTTCGTCGTCCGTAAGGTCGCCGCAAACCGTGAGCAGAATCTTGCGCCGGTCCTGCCACTTCAATTGCTCATTGAAGTATCGCGGATCAGTCAGCAGGCGGAAAATGTCCTCGTCGACGATTTTGGCGACCTCCGCCTCATACTCGCCCTTCTTCATGGGCACTCCGTCGACGTAGTAGTCAGTGGTGTGCCTTGTAAACTCGGGCGTTGCGCTTCCGCGCTTTTTCGTCCAAACTTCTTTGTAGACTTTGCGCAGCGTCGTCCGGCGGCCATCGATCAGCAGAACTCCTTCGACTTCGTGCTCGAGGTTGTGGATCGGTGTGCCGTCCGGCCGCAGCGTCTTGATTTCGAAGTTGCTCGTGCTCTTGTTCTCGGAATCCTTGTCAAAGAGAAGCCAGTTCCAGGCGTCGAACAGCGTGGTCTTGCCCGCAGCATTGTCTCCGTAGACGTTCACGTTTGCGCCGCGGGCATCCAGCGTGAAATCCCGGATGCCCTTGAAATTACGGAGCGTGAGACGCTCCAGAACGATCTGCTTCATCGAACCCCTCCTTGTTGCCATTCCCCGTCCGTGGTAAAATGGCGGTGATAGAATGTTTTTGATGGCCCGCCTGCCCGCGGGTCATTCTTCGTTTTCGCAGTCTTCGCAGAGTCGCGGGAAACCTTCCGGTTCGCCTTCTTCGATGTAGCCGCCACAACGATTGCACAACGTTCCGTCCAGCATCATGTCGGCTATGTCGCCCATTGGATCACCTTCCTTTCGTTGGTTTGGCGGGCAGTTGCTGCCCGTGATGCGTCAGCCGCATCGTGGAGCGCTCGAAGTCATCGGTGCAGGGGGTGGGACACCTCGTTCGAACGCTCAACGACGGGGCCGACGGCCCCTATGCGACGCCGTTTTCGATCGCGGCGTCCAGTTCCGCGTTCAGAATTCGTTGCTGGTCCGGTGTTTCGTGATACCGGACCCGTTCGAGATGCGTCCGGATCGTCTCTGCGATCTCGGCCAGGTCATCGTCCGTGACTTGCAACCGAACCGTCGTCCCAGCGCCGGAGATCACCAACTCCGTAGGGTCCCAGCGATCTTCCGGCTTCACTTTCACGTGGACGATATCTCTTGAAAGATCGACCGTAAATTCCGGCATCGTCATGCTCCTTTCTTCTGCTGGAGTTCAGCGACTGCCCGACACAGGCGGGCGAACGTGCTGTCCGAGATCGCTTCCGGGTTCATGCAGTGACGGCCGTTCACTAATGTCTCCCGGACCGCATCCTCGACTGTCATCCCTCGGCACATCACCCGGCAGTAGGCCATCGTGACGGCCGCCTTTTCCGCTTTCTTCGAAATCCAGCGGAACTTCATAATTGCCGTTCCCCTTCCCGCGCCCCCGCAAGGCGTGGTATAATAAAAGAAAGCACATTTTCAAACCGCACTATCCGAGACGTCCGGCCCGCCCGCCGGGCGTTTCGCTTTTCTTCGCGCGCGAAACGGATCAGTTTCCGCAGGTACGCTTCCTTGTCCGCGCGTTTCGCAGGGTCGATCCTATCCGGATGCTTCCGGATCCATTCGAGATTGTGCCGCGCCCTCCGAGCTGCCGCCTCAGCTTCACGCGCCAGTGCTTGTCTGTCCAACTTGCTCCCCCTCCTCATTGAGCGGTATAGCCGGTTTCCAACGATAACCGGATGCTTTGATCCTGCGATTGAGCTCCGCTTTGTACTGCATCAGCCGTTCGAATCGATACCGGTTCCGCATGTGTTGCGGCCGTCTGTCGGTTGCATACGTTGCCGCTTTTCGCGTGTAGAACTGGATGCGACGAATATGTTCGATCATGTCATCACTCCTTTCTCAACCCATCCCCGTCATGCTGAGAATGGTTTGCATGATAGTGAGGCCGTCAAGCCCGCAGAAGTAAGCCACCATCACTTCATGTGCGTTCGTTTCGCGAAGCCAGCGGAGAAAGACCGATATTGGCGGCTCCTTCGCGCCCGTTTCGAACTTGCTTATGTCGCTCTGGTTGTAGTGGAGCCTGGCGGCCAGTTCCTCCTGGCTGAGTCCTGCACGGACGCGCACCGCGCGCAAGATCGCACCAATACCGAACTCGCCTTTCACGCTCACCCCCCCCTTCAAACCGGTTTGCCAACCGTCATTTCTCGGCATCCCTCCATTTGGTAGAATGGAATCAATATGTAAAAGGAGGCCGATGCCGTGAATTTCTACCTTGTCGCCTATGTGTTGCAGAACCACGAAGAAGCCTTCGAAAGCATGTTCTATTTGCTGAATTCAAAAGGAAAAGCGATTCAAGTTAACAAGCATGCGATCATCCTCGCCAGTGAATTAAGCGCTCAGGAAGTTCACGACGCCATTCGTGATCACGCCGAATTCTATGATGAATGGATCATTACAAAGCTTGATAAAGATGAGTTCATCGGCCGATCAGCAAAGGTGGAGTTGGTCAACCGTTTTCTGCGCAATCACGGCTTCAGATGAGCGCCAAATTCTCCAGGCGGATGTGCCGCCATGTAGCTTGCAGCCCGCGCCTTCTCTTCTTCGCTGAGTTCGGGGACCGCAACATCGAATTTGATAATTCTTGTGTTGCAACGCGGGCAGGCATCTTCTTTGGCGCGCCTATCCATGCAGTAAGGGCAAATCCAAACCGGGACCGTATTCACCGTATCACCCCTTTCAATCCGACATTCCATCCCGGAATAGTGCAGGGACGAAAAGCGTTGTATATTTGATGTGGCCCAACCCTACACCATCCCTGTGCCGCCAGCTCGCGTTGGGCTGGCGGGCTTTTTGCTATGCTCAGGCGCCTTTAAGGCCGCTGGCCCCGGCGCCCTGAGCATTTCGCAATCCTTGTTCTTGCATCCAGCGTTCCAGCGTTGGGATGTGAAAGATATACCTGCTGCGGAGACGAACGTGCGGCACCCGAAATGCCTTTGCCTCGGCCATAAGCGTGTCAACGCTGACTCCGAGGAAATCAGCTGCAACATCAGCGTTGACGCCTTTTTCGTGTTTGCCCGATGCAGCGCGCTCGGCTTCCTGCCGGATCAACTGCTGGAGCTCGTCCATGGTCATCGTGATCTCGGGCATGCAGATCGCTCCTTTCATGGAGGATGTTGATCGCTCCTTAAGCCGACTCTACAGTCTGTGTTTCATCGTTTTCATAACCGCACGTTTCGTGCGGTATGTCGTCAAAAAAAATTTCCTGAACGGTCTTGTTAAAGTAAGCCGCGATTCGCAACTTTATTTCGTCTCGCGGTACGCGTTGGCCATTCTCGTACATCTGAAGAGCACTTACGCTTACGCCGATCGCTCGCGCCACTTCTTCCCTTGGTCTATTACCGCGCAACCTAACCAACCGATCGGCAATGACTTCCTTCATTTGCTCCATCCCACTCACCCCTTTCTCTGCACATTTCGTGCTGTCGACTAAACTATATCACAGCACATTTTGTGTTGTCAACACGATTTGTGCGCTTTTTTATTGCATAACACATTACGTGTTATAATCCAACCAGGGTGATTAAAATGAACTTTGGACAGAGGTTGAGGAAACTTCGCGAAGAAAAAGGAGATACGCAGAAGCAATTAGCAAGGGTTCTCAATGTGAGTGAGAGTACTATTGGAATGTACGAACGTGGAGAAAGAGAACCAAATTTTGAAACGCTAAATAAAATCGCCAATTACTTCGGTGTTCCAGTTGATTATCTCATGGGGCGAACTGAAAACCCAAAGTCTAAGAAAATAACCTTTGAAGATCTTGATAAAGACGAACGCGACTTCGTCGAGCAAGTTCGCGAAGTCGCGGCAGAATATGGATATGAATTATCCGACCCCGAGTTCGTGAAAATATTCCGCGCAGCGCTCGATTTTGCAAAGAGGGTAAGGGGAACGGAGGATCAGGACAACCATAACCTCAAATAGTTCATAATCTTTACCATCGCCATTTCGTTTCACATCATTACGATCTTTCTCCATGGTCCTGATCCCCCGTTCCGTGGTGTTTTTCAAGGATACGCATTACCATTTTATACAGAACACTTGTTCGCATCAAGGGTAAAAATACCTTTTCTCATATTGTTTGAGGTGTGATGGCATTGGAAGTAATACATAGTAATTTCCATTCGCTGTCTTCTATGATCCAGATAAGACTCCACACCGACTTAACAGGTTTGATCTGGATAGCAGACGGCCCGAACAAGAATTTTGATCCCTTACAAAAAATTCGTTCATTCGAGTCAGCAGTTATATTTTCGAACTCAGATATCGAGCCCAGCTCCATATTCACTTCATTACCTATAAGCGATCAAACACCGATAAATGAAGTCGAAAAACTCCCTTACTACCCAAGCTATCATGGCATGACACCAGAACAACGATGGAAATATATTAAATTCCTCGAAAATCCTTATGATGCCACTTTCGAGATTGGCTATGTATTCGTACTCTATTACGGGTTGGAGCGTCATTTGTTGTTTGGCGATTTTGATCGCGCTTTTGATGTTATATTGAAGTTGAAAACTGTTCATTCGAATTCATCATTTCAAACCTATTCTTCAAACGCTTTATTTATCTCATCTGCGAAGCATAAGCGGATCGATAAGATCATGGCATTGCTTTATTCGAAACATATCAATATTTCATACCCGCAATTCTTTATATTTGCAAAAGCCTTAACGAATGAAGGATTAACTGCCAATGAAATAGTGAATACTTCCAAAGCATTTGGTTTCAAAAATCAACGTTACATTTCATCAGATCCTGAATTGTTTGAAAATCAATTAGAAGAGGCGATTTCAACTGTATATCCAGATGGCAAAATTCCTGTTTCTAATTTTCTGTCTTCCGATTTACCAAAAACATTAACTTTCGCTTTTGCCAATATTTCAATTGAGGATAGGGTGTATAAACTCCCTAATCTGCTTGATTCTCAAATTTTCCGGGAATCTGTGTATAAGTTCCTACAATTAGCACATGACAGAGTAAAAATAATGAAAAGGAAGAAACATTAACGAACAGGTGGAAGCAGGGGGTAATATGGCAAAAGGCAGCTTTGAAAGACGCGGAGAGAATGCATGGCGCCTCACCGTCGATTTGGGGTTCAACGCCCTGGGCGAACGTGAGCGGCGCAGGAAAACGATCTCGATCGAGGAAGGTCCGGTATTGAAGGCAGTGCAGAAACTGATGGAGGTGGATCCGGACATTCTCAAATCTTCGGCCTCGCTGAATCGGTTCCTCAAGAACGGCGGGTCAGCGGATCTCGTCAGGCATGCGAATAAGGTAAAGCAGTTCTTTGACGAGGAGCTCATGCGGCTGAAGGTCGAGGCTGAAACCAGCAATCCGAAAGAGGTTCCGGAGAAAATGCCTTTTCGGGACTTGGCGAAAATTTGGCGGGAGAAGTATGCACCAGGCAACTATTCTCCTCGTACTTTGGTAAATTATCTCGACCGGCTCGATTCTCATGTCATTCCTTATTTTGAGCGGTATTTCGTGGACGAGATCAAACCGCTGCATGTGCTGGATTTCAAAGACTACCTGACGAAGCCAGAAGCAAGGATGGACGGAAAGGATATCCCCCTTTCTCCCAGTGCCCAGCTCAACATTTTCAAGGTATTCGTCGCAGTCATGAATGCTGCGGTCGATCTGAAACTGATCAAAGATAACCCGGCGAAATCCGTCCCGGCCCCGAAGGTCCCGAAGAAAAAGAGGCAGAACGCATATGGCGACGAAGAAGCGATCCGGGCGATTCTGGCGATGCTTCAGCTTCCATCTGTCTGGCGGCTCTACTACTTTGGCGCCATGATGGGCGGGTTCCGGCGCGGCGAGCTGCTGGCTCTCGAATGGTCTGACGTCGATTTTGAGAACAACCGCATATTCATCGGGAAAAGCATCTCGTGGACACAAAATGGACAACCTATGATCAAGGGTACCAAAGAGGATAACGAAGAATGGGTCGATATGCCGGCGTGGTATATGCGTGAACTGAAGGCATTCCAGAAGGAATGGAAGAAAGAAAAGCTAGCTATTCCTGAAAAAGAATGGCTCGGCGGAGAGTACGAGTTTGTTTTCCACTCCGGCTATGGTAAGCCGTATTACCACGATACTCCAACGCACACATGGCGGAAGTTTCTGAAGAAGCACGGGCTTCGTCACATTCGCCTCCACGATCTCCGTCATACAACGGCGACGCTGCTCGCCGAAGATGGTGTTGACCTGAAACTGATCCAGGAACGTCTCCGTCATGCCAAGTATGAGACGACGGCCGATTTTTATACGCACGTCACCAAGAAAGCCAGCCGCGGAGTCGCCAACCGACTCGAAAAATTCGATCCGCTGCAGCTTGCTGCCTCGCTGGGGACAAATTGGGGACAATCCGAATCAGAAATTATCGATCTCAACCGGTTCAGATACCTCAAACGAAAACACGAGCCTTGAAATATCAGCCTTCTTCGGGTATAATCAGTTTCCGTCGGGAGTTGTAATCCAGATTCCCAAGCTTGAGACGAGGGTTCGATTCCCTTCACCCGCTCCAGATACCTGTCCCAGTAGCTCAGCTGGATAGAGCATGCGCCTTCTAAGCGTACGGTCAGGGGTTCGAATCCCTTCTGGGACGCCATACCTTAAATAGCGAATCCGCCAATCGGGCGGATTTTTGTTTTACCCGGGAATCTGATGCCCTGTATGCGCGGTCCCGAATCGTTCTGCGATTGATTCAAGAAAAAAAGCCGCCCTACCGCTTCAAGCGCATAAGGCGGAATGATATTTATTTGGAATATGGCCGGAGTCAGTCCGGATCAGGCCGTTTTCCGTTTGATCACATCGGCATAAACGGCGATCAGGATCACAATTCCTTTGACAATATACTGCCAGAAGGAACTGACGCCGATCAAGTTCAGGCCGTTGCTGAGCACACCGATGATGAGCGCGCCGATCACCGTGCCGCCGATTCTTCCGTAGCCGCCGGTCATGCTCGTTCCCCCGAGCACGACTGCGGCGATGGCATCCAGTTCCGCCGCA
>Ga0310830_100288_pt1 | contig 54596 bp, 44 predicted proteins | sample WT_ome_5_FD_201301 | JGI IMG/M metagenome (GOLD analysis project Ga0310830, IMG submission 201301) | Sorghum-adapted microbial communities enriched on wild type (WT) sorghum from Joint BioEnergy Institute, Emeryville, California, United... ... | reverse complement strand
CCTGGCGGCGCAGCTCCAGCCACACCCGCGGTGAGCCGTAGGTGGCGGCGAACTCGTGCGCCGCGCGGATCTTGAGGATCTGCTCGAGCAGCGCGGCGTCGTCGAGCTCGCGCCGGCTCGGCGACACGCGGCGGGCCCGCCAGTCGTAGTAGGTCGAGGCCGGGATGCCCAGAACCCGCAGTACGAGACCGGCCGGGAAGTCATGGGCGTCGATGAAGCTCATGACCACCTCCGGGTCGGGCCGATCTCGCTGGCGAAATAGGCACTCGCCGCGCGCAGGACCTCGTTGACCCGCCGCAGCTCGGCGTTCTCCCGCGCCAACCGCCGGTTCTCCTCGACCATGTCAGTGCTTGGCCGGTCGTCGCGCTCGCCGCGGTCGGCCTCGTCCTGGCGGACCCAGTTGCGCAGGGCTTCAGGGTGCACGTTCAGCTGCTCGCCCAACCGCCGAAACGTCGGGCGTGGGGACGACTCCCGATACAGCCGCACCGCGCGCTCGCGCAGCTCATCGGGGTACTTCTTCGGTGCTGCCAACAGTGCCTTCCTTCCTGGCTCTCAAGATCGAACCAGTCTTGGAAGACTCCGGAGAAGCGGGGGAACCTCAGGCCGAGGCCGGCCCACCTCGACCGCCGGCCCGACGTGCGCAGCCAGCGAGCCGGCCGAGCCGCAGCCACGGCGGCCGGCACCGACCCGGTCACGACGGCACCACCTGCTGCGCCGACGCGAACGTCACCACCTGCTTCAACCGGGCCCCGACCCGCCCGCGCCCCGCTGCAGCCTCCACGACCCCGCCCGGTCCCCGTGCCACCGGGCGGCCGTACGGCGCCGGCTCGCCTCGCGACAGCCGGCCGGGCGTCGACAGCCGGGGTGCAGGCGGACCCGCGGCCACGGCGACCAGCCGCCACGACGGCACCACCCGCTCCGCAACCGCCGGCGTTCCCGCCTGCTCCAACCGGGCTCGGCCCGCGCGACACGCACGGCGGCCCCCCCACACACACCCCCGCCCCGGCAGAACCGAGCGGTGCCGCGAGCAACACGGACAACGGCCTCACAAAAGCCACGCCGTCCCGGCCACACCCACCTGTCCCGCGGGCGACACCCGCCGGACAACCTCGGACCGCGGACTCGCCCGGGCAGTCGGCGCCCCGGCAGACCCGCGGCCACCCGTCACGACGATACGACCCGCTCCGCAAACGCCAGCGTTCCCGCCTGCTCCAACCGAGCCCCGATCCGCCCGAACCCCACGGCGACCTCCGCCCACACACCCCGCCCCGCAGAACCGAGCGGTGCCGCGACCGACACAGACAACGGCCTCACGACAGCCACGCCGCCCCGGCCGCCACCACCTGCCCGGCGCGCGGCACCCGCCGGTCAACCTCGGTCCCTCGGACCGCCGAACTCGCCCGGGCAGCCGGCGCCCCGGCAGACCCGCGGCCACCCGTCACGACGACACCTCTCGCTCCGCAAGCGCCAGCGTGGCCGCCTGCTCCAACCGAGCCCCGATCCGCCCGAACCCCGCGGCGGCCTCCGCGAACGCGTCCCGGTCGCCACGCAACCGGGCAGCGGCACGCGCCAGGCACGCGGCCGCCCACGGATGCCCTGCGGTGGCGGACCTCGCGGCCTCGACCCGTTCGGCGGCGTCCGGCCACCCGGCGACGACGGCCAGCTCGGCGTGCGCGGCCGCCGCGTAGGCGTGGTAGCGGCCCTCCGCCGGTTCGGGCAGGTCCACGTGATGGCCGCGGTGCACGGCGGTCCGGGCCGCGACGAAGACCCCGAGCGGTGCGTGCTGCAGGTGGAAGACGTTCGCACCGCCCACCTCGGCCGCGCGGGCGTTCCAGCGCTCCAGCTCGTCGGCCGCCCGGTCGTCCTCGTCGGACAGGCCCCACGCGAGCGCGGCGAACTGGGCGGCGACCGGCAACCACACCGCGGGCGGGCGTCCCGCGCGCTCCCAGCCGTCCCACATCCCCGGCGCCTCGCGCCGCGCCCACCCGAGCTCGCCCGCGAGCACGAGCGCGGGCAGCACCGTGCTCACCGTGAGGTGCGGCGCGTCGCCGTGGACGTCCGCGTCGAGGATCCGCCGGGCCACGTCGGCGGCGGCCGCGATCTCCCCCGCGGCCACCGCGTCGGCGCACGCGACGGCGAGCACGTCCTCGACCTCGGCCGCGCTCTCGGGCGCGGAGCGGTCGAACGATCCGACGAGCGCCAACCGTTCGGTGGAGAGCCGGTGGGCCTCGTCCCGGCGCCCGTCGACGACCGCGGCACCGCGCAGCGCGCCCAGGGCCGCGGAGACCAAAAGCGGGTCGCCGGTGCGGCGTGCCGCGGTGAGGGCCTGCTCGGCGAGGGCGCGGTCGGGCGAGAGCTTCTCCGGCCGGGCGTTCCAGGCCCGCGCGATCGCGAGTCGGGCGACGGTGGCGGGGCCCGCGTCCGCGCCGGCCCGTTCCGCCTCGGCGAGCAGCGCGCACAGCCGCTCGTGGGGCACCTCGGTGGCGAACGTGGCCGGGCAGCGGCAGGCCAGGTCCACCGCGAGCGCGAGCGGCGTCGCCCTGCCCTCGCCGTCGTCCGCGGCCCGCCCCGCCTCCACCAGCAGGTCGAACGCGTCCCCGGTGTCGTGGCCGCGCTCGGCGCACCCGGCGGCGGAGCGCAGGTCGCGCGCCCGGTCGGCGGGGGATCCGGCGTGCGCGGCCGCCTGCTCGTAGCGCCGGCGCGCCTCGCGAAGGAAACCGCGCCCGTGGGTGATGCGCCCGAGCGAACGCGCGAGCCGGTGGGCCGCCGGGTCGGGGCCCGGTGGGAAGGACGCGAGCGCGGCGCGCAGGTCGTCGAGCACGGCGTCGACCTCGGCGGGGTCGGGTTCGTGCTCGGCGAGCGCGGCGGCGCGGCCGACCGCCCAGTCCCGGTACCGGCGCCGCACCTGCTCGGCCTCGCCGGACTCCCGCAGCCGGTCGGCGGCCACGGCGCGGATCGTGGCGAGCAGCCGCCACCGGTCCCGGTCGCGGCGCACCAGGCTCTTGTCGACGAGCCGGCCGAGCACGTCGGCGGCGGCGGGCAGCGCGATCCCGCCCACGGCCGCCGCGGCGGGCAGGTCGAACGCGCCCGCGAAGACCGCGAGCCTGCGGAACAGCTCGCGCTCCTCGGCGTCCAGCAGGTCGTGGCTCCAGCCGATCACCGCGCGCAGGGAGCGATGCCGCACCTCGCGCCCGCGCCCGCCTGCGAGCAGGCGCAGGTAGTCGCCGAGCCCGGTGAGCAGGCCGGGTGCGCCGAGGGCCGCGCTGCGGGCGGCGGCGAGCTCGATGGCGAGCGGGAGCCCGTCGAGGCGGGCGCACAGGTCGGCGACGGCGGCGGGGTCGACCGGCCCGGTCGTCCGTTCGGCGAAGAGCCGCTCGGCGTCGGAGCCCAGCGGGAGCGGGCCGACGGCGACCACCCGCTCCCCGGGCACCGCGAGCCGCTCCCGGCTGGTGGCGAGCACCGTGACGGTGGGGCACGCCGCGAGCAGCCGCTCGACGAAGCCGGCCGCGGCGTCGACGACGTGCTCGCAGTTGTCCAGGACGAGCAGGCAGCGGCCGCGGGCGAGCCGCCCCGCGATCGCGGCCTCGAGCGGTTGCTGGGGTCCCTCCGCGACCCCGAGCGCGGCGGCGACCGCCTGCGGCACCGAGTCGTCGCGGGCGGGCACCAGGTCGACGAACGCGCCGCCGAACGGGAACGCCGCCGCTTCGACGACCACCACCGCCAGCCGCGTCTTGCCCACGCCACCCGGCCCGGTGAGCGTGACGAGCCGGTGCTCGGCGAGCGCGGCGAGCACCTCGTCCCGCTCCGCGGCGCGCCCGACGAACGACGTCCGCGCGACGGGCAGGCCCACCACCCCGCCCGGCGGGGGCGCCTCCCCCGCGTCCGGGCCGACGAGCGCCGCCAGCTCCCTGCGGTCGGCCACGCCGTACTTGCGCAGCAGCGACGAGACGTGGCCCTCGACGGTGCGCACCGACAGGTGCAGGTGACGCGCGATCTGGGCGTTGGACAGCTGCGCGCCCACGGCCGCGAGCACCTCGGCCTCCCGGCCGGTGACCTCGACGGGGTGGGGCACCGGCCCATCATGGCCGAACTCGCGGTGGCGGTGGCCCCCACCAGCGCTCGTGACCGGCGGTCACCGCGGGTTACCTCGTTCGGGAGCGGGACCGCGCGCGGTCCATCATGGCCTCCACGATCCCGACGACGAAGGTGCACCCATGACGGTCCCGTCCCTGCCGAAGTCGGCCGAGTTGAATGCTCGTCTGCACGCCGTGGTGCCCGGTGGCGCCCACACCTACGCCAAGGGCGACGACCAATACCCCCAAGACCTCGCCCCCATCATCAGCCACGGCCGCGGCGCGCACGTCTGGGACGTCGACGGCAACCAGTACATCGAATACGGCTCCGGCCTACGCGCCGTCTCCCTCGGCCACGCCCACCCCCGCATCCTCGACGCCGTCCGCCGCGAACTCGACAAAGGCAGCAACTTCGTCCGCCCCGCCGCCATCGAAGCCACCGCCGCCGAACGCTTCCTCGCCACCATCCCCACCGCCGAGATGGTCAAATTCACCAAGAACGGCAGCGACGCCACCACCGCCGCCATCCGACTCGCCCGCGCCCACACCGGCCGCACCACCATCGCCCTCTGCGCCGACCACCCCTTCTTCTCCACCGACGACTGGTTCATCGCCACCACCGCGATGAACGCCGGCATCCCCACCCAGGACACCGTCACCTTCCCCTACGCCAACCTCCACGCCCTCGAAACCGTCCTCACCCAACACCAGGTCGCCGCGGTGATCATGGAACCCGCCACCCACACCGAACCACCCGACGGCTACCTCCAGGGCGTCCGCGAGCTAGCCACCCGCCACGGCGCCGTCCTCATCTTCGACGAAATGATCACCGGCTTCCGCTGGTCCGAACACGGCGCCCAACACGTCTACGGCGTCACCCCCGACCTGTCCACCTTCGGCAAAGCCCTCGGCAACGGCTTCGCCATCTCCGCCCTCGCCGGCAAACGCGACCTCATGCAACGCGGCGGCCTACACACCACCCACGAACGCGTCTTCCTGCTCTCCACCACCCACGGCGCCGAAACCCACTCCCTCGCCGCCGCCATCGCCGTCATCGACACCTACACCCAAGAAGGCATCACCCAACGACTCCACGAACTCGGCAACCGCCTCGCCACCGGCATCCGCCAAGTCACCACCGACCTCGGCGTCGCCGACCACCTCCAGATCCGCGGCCGCGCCTCCAACCTCGTCTTCGCCACCCTCGACCCCGACGGCAAACCCTCCCAGCCCTACCGCACCCTCTTCCTCCGCCAACTCCTCACCGGCGGCATCATCGGCCCCTCCTTCGTCGTCTCCGCCGCCCTCACCAACACCGACATCGACCACACCATCGACGTCGTCGCCCACGCCTGCACCGTCTACAAAAAAGCCCTCGACGCAGGCGACCCCACACCCTGGATGGGCGGACGACCCGTCAAACCCGTCTTCCGCCGCTACGTCTGATCCGGCACGCGGGCGCGTTCCGCCTGGGTGGGGGCGTCGGACGCCGACCGGCCCGAGCGGAGGATCCACCAGGTGGTCAGGGCCGCAGCGGTGTAGCCCACGACCAGCGCCACGGCGTCACCGAGGTGCACGCCGTGGCCGCGGGTCAGGGTGACGAGAACCGGCCCGATCTTGGTCGCCGCGGCGACGCCCAGCACGAGGACCGTGGCGATGCACCAGACCGCGCCGATGCCGACCACCCGCCGCCAGGTGATCGTCGAGGAACGCGCGGGCGGCACGAGATCGAGAGTAGCCGCGTCCGGGATGAATCCCCCGTGAGCAACCGCTCGGCCGTGGCCTCCGCCTCAGTTCGCCGCCGCGCTGAGGACGGGCGGTTCGGGCCCGCGCTTCGGCACATCGGTGCGCCACGGCATCCAGGGCGTGTTCCCGGACTGGTACATCGCCTCCAGCGCGACCCGCTCCTTCAGCGTGTCGGCCGGCTGCCAGAACCCGTCGTACGGGTAGGCAACCAGGCGACCCTCCTTGGCGAGCGCGGTGCACGCGTCGGTCACCAGGTCGCCGTTCTCCGGCAGGTAGTCGAAGATCTCCTGGCGCAGCACCAGGTACCCGCCGTTCTCCTGCAGCCGCATGTCCTTGAGCGCGGTGATCGACGAGATGCGGTTGCCCTCGCCGACCTCCACGACGTGGAACGCTGCCTGCGGCGGCACGGCGAGGAGCTGCGCCACGGCGTCGGGGGTGGCCGCGAACTGCTCGATCATCGCGTCGATCGGCGCGTCGGTGAGCACGTCGGCGTAGTTGGCGAGGAACATCTCCTCGCCCTCGAGCAGCGCGCGCACCCGCCGCAGCCGCTCCCCGATCGGCGACTCCAGCCCGGTGTCGACGAACGTGATCGTCCAATCGGCGATGTCGTTGGCCAGCAGCCGCACCTCGCCGCCCTGCAGGACGAAGTCGTTGGAGCTGGTCTCCTGGTAGTCCAGGAAGTACTGCTTGATGTGGTGCCCGCCGTAGCCGAGGCAGAGGATGAAGTCCTTGTGCCCGTAGTGCGCGTAGTAGCGCATCACGTGCCACAGCAGCGGCCGCGGCCCGACCGGGACCATCGGCTTCGGCGTGTCGGAACTCCCGTCCCGCATGCGCATCCCGTAGCCGCCACAGAAGAGAACGACCTTCACCCGATGGCACCCTTTCGACGCACCGGGACCCCCGGACGGCCCCGTTCCGACGCTCTACTCGGCCCACCGAACGGACCCGTTACGCGTCACCGTTCCGGCGCAACGACAACGACGGTCGACCGAGCCCGGGACCGGTTCGTCCGCTACGTCCGAAGCCGCAACAGCAGCAGCCAGTCCTCGCCGCCCGCCGAGTTCCGGCCGGGTGTGGGGAACGCGCCGAAGGGGTCGACGGTGACCTCCACGGGCGGGGCCGTCGCGTCCGCGGCGTCGACCCACCGGGCGGTCCGCGGCTGTACGAGCCGCGCCGGGTCGACCGTGAGCGTGCGCGCCGTGGGGACGTAGGCGACCAGCTCGTCGCCGATCCGGGCCGCCGTCACGTGGTCGCTGCCCATGATCCCGACCACGGTGTCGGCGTCGGCCGGCTCACCGCGGCCGTCGACGATCACCTCGGCCGACTCGTCCGGCACGAGCGCCCACCACTCGAGCGAGGCGAAGAACTCCCGCATGCGGCCCAACTGGGCGACGGCGGGCGTGTCCAGCCGCCCCTCCCAGCCGGGCAGCAGCTCCCAGTCGTCGGACCCGTAGACGTACCCGGGCGAGCCCGACGTGAGCGCCCACGCCATCTGCCTGCGCAGCACCACGTCGTCCGTCACCGGCGTGCCCGGCAGGTTGTTCTCCCCCTCGTAGTTCGCCTCCGCCAGCAGAGCCGGTAGGCGGTCGCGCCGGTAGGCGTCGAGCACCGCCCGGTACGTGGGGAGGTAGGTGTAGACGACGTTGAAGTCGACGTGCGGCGCCCACCGCGGGCTGTCGGTCGAGATCGACGCCGGGTACCCGAGCTGGATCGAGAACGGGCGCGTGTCGCCGGTCGAGCGGATGCCCCGCAGCACCTGTTCGAACTTCGCGTCGTGCTCGGGCGGGGAGTCGTGCCGGCCCGCGAGGTCGTGCGGGAAGTGGTCGCCGCCGGTCATCCAGACGATGTTCGGGAAGCGGGCGTACCGCTCGGCGACCATCACGCCGTAGCGGTAGGCGTCCTCGCCGGTCGCGTCGCCGAACGCGGTGCCGGCGGTCCAGCCGTCGATCGGGTAGAGGAACAGCGTGTTGCCGTGGGCGCAGGCCGACCGGACGACCTCGTCGACCCGCTGCCAGTAGGGCTCGTTCCAGCGCGTGACGTCACTGCCGTCGAATGGCAGGAGTCCGTCGAAGGTCCGCCCGTCGTCGCCCGGGCCGCCGTTGGCCCTCGCCCCGACCAGGGAGACGATCGACGCGTTGAAGCCCCGCGCCTCCCGGTCCGCGAAGTACCGCTCGGCCTCCTCCGGCGACCACCGCACCATGCCGGCCCACGGGGAGTCGCCGAACACGAGCAGCGGGGCGCCCCGCTGATCGGTGAAGAACCGGCCGCTCGGATCGATCCCGCTGACGTAGGCGTGCTCGTCCACCTCTCCCCCATCGCACGACGCTCGCGGTTCCGGGGACGCGACGATAGGCCGCTGATCAGCGGGCCCGCAGGCCGTGAGGGCCAGGACCACCAGGCTCACGAGCAGCGGGCGCCGACTCGGTACGGCCACCGGTCCATCCTGGCGGCCGCACCGCGTCTCACGCGGCCGATCCCTCGACCTCGGGCGCGTCGTCGTTGCGGAGGACCGCTCCCGGGCGCGCCCCGTACCTGCGGGACGCCGAGATCCGCTCCGCGATGATCGTCCGCAGGACGCGCGCCCCGTCGACGAACGTGCGGAGGTTCGTGTCCCCGTGTAGCCGAGGGTGCTCGTGGCTCGGGACCTCGGCGACGGTAAGACCGGCCGCCGCCGCCCGGCAGCTGAGCAGGGTCTCGATCTCGAACCCGTCGCCCCACACCATATCGTCGGGGGCCACGCCGGGGATCGTGACCGGCGGCAGGTCGAGCAGCGGGAGGATCCGGCGCCAGAAGGCGTTGTAGCCGTAGCAGAGGTCCGTGAACCGGGTCCGGAACAGGACGTTGGCGGCCGCGTTCAGGCCCCCGTTGCCCAGCCTGCGCAGGAGCGTGATGTCAGAGCTGCCACCCTCGCCGCTGCGGTGGAACCGGGTGCCCTTCGCATAGTCCGCACCCCGGACGAGCGCCTCGACGAACAGCGGGATCTCCGCCGGGTCGGCCGAGCCGTCCGCGTCGAACATCACGATGATGTCCCCGGTCGCGGCGGCGAACCCGCAGGCGAGCGCGTTCCCCTTGCCGCGCCGGGTCTGGCGGACGACCGTGATCCCCGGCCGCACGGCCGTGGCGGTCTCGATGGTGCCGTCCACGGAGCCGCCGTCGACGAGGACCACCTCGTGCTCATCGGGGAGCTCGGGGAGCACGACCCTGAGGTTCGCGGCTTCGTTCAGGGCGGGCACCACGATGGACACCCTCGGTGATTCGGCGTGCAATCGGGCCCCTTACGTGAGATGCGGAGTGGCGGGAATGCCGAAACGGGTGTCGCTGCGGTGGAACCGGTGGTCCCAGCGGCTCTTGGCGTAGGCGATCGGGCCGTACAGGACGCCGCGCCGTTCGGCCCGTTCGAGCTCCGGCGGGAACGCGGCCGACTTGGACTGGTTCTTCGGCGACCCCGGCGCGAGGAAGTGTCGCAGCCCGCGCACGGAGTTGCGCAGCATGCCGGGAAGCAACCGCGGGTGGTGTAGGACCGCGCTCGTCAGGTACGCGCCCAACCCGACGCCGTAGTTGCGCGACTGCCGCTGCAGACCCTCGTAGTCGCGGCGGTGGAAATGCGATACCAGGGCGGCCGGCTGGTAGGCGAGCCTGTAACCCGACGCGAGGATGTGCAGGAACGCCAGCAGGTCGTCCCCGCCGCACGCCGGTGTCCCCGCCCCCATCGCCGGGTCGAAACCGCCGAGGGTACGCAGAACCGCCGCGTCGAACGCCATGTTGGCACCGGAACCGAGCCGCCCCGTGGTGAACGGGAACAGCGGGTCGTCCGGGCGGTTGGCGTCCGTGTCGTACAGCCGGAATGCGAATCCGCGGGCGAATCCACCGGCCTCTTCGACCAGGCGCTGCGCCGGCGTCTCGAGCTCCGCCGCGAGGATCAGGCCGGTGACGCAGGCGACACCCGGGGACGACGCGGCGGCCTCCGCGATGGCGGCCAGCCACTGGCGATCGACGACGACGTCGTCGTCGGTGATGGCGACCCACGAGCCGGTGGCCTCCTGCAGACCGCGGTTGTGGGCGCGGGCGAGCCCGGGCCGGTCCTCGCGGAGGTAGCGGATCTTCGCCGGGCCGCACTGCCCCTCCATCCCGGCGACCAGGGCGGCCGCCTCGTCGGAGGACGGTGCGTTGTCCACGACGATGACGTCGAACTCGGGGTAGTCGAGCTCGGCGACGGAGGCCAGGCAGCGCCGCAGGCTCTCCGCCCGGTCGCGGGTGGCGATGAGGACGGTGATCGGGGGCGGGTCGGTGAGCGCGGCCCGCCGCCGCCCGGCACAGGGCGGTGCGCCGTCGGCGACGGGGAGCCCTTCCGGGCCCAGCGAGCGGGGCACGGGGAGCCCGTCGGCCGCCAGGTGGGAGCGCAGCTCCGGCGCGCCGGCCCACACCGCCGCGGCGAGGTCGCGGGCAGCGACCCCCTCCGGGCCGACGTTCACGGTGAGCGCTCCCACCGGGCAGCTGTGGAGTCGGACGAGCACCCGCGCGGCGCCGACCGGGCCGGCGACGGAGGCGGACAGGACGAGGTCCGGCAGCGGACGGGCGACATCGATGTCGATCATCTGACCGTCTCGGACAACCAGGGGATGCATGAAAGGGCGTTCCTCTTCCGGATCAGCAGTACCGACGGAGAACCGATGGCGGCCGCGAGCGCGGGGACTTCGAAAAGACCCCGCGCTCGTACTCGGCCGGACACCGGCGCTCTTCCCCGGGTGTTGTCACGAGCTGGCTCGCGCGATGCCAGGCAGGTGACTTCACGCCAAACTGCGGAAGAACTCGGAGGAAACGATCTCGCCGTTACGGCCGACCCGCCGCGATCGACAAAATGCTCCGTTCGGATGCACGCCCTGGCCCGTAAAGCGGTGCAAGGCGCGCGAAGACGGCCGGATGCCCTAGCGGGAACCTACCGATGCGAACGGGAAATGTACGGACCTTCACACGGGCAAACCGGCCGCGCGGGCGCGCCGAACGATGCGGTACCCGCGTGTGCGCAACCGCTCGCGGCGCCATCCGAAAGGGGCCTTTCGTCCCGCGAGGACGGCGCGCACCCGCTCGCGTGGAGTCGTGGCCGTCACGGTGAACCGGGCGATGGCGAACACGTCGTCACCTGGATGTGACAACGCGTTCTTCACCGCGTGCGCGGTGCGATATCCGGAGTCGATGACGAGGCGGCGGGTACGGCGGTGGAAGCTGCCGTGCGGATAGGCGAACGACGTGACCCAGCCGCCGACGATGTCCTCGAGCGCGTGGCGTGATCCGAGGATCTCCCCCCGCGCCCCGGCGGCCGAGAGCGTGTCCAGGTGCGGGTGCGTCACCGCGTGCCCGCCGATCTCCGTGCCGGTCCGGGCGAGGTCGCGCACCGCGGCGCGCGAGAGCATCCCCGTGCGGCCGATCCACGCCGTCGTGACGAACAGCGTGGCGCACAGCCCGAGCTCCTGCAGGACCGGCAGCGCGACGTCGGCGTAGTCGGCGAAACCGTCGTCGAACGTCACGAGCACGGGCCGCACGGCCGGGTCCGCGCCCGCGCGGAGCCAGTCCGCGTAGGCCGTGGCCGTCATCGGGGTGCGCCCGGTCTCGACGACGCTCTCCATGTCCTTGCGGAAGTCGGCGACGCCGACCTGCCAGTGGTCATCGCCGGAGAGGTCCCCGGGCGCCGCGACCGAGTGGTAGAGCAGGACCGGCACGGGCCGGGCGGGAGCGGAGCGGTTCATCGGTGGTTCTCCTGCAGATCGTGGTGACGGCGCACAGGCGGGCCCGGCACCAGTGCGCACAGGGCGGCGAGCACCAGGACGAGCACGGCCGCGAGCGGCGACCACGTCCCGAGCGCTGCCATGCCGCCGCCGACCACGGTCGCGAGCGCCATGCTGATCGCCACCGCCACGGCGACGGTGTCCCCGCGGTCCTCGAGCTCCATCCGGACCGCCCACGGCAGCCCGGGCACCAGCAGCACCCACAGCACCACCGCGGGAACCCGCAGCCACGCGGGGGCGATCACGGTGAGCACGACCACGACGACCGTGCTGACGAGCACCAGCAGGGCCGTCCGCAGTGGACGGGGCCGGGAATCCTTGCCGCTCACGGCGCCTCCGCCAGCACGAACACCACGGCGTCCCCGTTGCGGTACGCCTCGCCGAACAGGGCCGACCCGGCGAGCGCGTCCTCGATCCGCTGCACCGCGCCCGGTGGCATCGGCCCGACAGAGTCGTTCTCGATCTTCTGGCTCCGCGTGATCAGGACGAAGCCCCGCGTGTGGTCGGGGTCGTCGAGCCAGTGGGACAGGACGCCGGCCGGGTCGGCGAGGATGCGCTCCCGGTCCGGCTCGTCCTCGGCCGAGATGTCGACGTTGCGCACGTACTCGTAGTTGTGGAAGTCGTGCGGGTAGTTCGTGTTGGCGCGCACGAGGAGCGTACCCGGGACCGTGTTGTCCGCGATCCACTGCGCCGCGGCCACCTCGTCGGGCGTGAAGTAGTTCTGCTGGTCCTTGCCGTAGTAGGCGAGGAGGAAGAACGGGATCAGGACCGAGGTCAGCAGGACCGCGGGCAGGGCGACCCGCCACGGGCGGGTTCCCGGGCGCCGCCCGACGGTCAGCGCAGCCGCGGCGAAGTAGGACAGGAACGGCGACGCGAAGAGGAAGACCCGGAACAGCAGTTCCCCGCCGAACGCGGTGAGGAAGAGCAGCGCACCCGGCGTGAGCATCAGCAGGAGGACCGAGCCGTCGAGCTGGCGGCGCCGGGCCAGCCGCACCACGCCCACGATGGCCACCAGCACGACGATGACGATCACCGCGCGCCCGGCGAACGACACCAGGTACTGCGCGCCCCTGATCGTGGCCGACTTGTCGAACGTGCTCTGCGCGTTCGCGACGGGGTTCGAGAACTCGGCCAGCAGGTCGGTGAGGTTGGTCAGCGTGTAGTTCCGCGCCCCCGTCCACGCCCAGCCGGCCATCGCCACGAAGGCGATCACCGGGAGGTACCAGCCCCGGGTCTGGCGGAACGCGAACAGCACCGCCAGCGAGAGGAACGCGATCATCGGCGTGATCTGGTGGCTCATCGCGATCGCGACGAGCAGCAGCGTCACGAGCGCCAGCGGGAGGGCGGTGCGCCGGGTCGGCGACAGCACCGCCAACAGCCGCGGCGGCCGGCGGAAGGAGCGCAGCACCGTGGCGATGAGCACGAGGTACAGGACGTAGCCCAGCGCCTGCGGTGAGAAGTAGTCCTGCCCGACCCAGGTCGTGATGAAGAAGAAGACCAGCGCCAACCAGGTGCGCGTGCGGTCGGCGCCGCAGGCCCGGAACAGGAGGCACAGCGCCAGCAGGTTCGCCACGTTGAACACGACCGGGGCCCAGATGCTGATCTCGATGAGGTTCTCGGGGCCCGCGAGCTCGGCGAGGAACGCCGACGCCCCGAAGAACCCGGGCCAGTTGTGGTAGACGCCCAGGTTCTGGATCGTCGTGTCCACGCTGCCGTGCCGGAGGATGTAGTCGACGATCCCGAGGTGCTTCCACGCCCACGCGTAGCGCAGCGTGCCGAACAGCACCGCGGGTGTGCCGTGCACGAGCAGGATCAGCGTCAGCACGTGGGCGGCGAGGACGAGCTCGCGCGCGCGGCGGACGAGGGCGAAGAAGAAGCTCGCGGTGAGCACGAGCAGCGAGGCGACCGTCGGCCACCCGAGGAGGGACGTGAGGCCGAGGTCGGTCATCGCCCGCGGGTCGGCGCTCCACAGGCCGATGAGCCACAGCTGGATCACCGCGGTCAGCGCGACGGCGGTGACCGCGAGCACCGGATCGATCGAGCGGACCACGCGGACCGGCGTCGGCGGGTCGGCGCGGACGGGTGCGCGCCGGGCGTGCCCGACGTCCGGCGTCGGCGGACTGATCATCGTGGCGTCCCCCCCGACGGCGCCTGCTCCACCAGCGGCACCAGCTCCGGCAACAGCTCGTGCACGGTCCGCTTGCGCCACATCCGGCTCGGGCCGTGGGGCGGGCACCGGCGGAGTCCGGCCTCGACGTGGGCGAGCCAGGCGAGGACCAGCACCACGTCCGCGGAGATGTGCGGGTTCAGCCGGGCGATCCCCGCGTCGGCGAGCCAGCCGTCGAACGCCCGCCCGCCCCCGGCGAGCGCCTCCAGCAACGGCGGGCCGATCTCCCCACCGCGGGCGGTCAGCCACAGGTGCGCGAGATCGACGTCCGGCAGCCCGTCGCGGCGCGCGTCCTCCCAGTCGATCAACCCGGTGAGGCGGTCGGTTCCGCCGTCCCGCACCACGAGCGCGTTGCCGAGCCAGCAGTCGCCGTGCGTCCAGGACACCCGGGCCGCCACCGAGTGCAGCGACCGTTCGAGCGCGCCGGCGAGGGCGGCGATCGACGCTGCGTCCACCGCGTCCGGGAGCCCGGCGAGGGCGCGCAGCGGCTGCCGCACGAGGCCGTCTGCGAGCAGGCGGCCGTCCATCGTCGCAGCCGTGGCGCGGTGCAGGTGGTGGACCACCCGGGCGACCTCCGCGGCGACCACGGGCGGCGCGTCCCGCCGCGCGTCGGGCAGCGGACGGCCGGGCAGGCGGGACTCGACCGAGTACGACACGCCTTCCCGGCGCCCGAGCCGCAGCAGCCGCGGCAGCAGGTGGCGCACCGCCTCGGTCCCGGGCAGCGCGGCGAGTTCGCGCAGCGCGTCCGCGTGCCGTTCCACGCCCATCGACGAGCGCGCCGACCGGGCGACCTTGATCACGACGTCCCGCCCGTCGAGGGTCGCGGCGGCGACGAGGGTCTCGTTGTCCGAGGTGAGGTAGGTGACGTCGGCCGGGGGCCGCCCCAGCTCGCCCGCGACGGCGGCGACGGCCTGCGCCGTCTCCCGGGCGCGGACCCTCCGGCGGATCGCGCCGCGCGCGGCGGAGGCGGCGCGCACGGCCGACCCCGTCCACAGGAACGCCAGCTGCGTCGCGAGGAGCCCGGCCGCCACGAGGGTCTGGCTGAGCAGCCAGGCCACGCCCACCCCGGTGAGCCCGACGGTCCGCAGGGCCAGCTCGGCGCCGGTGAAGACGAGCACGGCGATCGTCGCGTACGTCGCGATGATGCGGCCGGTCCGCCGCTGCACCCGGGCGACGCTGACCCCGATCCCGACGAACACCTGCGGGATCGCCGACAGCAGGACGAGCCGCAGCAGGTTCGTCGCCTCGTCGGCGTAGTCCTTCCCGAGGAAGCGGAGCACGAGAGGCGCGACGAGCACGCCGAGCACCACCGCGGGCGCGACGATCACGAGCGCGTTGCGCACGGCGCCCGTCGCGAGCTCGTGCAGGCGCTGGGGCGCCCGGGCCGCCTCGGCGACGAGCGCGCTGCCGACGTTGCTCGTGACCAGGAAGAGCGTGTAGCCGGCGGTGAACGCGAGGTAGTAGTACGCGCTGGCGGCAGCCCCCGCCCGCGCCAGGACCAGCAGGGGCAGCAGCTCGGTGGTCGCGAGCCACAGCATGGCCGCCGTGTGGTCGGCCGCGGCGAACCGGGCGAGGCCGCCCAGCGCGGGCGTCTCGACGGCCGGCCCGGCCCGGCCCGCTCGGGCGACCGAGCCCAGGACGAGGACGTTGACGACCAGCAGGACGACGGCGGCGGGCAGGACGTAGGCGGCGAAGATCCACCAGGCCGACGTGGTGACGCCGAGCAGCAGCAGGAGGATCTTCAAGCTGGAGTAGGCGGTGCTCGACACCGGCGCCCAGGTGGCGCGGTGCAGGCCGGTGAGCACGTGCTCCTGGAGGATCATGAGCACCCAGCACACAGTCGCGGCGACGAACGCGGCGCTCGCCGCCGTGCTGTCGCGCAGCAGCGCGAGGTCGGAGGCCCACAGCGGCTGCCCGGCCAGGAAGACGACCGCCGCCAGGGCTGCGGCGGCACCGCAGACCAGGTAGCTGCGCCGCACGAGGCCGACCGCGCCGGCGCCCGCAGCCGGGAGGAACCGGACCAGCCCCCCGCGCAGGCCCAGCGTGGCGAGGTTCGCGAGGAACCCCATCGAGGCGATCATCGTCGTCGCGGTGCCGACGGCGGCCACGTCGAACCGGCGGGCCGCGATGATCCAGAACACGTAACCGAGCCCGGACGTCATCGCCGACCCGAGGATGAGCGCGTAGGCGCTGCGGTGCATCGGTTCCCGCAGGTGCCGCACGAGTCCGGACCCGGCGGCGAGCACACCCGCACCGCTCACGACCTGTGCTCCTGCTCCCGCACGCGGATGTAGTCGATGCGGTAGGTGGCGGGGAACACCGTGTCGTCGTCGGGCGGCCCCGGGTACTCGCCGCCGACCGCCAGGTTGGCGACGACGTACATCGGCTCGTCCGGCACCTGGTCGCCGGTGACCTCCCAGACGTGCTCGCCGTCGACGAAGTACCGCAGCCGGCCGGGCTCCCACTCCAGCCGGACCTCCCGCCACCCGTCGGCGAAGCTGCGGCCCTCCGGGGTCTCGTAGGCGCTGCCGAGCGACTCCTCGTCGCGGTCGGCGGGGTGGAAGTGCATGAGCAGCTGCGACGGGTCGTTGCCCAGCACCTCGAGCACGTCGATCTCGGGGCGGGACTCCTTGTCGGCGGGCAGGAGCCACAGCGCGGCCCACAGCCCGATGCCCGCCGGCACCCGCAGCCGCGCCTCGACCGTCCCGTAGGTGAAGGCGTACTTCGCGTCGCTGTCGTAGTCCGGTGGCCCGGTCGTCACCATCCCCGAGCGGTACGGGTAGACCTCGCCGTCGGCGCCCGGCGTGTCGGCCCGTTCTGCCGTCAGGACCAGCTCGCCGTCCTCGATCGACACCTGCGACGGCAGGTACCACTGCATCTCGTCGTTCGACGCGATCGTGCAGCCGCCGTCGGCCCACCAGTGGCACGTGTTCCACAACGACGCGTCGAGCGCCCCGTCCTCGAAGTCCTCGGCGAAACCGGCGGGCCGGCCCGCACCGTCGGGAACGGGAGCGCCGCAGGCGGTGAGCACCAGGGCGAGCACCGCGGCCAGCACCGCGCCGACGCTAGCCCGCATCGCGGAACCCCAGAAGGCGCTTCACCCCTGAGCGCACCGCACCATCGATCCGGGTGACGGGCAGCCGTTCGATGCGGATCTCGGCGTAGTCGACCGCGCGCGCCCCGAACCGCTCCTTGAACTGCGCGAGCGAGGCCGACCGACCGGACTCGCCCAGGTGGTAGACCGAGCAGCCGGCGGCGCAGGCCTCGGTGATCGTGGTCCACTGCAGCAGCTCGTTCGCGCGGGGCCGGGTGGCGAGATCGCGGTCCATGGCCCCACGGGTGTCGTGTGCGGTGCGCCCGAACAGGCTGATGGACCCGGCGGCCGGCCGGTCGTCGACGAAGGCGATGTAAACCCGGAACGCGTCGCCGAGCCGCGCCGCGAGCTCGTAGAACTTGTCGACGGGGTCGCGGCGGACGCCGCGGAGGCGGGCCAGCGCGACCGGCTCGTGCTGGTGCGCGGCCCAGCGCTTCAACGACGTCAGATACAGCTCGTAGTACAGCGGCAGCAGGCTGCCGTCCCAGTCGCGCTCGACCCGCACGCCGTGCCGTTCGGCCACGCGGATGCCGCGCCGGGTCGAGCGGGGCAGCCGGGCGCGCACGGCCTCGACTCCGCCCGACAGGTCGATGACGTGCGCCCGCCGTGCGATCCGCGTGATCCCAGGCCCGTCCACCGCCGCCCAGGCGTGCGCCTGCAGCGGATCTGGCCGCACGGTGACCCGCACCGCGTCGAGCGAACGCAGGTCGTCGACGACCGCGGCGACGACCCCCGCGTCGACGCCCGCGCCCGCGAGGCCACCGATGCCCCACCCCGTCGGGTAGGACCCGTACCAGCCACCGGGTGCCGACGGCCCCCGCCGCCGGACGAGCGGCAGGACGAAGCGGCGGCCGTCGCTGAACTCGTACAGGCGGGAGGCGTCCTCGTACGCGCCCCGGGCGACCATCGCGTCGATCCACTCCGGCGCGTGCTCGGGCAGGGCGTGCGGATCCCGGGCAAGCACCTCCCGCCACGGCTCGCGAGGAGCCGGGGCGATCACTCGCATCACGTTCTGCTACTCCCGATGTGCGGTCCCTGGCGTCGAGGACGGGCGTCCCCGTATCCCCGCGTCACGACCCGGAGCATCCGGACGGGGACCGACTCGCCGATCAAGTCGCATCGGTCGTCGTCGGCGTTACCGCGCTCCCCGGATGGGCGGGCGCCCCGTCGAACGGGCGCCCGCGAGCGGTCCCGTTCGGGGCCGTTCCCCCTGTCCGGACAATTGCAGAAAAAGGAAAGGTGAACGCGCCAGTCGGCGCGTGAAGTCATTTTCCAGAAAGGAAACGTCCGATCCGGCAGTAGCCCGAACATCCCCGCGGATTGCACCGTCCAGCGGCTACCGCGGCCCTCCGGACACGCGACCCGCCGCCCGGCATCGGGCCCGGCGGCTGCATTCGTGGAAGGCGATCACACCGACCACGTCCCGGGCGGACAACCCCGCATCGAACGACCGGCACCGGCCCCCCGGAACCGATCATTGCCACGTGGCCGGCACCCGACCGGCCTCACCGTTCACGGTGGACCACACCCCCACGGTCCGCGCCGACCCCGCACCCGGGACGGCGGCTCCACGACTCCCCTCACAACCTGCCCAACGTCGCGGACGCGAACATCGTTACACGAAGCCCGAACAGCGCACCCCCGTGCTCCGTTCGGCGCAGACAATGGCGTGCGCGAGAAGGCCGAACGCAGCAACCGGTGCAGCACCGAAAGCGAACTCTCAGAAATCGGCACCCGCGCCGCGTAACAGCGCCGGTAACACGGGCGAAACCATCAGCGTGCCGCGCGCGACGGGGGATCGGCGGCCGTCCTCGATCGAATCCGACAGGCCGACCAGGCGCTGCGCGACGCGCACGACAACACGCATTGGGGGGAACGCACGAATGGCGCTGATGCCGCCTCCGGGGCTCCTCGACCGCCGCATTGCGGATCGACGACGACCCCGTCCACCGAGAAGACTCGAGCACTTCTTCGAAGCCAGCTGCGACCGCAATCCGTCGGCGATCGCCGTCGAGGACGGCGACCTCGTCCTCACCTACGCCGAGCTGGAACGACGGGCCAACCAGCTCGCCCACCTGCTCCGCGCGTACGGCGTCGGCGCCGGGTCACGGGTCGGCCTGCTGCTCGAGCGGTCGTGGCTCACGTACACGGCCCTGCTCGGGATCCTCAAGGCCGGCGCCGCGTTCGTGCCGATCGACCCGGGCGCGCCCGCCGAGCGCGTGGCCTACATCGCCGAGAACGCCGACCTCAACCTGCTGCTCAGCAGCACGACGCTGGCCCCGACCACGGCCGAGCTCACCGCCACCCCGGTGTGGCACCTCGACGAGCTGGGCGAACACCTGCACGGCTCCCCCACCACCCGGCCGGGGCCGCTGCCCACCGATCCCGACGACGACCCGGTCTGCTACGTGATCTACACGTCCGGGTCGAGCGGGCGACCGAAGGGCGTCGCCGTCGCGCAGTCGAGCATCTGCAACTTCATCGACGTCGTGCCCCGCATCTACGACGTCCGCCCCACCGACCGCGTCTACCAGGGGATGACGGTCTCCTTCGACTTCTCGATCGAGGAGATCTGGCCGACCTTCGCCGTGGGCGCGACCCTCGTCGTCGGGCCCACCGACTCGCGCAAGCTGGGTGCGGAGCTCGCCGACTTCCTCGACGAGCGCGGGGTCACCGTCCTGTACTGCGTGCCGACGCTCCTCGCGACGATCCCCCGTGACCTGCCCCGGATCCGCAACCTGCTGGTCGGCGGGGAAGCGTGCCCGGCGGGGCTCGTCCAGCGGTGGAGCCGCCCCGGGCGCCGCATGCTCAACACCTACGGGCCGACCGAGACCACGGTCACCTGCACCTGGGGGGAACTCGTCCCCGACAAGCCCGTGACCATCGGGCGCCCGCTGCCCACGTACTCGATCGTCATCCTCGACGACCGGCTGCGCCCGGTGCCCGATGGCGAGGTCGGCGAGATCTGCGTCGGCGGCCCCGGCGTGGCGCTGGGCTACGTCGGTCTGCCCGAGAAGACCGCCGAGCGGTTCGTCTTCCACCCGCTCGCCCCTCCGCTGCCGGACGGCAGGCCGGGCCGGCTCTACCGCACCGGCGACCTCGGGCGCATCGACCCGAACGGCGAGATCGTCTACCTCGGCCGCGCCGACAGCGAGGTCAAGATCCGCGGCCACCGGGTGGACCTCGAGGAGATCGAGAACGTGCTGCTCGAGGACCCCGACGTCGAGAGCGCCGTGGCCGCGCTCAAACGGGTGCGCGGCAACGACGAGCTCGCGGCCTACTTCGTGCCGCGCGACGGCGCCGTCGATCCGGACGCGGCCGTGGACCGCCTGCTCGCGCAGCTGCGCCGGCGCCTACCCGGCTACATGGTGCCCGCCTACCTCGAGGTGCTCGGCGCCCTGCCGATGATGCCCAGCGGCAAGGTCGACCGGAACCGGCTGCCCGACCCGACCGAACGGCGCGTCGCCGCCGGGCCCGGCGGCCCCGTGGTGGGGGCCGCGAGCGAGGTCGAGCAGCGGATCCGCGAGGTGTGGGCCGAGGCGTTCGGCATCGAGCCGGACGCCCTGTCGGTCGAGGCCGACTTCTTCGCCGACCTCGGCGGGCACTCGATGCTCGCGGCCACCGTCGTCTCCGCGCTGCGCGAGCGGGGCATCGGGCGCAGCCCGGCCATCCGCGACCTGTACGCGAACCCGACGGTCCGCTCGCTCGCCGCCGCCCTCGACACGTCCGACGCCACCCAACCCCTCACCGCCGTGGCGGCGCCGCGCGAGCCCGCGAAGCCCCACCCGTGGCGCCGGGTCGCGGCGGCGGGGACGGCGCAGGCGGCGATCCTCTACGCGCTGCTGTTCGTCGCGGGGTTCCCGGTCGTCGCGGTCTACAGCGCGAACGACGGGGACGTCTCGATCGAGGTGCTCGGCGAGCTGGCGCTCGCGATCTCGGCGGCCTTCCTCGGCGCGCGCTGGCTGCTGGTGCCGTTCTTCGTCCGCCTGTGCGCCGCGGACATCCGCCCCGGCCGCTACCCGCTGTGGTCGATGACGTTCGTGCGCCTGTGGGCGATGGACGTGCTGCTCGGGTTCGCACCCCTCCCCGTGCTCAGCGGCTCGCCGTTCATGCCGGGGTTCCTGCGCGCGCTCGGCGCCCGCATCGGGGAGGACGTGCACATCGCCACCAGCGCCGTGTCGATGCCGACGATGCTCGCGGTCGGCCCCGGCGCCTCGCTCGGCTACGGCGTCGAGGTGCGGCCGTGGACCGTCGAGGACGGGTGGGTGCACGTCGCGCCGGTGCAGGTCGGGGCGGACGCCTTCGTCGGCGCCGGGGCGGTCCTCGAGCCCGGCGCGTCCATCGGCAACGAGGCCGCCGTCGCGAACCACTCGATGATCGCGCAGGGCCAGGTCATCGGCGACGGCGAGCGGTGGGCCGGCTCGCCGTCGGCGCGGGTCGAGCGGCTCTCGCCCACGGTCGAGTCGATGCTCGCCGCCGGGCCCGTGCCCGGGTGGACGCAGCGGCTGCGGGGCCGGGCGCTCGCGGGCCTGTGCCTGCTCGAGCTGCTCCCGCTGGTGATGTTCGTGCCCGGCGTCGCGCTCGTGTGGTGGGCGCTGCTCAACCACGGCATCGTCGCCGGCCTCGTGGCGGCCGCGCTCGTCGGGCCGGTGTTCGTGCTCACCGTGTGCGGGCTCGTCGCCGGGACGCGGCGACTCGTCCTACCCCGGACCCCACCGGGGGTGCACGGCTTGCGCTCCGGCCTCGGCATCCGCAAGTGGATCGTCGACAAGCTGCTCGAGCAGAGCCTCACCCACACCAACTCGCTCTACGCCACCCTCTACACAGTCCCGTGGCTGCGGGCGCTGGGCGCCAAGGTCGGCCGAGGCGCCGAGGTCTCGACCGCGGCCCACCTCGACCCGGCCCTGCTGACGCTGCAGGACGAGAGCTTCGTCGCCGACATGGCGAGCGTCGGCAGCGCCACGTTCGCCAACGGCCGGATGGCCCTGCAGCACACCGTGGTCGGGCGGCGCGCCTTCGTCGGCAACGCCTCCATGGTCCCGGCAGGCACGACGATGGGCGACGACTCGCTCGTGGGCGTGCACACGGTGCCGCCCGCGGGCGGCGTGCCGCCCGGGACGTCCTGGCTCGGGTCCCCGGCGATCTACCTGCCCAAGCGGCAGGACAGCGGGACCTACGACGAGGCGCTCACCTTCCGGCCCAGCCGGCGGCAGCGCGCCGAGCGGCTCGTGATCGAGTTCTTCCGGATCACGCTCCCGGCGTCGCTGCTCGCGGTCGCGTTCTACCTGTACCTGCTCGGGATCTCACAGCTCGCCGACCGGTTGGGCCTGCTCATCGTCGCCGCGCTCGCACCGCTGCTCGCGATCGGCGCGAGCCTGGCCGTCGTCATCGCGGTGGCGACGATCAAGTGGTGCGTCGTCGGCGCGTACCGGCCGAGGGTCGAACCGCTGTGGAGCCGGTTCGTGCGGCGCACCGAGTTCGTCACCGGCCTGTACGAGGCCGCGGCCGTGCCCGCGCTGCTCAACCTGGTGATCGGCACGCCGTTCCTCCCGCCGCTGCTGCGCCTGTTCGGCACCCGCATCGGCAAGCGGACCTGGATCGGCACCACCTACCTCACCGAGTTCGACCTCGTGACGATCGACGACCACGCGACCGTCGGCCGCGGGGTGTCCCTGCAGACCCACCTCTTCGAGGACCGCGTCATGAAGATGTCCACCGTCCACATCGGAGCGGGCGCGACCGTCGGGGACCGCGCGATCGTCCTCTACGACGCGGTCGTCGGCCGGCAGGCCGTGCTGAACGCGCTGTCGCTGGTCATGAAGGGCGAGGAGCTCCCGCCCGGCACCCGGTGGCGCGGCATCCCGGCCGAGGGGGTGCCGGCGTGACCAGCGTGCGGATCACGGTGCTCGACCTCGACGGCGTGCCGGAGGAGGCGCTCCGGCACGGCCTCACACCGGGTGACGTCGCGCTGGTCGCGCACGTGCGCAACGAGCGGCGGCGGCTGCGGCTCCTCGCGGCCCGGCACGCGTTCCGGGCCGCGGCCGCCGACGTCGCCGGGCACCCGCCTGCGGAGATCACCCTGCGGCGAGGGCTGGACGGCGGCCCGTTCACCGTCGCCCCCGGCGCGCACGTCGCGGCCACCGAACAGGGGCGCTACTGCGCCGTCGCCACCGCGCGCGGCCTGCCCGTCGGGGTGGACCTCAAGCAGGTGGTGCCCACCCCGCCGACCCCGGCGCTGGTGAGCTTCCTGCCCGCGCGTGGCCGCGCAGCGCTCGAGGCCGCCCGACCCGACGGGGCGCCCCGGGAGTTCGCGCTCTGGTGGTGCCGCGTCGAGGCGGCCGCCCGGGTGTGCGGGGCCGGCCTCGACGACGGCGCGCGCTGCCTCGACGCGTGCGCCGACCACGCCGAGGTGGTCGGGCCGGGCCTCGCGGTCGCCGTCGCCGTTCCCGGCGGCGGGCCGCTCGCGGTCCGGGTGTCGTTCGCCGCCACCCCGGCGGGAGCGGTGCGATGAGCGCCCCGCTCGCGCTGGTCTACCGGGGCAAGGCCGCGAAGCCGTCCGCGTGCTCGGACGCGGTCGCCGGCCTGCTCGCGAGCTCCGCCCACGGCTTCGACGTCCGGTTCGTCGGCCCGAAGGAACGCCTCGGGATCACGAGCGACGTGCTGGCCGGGGCGGCCCTGTACGCCCAGCCCGGCGGCGGTGAACTCGGGCCCGCGTACCGCAGGATGCGCCGCTACCGCGACACCATCCGGGACTACGTCGCGGCCGGCGGTCGCTACCTGGGCTTCTGCCTGGGCGGCTACCTCGCGGGCCAGACCCCGGGCTTCGGCCTGCTGCCGGGCGACACCGACCAGTACGTCCGGACGAAGCGCGCGACCGTCCGCACCACCGACGACACCGTGGTCGAGCTCCGGTGGCGCGGATCGCAGCGCTACCTGTTCTTCCAGGACGGGCCGGTGTTCCAGCTCGACCCCGACGCCACCGGCGTGGACGTGCTCGCGCGCTACCCCAACGGGGAGCTCGCCGCGCTCGTCGCGCCGTTCGGCGCCGGCCGGGTCGGGGTGGTCGGCCCGCACCCCGAGGCCACGCCCGACTGGTACGGCGACCTCGGCCTCCCCGACCCCGACCCCGAGCACGCCGAGCTCGGCCACGACCTGATCGATGCACTGATGGGCGGCCCCGCCGCCAACGCCGCCCGGCCCGCCAGGGCCGGCTGGAGGAGGATTTGGTGAACTCCCGTCTCCTGGTCTCCGACGTCGACCACTTCCGGATCGACTACGAGATCAACCCCTACATGGACCGGGCCGACCAGCCCGATCGCGCGGCCGCGGCCGCAGAGCACCGCGCGATCCTCGACGCGCACCGACGGGCCGGCCGCGACCTCGCGTACCTGCCCTCCGTGCCGGGCTGCCCGGACATGGTCTACACGGCGAACGCCGCCGTGGTCCGCGGCGACGTCGCGGTGCTCGGCAACCTCCCCGCCCAGCGCCGCCCCGAGACCCCGCACCACCGCTCGTGGCTGATCGAGGCCGGCTTCATCGTGATCGACACGCCCTACGCGTTCAGCGGCCAGGGCGACGCGCTCCCCTGGGGCGACCTGCTGCTCGCCGGGTACGGCCAGCGGACCGACCGGCGCGTGCACGCCGTCCTGCGCGAGTACCTCGGCTACGAGATCGTCCCGCTGCGCACGGTCGACCCGCGCTGGTACGACCTCGACCTCGCCGTCGCCGTGATCGACGAGAACACCCTCGCCTACTGCCCGGAGGCGCTCGACCTGCCCAGCCGCGCCCGGCTGCAGGCGCTGGGCTGCGACCTCGTCGAGGTGGACGAGGCGGAGGCGCTCGGCTTCGCGCTGAACCTCGTCAGCGACGGGAGCACCGTCACGATGTCCGATGGTGCCCCCCGGTTCGCGGCGGCCCTGCGCGAGCGGGGGCTCGTCGTGGACGAGGTGGTGACCACGCAGCTGCGCAAGGGCGGCGGAGGGGTCCGCTGCACCTCGCTCACGCTCGACAACCCGGCTGCGGTGCGCGCCGTGCAGGCGGTGGCCTCGTGACGCAGACCGCGCCCGTGAACGGGCACGCGCTCCCCACGATCGTCTTCCCGCCACCCCGCCGTCCCCGCCTCGCGGGGATCGACATGGCGCGCGGCCTCGCGTTGCTCGGGATGGTCGCGGTGCACGCGCTCGTCGTCATCACCGACGACGGTGCACCCACCCCGCTCTACACGGTCGTCGCGGGCCGGTCCGCGGCGCTCTTCGCCGTCCTGGCCGGCGTCGGGATCGCGTTCACGACCGGCCGCGCCCGGGTGGTGCCCGGCCGTCCCTTCCTCGCCGCCGCGTCCGCGCTCGTCGCCCGCGCGGTGGGCATCGGCCTGATCGGGCTCGCGCTCGGCGGCACGGACGCGGAGATCGTGTCCGTCATCCTGTGCTACTACGCGGTGCTCTTCCTCTTCGCGGTACCGCTCGTGCTGCTGCCGACCTGGGCGATCGCGGCCACCGGCGCCGTGGTCGCCGCCGGGGTGCCGGTGCTGAGCCACCTGCTGCGCCCAGGGCTGCCGGTGCCCGACCCGGACAACCCGTCGTTCGCCCAGCTGTTCGGTGATCCGCTCGGGCTCCTCGGCGAGCTCACGCTCACCGGCGCCTACCCGGCGCTGCCGTGGCTCGCCTACCTCTGCGCCGGGCTGGTGGTCGGCCGGCTGCGGCTCGAGTCGGTGCGCGTCGCGGCGGGGCTGGTCGGCGCAGGCGTCGGCGCCGCTGTCGCCGCCACCGCCGCGTCGCTGGTCCTGCTGTACCCGCTCGGCGGCATGGCGGGCATCGCGGCCGCCACCCCGGCCGAGGAGGTGGAGGGCTACCGCTCGATCGCCGACTACGTCGCCCTGCTCCCGAGCGGCACCACGCCGACGACGACCTGGTGGTGGCTCGCGGTCGCCTCGCCCCACGCGGGCACCACACCCGACCTCGTCCAGACGACCGGCTCGGCGCTGGCGGTGATCGGGGCGATGCTGCTGCTCGACCGGCTGGCCGGGTCGGGGCCCGCCCGCGTCGTCCGGCTCGTCGGCGTGCCGTTGGCCGCCGCGGGTTCGATGACGCTGACCCTCTACACCGCCTCGGTGCTGTTCATGAGCTCCGACCTCGACGTGTACGAGCCGATGGCAGGATTCCTCGTGCAGGTGGCGGCGGGGGTGGTGTTCGCGGTGATGTGGCGGAAGGCGATGGGCAAGGGGCCGTTGGAGTCGCTCGTGAGCTGGGCGGCGCACCGCTCGCGCGCGGCCGTCGACCGGTGGGACCAGCTCCCCGCACCGACGTGGCGCGACCGCACCTGGTGAGGCCGGCCCGGCCGGCCGCCGTCGTCGGGCTGCTCGCCGCCGTCCTCCTCACCGGGTGCACGGCCGTAGCGGGTCCCACCGCCCCGGCCGAGCCGGAGCGCGCCGATCCCTGGGAAGCGCGTCCGGTCGTCGACCTCGCCTACGACGTCTCGGACGACCTCACGAGCGTGCAGGGCCGCGAGTCGCTCACGTTCACCCCGGACGCGCCGGTCTGCGAGCTGGTCGTGCGGATGTGGCCGAACAAGCCGACGACCGCGGAGAGCGGCAGCGGGATGTCGCTGACCTCCGCCGTGGTCGACGGCGTGGCGACGCAGCCGGTCGTGCAGGCCGCCGGCGCCCCGGACACGCACGACGGCACGCTCGTCGAGCTGCCGCTGCAGCGGTGCCGGCAACCGGGCGAGGCGATCCGGGCGGAGCTGGAGTTCGTGCTCGCGCTCGGCGAGGACGCCCCCGAGCGGATGGGCTACTCGTCGTCGGCCGACGTCGCGTGGTTCGCCACCGCGTTCCCCCTGCTGTCCTGGGTGCGTGGCGAGGGCTGGGCGCGCGACGAGGCGGTCGACCTCGGCGGCGAGACCGTCGTCAGCGAGGACTTCCGACTGGCCCAGCTCACCGTCACCGCCCCCAGCCGGTACCGGGTGCTCGCCACCGGCACCCCGGGCGGCACCAGCGGGCAGGCCGGCCGCACGACCCACCGCTTCACCGCCGAGGCCGTCCGCGACGTGGCCGTCGCCGTCGGCGACTACGACGTGACCGCGTTCCAGGCCGCGGGCGTCGACGTCGCGCTGGGCACCCCGGCGAGCGGCACCCGCGTCCCCCCGGACGTGTGGGCGTCGGAGATCGAGAGCATGCTCACCGCCCTGCAGGAGCTGCTCGGCCCCTACCCCTACCCCGAGCTCTCCGTTGCGATCGCGCCGCCGCAGTCCGACGGCATCGAGTTCCCGGCCGCGCTGCAGTTCGGCGACGTCGACCGCCGCGGCCTGCACTCCCTCATCGCCCACGAGCTCGCCCACCAGTGGTTCTACGCGCTCGTCGGCAACAACCAGGCCCGCGACCCGTGGATCGACGAGGCCTTCGCCACCTACGCCCAGGCCGTCGTCGCCGGGCAGCGCGACGTCTACCGGCTCGACGAGCTCCCCCGGCGACGGCGCGGCAACCTCGGCGCCCCGATGTCGTACTGGGCCGAGCAGGGCGGCTTCGGCCGCTACGAGCAGGGCGTCTACAGCCAGGGTGCGGCGCTGCTGCTCGAGGCGCGCGACCGCGTCGGGGCCGACCGGTTCGACCGCGCCCTGCGCGGCTACATCGCGGCCAACGCCCACCGCGTCGCGCAGCCGGCGGACGTCGAGGCGGCCTTCGCCGAGCTGCCGGAGGTCGTTGAGCTGCTCGGGCGGCACGGGGCGCTGGGCTGAACCGCAGGTCCGGCGCTCGATCGCATCGGTAACGGCACCCACCCGGTTGTCGAAAGGCCGAATGGAGCTCCCCAGCCCCCGGCCGACCACGGCCGCCCCTGACGTCGAGGGGTCACGACCTTGCGCAGCACAACGCCCGGGCATCGCGGCCTGATCGGAACCAGCCGCGCACTCGCCTTCGACCTGCTGGTCCTCGCCGCCCTGTTCAGCGGCGCCGTCCTGCTCGGCATCCTGATCCACGGCAGGCACGCGGTCGCCCACGAGGCGGTCGGCGTGCTCGCGCTCGCGGCGGGGCTCGCCGCCGCGATCCTGCTCGCCGCCGTGGCCGCGCTCACCGGCAGCGCGCGCACCGGGCGGACCGCGGGCGCCGTCGCCCTCTACGCGGGCGTGGCGCTGCTCGTCCGGGCCGCGGGCCTCGCCGACCCGATGAACACCTGGGTGCTGGCCGGGTCCATCGCGATGCTCGGCGCGCTCGGGCTGCTCGTGCTGGCCGTGCGCGGGCCGGTCACCGGGCGGACCGGGCGGTGGGCGGCGTGGGCCGTCGGCGGGCTCACCATGGTGATCGTCGTGGCCGTCGGCGCCGTCGCCGTCGCGCTGCCCGGGCGGATGCCGCCCGGCTGGCTGGTCGCCGGGCTCGACGTCGTCGCGTGGTCGGGCACCGGCGCCGCCGGGATCATCGCGCTGATCGCCGGGACCCGGTCCGGGCGGGCGCTGGTCCGTCGCACCGGGATCGCCTTCGCCACGATGTCGGCCGCGCACGCGGTGCGGATCATCGCGGGCCAGCCGCCGGGGTCGGACCCGGGCGCGGTCGACGCCGCGCTCGAGCTCACGGCGGTCGCGATGCTGCTGGTCGCCGCGGTCGCGTTCTTCGTCGCAGTCCTGCGCGGGCTGAACGCACCCACGGTGTCGCCCGTGCCGGCCCGGTTGGGGGCACCGGAACGCGCCGACGACCGCCGGGGCGCCGACTCCCCGAGCCGGGTCGGTGCCGTCACCGTGGGCCCGGTGACGGACGGGATCCGCATCCTCGCCCCCGCCGTCGCCGCGGGGCCGCACGCCGACGGGCACGACCGGGCCGGTGGGCCGCCGCGCCGGTGGAGCCGCACCAGCCCGCACCGCAGGGGGCGGCCCGACCGCGGGCGGCCGCCGGGGCGTCGGGCGCGCGGCTGAGCCCGGGCCGCGCGCAGCCCGCGACTCGCCCACACTCAGCGCGCGACTCGCCCGCACTCAGCGCGCGACTCGCGGGGTCAGGCGGCGCGTTGGCCCAGCCAGGGCTCCCAGGACGGCAGCGGCTCGACCGCCAGCACCAGCAGGCCGTTCGCCGCGCGCGGGGCGCGCGGGGTGACCTGCAGGGTCCAGCCCAGCTCCTCGATGAGCCGGTCGGCCTTCTTGGAGTTGCAGGTGCGGCAGGCCGCGACGCAGTTGTCCCAGCTGTGGGTGCCGCCCCGGCTGCGGGGGACGACGTGGTCGATCGTGTCGGCCCGCTTGCCGCAGTAGGCGCAGCGCCGCCCGTCGCGGCGGAGCACGCCGGCGCGGGTCATCGGGACGGTGTGCCGGTACGGCACCCGCACGTAGCGGGACAGCCGCATCACCGACGGCGCGGGGATGGTGAGGTTCTCGGAGTGGAAGGCGGCGCCGCCGAGGGACTCCTCGACGCACTCGGCCTTGCCGGTGAGCATCAGGACGATCGCGCGCTTCGCCGTGACGACGGCGAGCGGCTCGAAGGTGGCGTTCAGAAGCAGGACCCGGGACCCCGTCGGGACCGCGCTCGGGTGCCGCGCGGCCCCCGGCACCTCCCCTGGCTCGGGGTCGGTACCGATGGGGTCGGGTTGTCGGTGCTTCACACGACCACCTCCCTGCCGCAGATAAGACCACAGTGAGGCGGCTTACGCACGTGTGATATAGGACCGTTTTGCCGATCACACGTTCGGCGGCAGGATGAGGTCGGTCAGCGGGCGGCGTCGGCGAGCAGTTCGCTCTCGATGAGAGCCCGCATCCGGCCGAGCACCTCCATCATCGTGTCGACCAGCTGACGGGCCTCCTTCGCGGAGCGAGCGGAGGCGATCTCGCGGCGGGCGTCGCCGATGAAGCTGGTCAGCAGCGCGACGAGGACCCGGTTGACCGGGCTGTTGCTCGCACCGAGCAGCTTGAAGTTGTCCTTCACCCACGCCTTGCTGGTCTGCCGCAGGAGCTTCTGGAATCCGGGCGGGGTGTCCCCGTCGTGCACGAGCTTCACCATGTCGCGGTTGGCCCACGTGGCCTCGAGGTACGCGCGCGCCCCGGCCTCGAACAGCGTGAACGGGTCGGTCTCGCCCGCGGCCCGCGCCGCGGCGACAGCGCGGGCGGCCACCTCGTGCTGCTCGTCGCGGTAGCGCTCCCAGAGCGCCGTGAACAGCTCCGCCTTGCCGCCGAAGTGGTGGTAGAGGCTCCCGACGCTGGCCCCGGCCCGCTCGACGACCTCCGAGACGCTCGCCTCGGCGAAGCCGCGCTGGGCGAACACGATCCGGGCGGCGTCCAGGAACTGCGACCGCGTCTGTTCGGTTGTGCTCCACTGCCGGCCTGCTCCGCGGCCGCTGCGCACTGTCACGGCGCCTCCTCGGACCCCTGGCTCCCCTCGGGCGCCGGTCGCGAGCTTACGTCGCCGCCGATCCCGCGGGACGGAAGACCGGTACGGCGGTCTCGCCGTGGTCCTCCCAGCCCACCTCCACCCGCATGCCGACGTGAACGGCGTCGGGGTCGGCGTCGACCTCCGCGAGCAGGCGGAAGCCCTCGTCGAGGTCGACGTACGCGACGACGTAGGGGGCGCGGGACCGGAAGTACGGGTGCCCGTGCCGGCGCACGACCGTGTACGTGTACACGACGCCGCGGCCGGCCGAGTCGCGCACCTGCCCGCCGTCGGTGCGGCGCGGGTAGAACACCACCCCGCCGTCCCGGTCGGTGGTGTAGGTGAGGCGGTGCTCGCCGCACGCCCGCCAGAACGCGGCGGTGTCGGGCTCGGTGAGCACGGGCAGCGGACGCGTGGGCTCTCCGGGCACCTCTCAGCCCCTCTCCAGGACGACGGTGGCGGCGGCGTGGCGGGTGCCGAGCAACCCGCCGTTGCCGTGGGCGACCGCGGTCCGGGCGCCTTCGACCTGCGCGGTGGACTCCCCGCGCAGCTGCCGGGTGGCCTCGATGAGCAGGAAGATCCCGCGCATGCCCGGGTGGTTCGACGACAACCCGCCGCCGTCGGTGTTGAGCGCCGGGGCGCCGGGCCGGTCGAAACGCAGCCGCCCGCCCTCGACGTACGGTCCGCCCTCGCCCTTCTTCGCGAACCCGAGGTCCTCGAGCAGGGTGAGCACGGTGATCGTGAACGAGTCGTAGATCATCGCGATGTCGACGTCCTCGGGGCGCACCCCCGCCTCGGCGAAGGCGGGCGGCCCGGAGAGCGCCGCGGCGCTGGTGGTGATGTCGCGGTCGTTGCCGGGGTAGCCGACCGCCTCGCCCGCGCCGGTGATCCAGACCGGGGTGGTACGGCAGTCCCGCGCGACGTCCGCCGCGGCGATCACGACGGCGCCGCCGCCGTCGGACACCAGGCAGCAGTCGAGCACGTGCAACGGGTCGGCGACGAGCGGCGAGCCCAGCACGTCGTCGACGGTGATCTCGCCCGAGTTGCGGATACCGAGCGCGGCGAGCCCGGCGACGGCCTCCGGGTTGCGGACGGCGTGCGCACGCGTGGTGACCGCGATCTCCGCGAGCTGCTCGGGGGTGGTGCCGTACTGGTGCATGTGGCGCTGCGCGACCAGCGCGTAGTTGCCGATGAGCGGCAGCCCGTAGGGAACCTCCATGTTGTTCCCCGGCGCCGGGTCGCCCATCGACCGGGCGCCGGTGCCGATGGCCCGCGATTCGCTCTTCGCCGTGGACCCGTAGGTCAGCAGGGCGACGCGCGCCCGTCCGGCCGCGATGTTCCGCGCGGCGTGCGCGGCGTGGAACTCGTACGAGCTGCCCCCCACCGCGGTGGTGTCGACCAGCCGCGGCGTGATGCCGAGGTACTCCGGAACCGCGATGCCGGCCATGGGGCCGGTCTCCCCCGCGTCGTACACGGCGTCGACGTCGGCGAGGGTGAGGCCGGCGTCGGCGAGGGCACGGGCCGCGCTCTCGGCCTTGATCTGCCACTTCGACACGCCGTCGACCCGCCTGGACGGGTACTCGTGGATGCCGACGATCGCCGCGGCCCGCGCTGCCATGCGTTACCTCCGGTCAGTGGAAACGGACGCGCCCGCGGTCGATGGCCACGGTGCCGTCGTCGGTGGTGGTGCGGAACAGCGCCGACCCGGCACCGCCGCCCGGCCCGTCGTCCCAGATCGAGACGACGAGCTCCTGGCCCGGCAGCACCGGCCTGGTGAACCGCCCGGACATCGCGTCGAACCGGTCCGGGTCGGATCCGCAGAGCGCGTGCAGCAGCGCCCGGCCGGTGAAGCCGTAGGTGCACAGCCCGTGCAGGATCGGGCGGGGGAACCCGCCGCGTGCGGCGAAGGCGGGATCGGCGTGCAGCGGGTTGCGGTCCCCGGACAGCCGGTAGAGCAGCGCCTGCTCGGGCCGGGTGGCGTAGCGGACCTGTTCGTCGGGGGCCCGCTCGGGCAGCTCCCACGGCTCGCTCGACGGCCCGGACCGTCCGAACCCGCCCTCGCCGCGGATGAACACCCCGCTGCGGCTGGTGACGAGCGGCTTGCCGGTGTCGGCGTCGGTGGCGGTGTTCTCGGTGGTCACCAGGGCCCCGCTGCCCTTGTCGGCGATCCCGGTGACGGTGGAGACCACCCGCACCCGACCGTCGACGGGCAGCGGCGCGTGCAGCTCGAACGCCTGCTCGGCGTGCACGAGCTTGGCCGGGTCGAAGTCGCCGAGGCGGCGCCCGGTGCGGGCCTGGGCGGCCAGCACGCCGAACGTGGGCAGCACGCGCAGCTCGACCCCCGCGGTGTTCTCGGTGGTGAACGCGAGCTCGGCCGTGGGGTCGGGTGCGCCGGCGCCGACGCCGAGCGCGTACAGGATGACGTCGTCGGCGCACCAGGTCCGCTCGACCGGCTCGGACGCGACCCCCACCAGGCTGTGGTCCAGCGCCATCGCTGCCCTCCCGCACACGGTCTTGGAACGCGGTTCTAGGACAGAGTTCCCGGGAGCCGCCTGCGTGTCAAGCCGTTGACATGCGACGCAGCCGGCGCCCATAGTCGAATCCAGTTCTAGGATTCCGATCCAGATCGGTCCGGGAGGACGCGATGGCGCGATCCGCGACGCTCGACGACGAAACCCCCGACCTCGACGACCCCGGCCTCGACGCCGCACGCAGGAGGCTCGCCACCCCGGACCGGCTGCGGGAGTTCTTCCGGCCGCGCAGCGTGGCGCTCGTCGGGGCGTCCGACGCGTCCGGCTGGGGCCGGTTCATCGTCGACAGCCTGCGCACGGTCGGGTTCACCGGCCCGCTGCGCATGGTCCACCCGAGCCGCCCCACCGCGTTCGACCTGCCGACCGTCCCGAGCCTGCGCGCGCTGGACGAGCCGGTGGATCTGGCCTACGTCCTCGCGCCGACGCACGCCGTCGAGGGGGTCCTCGAGGACGCCGCCGCAGCCGGCATCCGCAACGCGATCGTGCTCGCCTCCGGCTACGGCGACGGCGGTGGCGCGGAGGGCCGCGCGCTCGAGCAGCGGCTCGTGCGGCGCGCCGTCGAGCTCGACATCACGCTGCTGGGTCCCAACTGCCTCGGCTTCGTCAACGCCGCGAGCTCGGTGGCGCCGTTCGGGCTCGGGATCGTGCCGCCCCTGCGCCGCGGACCGGTGGGCATCGTGCTCCAGAGCGGCGCCCTGACCAGCAACGTCCTCGCGTTCGCCCGGGTCCACCAGGTGGGCATCAGCCTGTTGACCTCGATGGGCAACGAGGCCGTGATCACCACGGCGGACGTGGTCGAGCACCTGATCGCCGACGACGACTGCCGCGTGATCGGGCTCTTCCTCGAGTCGGTGCGGGACGCACCGCGGTTCGTCGAGCTCGCCGCGGCGGCGCTCGCGGTCGGCAAGCCGATCGTCGCGCTCAAGGTCGGCCGCACCGAGGCCGGGCAGCGCACCGCGCTCGCGCACACCGGCGCCGTGGCGGGCGACGACGCCGTGGTGGGCGCCGCGTTCCGCCAGTACGGCGTGATCCGGGTCGACAGCCTGGAGGAGCTGCTGGTGACGTGCGGGCTCTTCGGCTCGGGTCAGGTGCCGCGCGGGCGGCGGATGGGCGTGGTCACCGCGTCCGGCGGGGCCTGCGACATCATCGCCGACCGCAGCACCGACGAGGGCATCGCGATCCCGGAGTTCGCCGCGTCGACCACCGAGCGGCTGCGCGCGGCGTTGCCGCCGTTCGCGGCCGCCCAGAACCCGCTCGACGTCACCGGCGTGATCCTCGCCGAGCGCGGGTCGGCGCAGGCCGGGCTCGGCGACGTCGCCCTGGACGCGGTGGTCGAGGACCCCGGCGTCGACTTCGTGTTCAACATGGTGTCCCTGCCGGCCGCCCCACCTCCCGACCCGTCGGTGATCGAGCGGCGGCTGGCCGCGATCGCGGCGACGCGCGACCGTTCCCCGGTCCCGATCGTCAACTTCACCGCCACCTGCACCGACCTCTCGCCCTACGCCCAGTCCCTGCTGGACGCCCACGGGCTGCACGCCCTCGGCGGCATCGAGTTCGGGCTCAGGGCCGTCGGGAACGCGCTGCGCTGGCACGAGACCCGACAGGGCCCACCACCGGTCCGCGCACCGGCCGCGCCGAGCCCGCCCGCCGGGACGCCCGACGGGCCGTGGTCGGAGGCCCGCGGCCGCGAGCTGCTCGCGGCCGCCGGGGTGCCGCTCGTGCCGGCCGAGCTGGTGACGGACGCGGACGCGGCGGTCGCCGCCGCCGAGCGGTTCGGCGGCCCGGTCGCCCTCAAGGTCTGCTCCGCGGAGATCGCCCACAAGAGCGACATCGGCGGCGTCGCGCTCGACGTCGGGAGTTCGGGAGCCGCGGGAGCCGACCAGGTGCGGGCCGCGTTCGCGCGGGTCCTCGCGGCCGGGCGCGCGGCGACGGCGGCCGTCGACGGCGTGCTGGTGAGCCCGATGCGCCCCCGGGCGACGGAGCTCTTCGTCGGCGTCACCGTCGACCCGTCGTTCGGTCCCGTGCTCGCCGTCGGCCTCGGCGGGGTGTTCGTCGAGGTGCTGCACGACGTCGCGCTGCGCCTGCTCCCGGTGGACGAGGCGCAGGTGCGCCGGATGCTCGGCGAGCTGCGCGGGGCGGCCGTGCTCACCGGTGCGCGCGGCGCCCGCCCCGTCGACCTCGACCGCGTGGCCGGGGTCGTCACGGCGATCGCCGCCGCCGCGACCCGGCTCGGGCCGGCCCTGCGAACGCTGGAGATCAACCCGCTGCGCGTCGACGGGAGCGACGTCGAGGCGCTCGACGTGCTCGTGGTGACTGGGAGGAACTGATGGAACTCGACCTGGGGCCGGAGGCCGCCGCCTTCCGGGCGGAGGTCCGCGACTGGATCGCCCGCAACGCCCCCGCCGGGCTCGCCGAGCTGGTCGACTGGACGTCCCCGCCGATGACCGGCGGCGACCGCGCGGCGTGGCAGCGCGCGGAGGCCGACCCCCGCTACGCGGAGTGGGACCGGCGCCTGCTGGAAGGCGGGTGGATCTGCCCCCAATGGCCCAAGCGCTTCGGCGGCCGGGGGCTCACGCCGGTGCAGAACGCGATCTTCAGCGAGGAGCTGGCGCGCGCGGGCCTGCCCCGCGTCCGCCGGGGGTTCGGCGAGAACATGGTCGGCCCGTCGATCATGGTGCACGGCACCGAGGAGCAGCAGAAGCACTTCCTGCCCCGGATCATCACCGCCGAGGACGTCTACTGCCAGGGCTTCTCCGAGCCGGAGCACGGATCCGACCTCGGGGGCGTGCAGACCCGCGGCGTCGTCGTCGGTGACGAGATCGTGGTGACCGGGCAGAAGGTGTGGACGTCCGGGTTCTACCGGGCGAACATGATCTTCGTCCTGTGCCGGACGGACCCGGATGCGCCCAAGCACAAGGGCCTCTCCTACGTCCTGCTCCCGATGCGCGACAACAACATCGACGCGCGGCCGCTCAAGCAGCTGACCGGGTCCGCGGAGTTCGGGGAGGAGTTCATCGACGGCGCCCGGGCCCCGCTGTTCAACGTCATCGGGGGGCTGGGTGGCGGCTGGCGGGTCGCTATGACGACGCTCGGGCACGAACGCGGCGGCAGCGCCACCATCGCCCACCTGCGCTACCGCCGCCAGTTCGAGGAGCTGGTCGAGCTGGCGCGGCGGCAGGGCCGTGACCGCGACCCCGTGGTGCGCCAGGAGCTCGCCTGGTGCTACACGCACGTCGAGATCATGCGCTACCAGGGCATGCGCCTGATGGCGCAGCTCGCTGAGGGCCGCGAGCCGGGGCCCGAGGCGTCGGTGTCGAAGCTGTTCTGGAGCGAGTACGAACGGCGCGTCGGCGAGATCGCGGCGGAGCTGCTGGGCGCGGAGGCGCTGGTGCGGCCGGACGGCGAGGGCTACCGGACCAGCCACTGGCAGGGCGTTTTCCTCGCCAGCCGGGCCGGGACGATCTACTCCGGCACCAGCGAGATCCAGCGCAACATCATCGCGGAACGGGCGTTGGGCCTGCCGCGCGAGCCGGCCGGGGTGGCGCGGTGAGCGGGCGGCTCGAGGGGCGGGTCGCCGTCGTCACCGGGGCCGGACGGGGCATCGGGGCGGGGATCGCCCGGCTGCTCGCCGCCGAGGGCGCCGCCGTCGTCGTCAACGACCTGGGGGTGGAGCTGGACGGCAGCGGCGCCGACACCGGGCCCGCGGCGACGGTGGCCCAGCAGATCGCCGACGCGGGCGGCACGGCCGTGTCCGACGGCGGCGACGTCTCCGACCCGGAGGTCGGTGAGCGCCTCGTCCGTACCGCGGTGGAGAAGTTCGGATCGCTGGACGTGCTGGTCAACGTGGCCGGCATCCTGCGCGATCGGATGATCTTCAACCTGTCCGAGCAGGAGTGGGACGACGTCATCCGCGTCCACCTCAAGGGGCACTTCTCCACGACGAAACCGGCCGCCGCGTACTGGCGCGAGCAGCGCAACCCGGAGGGGCACTACCGGCTGATCAACTTCACGTCGGTGTCCGGCCTGTACGGCGCCCCCGGCCAGCCGAACTACGCCGCCGCGAAGATGGGCATCGTCGGGCTCACGTACTCCTGCGCGAACGCGCTGGCGAAGTACGGGGTCACGGCGAACGCGATCTCCCCCGGCGCGGCCACGCGGATGACCGCGTCGATCCCCACCGAGCGCCGACGCGGCACGTCCGCGGCCGACGACGAGCGCTCGCCGGACAACGTCGCACCGATCGTCGCCTACCTGGCGAGCACCGCGTCGGACTGGCTCACCGGGCAGGTGATCGGCGCGCGCGGTTACGAGGTGCACCTGATGAACAAGCCGGAGCCGATCCGCCACATCGTCTCCGACGGGCCGTGGCAGCCCGACCGGCTCGCCGACATGGTCGAACGCGTCTTCAAACCCGCCGTCCGCTAGGAGCCACCCATGCAGCTCGTGTTCGACACCGAGCAGGAGGACCTGCGCCGCGCCGTGCGCCGGTTCCTGGAGAACGAGGTGCCGCCCTCGAAGGTGCGCACCCTGATGGAGACCCCCGACGCGCACGACCCGGCGCTGTGGCACCGGATGGCCACCGAGCTGGGCCTGCAGGGGCTGCTGGTCCCCGAGGAACACGGCGGGAGCGGAGCGGGTTTCGTCGAGCTCGCGGTGGTGGCCGAGGAGATGGGCCGCGCGGTGCTGCCCGGACCGTTCCTCTCCACCGCCGTCCTCGCGGTGTCGGCCGTGCTCGACGCCGGCGACGACGAGGCGGCGAAGGACCTGCTACCCGGCATCGCGGACGGCTCGACCATCGCCACCCTCGCCGTCACCGAGGGCGGCGGGCGCTGGGAGCTGGACGCCACGACCGCCACCGCACAGCCGACGGGCCAGGGCTGGGCGCTGCACGGCGTCAAGGACTACGTGCCCGACGGCGCGCTCGCCGGGCTCCTGCTCGTGGTGGCCCGTACCGACGCGGGCCTCTCGCTGTTCGCCGTGGACGGCGCCTCCCCCGGTGTCACCCGCACGGCGCGGCCGACGCTGGACCAGACCCGCCCGCTCGCCCGCGTGGAGCTCGACGGGGCGGTCGGCCGGCTCGTCGGTGCGGACGGCGCCGCCGGCGACACGGTCCAGCAGACGCTGCACAAGGCCGCGGTCGCGCTCGCGCTGGAACAGGTCGGCGGCGCGCAGGCCGCGCTGGACATGGCGGTGGACTACGCCAAGCAGCGCGTCCAGTTCGGCCGCGTGATCGGCTCGTTCCAGGCCGTCAAGCACAAGGCGGCCGACGTGATGCTCAAGGTCGAGTCGGCACGGGCGGCGGCCTACTACGGGGCGTGGGCGGTGGCCGCGGGGTCCGCCGAGGTGCCGGCCGTCGCGAGCCTCGCCAAGGCGTACTGCTCCGACGCCTACTTCGCCGCGGCCGCGGAGAACATCCAGATCCACGGCGGCATCGGGTTCACCTGGGAGCACGACGCGCACCTGCACCTGAAGCGCGCCGAGGCCACGAGGCTGTGGCTCGGCGACCCGAGCTGGCACCGTGCGCGGCTGGCTGACGCGATCGGGGTGTGACCGGGTCCGCCGGGCCCGGGTCGGGCGCGCCGCCGGACGAGCGCACCCGGTACGCGTGGCGGCTGCTGTCCGTGGTCTGCCTGGCGTCGCTGATGACCGGGGTCAACGTGAGCTCGCTCAACATCGCGCTCCCGGCGATCGTCGACGGGCTCGACGCCGGCCCGGTCGCGGCGAGCTGGATCCTGCTGTCGTTCCAGCTCACGCACGTCACGCTGATGGTCTTCTTCGGGCGCATGGCCGACGTGCTGGGCCGGCGGACGATGTACCTCACCGGCATCGCCCTGTTCACGACGGCGAGCCTGGTCGCGGGGGCGGCACCGGACGTCGGGCTGCTCATCGCGTGCCGCGTGGCGCAGGCGACGGGCGCGGCCATGCTCATCACGAACAGCGCGGCCCTGGTCACGGCCGCGTTCCCGCAGCGGCTCCTCGGGCAGGGCCTCGGCATCTACATGGCGTCGTTCTCGTTGGCGCAGATGCTCGGCCCCACCGTGGGCGGGCTGGTCACCAGCGAGCTCGGCTGGCGCTGGACGCTGCTGTTGAACGTGCCGGTCGGCGTCGTCTGCCTGCTGTGGGGCCTGCGGGTGATGGAACGGGTGCCGCGCTCGGGCGAGCCGCTGCGGCTGGACCCGGTGGGCAACGTGCTCGTGGTGCTCGGACTCGGCGGCCTGCTCACGGCGCTCTCGCAAGGCGGCACCGCCGGCTGGACGGATCCGGTGGTGGTCGGCGGCCTCGTCGCATTCGCCGTCGCGCTGCCGGCGTTCCTCGTCGTGGAGTTGCGCGTCGCGCACCCGGTGGTGGACGTGCGGCTGTTCCGCGTGCCGGTGGTGGGCGTCGGGGTGCTCGCCGGGTTCCTCGGCGCGATGTCGCGCTTCGCCGTGGTGCTGCTCATGGGCCTGTACTTCCAGGCCGTCCAGGGGGACACGCCCAGCGAGGCAGGCCTGAAGGTGCTGCCGCTCGCGGTGGCCTCGATCGTGTCCGCACCGGGGGCGGGAACGCTGATGCGCTGGGTACGGGCGCGGACCATGGCGGCGGTCGCCTCGTCGGTCTCGCTGGCCGGGCTGGTGCTGCTGCTGGTGGTGGTGGACGTCGACACGCCGTACGCGCTGCTCATCGCCGCGGTCGTGGTGATCGGGCTCGGCTCGGGAGCGTTCATCCCGGCCAACAGCACGGCGATGCTGCAGGGCGTCCGCTCCGAACGGCTGGGGATCGTCAACGGCGTGCGCCTGATGGCGCAGAGCTCCGGGGTGGTGGTCAGCACCGCCGTGACGCTCACGCTGATCAGCCTCCCGTTGCCGCCCGCCCTGCGCGGACACGTGCTCGACGGCTCGCTCGCCCGGGTCGACCCGTCCGGCCTCGACGGGCTGATCACCGGCTACCGCTGGGCGTTCGGGGTGATGGCGGTGACGGCGGCGCTGTGCGTGCTGACGTCGCTGGTGGGGCGGCGGGTGGCACAGCCAGGGGTTCAGGGAGGCCACCTTCTGGAACCTGCACGACAGCGACGTGGCGTTCCGGAACGTCCGGCATCCGAGTAGGAGGACCGCACATGGGAGTGCTCGACGGACGGGTCGCGCTCGTCACCGGCGCCAGCCGGGGCATCGGGGCGGCCATCGCGCGCCGGCTCGCGGCCGAGGGAGCGGCCGTCGCGGTGTCCGCGCGCACCGCGGCACCGGGCGAGTCGCGCTTCGCGGGCACGATCGCCGAAACGGCCGGGGCCATCGAGGACGCCGGTGGGCGGGCGCTCGCCGTCCGCGCGGACCTGTCCCGTCCCGAGGACCGCGCCGCGCTCGTCGAGCGGGTCGAAGCCGAGCTCGGACCGGTCGACATCCTGGTCAACAACGCGGCGGTCACCTGGTTCGCACCGGTCGCCGAGTTCTCCGACAAGCGCTTCGCGCTGATGTTCGAGGTGCAGGTGACCGCGCCGTTCGATCTGGCCCGGCGCGTGCTGCCGGGCATGCGCGCGCGGGGCGGCGGCGCGATCCTCAACGTCTCCTCGCGGGCGGCGATCCACCCGCCGCCGACGCGCCCCGGTCGCGGCGGGACGGTCTACGGGATGTGCAAGGCGGCGGTCGAGCGGTTCAGCACCGGGCTGGCGGCCGAGGTGCACGCCGACGGCGTGGCGGTCAACGCGCTCTCGCCGAACCGCGTGGTGCCCACCCCCGGTACGCTGCACCACCACCTCACCACCCCCGACGACCCGGCGTCCGAGCCCCAGGCGGTGATGGCGGAGGCCGCGCTCGCGCTGTGCCGGCCGACCGACCCGCTCCTGACCGGCCGGATCGCCTACTCCCAGGACCTGCTCACCGAGCTCGGCATCGCCGTCCCGTCATGAGGCCGGGGTGGGTGCGCGTCGACTGCCACGTCCACACGGTCGCGTCGGGCGACTCGGTGCTCGGGCTGGAGGAGCTGGCCGACCGCGCGCGTGGCGAGGGCATCGACGTGGTGTTCGTGACCGACCACCACGAGATCTCCGCGGCCGTCGCCGCGCGCGGGCGGGACCTCGGCGTGCGCATCGAGGTCGGCGAGGAGATCCGGACGCCCGACGGTGAGGTGCTCGGCCTGTTCCTCACCGAGCGCATCCCGTACGTCCTCCCGCTGCCGCAGGTGGTGGCCCGGATCCGGGCCCAGGGCGGGCTCGTCGGCCTCCCGCACCCCTGTGACCCGGCGCGGGCCGGCACCGGCGCCGTGGCCGACGGGCTCTGCGCGGCCGGCCGGGTGGACTTCGTGGAGGTGTTCAACGCCAAGGTCGGCGACGCGGCGCACAACGCGGCGGCCGCCGCGCTGGCCGCCCGGCACGACCTGCCCGCCACCGCGGGATCCGACGCCCACGACGGGCCCGGGGTGGGCGCCGCGTACGTCGAGATGCCGGAGTTCGACGGCCCCGCGGACTTCCTCGAGCGCCTCGCGGCCGGACGCGTCGTCGGCGAGCTCCGCCCGCACGCACGGCGCTTCCCGAGCCTTGACACGCGCCGTGACGTACCGCACGATCGAGACCGATTCTAGAGCAGGATTCTAGTGGTTTTGGCCGCTCGCAGCGCTGCGAGCGCACTGCGCCCCAACGAGGAGGCCGCATGCCCGCCACCGTGCCGACCCCGCGATCCGCGGCTCCGCTGCTCGAGGTCGAGGACCTCCACGTCGAGTTCGACACCCCGGACGGCCCGGTCGAGGCGGTCACCGGGGTGGGCCTCACCGTCGGGGCGCAGGAGACCGTCGCGGTGGTGGGCGAATCCGGCTCGGGCAAGACCGTCACGGCGCTCGCCGTGCTCCAGCTGCTCGACGGCGGGCGGATCAGCCGCGGCCGGGTGCTGTGGGACGGCACCGACCTCACCGGGCTCGACCGCCGCGCGCTGCGCCGGATCCGGGGCAACGAGATCGCGATGATCTTCCAGGACCCGATGACGTCGCTCGACCCCCTCTACAGCGTCGGGCACCAGATCGTCGAGGCGCTGCGGCTGCACAGCCGGATGAGCAAGCGCGCCGCACGGGAGCGGGCCGTCGAGCTGCTGGCGCGGGTCGGCATGCCCGACCCGCGCCGCAGGCTGGACTCCTACCCGCACCAGCTCTCCGGGGGCCAACGGCAGCGGGTGATGATCGCGATCGCGCTGGCCTGCTCGCCCCGGCTGCTCATCGCCGACGAGCCCACCACGGCGCTCGACGTGACGGTCGAGGCGCAGATCCTCGAGCTGCTCCGCGAGCTGCAGGCCGAGTACCGCACGGCGATGCTGCTGGTGACCCACGACATGGGAGTCGTGGCCGAGACCGCCGACCGCGTGATCGTGTTCTACGCCGGGCAGGTCGTCGAGCACGGTCCCGCGGCCGACGTGCTGCGCGACCCGCAGCACCCGTACACCGCGGCGCTCCTGGAAGCCGTGCCCGGGCGGGAGACCGATCGCGCCGAGCCGCTCGCCGCCATCCCAGGCGCGGTCCCGCCGCCCCGGGCGATGCCACCGGGCTGCCGGTTCCACACCCGGTGCGCGATGGCGTGGGACGAGTGCGCGCGCGACGAGCCGCAGCTCTACCCCCTGTCCGGGGCGCGCGCGGCCCGGTGCCTTCGGCACCGCTCGGGCACGGCGGTGCCCGTCGCCACCGGGAAGGGGGCCTGATGTCGTCACCCGCAGCCCGAGCGCTGCCCACCGGCGCCCCACCGGACGAGGACCTGCTGGAGGTCACCGATCTCGTCAAGCACTTCCCGATCACCCGCGGCATCCTGCGGCGCACGATCGGGCACGTCCGGGCGGTCGACGGTGTGTCGTTCCGGATCGCCCCCGGTGAGACCGTCGGGCTGGTCGGCGAGTCCGGGTCCGGCAAGTCGACCGTCGCCCGGCTCGTGCTGCGGCTGCTGGAGCCGACGAGCGGGAGCATCCGGTTCGCGGGCCGCGAGATCGCCCACCTGCCGGCCAAGGAACTCGTTCCGCTGCGGCGCCGGATGTCGATCGTCTTCCAGGACCCGGTGAGCTCGTTCGACCCGCGCATGACGGTCTGCTCGGTGATCACCGAGCCGCTGGAGGCGCAGGGCATCTCGACCGGCCGCGAGGCCCGGCGGCGGGCGGGCGAGCTGCTGGAGCTGGTCGGGCTCTCGGCGGGCGACCTGGACCGCTACCCGCACCAGTTCTCCGGCGGGCAGGCCCAGCGGATCGCCATCGCCAGGGCGCTGTCCACCGACCCGCGGCTGCTCGTCTGCGACGAGGCGGTCAGCGCCCTCGACGTCTCGGTGCAGGCGCAGGTGCTCAACCTGCTGCGCCGGCTGCAGGCCGAGCTGGACCTCGCGTACCTGTTCATCGCGCACGACCTGAACGTCGTCCGCTACGTGTCCGACCGGGTGTGCGTGATGTACCTGGGCCGGATCGTCGAGCAGGGCCCCGCCGACCAGCTGCTCGCCGACCCCCGCCACCCGTACACGCAGAGCCTCGCCGCCGCGATCGCGGCCGACCCGCGCAGCGGTGTGCGGCGCCGCCGAGGTGTCGTCCGCGGGGAGACGCCGAGCCCGAGCGATCCACCACCCGGCTGCCACTTCCACCCCCGCTGCCCGTACGCGTTCGACCGGTGCACCTCCGTCGTCCCGGTTCCCGTCGCGGCGGGACCGGGCCGGACGGCGTCCTGCCACCTCGTCGGGGAGGCCCGCGGTGCTTGAGTACGTCGTCCGCCGCGGGCTCTACGGGGTGCTCGTCGTCGCGCTCGTCACCGTCTTCGTGTTCCTGACGCTGCGGCTGATCCCCGGCGACGTCGTGCGCCTGCAGCTCGCCGACGCACCCGGCGTGGGCCCGGAGCAGATCGCCCAGCGCGCCGCGCAGCTCGGCCTCGACCAACCGCTGCTGACGCAGCTCGGGCGCTTCGTCGCCGACGCGGTCACCGGCGACTTCGGCACGTCGTTCCAGAGCGGCGAGCCGGTCACGGCGCTCATCGCGGAGCGGCTGCCCACCACGCTGCAGCTGGGGGTCATGGCGCTGCTGGTGAGCGTCGTGCTCGGCGTACCGCTCGGGCTGCTGTCGGCCGTGCGCCAGAACAGCTGGCTCGACCAGGGGCTGCGCGCGGTGTCGGTGGCGGGCCTGTCGATCCCGAACTTCTGGCTGGGCCTGCTGCTCGTCACCTACCTCGCCCTGTGGTTCTCGTGGTCGCCGCCGCTGGTGTACCGCACGCCGGCCGAGGACCTCGGCTCCAACCTCGTGCACATGGCGCTGCCCGCGATCGCGCTCGGCGTGACCGGCATGGCCGCGATCGCCCGCATGCTGCGCTCCTCGATGCTGGAGGTGCTGCGCTCGCCGTTCATCCGCACGGTGCGGGCGAAGGGCGCACCGGAGCGGACCGTGCTCCTCACCCACGCCGTGCGCAACTCGCTGGTGCCGGTCTTCAGCCTCATCGGCCTGCAGGTCGGGCACATCCTCGGCGGCACCGTCATCCTCGAGTCGATCTTCGCGATCCCCGGGATGGGGATGCTCATCTTCGAGTCCGTCCAGCTGCGCGACTACCCCGTCGTGCTCGGCTGCGTCGTCGTGTACGGCGCGGTGTTCATCCTGGTCAACCTCGTGGTCGACGTGCTGTACGGCGTGATCGACCCCCGGATCCGGTACGCGTAGAGGAGGCCACGATGAGCGACATCGCGGCATCGGCCCCGCTCCCTCGGCGGACGGTCGGCACTCGGCGGGCGCTGCGCGTGCTGCGCCGCCAGCCGCTCGGCGTCGCCGCGGGCCTCGTGATCGTGCTGCTCGTGGTGGCCGCGGCGCTCGCGCCCGTCATCGCGCCGTTCGACCCCACGGCCCAGAACCGCGCCGATTTCCTCCAGGTCCCCGGCGGGGCCTACCTGATGGGCACCGACGACCTCGGCCGCGACATCTTCAGCCGTGTGCTCCACGGCGCGCGGACATCTCTGCTGGTCGCGGTGTGCACCCTGGCGGTCGGCGGCGCGCTCGGGGTCGCGATCGGCGTGGTGTCGGGGTACTTCGCGGGCGGCTGGGTCGACACGCTGCTGCAGCGCGTCATGGACACGCTGATGGCGATCCCGGGCATCGTGCTGCTGCTGTTCGTGGCCGCGCTGCTCGGCCCGAGCATCCGCAACACGGTGATCGCGCTCAGCCTGCTCGTCGTGCCCTCGTTCAACCGCGTGGCGCGCGGGGAGATGCTGCGCATCCGCGAGGAGCTCTACGTCGAGTCGGCCCGCGCCGCCGGCTGCAGCACGTGGCGCATCCTGCGCCGGCACGGGCTGCCCAACCTGCTGGCGCCGATCCTCGTGGTCACCAGCCTGATGTTCGCGATCGTGATCATCGCGGAGTCCGCGCTGAGCTTCCTCGGCATCGGCACCCCGCCGCCCACCCCGTCGTGGGGCGCCATGCTGAGCGACGGCTCCCGATACATGGAGATCGCCCCGTGGATGGTCGTGTTCCCCGGGGGCGCGCTCACCGTGGCCGTGCTCGCGTTCAACCTGCTCGGTGACGCGCTGCGCGACGTCTTCGACCCGAAGCAGTCCCGCTGACAACCCGGGGGTCCCCATGCGCTCGTTCCGGCTCGCGACCGCGCTCGTGCTCGTCGCACTCCTCGGATCGGCCTGCTTCAGCGCGCCCGGCGGCGACGGCGGCGGCCTCGAGGCCCGCCGCCCCCGGCAGGATGCCGGGCCGGCCCAGCCCGGCGGCGTCTTCCGCTACGCGCTGCCGTCCGACGCCCGCTCGCTCGACCCGCACAGCCAGTCGTCGTTCAACACCCACATCGCGATCGGCTCGACCTACAGCAAGCTCGTCGACTTCCGTACCGGGCCCGACATCCCCTACGGCGCCCCGGAGCTGGAGGGCGACCTGGCGGAGAGCTGGGAGCCCTCCCCCGACGGGCGCACCTGGACCTTCCACCTGCGCCGCGGCGTGCGGTTCCACGACGTGGCGCCGGTGAACGGGCGCGAGTTCACCGCGCAGGACGTCCTCTGCACGGTGCAGCGCATCCGCGAGCTGCCCGGCCACCAGGTCAGCCAGCTCGCGATGGTGCAGGACGTCACCGCGCCCGACCCGTACACCGTCGTCTTCCACCTCACCGAGCCGTACGCCGAGTTCGACACGAACCTCGCCGGGCACTTCATGTGGATGCTGCCGTGCGAGGGCACCCGCGGGGAGTTCGACCTGGCCACCACCGCGATCGGCACCGGGCCGTACGTCCTGGAGCGCTGGGAACGCGACCGGGAACGGGTGCTCACCGCGCACCCCGACTACTACGTCGAGGGCCAGCCCTACATCGACCGCATCGAGATCTCGATCGTGCCCGACCAGGCCGCCGCCATCGCCGCGTTCCGCACCGGGCAGACCGACTACCTCAGCGCGCTCACGCTCGACACCCGGCAAGCCCAGCGCATCCTCGACGAGAACCCCGAGGCGGTGCTGTTCCGCGAGCAGGGCCTCACGCAGACGCGGGTGTACATGAACCAGGAACGCGCGCCGTTCGACGACCTGCGGGTGCGCCGCGCCGTCGCGCTCGCGATCGACCGGCAGGGGATGATCGACTCGATCCGGGCGGGCGGCAGTCCGACGGCCGCCGTCACCCCCACGCTGTTCGGCGGGCTCCCCGCGGAGGAGGTGACGCGGCTGCAGCCGCACGACCCCGAGCAGGCGCGCCGGCTGCTGGCCGAGGCCGGGTACCCGCAGGGCTTCTCCACCAAGATGATCATCACGGACGGCTACGGCGAGAACGTCGTGCGCGAGGCGCAGTGGGTGCAGCAGGACCTCGCGAAGGTCGGCATCCAGGTCGAGCTCGTCGTGCAGGACTACGCCACGTACTTCACCGAGAGCTTCGCCGGCAAGAACTACGACATGGGCTACGGCCTGCAGACCCCGATGCTCTCGGCCGACGAGTACCTGTCCGGCGAGTGGACCTCCGACGGCCCCCGCAACTGGTACGGCATCGCCGACCCGGCGCTCGACCAGATGATCCTCCGGCAGCGCGGCGAGCTCGACCGGGCCGCCCGCGAGCGGCAGCTGCACGACATCCAGCGCTACATCATCGAGAACGTGTCCAACCCGGTGCCGCTCTACGTCTACGACGGCCTGTCCATCTACGCGCCGTACGTGCACGACGTCTTCCCGCACCCGGACTACGGGACCCGGCACCAGGCCCGCATGTGGCTGGGCCCGGAGGCGCCGGGACGGGAGTGAGCGGCCGCCCGTGGTCAGCGGGTGATCGCGTCCAGGGCGGCGCGCACGTCGGCGACCAGGTCCGACGGGTCCTCGCACCCGGCCGAGAAGCGCAGCAGGCCGGGTGCGACGTCGTCGCCCCAGCGCCGACGGCGGTCGACGGTGCTGCGCAGCCCGCCGAAGCTGGTGGCTGATCCGACCAGTCGCGACGCGCCGAGGAAGGCCTCGACGGCCGCCTCCGAGGCGAGCGTGAACCGCAGCACGCCGTTCCAGCGCCGCATCTGCCGTGACGCCACCGCGTGCGCCGGGTCGGCCGGGTCGCCCGGCCAGCGGACGTCGGTGACGGCGGGGTGGTCGCGCAGCACCCCGACGAGCGCCGCGGCGTTCTCGGCCTGACGGGCGAGCCGCAGGTCGAGCGTGGCGAGGCCGCGGTGGGCGAGCCACGCCTCCATCGGGCCGGGGACGGCGCCGCCGCGCGAGCGCGCCTCCCGCAACCTCGCCACCAGCTCGGGGTCGCGGGCGCTGACGTGGCCGAGCACGACGTCGCCGTGCCCGGCGAGCGCCTTGGTGTCGGAGGCGATCACCAGGTCGGCGCCGAGCTCGAGCGGCCGCTGGCCGAGCGGGGTCGCGGTGGTGTTGTCGACGGCGAGCAGAGCGCCCGCTTCGTGGGCGGCCGCCGCGGCCGCGGCGATGTCGACGACGTCGAGCCCGGGGTTGGACGGCGTCTCGACCAGCACGAGCGCGGCCCCGTCCAGCGGCGGCAACGGCGCCGCCGTCGGCGTCTCGCGGACCTCGACGCCCAGCGGCGCGATCTCGGAATGCGCGAGCGAGCGCGCCAGGTAGTAGCCGTCGGAGGGCAGCACGAGCGCCCCGTCAGGGGCGGCGAGGCGCAGCACGGCGGCGATGGCCGCCATCCCGGAGGCGAAGACCACGCACTCGCCGCCGTCGAGCTCGCCGATGGCGGCCTCGAGCGCCCGCCAGGTGGGGTTGTCGGAGCGGCCGTAGAAGTCGGTGGGCGTCGGCTCCGACGGCAGCCCGAGGTGGAACGTCGACGACAGCACCGGCCCCGGGTGCATCGGAGCCCCGGTCTCGCCCGGTGCGTGCCCGCCGTGCACGCACCGCGTGCCGTCCCCGATCACGCGAGGCACCCTACGTCGCGCCGCGGGGCGTCACTCGGGGCGGGGCGCCCGGCTGATCAGCTCCTTGCCCATCTCCGCCGCCGAGAGGCCCTCGTGGCAGACCCGGCGCACCGCGTCGGCGATCGGCAGCTCCACGCCCGTCCGCTCGCCGAGCGCGCAGATCGACTTGCAGCTCTTCACCCCCTCCGCGACCTGCCCGTGGTTGGCCGCCTCGGCCTGGGCGAGCGACTCACCGCGGCCGAGGTGCTCGCCGAAGGTCCGGTTGCGCGACAGCGGGGACGAGCAGGTGGCCACGAGGTCGCCGAGCCCGGCCAGCCCGGCGAACGTCAGCGGGTCGGCCCCGAGCGCCGTGCCCAGCCGGGCGGTCTCGGCGAGCCCGCGGGTGATGAGCGACGCCCTGGTGTTGTCGCCGAAACCCATCCCGGCGGCGATGCCGCAGGCGAGCGCGATGACGTTCTTGCACGCCCCGCCCAGCTCGCAGCCGATGACGTCGGTGTTGGTGTAGGAGCGGAAGTAGCCGGTGGTGCAGGCCTGCTGCAGCTCGACCGCGCGGTCGTGGTCGGTGCAGGCGATCACGGTGGCGGTCGGCTCCTCGGCGGCGATCTCCCGGGCGAGGTTCGGGCCGGACACGACGGCCACCTGGTCCGGGGGCACGTCGGCGACCTCGCAGATCACCTCGCTCATGCGCATCAGCGTGCCCAGCTCCACGCCCTTGGCGAGGCTCACCAGCGTCCGTCCGCGCGGCAGCAGGTCGCGCCACCGCTCGAGGTTCTCCCGCAGCGTCTGCGACGGCACCGCGAACACCACGGCGTCGGCGCCGTCGAGCGCCTCCGCCGGGTCCGGGGTGGCCGTGAGCAGCGTGGGCAGCACGATGCCGGGCAGGTAGTCGGGGTTGGCGTGCTGCTCGTTGATCGCGGCGGCGATCTCGGGGCGGCGCGCCCACAGCTTCACCTCGCGGCCTGCGTCGGCCAGCACCTTGGCGAACGTGGTGCCCCACGAGCCGGCACCGAGCACGGCGACGCGACGCACCGTCGTCACGAGGCGGTCCTCCTGTAGAACTCCTCGGGGGCCTGCTCGCCCCGCACCTCGGCGAGGAGGTCGCGGATCCGGACCATGATCAGGTCGGTGACCTCGCGCAGCAGCTCCGCGTCGACGGGACGGCCCCGGTAGGCCGACAGGTCCACGGGCGGCCCGCAGCGCACCACGACCTTCTTGCGCGGCAACGGGCGGAACTTGCGGTTGTACTTGTCGAGCACATCGCGGGTGCCCCAGTGCACGGCGGGGAGCACCGGAACGTCGGTGGCGAGCGCGAGCCGGGCGACGCCGGTGCGCGCGGCCATCGGCCAGCCGTCCGGATCGCGGGTGATCGTGCCCTCGGGGTAGATCACGACGACCTTGCCCTCCCGCAGCGCCCGCGCGCCGTGCTCGAGGCTCTGCTGGGCGTCGGCCGACTCGCGGAAGACGGGGATCTGCCCGCTGCCGTTCAGCACGGCCCGCAGCACCGGGATGTTCCACAGGCTGTGCTTGGCCAGGAAGCGCGGGACCCGGCGCGCGGTGTGCACGAACAGCGCGCTGTAGATCGGGTCGAGGTGGGAGATGTGGTTGGCGACGAAGAGGGCGCCGCCTGTGGCCGGTAAGTGCTCCCTGCCCTCGTAGCGGGCGCGGGAGAGCAGCCAGCCCAGCGGATACACGAACACCGCCGCGAAGGCGATCCAGAATCCGCCCTTCTCACGCTTGACCACGACCCAGAGTGTTCCTGCCTCGGTGGCGGAGGTCCACCACGGGGTCGGGCACGATGGAGAGGTGACCTCGATCGACGACCGGGCGAGGGTGGATCTCGTCGTCCCCGTCAAGCCGCTGGCCAAGGCGAAGTCGCGGCTGCGCGGTGCCGCCGACGGCGGCATCGGCGAACCCCGCGCCCATGCGCGGCTGGCCATGGCGCTGCTGCGCGACACGGTCGACGCCGTGCGCGCCGCCCGCGCCGTGCGGCACCTGCTGGTGGTCAGCTCCGACCCGGTCGTCGCGGCCGAGCTGGGCGTCTTCGGCATCGACGTGGCGCCGGACGGCCCGGTGCCCGGCCTCAACCCGGCCTACGAGCGCGGCGCCGCGATCCTGCGCGAACGCGACCCCGCCGCGGCGGTCGGCGCGCTGCAGGCCGACCTGCCCGCTCTGCGCCCGGAGGAGCTCGACGACGCCATCGCCGCGGCGCTCGCGCTGTTCGCGGGCGGGGCGCGGCGGGCCTTCGTCCCCGACACCGAGGGCACCGGCACCACGTTCCTGCTCGCCGCTCCCCTCGAACCGCTCGCCCCGAGGTTCGGGGAGGGCTCCGCGCGCGAGCACCAGGCGTCCGGGGCGCTCCGCCTCGCCGGGGAGTGGCCGGGCCTGCGCCGCGACGTCGACACCGCCGCCGACCTGCGCGAGGCGACCACCCTCGGTCTCGGCGAGCACACCGCCTGCGCGCTGGCCCTGATCCCGGGCTGCTGAGAGGGGATCGCGCCACCCGGTTCGTCACCGAGCGTTCACCTCGAAATCCGCCCCGGTCACGAACACATCACCCGCCCGGTGCGGAACAATCGTCCCGTGGCTGAGGACGCGCGCAGGAAGCAGGCGAACGGCGCGGGTGACGGTGCCCGGCGGGCCCGCACGGGCCGCGGCGCACCCCGACCGTCGCGGCGCCGCGTCAGCCCGGCGGGCACCCCGGCGAACGCCGTCGCCGCCCCGGCGGCGCCCTCGGGTGGCGCGGCCCGCACGTCGAACGCGCCGTCGGAGGCCGCGGTGCCGGTGAGCCCGCCCGCCCGCACCCGCGCCCCGGTCTCCGAGCTGCCCGAGGACCGCTACTTCAACCGCGAACTGTCCTGGCTGGACTTCAACGCGCGGGTGCTCGCCCTGGCCGAGGACCCCAGCCAGCCGCTGCTGGAGCGGGCGAAGTTCCTGGCGATCTTCGCCTCGAACCTCGACGAGTTCTACATGGTCCGCGTCGCCGGCCTGAAGCGCCGCGACGAGACCGGGCTCGCCGTGCGCAGCGCCGACGGCCTGTCCCCCCGCGAGCAGCTGGCCCGCATCTCCGCGCGCACGCAGGCGATCCAGGTGGCGCACGCGCGGGTGTTCCTCGACCACGTGCGGCCCGAGCTGGAGGCGGAGGGGATCCGCATCCTGCGCTGGGCGGACCTCACCGACGACCAGCGGGCGCGGCTGTCGGCGTACTTCTCCGCCCAGGTGTTCCCGGTGCTCACGCCGCTCGCGGTGGACCCGGCGCACCCCTTCCCGTACATCTCGGGGCTGTCGCTCAACCTGGCCGTCACCGTCCGCGACCCGGACGGTCGCACCGAACGCTTCGCCCGCGTGAAGGTGCCCGACAACGTGCCGCGGCTGGTGCGGGTCGACACCGACGACGACACCGTCACGTTCCTGCCCATCGAGGACCTGATCTCCGCCCACCTCGGCGAGCTGTTCACCGGGGTCGAGGTGGCCGAGGTGCACGCGTTCCGGGTCACCCGCAACGCCGACCTCGAGGTCGAGGAGGACCGCGACGAGGACCTCCTGCAGTCGCTCGAACGCGAGCTCGCGCGCCGCCGGTTCGGCCCACCGGTGCGCCTCGAGGTCACCGACACGATGAGCGACCACGTGCTGGAGCTGCTGCTGCGCGAGCTCGACGTCGACCCGCACGACGTGGTCACCGTGCCCGGCCTGCTCGACCTCACCGCGCTGTGGGCCGTGCACGCGGTCGACCGGCCCGATCTCAAGGACGAGCCGTGGGTGCCCGCCACCCACCCCGCCTTCGCCGACCGGGAGACCCCGCGCAGCGTGTTCGCCACGCTGCGGGAGGGCGACGTGCTGGTGCACCACCCGTACGACTCGTTCTCCACGAGCGTGCAGCGGTTCATCGAGCAGGCGGCGTCCGACCCGAACGTGCTCGCGATCAAGCAGACGCTCTACCGCACCTCGGGCGACTCGCCGATCGTCGACGCCCTCATCGACGCCGCCGCGGCGGGCAAGCAGGTCGTCGCGCTCGTCGAGATCAAGGCGCGCTTCGACGAGCAGGCCAACATCCGCTGGGCCCGCGAGCTGGAGAAGGCGGGCGTCCACGTCGTCTACGGGCTCGTGGGTCTGAAGACCCACTGCAAGACCTCGCTCGTCGTACGCCAGGAGGGCTCGACGATCCGCCGCTACTGCCACATCGGCACCGGCAACTACAACCCGAAGACCGCCCGGCTCTACGAGGACATCGGCGTGCTCACCGCGGACCCGACGATCGGCGCGGACCTCACCGACCTGTTCAACTCGCTCACCGGCTACTCCCGCCAGACCTCCTACCGCAGCCTGCTCGTCGCGCCCTACGGCGTGCGGCGCGGCATCGTGCGGCGCATCGAGGACGAGATCGAGGCCAAGCGGGAGGGCCGCGCGGCGGGCATCCGCATCAAGGTCAACTCGCTGGTCGACGAGCAGGTGATCGACGCGCTGTACCGGGCGTCGCAGGCGGGCGTGCCGGTCGACATCGTGGTGCGCAGCATCTGCGCGCTGCGCCCCGGCCGGCCGGGGCTGTCGGAGAACATCCGCGTGCGCTCGATCCTCGGCCGGTTCCTCGAGCACTCGCGGATCTTCCACTTCGCCGCGGCCGACGAGTACTGGATCGGCAGCGCCGACATGATGCACCGCAACCTCGACCGGCGGGTCGAGGTGCTGCTGCGCGTGCAGGACCCGCGCCTGGCCAAGCAACTGGGCGACGTGCTCGACTCCGCGCTCGACCCGGCCACCCGGTGCTGGACGCTGAGCCCGGACGGTCCCTGGGAGCCGTCGCCGCCCCCCGACTCGGGGATCACGCACGTGCGCGACCACCAGGCCGAGATGATGCTCCGCCACGCCTCCGGGTCGGCCACGGAGGCGGAGTGACGGCGCCCCGCGTCGTCGCCACACCCACCGCCGACGTGCTCGCAGCCGGGGCCGTGCTGTGGCGAAGAGCGGCGTCCGGCGGGGTCGAGGTCGCCGTCGTGCACCGGCCCAGGTACGACGACTGGTCGTTCCCGAAGGGCAAGCTCGACGCGGGCGAGACGATGCCCTTCGCCGCGGTCCGCGAGATCGCCGAGGAGACCGGGCAGTCGGCGCGGCTCGGCCCGCTGCTCGGCGACGTCCGCTACGCCGTCGCGGCCGGCGGCAAGGTCGTGCGGTACTGGGCGGCCGAGGCGCGCGGCGGCGGGTTCACGCCGGGCGAGGAGACCGACGAGCTGCGCTGGCTCCCGCCCGACCGGGCCACCGAGCTGCTGTCCTACGCACACGACCGCGACCTCCTGGCGCGGTTCACGCGGACCGGCCCGCCGTTCTCGGTGATCGCGCTCGTCCGGCACGCCAAGGCGGGCAGCCGCGACCAGTGGGACGGCGACGACGCCCTGCGCCCGCTCTCCGGCTCGGGCCGGGAGCAGGCGCAGCAACTCGACCGGCTGCTCGGGCTGTTCGGCCCCGACCGCCTGGTGTCCGCCCCTCCGGTGCGCTGCCGCGACACCGTGGCCCCGCTGGCCGAACGGCTGGCGCTGCCGGTCACCGACGAGCCCCTGCTCGGCGAGGTCGGCTACCGGGAGGACCCGGCGGCGGGCCTCGCGCGCATCCGTGAGCTGGCGAGGGTCGCCGGGGTCACGGTCGTGTGCAGCCAGGGCGGGGTGATCCCGCACGTGGTCGAGGCCCTCGCCGGCGCGGCGGGGCTCACCGGCGTGGACCAGGACGGCGTGCCGGCCAGGAAGGGCAGCACCTGGTTGCTCACGTTCGGCCCCGGCGCCACGCTGCGCACGGCCGACTACTACGACACCCCCACCGGCTAGGAGCTGTTTAGAAAGTTCCTGGCGAGGGGGCGGAGCCAGATGTCGATGGCCGCGATGTGGGTGGTGGCTTCGTAGCGCACGGCCAGCTTGTCGTAGCGGGTTGCCACCGCTCGGAACTGCTTGAGCAGGTTGATCCCACACTCGACCGCGTGGCGCAGCCGGTAGAGCGTGGCGTCGAACTTCGGTGGTCGCCCACCGCGGGAGCCTCGTTGGCGCCGGTTGGCCCGCTGGTCAAGCTTGATCGGGATCGTGGCTCGGATGCGGCGCCGGCGCAGGTAGCCGCGGTTGGCCCTCGACGAGTACGCCTTGTCGGCGAACACCTGGTCCGGTCGGGTCCGGGGTCGACCCCGTCCGGCCTTGGGGACTCGGATGCCTTCCAGGACGGGTACGAACTGTGGGCTGTCCCCACGCTGTCCGCCCGTGATCAGCAGCGACATCGGCTTGCGGCCCTGTTCACAGGCGAGGTGGATCTTGGTAGTCCAGCCGCCGCGGGATCGCCCCAGGGCGTGATCGGCCGGCTCGTCACCCGGCGGCTCGACCTGGCTGCCCGGGTCGTGGCGGGCACCGGCGGCGTGCTGGTGGGCCCGCGCGATCGTGGAATCCACCGACACATCCCAGGTGATCAGGCCCGCGGCGTCGGCGAGCTGCTGCAGCCGCGCCCACACAGCTGCCCAGGTGCCATCGCGTTGCCAGCCTCGGAACTGCCCGTAGACCGACTGCCAGCTGCCGTAGCGGGCGGGCACGTCCCGCCAGGGTGCGCCGGTGCGAGCCCG